>Ga0272446_1007840_pt1 | contig 10457 bp, 9 predicted proteins | sample YNPCB0061_FD_194587 | JGI IMG/M metagenome (GOLD analysis project Ga0272446, IMG submission 194587) | Hot spring microbial mat communities from Yellowstone National Park, WY, United States - YNP-CB-006-1 | ecosystem: Environmental > Aquatic > Thermal springs > Hot (42-90C) > Sediment | place... | reverse complement strand
CCAGATTGCCGACGACGGAGCGATGCCGACTGTCCTCTACGACTCTGCCGGACGTGGGCATGTCGGATGGCTAGCGCGTGGGCCGGGTGGCTTGTGGACGGCCTACCATACCCTGATCGGCCCGTCAGAGCCACGCCCCGCCCCCATCGGCCTGTTCCGGCTGGGCGATAGCGAGTTTGTGGCGGGTTATGCGCTAGCGCTGGGCGGGGGGCGCGTCTATGCCCTCTGGCAGATCGGGAAGGTTGGGCCGAGCGGGGCGGTTACCGTGCGCATCGGCGGGGTGAGCTTCCCCGAAGATGACCCCGCCAATACCCAAGAAGCACGGCTGGCTGCCCTCCCCGCCAGATCGACTCATTTCGCAATTGCGGGCGGGCCGTCCGGCGCGGAGGCGGTGCTGGTGTGGGCGACGGCAGAGGGCGTCTATGCGGCGGGACTCGGGGTGGAGGGGCTAAGGGGCGCAACGCGGGTCAGTCGAAGGCCGTTGGGCGTGCCGGGCGTCCTCACGGCGGTCAGCGACGGGCGGGCGCTGTACCTCGCATGGCCGACCCTCGCCCCGAACGGTCAGACGACGCTCCACACCCTGACGGCCCCCGCCCCATAAGCGGCGGGGGCCTTCTAGGTGGGCATCTTTACACGACGACTTGCACGCGGCGCACCATGTTCAGGAAGTAGTCATGCATCTGAACATCCGGCGTGAGTTCAGGGTGGAAGCTAGTCGCCAGTAAGTGGCCTTGCCGCGCCGCCACGATGCGGCCATCGGGGAGGCGGGCGAGGACTTCGACGCCCGGCCCCACCGACTCGATGATCGGGGCGCGGATGAAGACTGCCCGCAGCGGCTGGAATAGCCCCTTTACGTCCAGATCGGTTACGAAGCTATCGATCTGGCTGCCGAAGGCATTGCGGATCACGTGAATGTCCATCAGGGCCAGATGCGCCACCTCGCCCTTGATCGTCTTCGCCAGCAGGATCGCCCCTGCGCACGTTCCCCAGATCGGGGTTGCCGCGCCGAATTGCCGCAACGGTTCCCACAGGCCGCCGATCCGTGCCAGTCGGCTGATCGTCGTACTCTCCCCGCCGGGCATGATCAGCCCGCGTAGGCCGTTCAAGTGGTCGGGCTTGCGCACCTCAACGGGTTCCGCCCCGACACGGCGCAGCATGAAAGCATGTTCTTCAAAATCGCCTTGTAGGGCCAGTACGCCGACCTTCGTCATGGTTTATCACCAGCCCCGCTTGGCAATTTTTTCTTCTTCCGGCAGGGTTGAAATGTTGATGCCGACCATCGGCTCGCCCAAATTCTTGCTGACTTCGGCCAGTACCGCCGGGTCGTTGTAGTGGGTGACGGCTTGTACAATGGCGCGGGCGCGCTTGGCCGGGTCGCCGCTCTTGAAGATGCCGCTGCCCACGAAGACGCCATCGACGCCGAGTTGCATCATCAGGGCGGCATCGGCAGGGGTGGCAACCCCACCCGCCGCAAAGTTCACGACGGGCAGGCGGCCCGCCCGCGCTACCTCGAGCACCAGCTCGAAGGGGGCCTGAATGTCTTTGGCGTAGGTGAACAGTTCGTTTTCGTCCATCGCGCTCATCTTGCGGATTTCGCGGTTGACGGCCCGCGCATGGCGAACGGCCTCGACCACATCGCCCGTGCCTGCCTCGCCCTTCGTCCGCATCATGGTGGCGCCCTCCGCAATGCGACGGAGCGCTTCGCCAATGGTGCGGCAGCCGCACACAAAAGGCACTTTGAAGGCCCACTTGTTGACGTGGTTTTCTTCGTCGGCGGGCGTCAACACTTCGGATTCGTCGATGTAGTCAATGCCGATGGCCTGCAAAATTTGGGCCTCGACGAAGTGACCGATCCGGCACTTGGCCATGACGGGAATCGAGACGGCCTGCTTGATGCGCAGGATCATTTCGGGGTCGCTCATGCGGGCCACGCCGCCCTGTGCGCGAATATCCGCCGGCACGCGCTCCAACGCCATGACCGCACAAGCCCCCGCATCTTCAGCAATCTTGGCCTGTTCGACGTTGATCACGTCCATGATCACGCCGCCTTTGAGCATCTGGGCAAGGCCGCGATTGAGGATGACTTGTTCGCGCTGAGCGGGGGTCAGGTGGGCGGGCAGGTAGCCCGTGAAGGGCGCAGAGCCGTTCGCGCTATGTGTTCCGTTTGTCTGGGTCATGGTTAGGGTCCTCTTTCAAATCGGGATTGGGCAAAATCACCTTGTGTTATGAGTCTATAAAATCTGGCCAAAAATTGATAAGACCAAATAGAGCCAAGTTCCGCCGGTTGTTGACGTTTGGCTTGCCCTTTGCTATCCTCAACCGCAGTACACGACCCTAAAACGGTGAACGATTCAAATGCTGAACAAACGTCTCTTTGCGATTTGTGCGCTGTTGGCTGCGTTCGTGGTCACGGCGTTTGTGCCAATTCCCGTCAGCGCTGACCCCGGACCGACGGCTTGTACCAACGGGGCGCGGTCTAACCTGCCCGGCTGCACGGGGAAGCCTATCTACGGGGTCGAAATGCGGGCGATCATGGCGGAGATGGCCGTTAACCCATCCCCGAACTTCGCTGCGCTGCCCGTCGATGAAAACGTGATCTACCGCCGCGCCTTCCGCCGCGTGCTGGAACCGACCCCCATCTACAATGCGCCCGGCGGCGCGGTGATCGGCCAATTCCCCGCCGGGTTCGTGTTCGTGAACGCTGGGCGGGGCAAGGATGGTTGGGTTCAAATTGCGCCGGGGCAATATGTGCAGGAATCGGCGTTGGGGCCGATCAACAAAGCTGTGAGCAAGTTCAGCGGCTTCCTGCTGCCGGACGGCCTCCCGACCCGCCCCTTCGCGTGGATGCTGTTGGATACGAGGCCCAGCCGCACGCCCGGCGCGGCCCCCCTCCGCACCACGCCGGAGTTGAAGCGCTACACCCCCATAAACATCTTTGCGGTGGCGGTGGTCGATAGTTGGGAGTGGTACTTGGTCGGGCCGGATCAGTGGGTGCTACAAACCCGCGTGGCGAAGGCGAAGCCCGTTGCCCGTCCGGCAGGCATCGGCCCAACCGATAAGTGGTTCGCCGTCGACCTCTACGAGCAAACCCTGACCGCCTACAACGGCGATAAGGCCGAGTTCATTACGCTGATCGCCTCTGGGCTAGAACAGTGGGGCACGGATCAGGGCGTATTCCGGATTTTTGACCGCCATGAGGCGGTTCGCATGAGCGGTGCGGCGGGCCGTCCCGAATATTGGAACCTGCCCCTCGTGCCGTATGTGATGTACTTCAACACTTCGGAGCAGGCCTTGCACGGGGCCTATTGGCACGATGGCTTCGGCTACCGCCGCAGTCGGGGGTGCGTCAATCTGTCCATCACGGATGCCAAGTGGATTTACGAATGGGCGGCGGATCGGGCCGATGTGTACGTGTACATCTTCCACAGCGGCGAATACCGGCCCGGCGCACCCCAATAATCCCTCCTCTTTCGTCTCTCCCCTCTCCACATGGAGAGGGGGCAAGTGGGCTGGGGTGCTACCCCGCCTGCCCCGATCTCTGGTATACTTCCCTCACACATGACCACAACCAGCTATTTTGTGAACTTCGGAGGAATATCGGATCATGGGCGTTGTACACAAGCGTAGCGGAGAAGGCCCCTTTTTCCAGTGGGACGGCGTGGCCGTTGAAGGCTACCGCCAAGACGGAAATACCCCCGACGGCCCGACCAAGCAAGTCCTGATCTCGGAGGCAGACGGCGCGCCCAATTTTGCCCTGCGTTACTTTACGATCCCCGTTGGGCAGACTTCCAACCTAGACCATCATGAACACGATCACGGGGTCGTCATCATGCACGGGCGGGCGCGGGTGATGCTCGGCGAACGTTATGAAGAAGTCGCTGAGGGGGATGTCGTCTACATTCCCGGCTGGGAGCGTCACCAGTTCGAGAATATCGGCGATACGCCGCTCACGTTCCTCTGTATTGTCCCGCCCAAGAAAGCTGATGCGTGCGTGATCGTTGACGAGGTCAGACTCGGGACGAAGCGGCAAGGCTAACCGATCATGAAAGCCGCCTACTTTCACGGCCCACGTGACGTGCGCGTTGCCGACTCCTCCGATGCTGAGCCGCGCCCCGGCGAAGTCCTCATCGACGTTACAGCGGTGGGCATTTGCGGCAGTGACCTCCATAGCTACCTCTTCGGCAACATCGGCGGCATTAGCGCCCAACAGCCCCTGATTTTGGGGCATGAGGCCGCCGGGGTGATCGTGGCCGTTGGCCCAGACGCCCCGCACGGAATCCGGGTAGGCGGGCGCGTGGCCATCGATCCGGCCACGCCGTGCCTGATGTGCGAGTTTTGCGAGAAGGGCCAGCACCACCTCTGCACGAATCTTCAATTTATGGGCCTGTTCCCGTATCATGGGGCTATGCGCCAACGCATGATTCACCCCGCCCGTTCGGTGATCCCCGTGCCGGACTCCGTGAGCGACGTGGGGGCCGCCATGCTGGAGCCGCTCGGCGTGGCGCTGCATGGCTCCCGACTGGCAAAAATAGCCGTCGGGGAAGATGTGGCCGTCGTCGGGGCGGGGACGATTGGGCTGCTATTGGTGCGTTTGGCCCGCCTTGCGGGGGCGCGGCACGTGATCGCCGTCGATAAGCTGGATTGGCGCCTCGATATGGCCGCCAACTTCGGCGCAGACGTGGTGATCAACAGCGCGAAGGCCGATCCGGTTGCCGAAGTCCTGCGCCTGACCGAAAAGCGCGGCGTCGATTGCGCAATTGAGGCCGCATGGGTCAAAGAGACCGCCGCGCAGTGTACGGAAATAGCCCGTAACGGGGGGCGCGTCGTGATTGTTGGCATACCAGCGGAAGACGAATTGCACCTGAAAGCCTCTACGGTGCGCCGCAAGGAACTCACCATCCTATATTCGCGGCGGATGGTGCACACTTACCCCGCCTCGATTGCCCTCGCCGCCAGTGGTCAGGTGGATGTTGAAGCATTGGCCTCGCACCGCTTCCCGCTGGATCAGGCCCAGCAAGCCTTCGAGGTGGCGGGCTTGTATCAGGACGGTGTGTTGCGGGCGATGGTCATGCCACAAGCCAAGTAAATCAGAAAGGGAACGTTATGCCCGTCCTCTCTGCGGAGCGACGCGAACAAATCTTAGAAATTTGCCGTTCGTTGGTGGCCATCCCCAGTCTGTCTGGGGATGAAGAAAAGGTGATCGAAGTCACCGCCCAATGGATGCGCGATCTGGGCTATGATACGGTCAACATCGACGATTGCGGGAACCTCGTCGGGATGCTGTATGGCGACGAGGGGCCGACTGTGATCTACGACTCGCATGTGGATACCGTCGCGCCCGGCGATCTGGCCGCGTGGCGCTACGATCCGTATGGTGGCGTGGTGGCCGATGGCCGCCTGTACGGGCGCGGAACCGTCGACATGAAGGGGGCGCTTGCCGCCTCGTTGGCAGGCTTGGCCTTCGCCAAACGGGATGGCAAATTACGCGGCACGGCCCTCGTCTCGGCCTCTGTGGGGGAGGAGATCATTGAAGGGCTGGCCTTTAGCCGCGTGATTAAGGCTCACAGGCCCGATCTGGTCGTGATCTGCGAATCGACGGGGCTGAAGCTGAATACCGCCGGGCGCGGGCGGGCCGAAGTCACCGTGCAGACCTTTGGCCGTTCGGCGCACGCCAGCACCCCCCATTTGGGCATTAACGCCATGCGCCACATGGCCACCCTGATCAACGCGCTAGGGGAGATTCCCGCCCCTGAAGATGCCCGGCTCGGCAAGGGGATTTTGGAGCCGACGGAGATCATCTCGTCGCCATACCCCTCCGTGAGTGTGCTGCCTTACCAGTGCCGCGCCCGCTATGACCGCCGCCTGCTCGTTGGCGAGACAGAGGCCGACGTGCTCGGCCCGATTCAGGCCGTGATTGACCGCCTCGCCGCTGCTGACCCGACCTTCAAGGCGGAGGCGACCATCGACATTGGCGAATTCCACTGCTACACCGGACTCACGTTGGCAGGGCAGAAGTTCCAACCGGCGTGGCGCTTCGCCGATGAGGATGCATGGGTTCAGGCTGTGCGCAGGGCGTTGGTGCAGGCGGGGCAACCGGCTGAGATTGGGCAGTACCGCTTCTGCACGAATGGCAGTTACACAGCGTCCAATGGCATCACGACGGTGGGCTATGGGCCGGGTTCGGAAGAACACGCCCACATCACCGATGAATATGTAGCCCTCGACCAACTGTACGGGGCGGCAGAAGGCTACTACATGATGGGGAGCATGGCCCGCTAGTGCCTATCGAGACGGCCTTTGGCAGCCTGTGGCGGTCATGGATACGGGCGCGGGGCTACCGCCTGTTACCGCTGATGGTCGTTTTGCTAGCAGGGGTGTTGCGCTTTCACCAAATCGAAGTGCAATCGTTCTGGAACGATGAGGGCAACACCCTCCGCTTGGTGGAACGCCCCCTCCCCGACATGATCGCCGCCGCCGGGCGGGATATTCACCCGCCGGGCTACTACATCTTGCTCAAGGCGTGGCACGCCCTGACGGGAGAATCGGAGTTTGCGCTACGTGCCCTTTCCGCCTTCGCCGGAATGCTCACGGCGTTGTGCGTGTACGGGGCGGGCCGCGCCTTGTACGCGCCCGGCGTCGGGATGTTGGCAGCGCTGCTCACCGCCGTGAATACCTTCAGCATTTATTATGGGCAAGAGGCGCGCATGTATGCGCTGCTGGCCCTATGGGCTGCCGCCGCGCTGTTCGCCTTCGCAGAGTGGCTGAATGGCCGCCGGGCCGCCCTCTCCGCCCTGATTCTGATCAACGCGGCGGGCTTGTATACCCATTACGCCTACCCGTTCGTGATGCTGGTTCAGGGCGTGATGTTCGTGGTGTGGTGGCTCACCTGCCGCGATATGCGCTCGCTGATCACGTATGCCGCCGCCAACCTGATCACGCTGGTGCTGTTCGCCCCTCAGGTCGGGACGGCGTGGGCGCAACTCAGCCAGTGGCCGCGCACCGGACGCGATGTCCCGTTGGCAGAGGGCGTGGCCGTGCTGGTGCGCTGGCTGAGCTACGGCAGCACCTTCGATGATCTCGGCTCCGTGTGGGCCTACGTCTTTCCCCTGATCGCCGCCCTTGCCGCCCTCCCCCCCGATTGGCTCAGTTACCGATCTGGCACGCCGCCCAGTTGGTGGCGTCGGTTCTTGCCACTGGTGTGGTTCTTCCTGACCGTCGGCCTGTTTTTGGCGCTCGGTTTGTTCCGCGAGGCCAATTTGAAGTTCCTGCTCCCGACCCAGATCGCGGTTGCCCTGCTGCTGGGGCGCGGGTTGTGGGTGTTGTGGGAGGCGGGCACGCCTAATCCGTTGGTGTGGCGGGAGGCCGCCCCGCGTTGGGTGGCGATTGTGTGTTTGTTGGGCATGGCGGGCTACTTCAATACCGCCATCCTGAACGTCTACACGGACTCGCGCTTCCGGCGGGCCGACTACCGCAGCATGGCCCGGATCGTGGCGGCGGACGAACGGCCCGGCGATGCGGTGATCCTGAACGCGCCCAATCAGGCGGAGGTTTTTACTTACTACTATCGTGGGAAAACCCCGATCTATGGCTTGCCGCGTGGCTTGGGCGGGGACGATTCCGCCGCCCGCGCCGAAACCGAAGCTGTCATTGGCCAAAGCCGCCGGATTTTCGCCCTGTTTTGGGGCGAGGCGGAGCGCGATCCCAACCGGATCGTGGAGAAGACTTTGGCGGCGGGCGCGTTCGAGGCTGGGTCGGGCTGGTTTGGCGATGTGCGATTCGTGCGGTATGCGGCGTTGCCCGCGCCCGGCACGCCGGAGGCAGTCAATGTGCGGTTTGGGCCGTCGATCACGCTGCAAACGGCGGCCATCAGTGCGCGGGAGGCCGCGCCGGGCGAGGTGATCGGGGTTACGTTGACATGGGTCACGGATCGGGCGCTGACGACGCGCTACCGGGTCAGTGTGCAGTTGCTGGATTCAGATGGGCGGCTAGTGGCCCAACACGACGCCGAACCGGGCAATAACATGGCGCTCACGACGACGTGGCAACCCGGCCAACCGGTGACCGACTCGCACGGGCTGCTGGTTCCATCCGGCACGGCGGCGGGGGCGTATCGGCTGGTCGTGGCCATGTACGGGAGCGATGACAGCCTCCGCCTGCCCACCGGCGAGGGAGATGTGGCCGCCTTGGGCGGGGTGGTGGTACGGTAATCGCCCTCCTCAGCCGACAAAAAACAGTTTTGCTGATGGGGTATGCTACAATACAATACCCCCATCACCTACACACAGAGGCTTCGGCGGTGTTCATGACCACCTTCATTGACCTGTTTGCAGGGATCGGCGGGTTCCGGCTCGCTTTTGAGTCCGTTGGGGGAAGGTGCGTCTTTGCCTCGGAGTGGGATGCCCAAGCACAACTGACCTATGCGGCGAATTTCGGCCACACCCCCGAAGGCGATATTACCCGAATCCCGCCGGAGAGCATTCCCGACCACGACATTTTGACGGCGGGCTTTCCTTGCCAGCCGTTCAGCATTGCGGGGGTGACTAAAGCGAATGCACTCGGCATTGCACACGGTTTTGAGCACAAGACCCAAGGCACCCTCTTTTTCAATGTGGCAGAGATCATTGCCACCAAACGCCCCGCCGCCTTCGTGCTGGAAAATGTAAAGCACCTCAAAAGTCATGATCGCGGCAATACATTCAGGGTCATTATGGAGACACTGGAGCGCGATTTAGGCTACTATTCCTACCACCAAATCATTGACGCCCGCGCCTTTGTCCCTCAACACCGGGAACGCATCTACATCGTCGGCTTTCGGGAACCGCGCCCGTTTCAATTCCCCACCCTGCCTGATCTGCGCCCCCGATTACGGGATATTTTGGAACCAGACGTAGCCCCCAAATACACCCTCACTGACCATCTGTGGAACTACCTACAGGCATATGCCAAAAAGCACCGTGCCAAAGGGAACGGGTTCGGGTTTGGGTTGGCCGATCTGGACGGAGTGACCCGTACCCTAAGCGCTCGTTACTACAAAGACGGCTCCGAAATTTTGATCCCCCAAGAAGGGAAAAACCCGCGCCGCTTAACCCCCCGCGAATGTGCCCGATTGATGGGATTCCCAGACAACTATCAGATCGTTGTCAGCGATACACGTGCCTATCGTCAATTTGGGAACTCGGTTGTTGTGCCTGTGATCCGTGCCGTTGCTGAACAGGTCATCCGGACGTTGGCAACCCCGCCCGATGTCGCCCAGATCATGCCTACCGCCCGCCAATTAAGCCTAATCTGACCCCCTTAGAACACGATGACTCACTTTTTTAGCCCACAACAAGCCGTTCTTTACCTTCAACAATTCCTGACCAACAACAAGGCGCGGGGCATGATGGCCGAAATCGCCCTTGATACCACGCTTAGGGTGTTGCCAGCAGCCAGTAAAGTCATTGCTGGCTGTTGGTTCCTCTCCCCCAAAGTCCCTGAATCCTATCGGTATCGGTACGCGGTGTTTGTATTGCCGGAGTTGTACTCCGATCAGGACGAAGTTCAGGCGGCTATCGGTCAACAGGCGGAAAATCGGGCGTGGCAGGCCCTTGCAACCTTCCTACACCATGCGGGAATTGGCGTCGTCGTGACGGGGGCAACCCCCATTAGCAAGGTTATCACTGCCGATGCGTTACAGTGGCATCACTACCTCTACCAAAACGAACGGCTCAGTAAAGCCCGCGACGATGGCCCTTTTGCGGCATGGCCGGGTAATCGAGGAAAGGCATCGAAGGGGGCAGTATGGTTGCCGGAAATTACTCAAAGCCTCATCAATGTGGGAGAACAGGCGCTTACTGAACTTGTCTTACGGCAAGCATTTTTTTATGGCTATCTGAAGCAACACCTCCGCAAACCCATTGATGACCCTTACGACGTGGACGCTTTTGTTGTCGGTTTTCGGGGGGATGTCCTCCCGGTAGAGGTAAAGGAAAAAAGCCGCACCAATCAAGGTAATTTTGGCATTGATGCAGGCCGTATCCTGATGTTGTTGCGGTTATGTTTGGCAACGGATAGCAACGCACTGTACCTGATCCGGGAAGTGGATAATACGGCGGAACGTGGGTTAATCGGGTGGCAGGGCGTTACCCTTGCCGAGATGGTGATGGGCTGTAGCTGGAACCTGCAAGCGGGCGGGAGAAGCATGGGCGGCGGCGCGACCCAAACCGTCATGATGCCGGGCAGCCTCTTTCGGGATTTTAGCGATATGCCCTTTTCTGAGGATTGGATCGGCGCTCACAAAAGCCTACAGTCCAGCGTGCGGGGAATCATCGCCGAACGCGCCGCAGGGCTGGAGAACTATCTTCGATAAATACCAGACGAAGGCCCTCCGTTTGCCTGCTGTTTGCCCGCAACCTCTAAATACGATAGCATTTCCCCAACTTTGCATCCGAACGGGCGAGGAGGCTCTTGCATGGTCG
>Ga0272446_1007839_pt1 | contig 10463 bp, 5 predicted proteins | sample YNPCB0061_FD_194587 | JGI IMG/M metagenome (GOLD analysis project Ga0272446, IMG submission 194587) | Hot spring microbial mat communities from Yellowstone National Park, WY, United States - YNP-CB-006-1 | ecosystem: Environmental > Aquatic > Thermal springs > Hot (42-90C) > Sediment | place... | reverse complement strand
TCCGGGTGAATACCTCGTGGTAGACACCCGGTACGGGAGGGATCTGGCAGAGATGCTGGGGGCGGTGAAGGAGTATCACTTTCGGGAAGCCGACGGTAGCAAGCCGATGGTTTTCGAGGTGATCCGCAGAGCAACTCCGGAAGACCTGCACCGATACGAGGAAAACAAGCAAAAGGAAGAGGAAGCCTTTCGAATCTGCAGGGAAAAAATCCAGCAACACCATCTGGATATGAAGCTCGTTTCCGCTCACTACATGATGGATGAACCCAAGATCCTTTTTTTCTTCACTGCCGATGCACGGGTGGATTTCCGGGATCTGGTGAAGGATCTGGTATCTCATTTCAAAATGAGGATCGAACTTCGGCAGATCGGGGTTCGTGACGAGGCGCGGGTGATCGGCGGGATAGGTGTCTGTGGGAGGCTGCTCTGTTGCCACTCGATTACTGACAAGCTGAATCCCGTGTCCATCAAGATGGCCAAGGTACAGAACATGTCCCTCAACTCTGTGAAGATTTCCGGCCCCTGCGGACGATTACTCTGTTGCCTATCGTATGAGTACAGCCTGTACCAGGAAGAACGCAAGAAACTACCCCCCGAAGGTACGAGAATTCCCTATGAGGGGACTCTCTTTAAGGTGGTGGAAGTGAACGTCCTTTTAGGATTAGTCAAGTTCCTGGGAGAGGATGGCAGAATTCTCGAGATTCCTGCATCGCGGTTATCCTTCGATTCCCAACGTTCGTGCTGGGCCATCAAACCCTTGAGTTCTTGACAAAGGAGTTTTTTGTAGGTAATTTATCTTCGGTTTGAGAGCGTTTCCCGGTAGTGTAATGGTAGCACCACAGACTCTGGATCTGTTTGTGGGGGTTCGAGTCCTCCCCGGGAAGAGCTAAAAGGTCCCTTCGTCTAACGGTCAGGACAGGAGATTCTCATTCTTCAAATAGGGGTTCGATTCCCCTAGGGACTAGCAAGCCGGCAAGAGCCGGTTTTTTTTTGAATAGTCATGTATAAATATGCAATATAATTGCATATTTAAACAGGAGGGAGGGTGTGAGAGAGAAAGCGGCCCTTGTACTGGCAGACGGAGAGGTATTTTACGGAGAATCCTTCGGATTCGAGGCCTTGTTCCCTGAACAGTTGGCTCAGGATCGTTCTTTGGGTACGGGAGAAGTAGTCTTCAACACGGGAATGTGCGGCTACCACGAGATTCTCACCGATCCTTCCTATGCAGGGCAAATCGTGGTCATGACCTATCCTCTCATCGGGAATTACGGATCGGATCCAAAATGGAACGAAGGAGGACCGGAAAAGGGAGTTACACGAAAAGCGGTGAAGGCTACGGGATTCGCGGTAAAGCATCTCTACGAGGGTCCTGTCCCTCGGGGGAGGATTCCTTTGCATCAGTTCCTTCAGGATCAGGGAGTTCCAGGAATTGCAGGAATCGACACCCGACGCTTGACCCTGCACCTCCGGGACAGGGGAACACCTACGGGGGTGATCGTACGTATCCCCCAGGGGAAAAAGGAACTTTCCAAATCTCAAGCGAAGGATGTGGTTTCGTTTCTCAACGCCTTTCCCCCCATGGAGGGACGAAACCTCGTGGGGGAGGTAGGTACGATCAAGGCTGTAACGGTTAACCGGGAGGGAAGAAAACACATCGCTCTGATCGATTGCGGAACCAAAGGGGGGATCGTGAAGCAATTGGAAATCCTGGGTGCCCGGGTTTCCATCCTGCCCTCGACTTCCAGTGTGGGGGAAGTTCTCAATCTGAAACCGCAGGGGGTTCTTTTTTCCAATGGCCCCGGAGATCCTGCAGTACTGGGGCCCCAGATCGAGTTGTGTGCGAAGCTGATCGGGAAGGTCCCTGTGTTCGGAATCTGCCTCGGGCACCAGATCATCGCCTTGGCGATGGGGGGACGAACCTACAAGATGCCTTTTGGGCATCATGGAGTGAACCATCCTGTCGTAGACCTCCGAGATGGGAGGGTGTACGTAACCTCCCAGAATCATGGTTTCGCGGTGGATCCCCGCTCGTTACCACTAGGTCTTCAGGTGTGGATGAAGAATGCCAATGACGGCACGGTGGAAGGTTTGTATCACGAAGAGTTACCCGTCCGTTGTGTGCAATTCCATCCTGAGGCATGTCCAGGCCCCTGGGATACCCGCTGGATATTCCAAGATTTCTTGCGCTATACCGAAGGAGATTAGAATGCCCGCAAGGAAAGATCTAAAGAAGATCCTTCTCATTGGATCCGGACCTATCGTGATCGGTCAAGCCTGCGAGTTCGACTACTCCGGTACGCAGGCTGTACTTGCCTTGAAAGAAGAAGGATACCAGGTGGTGCTGGTCAATCCGAATCCTGCAACGGTCATGACCACTCCCGGGCTAGCCGACGTAGTGTATCCGGAGCCTCTGGAGATTGGGTATCTGGAGGAAATCATTCGCCGGGAACGGCCCGACGCCCTCCTTCCCACGATGGGAGGGCAGACGGGGCTGAATCTCAGCATTCAGCTATACGAATCGGGAGTTTTGAGTCGTTTTGGGGTGGAAGTGATCGGTTCCTCCATCGAGTCCATTCAAGTAGCGGAAGATAGGGGACGCTTCAAAGAGTTGGTCACCCGAATCGGATTGGAGTCTCCCCGTTCCCGGGTGATTCACACCTTAGAGGAGGCTCGGGAAGTGGCGGGGGAGCTGGGATTCCCCCTCGTCGTACGGCCGAGTTTCACCCTGGGAGGCAAGGGGGGAAGTATCGTGAGGGAAGGGGCTCAGCTAGAACCGTTGATCGAACGGGCGCTCCTGGAAAGTCCCACCCATGAGGCATTGGTGGAAGAATCCCTTTTAGGGTGGAAGGAGTTCGAACTGGAGGTCATGCGGGATCGAAAGGACAATGCGGTCATCGTATGCTCCATCGAAAATATCGATCCTATGGGAGTCCACACGGGGGATAGCATTACCGTGGCACCCATCCAGACCCTGTCGGATGAGGAGTACCAGAGGATGCGGTCCGCTGCCATCGAAATCCTCCGGGGGGTGGGGATCGATTGCGGGGGGTCCAATGTGCAGTTTGCCTTTCAGCCGGAAACGGGCCGTATGGTGGTGATCGAGATGAACCCCCGGGTCTCCAGGTCCAGTGCTCTGGCAAGCAAAGCCACCGGATTCCCCATCGCCAAGTGTTCTGCCCGCCTGGCCGTTGGGTACACTCTGGACGAGATCGTGAACGAAATCACGGGAAAAACCGCCTCCGCCTTCGAACCAGCCCTCGATTACTGCGCGGTGAAGGTTCCCCGGTTCGAACTGGAAAAGTTTCCGGAAAGTTATAGGGAGTTGGGAACCCAGATGAAATCGGTGGGTGAATCCCTCGCGATGGGAAGGACTTTCTTAGAAGCCTTGAACAAGGCTATTCGTGCGGCGGAGTATGGATTCGAAGGATTGGAGGAGTTGTCTTTGCCGCAGGAGGAATTGGATCGGATGGTGAGTACCTTCCATCCCAGAAAGATCTTTGCCGCGTACACGTTGCTGAAGAGGGAAGGGGAGGGGATTCTCGAGGAGCTTGCAAAGAAAACCGCCTACGATCCGTTCTTCCTCTATGAAATGCTCCAACAGGCAAAGTTGGAGGTCCAGATGGCTGAAAAAGGTCTAACCTCGGAACTTCTCGGGAAGGCGAAGGCCTATGGATTGAGCGACAGAAGGATCGGTAGGGTTACAGGTTTACCTATCGAGGAGGTATACGGCAGAAGGGTAAAGGAAGGAATCCATAGGAGCTACCATTTCGTGGATACCTGCGCGGGAGAGTTCGAAGCGGCAACCCCCTACTTTTATTCTTCCCAGGGAGAGGTAGACGAAGGGACCCCCTTGGAGAATCCCGTGGTGATTCTCAGTAGCGGCCCCAACCGAATCGGTCAGGGTCTGGAGTTCGATACCTGCTGTACCCTGGCATCCTTTGCCTTTCGGTCACTGGGAAGGAAAGCGATCATGGTGAACTCCAATCCGGAAACCGTTTCCACCGATTACAATGTTTCAGATCGGCTGTACCTGGAGCCTCTTACCTTGGAGGATGTACGGGAAATTCTCCTAAAGGAAGGCGCGAGGCAGGTGGTGGTGCAGCTTGGGGGGCAGACACCTCTCAACATGGCGGAGGCGTTGGAAAAGGAGGGGTACGAGATCGTGGGAACTTCCGTCGCCTCCATCAATGCCACCGAGGATCGGGGGTTGTTTAGCCAACTGATGAACCAGTTGGGGTTGCGGCAACCGAGAAACTCGATGGCCTCCAATCCAGAAGAAATCTGGAAAGCGGTCGATATCATCGGGTATCCGGTGTTGCTTCGGCCTTCCTACGTCCTGGGAGGGAGAAGCATGTTCATCGCGTATTCCGACGATGAACTGAAAGAGTTCCTGAACCGCCATCCCCACATCACCTCCGAACGGCCTGTCCTGGTCGATCAATTCCTGGAGGATGCCTTCGAGTATGATGTGGATGCCCTTTCCGATGGGGAGAATGTGTACATCGCGGGGATCATGGAGCACATCGAAGCGGCGGGGATCCATTCGGGAGACTCTGCCTGTGTATTTCCCCCCTACAAATCGGAACCAGAAATCCTACAGGAGATGGTAGAGGCTACGGTGAAGATCGCTCGGGCCATTCAGGTGAAAGGGTTCATCAATATTCAGTTTGCGGCAAAGGATGGCCTTCTGTACATTTTGGAAGTGAATCCTCGAGCCTCCAGAACCGTTCCCTTCATTTCGAAGGCCTCGGGAGTGAATCTGGTCGAGAGCGCAGTAAGGATCTGGAGTGGCGTCGATCTGAAAGCCCAGGGGCTGGTGCGAGGCACTGGGATTGGTGTAGGCACGTGTATCACCGGATGGGCTGTGAAGGAGGCGATGTTTTCCTTCGATCGGCTGAGCGATGTGGACCCGATCCTCGGCCCGGAGATGAAGTCTACCGGTGAAGTGATTGGGTTGGGGGAGACCTTTGGAGAAGCCTTTGCCAAAGCGGAACTTGCCGCGGGTACAGTCCTTCCCACTAGGGGTAAAGTGTTCATTACGGTACATGAAAACGACAGAAAAGCGATCCTTCCCATCGCGAGGGAACTGGAATCCCTCGGATTCCAGATTGCAGCCACCCGGGGCACAGCGGATTACCTGTTCGATCATGGGATCTTTACGGAGGTGATTCTCAAAATTCACGAAGGGCGTCCCAACATTCTGGATCATATGCGAGCGGGACGGATCCAGCTTCTCATCAACACACCCCTGGGGAAATACTCTCAGAGGGAAGATGGATACATGCGGATCGAGGCGGTGAAGAGGAAAATCCCCTACACCACCACCACATCCGCCGCCGCAGCTGCCGTGGAGGGGATCCGGTACCTTTTAGAGAAAAAGAAAGTTCCCAGATCCTTCAATCAGACCTTCACCTTCACGAAACAATGAAGGTGTTGTAGTAGTAATCCAGGCTGTCTACCAGGGCTTCCCAGGAAGCTTCCACGATGTTTTCGCTTACTCCCACCGTATCCCAGCTGTTCTGGTGATGATCGGTGAAGGATATGAACACCCGCACCTTGGCGGCTGTGCCTGCGGTTTCCGGATTCAGCACCCTTACCTTGTAATCCGTCAGACTGATGTCCTTGATGAAGGGATAGAAGTGTTCGATCGCATTTCTAAGCGCGGCATCGAGGGTTTCCACGGGGCCCACTCCCACTGCCGCCCCCATCACATCCTTCCCATTGATCCGCAGGAAGATCCTTCCCACCGTTTTGGAAGGGCTTTCCCACGTCTTGTAGGACTCTAGATGATAATTGTTCAATTCCATCAAGGGTTTGTAGATCTTCAAAGTTTTTCGGATGAGGAGGTCGAAGGACGCTTCTGCCGCTTCGTATTCGTAACCTTTCAACTCTCGGTCTTTGAGGATCTGAATGAGAGTTTCCACCTCCACGGAATTCTTGTCAAAGGTCCCGTATTTGGAAAGTTTGTCCAGTACAGTGGATTTTCCTGCCAGCTCGGAAAGGAGAATTCGCCGTTCGTTACCCACCAGCTTGGCATTGATGTGTTCCATCAGATAATCAGCCTTGGAAAGTACATCGGCGTGTTGACCGGCCTTGTGACTGAAGGCGGCTTCTCCCACATAGGGCTGCCTCTTGTCAGGGATGATGTTCGCCTTTTCCGCCACGAATCGTGAGACGGAGGTAATCTTTTGAATGTGGGGAGCGGTGGAACTGTCGATGTGCATCTTCAAGGCCAGGGTAGGAAGGATGGCACAGAGATTCGCGTTTCCACACCGTTCTCCCCATCCGTTGATCGTTCCCTGGACATGGGAGGCTCCCGCTTCGATAGCCAGAAGGCTATTGGCAACGGCGTTCCCCGTATCGTTATGAAAGTGAACTCCCAGGGGGGCCAATTGGTCTTTAGGAAGGGCGGTCATGATCCTCTGCACCTCCGAAGGAAGGGTACCCCCGTTGGTATCGCATAGGACAAGGCAATCGGCCTTTGCCTCGGTGCCCGTCTTGAGAACCTTCATGGCATACTCGGGATCATCCTTGTAACCGTCGAAGAAATGTTCCAGATCGAAAATGACCTTTCTCCCTTGTTCCTTCAGGTAGGAGATGGAATCGTAGATCATCTCCAGGTTCTCCCCTAGGGAGGTGCGAATGACCTTTTCTACGTGGGCTTTCCATGTTTTACCCACCACCACGACCACCTCCGTCTCCGCCTCCAGGAGTGCCCGGATGTGCGCGTCTTCTTTCGCCTTGTGGTGGGGTTTACGGGTGGAACCGAAGGCGGCAATCTTCGCATGCTCGAAGGTTTCCTTCTTGACCATCTCGAAGAAAGCCTCCTCTTTCTGGTTGGAAAGGGGAAATCCGCCCTCGATGTAATCGACTCCCAGTTCGTCCAGCTTGTGGGCGATCTGGATCTTATCGGATAGGCTGAAACTTACCTCGATCCCCTGCATCCCATCCCGCAGGGTGGTATCGAAAATTTCTACTTTTCTCATCGCTTGTCCTTTTCCTCTCTGTGATTCCCTTTCAATGCCCGGTACCGGTTCATAGCGCTCAAGTACGCTCGGGCGCTGGCCTCCAGGATGTCTGTGGAGGCTCCTCGACCCACACATCGGTGTTCATCGAAGAGGACTACCACTCCCACCTCCCCTACAGCCTGTTTCCCGGGGGTGACCGCCTGCACGTTGTACTCCTGCAAGGCTCCCGTGATCCCAGTGGCCCGCTCGATGGCTTTGAACACTGCATCGATAGGTCCATCCCCTGTGGCCGCTTCTTCCAGGATTTCATCACCTTTTCTGATACGGACAGTAGCCGTGGGAATGGACTGGTTTCCAGTGATGACATTGAAGTATTCGAGGGAGTACATATCCACTTCTTGACCGAGCTGGTCTCCGATAATGGCATAGATATCCTCGTCGAACACCTCCTTCTTGCGATCGGCAATCATCAGGAACCGTTCGTAGGCTTCCTTCATCTCTTTTTCCGATAGGGTGATACCCAAATCCTTCAATCGTTTACTGAAACCATGCATCCCTGAATGACGTCCCAGGACGATCTTGCTTTCGTCCCTGCCCACCGATTCTGGAGTCATGATCTCGTAGGTCTCCCGTTTCTTCAATACTCCATCCTGATGAATACCGGATTCGTGGGCGAAGGCGTTTTCTCCTACGATCGGTTTGTTTCGGGCAATGGGGAATCCAAGAATTGTGGATAGCAGCTTCGAGGTGGGGTAGATTTGCCGGGTATTGATCCCGGTGGTGTAGGGGAACTGATCCTTCCGAACCTGGAGACACATTACCACCTCTTCCAGGGCTGCGTTACCCGCCCGTTCTCCGATCCCATTTACCGTAACTTCGATCTGGCGGGCTCCCGCCTTGATAGCGGCGAGGGTGTTGGCTACGGCCAGACCTAAGTCGTTGTGGCAGTGGACGGACAGCAGGGCCTTGTCGATGTTGGGAGTGCCTTCCAGGATGGCTTTCAAGAATCCTTCGAACTCGTACGGGGTGGTGTACCCCACTGTATCGGGAATGTTTATAATACCTGCCCCTTCTTTAATCACCGCTTCCAGAACCCGGCAGAGGAAGGGAATTTCACTTCGCGTACCATCTTCCGGAGAGAACTCCACTTCCGCGCACTTGGATCGAGCATACCGTACAGCCTGCTTGGCCATCTCCAGTACGGTTTCAGGATCTTTCTTCAGTTTGTACTGCATATGGAGGGGGGAGGTGGAAATGAAGGTATGAATCCGGGGATGTTCGGCCTTCTGAATCGATTCCGCGGCGAGATCGATGTCTTTCTCCACTGCCCTAGCCAGGGCAGTGATTACAGCCCCTTTGACTTTTTCCGCGATGACTTGACACCCTCTAAACTGTTGGGGTGAGGATACAGGAAATCCCGCTTCGATAGCATCCACCCCTAGACGTACGAGTTGGAGAGCCACTTCGTACTTCTGTTCCACCGTCATGGCGGCACCGGGGGATTGCTCCCCATCCCGGAGGGTCGTGTCGAACACATAGATCCGTTCCATTCTGCACTCCTTTCTTGGCTTTGCCAAAAAAATTGGCCGTCCCCCCGGCAGGAAGGACGGCCATAGTATCCGAATACTATACCAATCTACTCTTCCTGCCTCCCGGCGGGAACTAGGGCGAGTAGAATGATAATTAGGCTAAGGCCGATGGTAAAATTGGTCTTCATACGAATCCCTAACATGTAGATACAGAAATTCTACTGTTTTGTCAACTAATTTCATTGTATAGTATGTTTCGATGAAAGATACATCCGTGTTCGACCGTCTGGTAGAGGAGCTGACTCCAGAGGAAAGAAAGAATCTTCTCGAACGAATACAACAGCTGCATCCTGTTTCACAGGAGCCTGTTGTGTCGAACATGCAGGAAGAGGAAGAGGTTGACTTCGAACGGGAGTTTCAAGCACTCGGCCTACTGGAGAAGATCCTTTTGTGGTTTAGAGCTTTTTTTACCCGGAGACTCCGTGAGGAAGTCCTGGAAGAGTATTTAGTAAAGAAGTTGGGGAGGGAGTTGCAACGGACAGCTCCAGGTCTTTTGGATGTCAAAGGGAAACTCTTTTTACCTGCTTTTGCTGAAAAAGTGGAAAAGTTGAAACCTCACCTTTCGGTACTTAGTTCTCTCATCTCTCCCCTATCTGGAAGCCGAAGGACCCAATTCATTTCGTTTCTTGCCGCCTTCGAGATGGAAACCACTGTGGAGCGACTAAAAACGGATCTCGATCCCTACTATCTGATCGCTATCCACTGGTACCATCTAGATCCGCCGTTTTCTTCCGACTCCCTCCGGTCTCTCGAGATTCCCGCACCGGAGCAACTCTCCGATGCGGAACTTCGGAGGATGCTGGACAATCGGCTGGAGGATGTTCTTTCAGGAATTTCGCAGGAAGAGAAGAACCGCATGTACCTGGATGTTCGATTCCTCGATCGGCTGTCTGGCCTTGTGTACTTCCCTCTGGATCGGATCTTGTCTGCCTTTCGTACTGTACCCGAGCTTCCCTATGCACCATGCCCTTTCAAACGGCTAGCTGAACCAATGGCCACTTTTACAGAAACGGTATACTCCCTTCGGGAGCCTATCCCGCCGGTACTCCTGGAAGCGTTGGTCCTGTTCAAGATGGGTGATTTTCATCGAGAGCTGGAAGGGGCAGAGGAGAAAAGAAGGATTTCCCAATCCCTTGTTCAGGCGGAAGAAGCGTTTCAGGCAATTCGGAGCTTCATGCAACAGGTGCCCTTGTTGACCCTCATGAAAGTACTCACCGGGAAAATCAATTATCGGTGCCTGGAGAGAGGAGGGGGAGAGGATTGGTTCAACCAGTTCAAGCAGTACTGGAAGGTAAAAGTGGACGAAATTTTCCGATCCTTCCTGGATATCCGAAGGAAGGACGAACTGGGGAAAGAGATGAGCACTCTTCTTCCTGTTCCCTTGCCGATCCCCCCAGGAAAGAATGTTCGGGACTGTTCTATTTTTTTGTTGGGTCTTGTATTCCTCCGCACCTTTTTTCAAACCGTATTTCTTTCCAAGTTCAATCGTCCTCTTCGGATCCTGCTGTTGGAGGGGGTGTTCTATAAAGAGGAGAACCGGAAAGAGTACACGGAAGCCTTCGGAAACCTGTTGAAACTAGAAGAGGAGGTGAGGAAAACCGTTCCTTCCGACACGGGGGAGGATCTTCCCACGGACCAGAAGGTAGAGTCCCAGATCCTTAAGTGGACAGAGCAGTTCCGGGATTCGTTACAGTCCCTCGTACGGGTCCTGGATGGGATTCTGTTTGGAGAAGCGGGAGGGCGGTACGATACCCTTTCCAATTTAGGTTCCATCGGAGGGAGGGGGAATTCCCAGCTGTTGCAATCCCTGAACGAGGTTCTGAAGGAGGCAACCGCAGTGGTGGCGGTGGCGGAACGGTTGTTGCTACTGGAAAAGAAGCGCACCTAGTGCGTGCTGGACGTAAAA
>Ga0272446_1007838_pt1 | contig 10465 bp, 4 predicted proteins | sample YNPCB0061_FD_194587 | JGI IMG/M metagenome (GOLD analysis project Ga0272446, IMG submission 194587) | Hot spring microbial mat communities from Yellowstone National Park, WY, United States - YNP-CB-006-1 | ecosystem: Environmental > Aquatic > Thermal springs > Hot (42-90C) > Sediment | place... | reverse complement strand
TGGTGGCGGCCCGATTGGATCGAGGACACCTTCAGGAACGCCGCACTCCAGTTTGACCGGGCTTTCGACCGCTGGCGAAGCTTGTACCAGGCCGCCACGAAACAGCTGAACCAGGCACAGCAACAACTGGCAACCGCCTTGGACCCCCAGCTTCAGGCGGCTGCCAGACAAAAGACCGACGAGGCCGTCCGTCAGCGGAACATCCTTCTTAACCTCGGCAGAGCCGAAGAATCCGAATTCTACCCCTACCGCTATCTGGCCTGCGAGGGATTTCTTCCCGGCTACAACTTCCCCCGCCTGCCGGTCCGCGTCTACATCCCTCGGAACGACGGGGAGTTCATCAGCCGCTCTCGCTTCCTGGCAATCAGCGAATTCGCACCTGAAAACTTCATCTACCACGAGGGCGCCAAGTTCCAGATCGACCGCCTCTGGGCGCCTCCGGGCGGGCTCGCTGCCAGCCGCTCCCGGGCCAAGCTCTGTCAGGCCTGTGGCTACTTTAATTCCGAGTACAACGATCTTTGCGACGGCTGCCGCGCCCCGCTCGACGGCGCCGTCGGACTCCTCCAGGACCTGCTGGAGATGCCGAACGTCCGGGCCCGCCGCCGCGAACGCATCACCTGCGACGAGGAGGAGCGCGCTCGCCGCGGCTACGAAATCTCCACCCACTACCGCTTTGCCGTCTCCGACGGCAAGATGCGCATCACCAAAGCCCGAGCCGGCAAAGATCCCTCATCCCCTCTCCTCGAGCTGGACTACGCTCCCCAATCCACCCTCTATCGCATCAACTCCGGCTGGAAGCGTCAGCGAGTCTCCGGGTTCCTCATCGATCTGGCTACGGGAGAAGTTGTCTCCGGGGAGGAGAATCCTCGCGATGCCGCGCCCGCCCCGGCCGAGCCACGGGACGTCGCTCGAGTCAACCTTTTCGTGCAAGCCACCTGTAACCTCCTCCGGCTCCGCCCGGCTCCGGAAATCCGGGACAACGAATCCGCTCTCGCCTCCCTGCAGTACGCCTTGCAGCGCGGCATGGAACAGGTATTCCAGATTGAAGAAACGGAACTCGCTTCCGTCCGTATCGGCTCGGGCGACCAGACGGCGATTCTCTATTGGGAGGCCTCGGAAGGCGGCGTCGGGATCCTCCGCCGTCTCGTCGACGAGCCCGGTCTGATGGCCCAGATCGCCGCCGCCGCACTCGAGCGCTGCCATTTTGACCCCGCCGGCGAGGACCTCTCTTCCGAATGCACTTGCGCCTGTTACGAGTGCCTCCTCTCTTACGGCAACCAGCAAGACCACCAGCTCTTGAAACGCCACAGCGCGCGCGACATCCTCCTCGACCTGTGCCGTTGCACCACCTCCCTGATCCACGGCGCAAGAGACTACGAAGATCAGTACCTCTACCTCAAAAAGCTCACCGATACTCGCTCCGATCTGGAACGCCGCTTCATCGAGCACTTGTACAAAACTCGACGCCACCTCCCGGATGAGTGTCAAAAGGCGATTCCGGAAATCCACACATATCCGGACTTCTATTACGAACGTCAGCACGCTTGCGTCTACTGCGACGGCTCCGTCCACGACGGCCCTGTTCAGAAACAGAAAGATGCCGAGATCCGCAGCCGCCTGCGCGACCTCGGCTACCGCGTCATTGTCATTCGCTACGACAAGGACCTCGAAGAGCAACTTGCGGCTTATCCCGATGTCTTCGGGCCCAGGGATGAAAGGAGGCAGGATTGACCATGGGCGCCCTCTCCGTCGGCTCTATCGTCAGGTGCCGGAACCGGGAATGGATTGTTCTTCCCTCGCCGAACCAGGACATCTACCTGCTTCGCCCTCTCGCGGGCGCCGACGACGAAATCGTCGGTATCCACCACCGCCTCCATGACCTCAATCTCGATCCCGTCACCCCGGCCCATTTCCCGCCGCCCGACCCGTGCCAATCCGGCGATGCCGTCAGCGTCGAGCTTCTGTTCAACTCGGCCCGGCTCACTCTTCGCGACGGAGCCGGCCCCTTCCGCTCCCTCGGCCGCATCAGCGTCCGGCCCCGGCCCTACCAGTTCGTCCCCCTGCTCATGGCCCTGCGGCTCGACCCCGTCCGCATGCTCATCGCCGACGACGTCGGCGTCGGCAAGACCATTGAGGCCCTCCTCATCGCCCGCGAGCTGCTCGACCGCGGCGAAATCACCCGCCTCTGCGTCCTTTGCCCGCCTTACCTCTGCGATCAATGGAGCCAGGAACTTCACGACAAGTTCCGCATCCCCGCCGTCGTCATCCGCTCCGGCACGGTCAGCCAGCTCGAACGCGAGCTGCCCTCCGGCGACCACAGCGTCTTCGGCTGGTACCCCTTCATCGTGGTCAGCATCGATTTCGCCAAGTCCGACGCCCGCAAGGCCAACTTCCTGCAACACGCACCGGATTTCGTCATCGTCGACGAAGCTCACGGCGCCACCGACCTCCCCATCGCCGGACGCGACCAGCAGCAACGCCATGAACTCCTCGTCAGGCTCGCCCAAAAGCCGGACCGCCACCTCCTCCTGCTTACCGCCACTCCTCACAGCGGCATCGAGTCTTCCTTCCTCTCCCTCCTCGGCCTGCTTCGGCCGGATTTCCGCAACCTGAACCTGGCTGCCATGCCCGAACCGCAGCGCATTCAGCTCGCCCGCCACTTCGTCCAGCGTCGCCGTGCCGACGTCGCCCATTGGCTCGGCGAAGACACCCCTTTTCCAACACGCCTGTCGGAAGAAGAAACCTACGACCTCTCACCCGATTATTTCGATCTCTACGAAAACGTGTTCAACTTCAGCCGCGAGCTGGTTAGAACCGCCGAGACCTTGTCCCGCTGGAGACAGCGTCATCGTTATTGGGCTGCGCTCGCACTCCTCCGCTGCGTCATGTCCAGTCCGGCCGCTGCTGTCGCTGCCTTGCGGTCACGGCTCGGCCAGCTCCAGGACGCGGAACCGGAAATCGAAGACGAAAACGAGCTCGCCGCCTACGTCGACGACCCCGTGGACAAGGACTCCACCGATGCCCAGCCCTCCGCACTTATCGCCCGCGAGGAGTCCCTTTTGGAAGACTCCGGGCAACGCCGCCTCCGCCGGTTTGCCCGGCAGGCCCAAGAGCTCCTCCGTTCCGACAAGGACCTGAAGCTCGTCAAGTGCGCCAGCATTGTCCGTGATCTCCTCCGCCAGGGATTCCATCCCGTCATCTGGTGCCGTTACATCGCCACCAGCGACTACCTTGCCGAAGAACTCGGCCGCCGCCTCGGCCCCGAGTTCCCCTCGCTCCGCATACTCTCCGTCACCGGCGCCTTGGCGGAAGAAGAGCGCCGGCAACGCATCGAAGAACTGGACCCCTCAAAGGCCCCTTATCGCGTGCTTGTGGCCACCGACTGCTTGAGCGAAGGCATCAACCTTCAGCGGTATTTCAACGCCGTCCTGCACTACGACCTGCCCTGGAACCCCAACCGCCTCGATCAACGCGAGGGCCGCGTCGACCGCTTCGGCCAGCCCTCCGGACAAGTCAAAGCCGTCTTGTTCTACGGGCGGGACAACCCTGTCGACGGCGCCGTCCTCGAGGTCCTTCTTCGCAAGGCCAACACCATCTACAGAACCCTCGGCGTCCGCGTCCCGATCCCCGCCGACTCGCGATCTGTCATGGAAGCCATCCTCACCCGACTCTTCTCCCAGACCACTCGCCAGACCTCGCTGTTCGAACTGGAAAAAGCGCGGGAAGTCCACGCCGCCTGGGACCGCGCCGCCGAACAGGAGCGCGTCAGCCGCACCCGCTTTGCCCAGCATGCGATCAAGCCCGAAGAAGTCCAGCGCGAACTCGAAGAGACGGACGACGTGCTCGCCGACCCCGCCACCGTCCGGCGTTTCCTCGAAAACGCCTTCAGTCGGCTCGGCCTTCGCATCACTTCGAGGCAGGACTCGCTGACCTTGTCCGGCTTCTCTGCGCTTCCGGAGCCAATCAGAGCTCAGGCCCCGCAAGCCGACCCTTGGACCGTATCCTTCCTCTCCGTCGCCCCCGCCGGCGCCGAACCCGTCGACCGCAACCACCCCTTCCTCCAGGCCATGGGCCGCTACTTCATGGAAGCTGCCCTCGCCGGCGACTCCAACGCCCCCGCTCGCCGCTGCGGGGTCATCCGCACATCCTCTGTCCAGACCCGCACATGGGTTCTCCTCTGCCGCCTGCGTTACACCATCTCCACCCCCAACGCGCCGGATCTGCTTGCTGAGGAAGTGCAATGCTTCGCCTTCCCGGGCGCACCCGGCCCCTCTCCCAACTGGATGCCGCCACCGCAGCCTGTGAATCTCCTCCGCGGCGCCCGTCCGGAGGCCAATGTCAGCGAAATCGAGCGCCGCGAAACTCTGGAAGAGTTCCTTGTCGCCTGGCCCGCTATCCAGATAGCCTTGGACCCGCTTGTCAAGGACCGTGCACGGAAGCTCGAGGAGTCTCACAAGCGGGTGCGCGCAGCCGTGCAGTTGGCCCGTCGCGGAACCAGCGTCGCACGCCATTTCCCCCCGGACCTGCTCGGCGTCCTCGCTCTGCTTCCCATCCCCGGAGGTGTGCGTCGATGAGTGCAAAGTTCCCCTCCATCCGCGTGGAAGGCGGCCTCCTGGCGCCGGAAGTCCTCGACGACATCGCCGAAGGCAAGGCGCCCGGCCAGGCCCCCAAAGACTTCAACCTCTCCGCCCGCCACCTCCTCGATGAGATCTCTTCGAAGTGGTCCGATGCGCGCGACCTCTGGCAAACTTTCTCGCGCCGCCTTTCCGCCCTCCCGCCCGGGGATTCCGGTGTCCGCCTTACCCGCAACCAGTGGATGGCACCGTTCCTTGGTGAACTCGGCTATGTCCTTGACTATCAGGAACGCGCCCGCGAAATCGACGGCCAGACCTTCGCCATCTCCCACTTTGCGGGAGCAGACTCAACGTCGCCTCCCGTCCACATCATCGGCGCCAACCAGTCACTGGACCTTCGTCCAGACTCCGGCCGCCCCCGCCTCGCGGCCCATTCCCTCGTTCAGGAGTATCTCAACCGGACCGAATCCCTTTGGGGCCTCGTCACCAACGGTCGCACTCTGCGCCTCCTGCGCGACTCCCACCTCATCCGTCGGCAGGCATTCATCGAGTTCGACCTCGAAACCATGTTCAACGGCGAGCATTTCGCCGATTTCGCCGTACTCTACCGCCTCCTCCACCGCACGCGTTTGCCGCATCCCGGTGCGCCGGCCCACTCCTGCTTCCTGGAACAGTGGCACCAGCTCTCCCTCCAGCAGGGAGGCCGCGTTCGCGAACACCTCCGCGACGGCGTCGAAAACGCCGTCAGTCTTCTCGCAAATGCCATCCTCGCCCATTCCGCCAACACCGCAATCCGGCAACAAGTCGACGACGGCAGGCTGAAAGCGGATCAGCTATACGAAGAATTCCTTCGCTTCGTCTACCGGCTCCTGTTTCTCATGGTCACCGAGGAACGCAACCTGCTCTCCGGCGACCCTGTCTACCGCGAACATTACAGCATCTCTCGCCTCCGCCGCCTCGTCGAATGCTGGCCCGCCTATAACCAGCACACCGACCTCTGGCGCGGCCTCTTCGTCACCTTCCGCCTCTTCTCCGCTCCCGAATTCGCCTCGGTCCTCGGCTGCCCTCCCCTGAATGGCGAGCTGTTTGAAGCCCACCGGACCCCGACTCTCGAATCGGCCCAGGTCGCCAATGCCGACTTCCTGGCGGCTTTCTCCCACCTCTCCCGCTACCGCGAAGACCGCCGCTCCCAACTGCGCCGCATCAACTACTCCGCCCTGGACGTCGAGGAACTCGGCAGCGTCTACGAGAGCCTGCTCGACCTCCAGCCAGCGTTTCAGCTGGAGAACGGCAACTGGCGCTTCGCCTTTCTCCGGGGCACGGAACGCAAGACCACCGGTTCGTACTACACCCCCTCGGCGCTCGTCGAGGAGCTGATCCAGAGCGCTCTCGTCCCGGTCCTCAACGACCGTTTGCGCAACGCCCGGTCTGCCGCTGAAAAGGAAGCAGCCGTTCTCTCCATCACCGTCTGCGATCCCGCATGCGGCAGCGGCCACTTCCTCCTTGCCGCCGCCCGCCGCCTGGCGCGGGAGCTGGCCCGGATCCGCAGCGGCGAGGACGAGCCCAGCCCCCGCGAGTATCGCTTGGCCCTTCGCGACGTGATCTCCCATTGCATCTACGGCGTGGACCGCAATCCTCTCGCGGTCGAGTTGTGCAAGGTGGCGTTGTGGCTCGAAAGCCATGCCGAAGGCAAGCCGCTCAGCTTCCTCGACCACCGCATCCTCTGCGGCGATTCTCTGGCCGGCCTCCGCGACCTGGCAATCCTGAAGAACGGCGTTCCGGATGACGCCTTCAAGCCGGTCACGGGCGACGACAAGGACGTCGCCAAAGAGATCAAGCGCCGCAATCGCGCAGCCCTCCGCGGTCAGCGGGCCTTGCCCTTCGCCGCCGGCACAGAGCTGCAAGAGTTGTCGGGCTCGCGCAAATCGCTTTTCGAGATCCCCGATGACACTCCGGAGCAAGTCCGCGAGAAACGCAAGGCGCTCGAGCGCTGGCGCGGCGAAGGCAGCCGCTACCAGCGCGACCGCACCGCCGCCGACCTCTGGACCTCCGCCTTCTTCGTGCACCTCGTCCCCGAAAACCTCGCCGGCCACAGCATTCCTTCCACGCAGGAGCTGTTTGACTTCCTCGAGGGCCGCCGACCGGACTCCCGTGTGCTTGCAGGAGCACTGTCTGAAAGCGTCCGCCTCCGTTTCTTCCACTGGCCCCTTGAGTTTCCGGAGGTCTTCGCCCGAGGCGGCTTCGATGTGATCCTCTGCAATCCGCCATGGGAGCGCATCAAGCTACAACAGGAGGAGTTCTTTGCCACACGCGACCTGGACATTTCCCGAGCCCCCAATGCGGCAGCCCGCCGCGAGTTGATTGAGCAGCTCCGGGAAAAGAAGCCCGCCCTCTGGCGGGAATATCAGGAAGCGCTTCAGGACGCCGACGCCATGAGCAAATACTTGCGCACGTGCGGCCAGTTTCCGCTCACCGGCCGCGGCGACATCAACACCTATGCCGTCTTTGCGGAGCGGTTCACCAGCCTCCTGCGCACGCAAGGCCGCGTCGGCGCCGTCGTCCCTTCCGGCATTGCTACCGACAACACCACGCGCTACTACTTCTCCAGTCTGGTCGACTCCAACACCCTCGTCAGCCTCTATGACTTCGAGAACCGTCTCGGAATTTTCGAGGGCGTCCATCGGAGTTACAAGTTCTGCCTGATGACCATTTCCGGGGCGCCGCGGCCCAAGGGGGCAGCAGCCGACTTCGTCTTCTTCGCGCACTCCACCTCCGACTTGGCCGATCCGGAGCGCCACTTCACCCTCACTGCCGAAGACATCGCGCTCATCAACCCCAACACCCGCACCTGCCCCATCTTCCGCACCCGGCGCGACGCCGAAATCACCAAGGCGATTTACCGGCGCGTGCCGGTGCTTGTGAAAGAAGGGCCGCCGGAGGAAAACCCGTGGGGCATCCGGTTCATGCGGATGTTTGACATGGCGAACGACGCCCACCTGTTCCGCACGCGCGAGCAGTTGGAGGCTGAGGGGTTCACCCTGCGCGGCAACCATTTTTTCCGAGGCGAAGAGGAGTACGTGCCGCTGTATGAGGCGAAGATGATGCACCAATACAACCACCGCTTCGGTGACTACGCAATGAAGCCACCCGACAGCCAGGACACCGAACTGCCTCGCATCCCGCCCGAGCGGCTCGCCGATCCCGATTACGTGGTGCTGCCGCGCTACTGGGTCCGCCGCCAGGACCTGCCGGACTTGGGCAGCCGCCAGTGGCTGCTGGGGTTCCGGGATATCACGAATGCGACCAACGAGCGCACGGCCATTTTTGCGATCCTGCCGCCGGTGGGGGTGGGCAATAAGATCCCTCTGCTGTTCACTGACCGCGCCGTTCCGCCCCTTGTTGGCTGTTTCGCTTCGCTCATCTTCGACTTCTCTCTGCGACAGAAGCTGGGCGGCACAACGATGAACTTCTTCTATGTGAAACAACTCGCAGTTCTAACACCTTCCGCCTACACTCCCGCCCAGTTGGCCTTCCTCACCCCCCGCGTGCTGGAACTCACCTACACCGCCTGGGACCTGGCCGGATTCGCCCGTGACCTGGGCTATGACGGCCCGCCCTTCCGCTGGGACGAGGAGCGCCGCTTTCTGATCCGCTGCGAACTCGACGCGCTCTACTTCCACCTCTACGGCATCGCCCGCGAGGACGTGGACTACATCCTCGACACCTTCCCCATCGTCCGCCGCAAGGACGAGGAAGTTTACGGCGAGTACCGCACCAAACGCGTGATCCTGGAAATCTACGACGCCATGGCCGAAGCCGAGCGCACCGGCGTCCCTTACCAAACCCGCCTCGACCCGCCCCCCGCCGACCCGCGCGTGGCGCATCCACCCAAGAAATCCATATGAGCTTTAAAACACCCCGTCTTTGCTTTTTGTTCGCAATTCTGGTAGCCTATCCTTGCTTCTGCTCCTGACCAATGGATCCGCACCGCATTTACGAGATCCGTTGCCCCGTCCATGGGTATATAGCCCTGAACGATTGGGAGCGGCAGATCATCTCGCACCCGGCATTTCAACGCTTGCGCCGCATTCGCCAGCTTGCCTGGACTGACCACGTCTATCCCGGTGCGATGCACACGCGGTTCGAGCACTCGCTCGGTGTCATGCACACCGCCACGCAGCTCTATGACTCAATCGTCCGCAACGCCAGAGCGGTCTTGAGAGGGGAGTTGGGATATGACGATGCAGGGTTCAGGCGCAATCGGCAACTGGTCCGGCTGGCTGCACTGCTGCATGACGTGGGCCACGCGCCCTTCTCGCATGCTTCCGAGGAGCTTTTCCCGGATCAGGAGAACGGTGGCGGGAAGTATGTGCATGAGCAGTATTCGGCAGCCATCGTGCGGGGACCGCTCGGAGAAGCCATCGAAGATCATAAGCTGAACCAGGGGAATTACGCGTTCACTGCCAACGACGTGGCGGCGCTGATCGAAGGCAGCGCGGGCGCCAAGCAGGGGATCTTCTGGCGGGACCTGATTACCGGCCAGATGGACGCGGACCGGATGGACTATCTGCTGCGCGATTCCCACCACGCGGGCGTACAGTATGGGCGGTTCGATCTGCACCGGCTGATTTCGACAGTGACCGCCATTCCCGGCGTGCAAGGCGGTCCGCCGCGGCTGGGCATTGACTACGGTGGTTGGCATGCCGCCGAAGCGCTCGTGCTGGCCCGCTACTTCATGTTTACGCAGGTCTATTTTCACAAGACGCGTGTGGCATACGATATTCACCTGCGCGAAGCGATGAAAGACCTGCTTCCTGGAGGCCATTTTCCGAAACCGTTTCCCGTCGAACTGGATGAATACCTGAAGTGGGATGACTGGCGGGTGTTGGGCATGCTTTCCGAGGGCAAGGGCGGCGAGCATGGGGAGCGGTTGCGGACACGAAATCATTACAGGCTTGTGTACCAGACGAATGAAGTGCAAAGCGAGAAGGATCGGGAGAACTTGCGTCGAGTCCGCGAAACCCTTGGCGATCTGATTGCAGCCGAAATGCCGGCAGGCAAGAACTGGTACAAGCTGGATGACAGCGACATCGCAGTCTACCGTAACGAGGACGGGCAAACAAAGGTGGCGCCTTTGAGTGAATACTCAAATGTGGTGCGCCATTTGGGAAAGAACGATCAAATCTTGGTGTACAGCCTCCCCGAGCGCAAGCGGGACGCGTTGAAGAAAGTAGAGGAAGCAATTCATGGACTGGAGTGAACGACAGGACGCCAGGTTGGCGGTGATCACGGAGCTTGTATCAAGGGCTCCATCAGGGCACGTGGGCCGGACCGCCTTGATGAAGTTCTGCTACCTGCTGCAAACGGTCCGGGGGGTTCCCCTCGGTTACCGTTTCACACTCTACTCGTACGGGCCGTTCGATTCCAGCGTGCTTTCGGATCTCGGCACGGCGGAAAGCCTCGGCGCAGTCCGCTCGAACGTGGTCTACCACTCGGGCGGTTACGGCTACCGGATCAGCAAAGGAGATAGCAGCGATATGGCTCTCCGGAATGGCGCAGAGTTTTTGGAGAAGCACCGCAAAGACATCGACTGGGTGCTCGATCTATTCGGTTCTCACGGCAGCGCGGAATTGGAACTGGAGAGTACGATCGTTTACGTGGATCGCGAAGCTGCCAGGAATCGGGAAGGCCTCACATTTGATGAGTTGGTACAACGTGTGAGGGATGTGAAGCCGCACTTCGGGGAGGATTTTATCAGGGAGAAGGTCACGGTGCTACGCGAGCAGGGACTGTTGAAGTCGTGCTCGAGCGCCGCCACGGCAACAGGTTGATTGTCTGAAATCAGCTTGTTTAGCATTCGCGGATGCCGCCGGGCGTCGCACAAACATGGA
>Ga0272446_1007837_pt1 | contig 10466 bp, 6 predicted proteins | sample YNPCB0061_FD_194587 | JGI IMG/M metagenome (GOLD analysis project Ga0272446, IMG submission 194587) | Hot spring microbial mat communities from Yellowstone National Park, WY, United States - YNP-CB-006-1 | ecosystem: Environmental > Aquatic > Thermal springs > Hot (42-90C) > Sediment | place... | reverse complement strand
AATATGTCTGGGTTGGTCATCAATTAAACTCTCTAATAAATCTACGATCGGTTGATATTCCTCTGCCCCGCTTAATCGCAGAGAACCCTGAAAAACTACCTCATTAGTTTCAGGTAAATATTGAATTTCATAATCATCCGATTGAATTACCATAGTCATAATTTCCTAAGAAAAGTTTATTTTTACAGAAGTGACAACATAATGGACAATAACATCTTGTATTTCTTTTGTCTCAAATTTCCAGCCTAATTCAGCTGAGTAGTCATTGATCATAGTCAAAAACCCTAAACCGGAACCATCTCCCTCTTCCGCCGCATTTTTCTCGATCGTGGCAATGTAAAGTTCATAGGGGTCAGAAGTTGTCAGCATTTGTAAATATACCTTAAACTCTTCCATCCTTTGCTTAGACAAGCTATTAGTAGCAATAAATAAAATTTGCTCCTCGTCAGAATGAAGGGTAATACTTGTAGGGAAAATGGTCGAGTCATCACTAAACTTCATAGCATTTTCGAGGAGTTCATTGGCAATAAAACTTACTGCACTTTTAATTTCTGCCTGCACATCAATTCCAGCTTCATTAGGACCGCCAGGATAAAATGTGGCAAAATAATCCGCCATAAAGTTGGCTGATAAGCCGCTGGTACGCCAACGTTGCCTGACTTTTTGGGAGGTGGGATAAAATTTTAAGGCTAAAAATTCATGTATGCCATAAATCTTTTCGATATAGTTCCCGAAAATTTGCGGCATAATTTACTCCTGGGGGCAGTATGGGACGATTGTACCCCTATTCTGTTTAGATTCCAACTAATTCCTTAAGGCTAGATTACTAAAAATAAGCTGTATAAAATTTCAAAAAACGAGTTAAAATAAAAAACGCTGTTTTTTTGCCAGTTCTATGCCCCTCTCCCTCGAGTGTAAGCCCCGCTCTAATGAGCATAACCCCCGTGCCCTCCGCCGCCAAGGGTGGACACCTGCCACCATTTACGGACATAAAGGCAATGGTGCGGATCACATCATGTTCGATTCTGCCCAACTCAAACACCTACTCCTCAATGCGATCGAGAATAATACCCTCATAGATATTAAGGTGGAGGGTAGTGATTTTAGCGGTAATGCGGTCATCAAAGAAATTCAAAGGCACCCCTACAAAAAAGAGGTCTATCATGTCAGCTTTTTTGCGGTAGACAAAAAAGAGAAAATCGAAGTAATTGTGCCTTTGGTATTTGTCGGTACGCCTGCTGGGGTAAAGGCGGGCGGCTCCATCCAGCTACTGATGAAAACAATTAAGGTGGTGTGCCCCCCCGATCGGGTGCCGGAGAAGTTCGAGGTTGATATTTCCCACCTAGAGGTACGCCAGGGCATCCGGGTAGGCGACCTGCCCCTGCCAGAGGGACTCACGATCGCTTCTGAACCCAGAACATTGTTGATGAGTGTCTTGGCGGGTCGGTTAAAGTAGGTTTAGTGATTTAGCCTAACTACTATGACAGCCCCCGATCCCAATGCTAGTGCCCGTCAACTCCTGGGCATGAAGGGCGCAGACATCAAAACTACCGCCCTCTGGAAAATCCATCTGCAATTGATGAAGCCCATCACCTGGATACCCCTAATCTGGGGTGTAATTTGTGGGGCAGCTTCCTCTGGTGCCTATCGCTGGACTTGGGAAAATCTGCTGGTGTCCCTTGCCTGTATGCTCTTGTCGGGTCCCCTGATGGCGGGCTATACCCAGACCCTGAACGATTTTTATGACCGGGAAATTGATGCTATTAACGAACCCTATCGCCCAATTCCTTCTGGGGCAATTCCCCTCAAAAATGTAATTGTTCAAATTTGGGTGCTCTTATTGTTGGGGTTCACGGTAGCGATTCTTTTGGACCTCTGGGCAGAGCATAGAACCTTTACGATGACGATTATTACAGCGATCGGGGCATTTTTGGCTTACATCTATTCCGCTCCCCCCCTGAAATTAAAGCAAAACGGCTGGCTAGGAAACTATGCCTTGGGAGCTAGTTATATTGCCCTGCCTTGGTGTGCTGGTCAGGCTTTGTTTGGGGAGTTGAGTTGGCAGATTGTGGTAATTACGATGATCTACAGCCTGGCGGGGCTGGGGATTGCGATTGTCAATGATTTTAAGAGTGTGGAAGGGGACCGGCAATTGGGCTTGAAGTCCTTGCCCGTTATGTTTGGCATCGATCGGGCTGCCTTAATTTCTGCTGTGATGATTGATGTATTTCAGATTGGTATTGCCATCTACTTAGTCACGATCGGGGAGCAGTTACTAGCTAGCTTGTTGGTTTTATTAGTAATTCCTCAGATCACCTTTCAAGATATGTATTTTTTAAGAAACCCGATCGAGAATGATGTTAAATACCAAGCCAGCGCCCAACCCTTTTTGGTTCTGGGAATGTTAGTTGCTGGTATTGCTTTAGGGCATCATCCAATTGTATAGAAATGTAACAGTTTTTTGGGGCACAGAGCTAACCTGATAGTGGTATAAATTAGACAGTTAAGATTATACTTTTTAGGTTAATTAAATGGCTATAACATCCTCTAGCGGCGCTGTCAATGCCCGCCCCCAGCTATATCAAACGTCCTTAACTGCAACGATTAACCAAGTGGAACAACAGGACCGCTTTCCTGGACGCACGGAATTGGAAGACCTCAATACATTTTTTCAATCCAGCCTCAAACGGTTAGAAATTGTCGCAGTTATCACCCAGAATGCGGAAAACATTGTTTCTAAGGGAGCGGGTCGGATTTTTACCGGCGGCTCTCCCATGTCCTTTTTAGAGAAGCCCAAGGCAGCAGAAGAAGTAAAAATGGGGATGGACGGCACCCCGATCGATATTTTGCGGGGCATGACCCTCGGTACTACCACCTACGCTGAAGCTAGTAGCGGTTTTTTTGAGGCGATTCGCTCTTTCTTTAGCGCCGATGGGATTATTGAGATTCCCCCTGGTTTTAGACCGATCAATATTGCCCGTTACGGCGAAAGCCGCATGAAGAAGTCCTTGAGGGATTTAAGTTGGTTTGTCCGTTACACCACCTACGCCATGGTAGCGGGGGACCCCAACATCCTGGCACAGAACGTGCGGGGCTTGCGGGAAATTATCGAAAATGCCTGCTCTACCGATGCTACCCTGGTTGCCCTCCAGGCAATGCGGAATGCAGCCCTCAACTTATTCCGGGAAGATGAGGAAGCAAAGGAAATTATCAGCCAGTATTTCAATGTAGCGATCGCTGAATTTAAGGCTCCTACTCCTTCTAACAAACTCAGACAGCGGGATTCTAAAGACCTCCAGGGCTTGAGCCTGCCCCAGATTTACTTCAATACTGCCGACCGGAGGCAGAAGTTTGTGATGAAGCCTGGTCTTTCTGTCAGTGAAAAGAATGAAGTAATTAAGGCTGCCTACCGTCAAATTTTTGAAAGAGACATCACCCGTGCCTACAGCCTGAGTCTGGGGGATTTGGAGTCGAAGGTAAAGAATGGCAAGATTTCCATGAAGGAATTTGTGCGCCGTGTCGGTAAGTCTCCCCTCTACCGGGACCAGTTCTTTAGCCCCTACATCAACTCCCGCGCTCTGGAACTAGCCTTCAAGCATTTCTTGGGTCGTGCCCCCGAATCCCGTGAAGAAGTCCAAAAATATTTTGCGATCGTTTCTAAGGGCGGGCTACCGGCACTAATTGACTCGATCGTGGATTCCAAAGAATATGCCGACTACTTTGGGGAAGAAACTGTCCCCTACCGCCGTGGCTTAGGACAGGAGGCACAACCCGCCCGTAATTGGGGCGCTCAATTTGATCTATTCAACTACTCTGCTCCCTTCCGCAAAATTCCCCAATTTATTACCCTCTTTGCCAGCTACAACCAGCCTCTACCGGATCAGCACGTCTACGGCTCCGGCAATGACCCCCTCGAAATTCAATTCGGTGCCATTTTCCCGAAGGAAACCCGCAACCCCAGTGCTTCCCCCGCCTACTTCAGCAAGGATACCAGGCGCATCCTGATCCGCAACGGGGCGGGCATTACCAACCAACTGAGCAATCCGGGCGCAAGGGGCGAAAATCCCGGCACATTGGGACCAAAGGTGTTCAAACTCGACCAACTCCCCGCCTTCAAGGGCAAGAAGTTCAACAAAAATGCCAGCGTTAAGTTTGCCGAAACCTCTACCCAAGCAGTGATTCGGGCAATTTATCAGCAGGTAATCGGTCGTCAGGTCTATGAGGGGCAGCGCTTGACTGTTGACGAGATCAAATTGGAAAACGGGGAAATTACGGTAAGGGAGTTTGTGCGCCGTTTGGCTAAGTCTCCCCTCTTCCGTGACCTCTACTGGACTAAACTTTACGTCTGTAAGGCGATCGAGTATATCCACCGCCGCTTGCTTGGTCGTCCTACCTACGGCAGGGAAGAGATGAACCGCTACTACGACATCTGCTACAAGAAGGGTTTTTATGCTCTGGTGGATGCCATTTTAGACAGCAAGGAATACGAAGAGAGCTTTGGTGAGGACACCGTCCCCTATGAGCGCTACTTGACCCCCGCTGGGCTGGCGATGCGATCGAATCGCCTTGGCATGGTAGGGGATAAGGGCATGATGCCTGAGAAAGTGGAAACCCCGATGTTTATCACTCTGGGCGAACCGATGGTACAGTTGAACGACTTTGCCATTAAGACTCGCATCGAGCAGGGCGTGAGCAAGCAAAGGGAGCAGCGCAAAATCTTTAAGCTCACTAACCTAGACCCGACCACAGTGCAGACCCTGGCTAGGGCTGCCTACCGTCAGGTATTTGAGCGGGATATGGATGCCTATGTCGCAAATGAGCAATTCAGCCGCTATGTCAGTAAGTTGCAGAATGCCGAAATTACGGTCAAGGAGTTTATCCTAGCGATCGGTACTTCTGACCTCTATATCAAGGAGTTTTATACCCCCTTCCCCAATACCAAGGTGATCGAGTTGGGTACGAAGCATTTCTTGGGTAGAGCGCCCCTAGACCAGGCGGAAATTCGTAAGTATAACCAGATTTTGGCGACTAAGGGGGCGAAGGCGTTTGTGTTTGCCCTAATCAATAGCCAGGAATATGCCGAAGTGTTTGGGGAGGATGTGGTGCCCTACAACCGCTTTGCTACTTTCCCAGCGGCTAATTTCCCTAACTCTCAGGAACTGTTCAACCGTTTGACCAAGCAGGACAACTCGATCGTGGTGCCTAGCTTTGAGCCAGTGCAGCCCAAAATGGATGGGGCGGAAATGCCCCTGGTTAAACAATTGTTAACTAAGTAATTGCTCTGAACCTATCCGAGGCTCCCATCAGGGAGCTTTTTTTTTGGATTTTGGTTGATGCTATAGTAGAAATGTTTAGCTAATTTTCGATGACAGAATTTCCCGTCGAGTTACACGCCCCCGATCGGGTATTAGGACAGATGGTTCTGGAGGGCAATCCCCAACCAGGGCAATGCATTACAGTTAATGGGCACCTCTACCGCATACTAGAACGCCGCCATCGCTATCAATTCAAAAAAGGGAAATATCATCTCCACAAAGCAATTCTCTGCTTACAACTATTAGAACAACAAGATTTGCACTTTTGGCAGGGGCAGTGGGTTATAGGTAACCCAGAATGCAAGTACAACGCCCGATCGGAGTTATTAAGGTGTGCAGTCAATCCGGGGGGGGACTGTCGGAGTTGTAGTCACTTCGAGGGACTCTAGCTCTAGGAGGCGGAGGGTATGGGCAAAATCCTGCACCCCCTTAAACTGGCGATAAACTGAAGCAAATCGGACATAGGCGACTTCATTTAATGTCCGCAAATAGCATAGAACCATCTCACCGATTTGTTCACTACTAACTACAATCTTCCGTTTGTTGGTCGCCTGGAGGTGGGCTTCAATCTCATCAATAATTTCTTGGATTTTCTCCTCTGTAATGTCTGTCTTTTCGCAGGCGCGGACAATGCCCCTCAATAATTTTGACCGATCGAAACATTCTTTGCTACCATCCCGCTTAATTACAGTTATCGGCACAAACTCGATCCTTTCGTAGGTTGTAAAACGACGACGACAAGCAGGGTTTAGACATTCCCGCCTGCGCCGGATACTACCATCTTCCGTCGATCGAGACTCTAGCACACGACTATCGGTATGTTGACAGACGGGACAAAGCATATCTAAATCACTTCTACTTCAATCTCTTCTGAGGGTTGGGGGGGGCGGGGATCGAACTCAAACAGAGAAAAGACTACATTCCTTCTTATATCTGTCATCATGGCAAAAAAGATGTCAAATCCCTCTGTTTTATATTCAATTAGCGGGTCTTTTTGTCCATAGCCCCTCAGACTAACGGACTCCCGCAAAGCATCCATACTCTGGAGATGTTCCCGCCAGAGGGTGTCGATCTGCTGCAAGATATAATAACGTTCTGCCTGTCGCATTAAACCAGGTTGTACGCTATCTACCTCTACTTCTTTAATTTCGTAGGCGCGTCTTACTTCTTCCTTCAAATAGGCAGTAATCTCTTCTACACCCATATCCATCAGATGATCAGGCTGGAGGTCTTTTAATAGTTTGACAAACTCCTTCGTTTTATTTACTAACCCCTCTAAATTCCATTCTTCTGGTGGCAGGTCGGGATTAACATAGAAGTTGACTAAATCTTCTACGGTTAGTTCAGCATACTCAATTACACGACTACGGAGGTTTTCTCCTTTCAAAACCCGGTATCTTTCCGCATAGATTGCCCGTCTTTGTTTGTTCAACACTTCATCATATTCAAATACTTGCTTCCGAATGTCGTAATAGTAGGTTTCTACCTTCTTTTGCGCTCCTTCTAAACTGCTTGTTAAAAGACCGGAAGTGATCGGCATATCTTCTTCTACTCGAAAGGCATTCATCAGACTAGCGACCCGATCGCCGCCAAAGATACGCATGAGGTTGTCTTCCAAACTCAAAAAGAACTTGGTAGAACCGAGGTCCCCTTGCCGGGCACAGCGCCCCCGCAGTTGGTTATCCACCCGACGGGATTCATGACGTTCTGTACCAATGACGTGGAGTCCGCCTAATTCAATTACTTCTTTTTGCTCTTGTTTGGTATATTGTTCATACTCTGAACGAATGAGATTGAAAACTTCCCGCAATTTTTGAATGACCGGCTCTTCGGTAGGGGATTTTTCTACAGCGATCGCTAAGAGGTCTTCTGCCTGTAACTCCGTCAAGCTCTGTCCGCCTAGTCTGGCAACGGCAAAATCTAATGCCTCTTTGAATTGTTTTTGGGTAGGCATAGATAACTCAGCCGGAAAAAGTTGCTCAGATGCTTTCCAGGTCTTTTGCTTTTTGTGAGTACCAAAACCCTCACCCCCCGATCGGTTTGAAAAAAGAGAGCGCTGCATCAGACTGTCATCTTCTGGTCTCACTAGACGGGGAAAAAGCTCTTCCCTAATTTTGAGGCGCGCCATATAGTCGGCGTTACCCCCCAGAATAATATCCGTTCCCCGCCCCGCCATATTAGTAGCGATCGTGATTGTGCCCTTGCGCCCCGCCTGTGCCACAATTTCTGCCTCCCGCTCCACATTTTCCGGTTTTGCATTGAGCAGGTTATGGGGCACTTCCATCTGGTTCAAAATACTAGAGAGATATTCGGACTTTTCCACACTGGTAGTCCCTACCAAAACCGGTCTGCCTTTGGCATACATCTCTTGACATTCCCTTGCCACTGCCTTCCATTTGGCAACTTCCGTCTTGTAAACTTCATCGGGATAGTCTAAACGACGGTTCTTTTTATTTGTCGGAATTGATGTTACTTCTAGGTTGTAAATTTTGTTAAACTCTGCTTCTTCTGTTTTGGCAGTACCCGTCATACCCGATAATTTGGGATAGAGTAAAAATAAATTCTGGTAGGTAATAGAAGCAAGGGTCTGGGTTTCCGCCTCGATCGGTACTCCTTCTTTTGCCTCGATCGCTTGGTGCAGACCATCACTCCAGCGGCGACCGGGCATGACTCTGCCGGTAAATTCATCGACAATGACAATTTCATCATTGCGGACAATATAGTTTACATCTTTAATAAAGAGTTCTTTTGCTTTAATCGCATTAAAGACATAGTGCGCCCAAGGGTCTTCTTGATCAAATAAATCATCCACCTGGAGTAACTTTTCGGCGGCTTCAAATCCTTCATCCGTCAAAACAATATTTCGTTGTTTTTCATCCACTTCGTAGTGTTTTTCTTTTTCCAGTTGGAGAGCGATTTGGGCTGCCCCCAGATATTTTTCTGTCGGGCGCTCTACCTGTCCTGAAATGATCAGCGGTGTACGGGCTTCATCAATCAAAATCGAATCTACTTCATCGATCACACAATAGTTAAAGGGACGCTGGACCACTTCTTCCATGCTGGTTGCCATGTTGTCCCGCAGATAGTCAAAGCCTAGTTCGCTGTTAGTGACATAGGTGATGTCGCAGTTGTAGTTGCGTTTGCGCTCTGCTGGCTCCATCGGCTGTTGAATCAGTCCCACCGTCAAACCTAAAAAGCGGTGTACCTGTCCCATCCATTCCGCATCTCGGCGGGCGAGGTAGTCATTGACGGTCACGATTTGTACCCCTTTCCCCGTCAGACCATTGAGATAGCTAGGTAGGGTGGCAACTAGGGTTTTTCCTTCCCCAGTCCGCATTTCAGCGATTTGCCCCAGATGGAGAATCATCCCCCCCATCAACTGGACATCAAAATGTCTTAGTCCTAAAATCCGCCTCGATGCTTCCCGCACAACGGCAAAGGCTTCTGGCAGGATGTCATCCAGGTCTTCTCCTTTTTCTAGCCTCTGCTTAAATTCAGCCGTTTTACCTTGTAGTTCTTCGTCCTTCAGCGCCTGATATTCTCCTTCTAAGGAATTGATCAGTGCCACATAGGGCTTTAGTTTATTCAGTTGGCGCTGATTGGCATCACCAAACAACATTTGCAGGACATTTACCATAGCGGCGGGCTGTTTCTATCGTTTACTGTCTTCATCATAAACGATCGGATATATTTGCTATCAGCAAAGTTTGGCTTGAAGCAAGAGAAGAATAATTTACAAGACCATAGCTCTATGCCTTGGTGTAAAAAAATCCTTACCCAAACATAGTTTGTGAGGTAGCCCTCTATATTTAATTATTTCAGCGGGACTACCCAATTCAGCCCTTGCTTAGCTTGCCGACCGGGAGCGGGGTACACCAGCCAGATAGGTCATCGGATTGGTTGCAACACCACCGTTGGGACGGACTTCAAAGTGGAGGTGGGGACCTGTACTGTAGCCTGTGCTTCCCATTTCACCGATCACTTGGGATTGTTGCACTCTCTGCCCAGCTTTGACATATAGAGCATTCATGTGAGCATAGCGTGTGACAGTGCCGTTGGCATGGAGAATGTCGATCATGTAGCCGTAACCGCCATCGTTCCAGCCGGCAAATTGTACTACGCCGGAGGCAGCCGCCCAGATGGGGGTTCCTACGGGGGCTGCAATATCGATCCCTTGGTGTAAGCGCCCCCAACGCCAGCCAAACCCGGAAGTCATAATGCCACTGGCGGGCCACACGAATCCATCGGATAAACCGTCGTAGTTGGAGGGTTCGGGCAAGAAGTTGGCAGCATTAAGGGGAGGGAGTTCGGGAGCTAACCTACCTAAGTCTGGATAGCTTGGCACAAAACCCGATCGGGCGTTGGGATTGATCGCAGCTACCTTTTGGACTTGTTTGTTGTTGAGTTCTGCCCTTAGTTTTTCCACTTCCTGTTGCAGATTTTTCACGGCGGGGGCAGTCATGCGTTGCTCCTCGATCGGTTTTAGCTCAGGATTCCGGCTCAGGGGTACTTGGGTCTGCTCTTTGGTGGATAGGTTAAGAGCGGCTAGTTTTTGGGGCATTCCATCGAGTTTGGGAGAGGATGGTTTTGCTTGCTCTGTTTTGGGTAGGGGAGGAAGTTCAGGTGTCTTGGTAGTAGAGGGGAATTGGGCACTGGGCTGACGAACAATCTCGATCGTGGTCAGGGCAGCAACTTTGGTAGGAGCATCTGGGTTAATTGTTGGCTTTTCAGTTGGTAAGCTAGCAATCTTTTCCGATTGAATCGGTGCTTGAGTTTCGGGCAAAACAGCGATCTTCTCTTCTTGAATCGGTGCTTTGACTTCAGCCACGATCGGTAATGGTTCTTCTTTCACCGGTAGAGCCGCAATCTTCGCATCTTCTTGAATCGGTGCTTTGACTTCAGCCACGATCGGTAATGGTTCTTCTTTCACCGGTAGAGCCGCAATCTTCTCTTCTTGAATCGGTGCTTTGACTTCAGCCACGATCGGTAATGGTTCTTCTTTCACCGGTAGAGCCGCAATCTTCTCTTCTTGAATCGGTGCTTTGACTTCAGCCACGATCGGTAATGGTTCTTCTTTCACCGGTAGAGCCGCAATCTTCTCTTCTTGAATCGGTGCTTTGACTTCAGCCACGATCGGTAATGGTTCTTCTT
>Ga0272446_1007836_pt1 | contig 10466 bp, 8 predicted proteins | sample YNPCB0061_FD_194587 | JGI IMG/M metagenome (GOLD analysis project Ga0272446, IMG submission 194587) | Hot spring microbial mat communities from Yellowstone National Park, WY, United States - YNP-CB-006-1 | ecosystem: Environmental > Aquatic > Thermal springs > Hot (42-90C) > Sediment | place... | reverse complement strand
GACGATTAGCCAGCCAAGGCAGATAAACGGGGCGCGAATTAAGCTGCTGATGAAATTGCCGATAAAGTCGAACATGGATTGCCTCCTCTACGGGTACGGGCGATTTGGGTACGGGCGATTTAGCCCCTTCAGACTGTATAGACCGCTATTCCTTCGCGCCCTCATTCGCATTGAGCACGCCCAGCGGCAGGCCCATCACCGAATAGCCAGCATCGATGTACATCGTCTGTCCGGTGATGAGTTTCCCACCTTCGCTGGCGAGGAAAACTGCCATATGGCCGACATCCTCTGGCGTAACCAGCTTTTGCAGCGGCGAGGCCAGTTCGCTAAAGCGCAACATATCGCGGAAGCCGGGAATCCCCGCCGCCGAGAGGGTCTTAATCGGGCCGGGCGAAATGGCGTTGACTCGGATGTTCTTCCTACCCAGATCGTAGGCCAGATAGCGCACGCTCGCTTCTAGGGCAGCCTTTGCTACCCCCATGACGTTGTAATGAGGCATGACCTTTTCTGACCCATAATAGGTCAAGGTGAGGATCGTGCCGCCATCTGGCATGAGGGGGGCAGCACGGCGGGCCAGCGCAACCAGACTGTAAGCGCTGGTCATGAGGGCGGTGTTCCATCCCTCGCGGCTGGTGTTGATGAACTCGCCCTCTAGGTCGTCCTTGCCTGCGAAGGCAACAGCATGAACCAGAACATCGATCTTGCCGTATTCGGCGGCGTATTTGGCGAAGAGCGCATCGAGGGCTGCGTCGTTATTTACATCGCATTCTTCCATGAATTGGGCGCCGGTGGCTTCAGCGAGGGGCTGTACGCGCCGCTTGAGCTTGTCCATTGCGTAGCTGAGGGCGATGTTGGCCCCCTCGCGGTAGAAGGCTTCGGTAATCCCCCACGCAATCGAATTGGCATTCGCCACCCCGAAGATCAAGGCATTCTTATTTTGAAGTAACCCCATCGTGGTTTCATTTCCTTTTCGTGCTGATATAAACCGGAACCTCTCCTTCAACCGGAAGCGGGCGGAGGTTCCCTCTCAAAAACCCCTACCAGCGGCGGGGGTTACTGACCCTTCAGCCATGCCAGTGTGCGGGCCATGCCCTCAATCAGCCCGACTTGAGGCGTATAGCCAAGCAATTCCCGCGCTAGCGAGATGTCCGCGCAGCTGTGGCGCACATCGCCGGGGCGGGGGTCGGCGAAAATGGGCGCGATGTTCGTCCCCAGCAGGCTGTTGATCCCGTCGATCAGGTCGAGCAGCGTGATGCTTTCGCCGCACGCCACGTTGATCACCTTGCCCGCCACGCGGGAGTCGGCTTGGCAGGCCAGCAAGTTACCCAATACTACGTTGTCCACGTAGGTAAAGTCGCGGGATTGCTTGCCGTCGCCGAAAATCGTCGGTTGTTTGCCCTTCAGCATGGCGTCCATAAACAGCGGAATCACTGCCGAATAGGGGGAAAAGGGGTCTTGGCGGGGGCCGAAGACGTTAAAGTAGCGCAGGGTTACGGTCTCTAGGCCGTACACCGTGTAGAAAGCCTGCAGGTAGTATTCGCCCGCCAACTTCGCCGCCGCGTAGGGGGAAAGAGGTAGGGGCGGCATGTCCTCGCGCTTGAATTGGCCCTCAATATCGCCATAGGCAGACGACGACCCCGCGTAGACGACCCGCTTCACCTTCGCATCACGCGCCGCGATCAGGACGTTCAGCACGCCCGTGGCACACGTTTCATGGGTCAACACAGGGTCGGCCACCGAGCGCGGCACAGACGGAATCGCCGCCTGATGGATTACATAATCGACGCCTTCGAAGGCCGGATGCAGGGCCTCAAGGTCTCGAATATCCACCTCATACAGGGTGATTTTATCGGCAAAAGAGGCCATGTTGGCGCGGCTGCCCGTCGCAAAGTTATCGATCACGCGCACCGTTTCCCCACGCGCCACCAAAGCCTCAACGATGTGGGAGCCAATGAACCCCGCCCCCCCAGTGACCAAGTAGATCGCCATGCTTATCTTCCCCCTTTAGCGTGATTGTTGCGCCTGTGAAGCAAGTTGTTTGCGCCGCTGTTTGATGCGGGCGACTTCCAAAATGATGAAACACCCCACCCCGATCACGGCGACCCCGGCCCCTACAGTCAGGGCCATGTCTAGCGGGGCGCGGCTGATGATGATGGCGGCAAGGCCAAGCAATACACAGCCCCCGTACAGCGTTAGGACAGCCACACGCGGGCTAACCCCCATCGCCACCAACCGGTGTGAACTATGATCTTTACCCGCATCGAAAGGATGGCGGCCTTCCCGCAGGCGCGTAAAGACGACCAGCGAGGTATCGAAGATGGGCAGGCCCAGCACCAGAATCGGGATCATCCAACTAGCGGCGGGCACTTGGGTTTGGAAGCGTAGTTTTAGCCCCAATACGGCCAAAATGAAGCCAATGGCCAGCGACCCCATATCGCCCATGAACATCGTCGCCGGGTTGAAGTTGTAGATCAGGAACCCAATCAGCGCCCCACATAGCGCCGCCGACAGGCTGGAGACCAATTCCTGCCCTTGCGAGGCCGACAGCACGTATAGGAAGAACGCCGCAATTGCGCTGGTTCCGGCGGCGAGGCCATCCATGTTGTCTAGGAAGTTGACGGCATTGATGATGCCCACATACCACAGGAAGGTGAGCGCCAAATCCGGGATCAGGTTGCCGAACAGGTCTACCCGGATTCCGACTGCCGCACACAGTCCGGCAACCAAAAATTCAGCAGCGAATTTGGTACGCGGCCTGAGGTTTTTGCGGTCATCCCAGAAGCCCACCGCAACGAGGAAGGTTGCGCTGAGGACGATGGCCAGTAGTTCAATAATGTGTTGCGGCCAATCTCCGAACATCAGGAGGGCCAAGAGGAAGGCGAGATAGATTGCCAGCCCGCCCATCAAGGGAATCGGGGTGCGGTGAACCTTACGGGGGCTGGGCTTGTCGACCATCCCAATCCGCTGAGCCAACTGCCGTACAAGGGGCGCTAACCCCACCGATGCCGCAAATCCAACGGCTATCACGGGCACATAATCGATCATGGTTATAGCGGTTTTCCTTTTGTGCGCCGTTTGCGCGTGGCAAGTATAGCCGATTCCGGGCGGGATAGGAAAGCCATGCAAAGGCGAATAGGGGGGTGAAAAGGCGGAGGAGACATTTCTTCCCCCTTCGCCATGAGGGAGAAGGGGGCTAGGGGGAGCGTATCAGCTAATCGGCTCCATACGTTGGTACTTGCGATTATAGTAGACCAACGGGACTTGTTCTGGCCCGGCTTGGGCGAAGACCACTTCACCGATGAAGATGGTGTGGGTATTGGCATCGTGGGCGGCACGGACGATGCAATCGAGCCAGCCGACAGCCCCCACGATCAGCGGCGATCCCGTCTCGGCAGTGGCCGTTTCGACGCCCTCAAATCGATCCGTCACGTTCGGCTCGAGGCCCGCAAAGCGGTTAGAGATCGCCTCTTGGCCGTTAGCGAGGAGCGAGACGGCATACACCCCCGATTTTGTCACTTGGGCGTGGGCAAAGGTCGTTTTGTTCAGGCAGACCAGCACGGTAGGCGGCTCTAGCGAGACGGACGTGAAACTACTGACCGTCATGCCGGCCCGGACGCCCTCATGAACTGTGGTAACGACAGTGACGCCCGTCACCCATTGGCGCATCGTAGCCCGTAGGGCATTTGAATCAACTGGCATAGGGGAATTTTTCTCGCTTCAGGGATTGAGATCAAGCCTTACGTCCAAAAATATAACATGCCCCGTCTGCCGTGCCTCTTTTGCGCGGGTTGAACACGTCTCGTTAGGGCCGGGTGGCATAGATAATGTACGACCCGCTGGCCCGCAATTGCAGCTTACGGACGGCTTCCTCCCCGCGCAGGAGGCGGTAGCCACCTTCGACCATGCGTTGCGCCCAATACCCGAAGCGGCGCAGGTGGCCCGGCGTCAGGACATGGCTCAGCGCTGCGGGGATGATGCCCCACCCGATCCACAGATCGCGCAAGGTCAGGTTGTTTTGCGCCAGCAAGGCGTTCCACCCGTCGGGGGAGAGGTGGAAGGCTGACGAAGCGTGCCACGCCTCCCAGAAGCTGGCCCCGCCCATAAAACACCCCCGATCATCCAGCACCCGGCTGACTTCGTGCATGGCGAGGAACGGGTTATACAGATGTTCAAACACCGCCGTGCTGATCACCATGCGGAAGGCATGATCGGGAAAGGGCAGGCGGTGCGCATCGGCCAGCACGTCCGCGCCGTCTGCCCACCAATCCACCGTAACCACCCGCCGGAACCCCAGCGACTCCAGATAGCGGCGGTTGCCGCCCTTGCCGCAGCCCAGATCGAGGATCGGGGCCTCCGGGCCGGACTCGCGGAGCAACTGTTGGGCGTAAAACTGAATGCCCTTATCCAGCTTCGTGCCGAACTTCACCCCCAGTTCAGCGAGGGAGAGGTGCGGAAAATCGGCTTGGGGGGCGCGGAAATACTCCCGCACAACCTGAGCGCGGTCTAGGGAGCGGGTGGGCAGTTGGAAAGTGAGGCTCACTGTTTGGGGCGTATTTTCGGCCCGAAAATCGGGGATGGTGCGCCCGCCGATCTGGACGAGGGGGGCAGCGAATCCGCACGCGGCGCAACGGTATACCCCATCCGGCCCAACATGGACGGGCTGACGGTCAATCGGGCACTGAATGATGTGCTGCCATGTGGTCATCGAAGGTTTCTCGCTCGGTCACATCCGAAACACGCCGTATTGGGTCTGTTCAATGGGGGCGTTTAGGCACGCCGAGAGCGCCAGCCCCACCACCCGCCGCGTCTCCGGCGGCGTGATGATCCCATCATCCCATAGGCGGGCGGTGGCGTAGTAGGGACTGCCCTCACGCTCGTACTTCTCTAGGATGGGGGCCTTGAAGGCGGCCTGTTCGTCGGCGCTCATGGGGGGCTGCCCGGCCCGCGCCAACTGATCCTGTTTGATGGTGAGCAAGACGTTAGCCGCCTGTTCGCCGCCCATCACGCTGATCCGGCTGTTGGGCCACGTGAACAGGAAGCGCGGCCCGTAAGCCCGCCCGCACATGGCGTAATTTCCGGCCCCAAACGACCCACCGATGATCACGGTGATCTTGGGCACGCGGGCGTTAGCGACGGCATTCACCATCTTCGCCCCATCTTTAGCGATCCCGCCGACCTCAAACTGCTTCCCGACCATGAATCCGGTGATGTTTTGCAGGAACAGCAACGGAATCCCCCGCGCCGCGCACAATTCGATGAAATGCGTCCCCTTCAGCGCCGATTCGCTGAACAACACGCCGTTGTTGGCCACGATCCCGACGGGGTAGCCTTCGATGCGGGCGAATCCGCATACCAACGTATCGCCATAGCGGGCCTTGAACTCTCGGAATTGGCTGCCATCGACCACGCGGGCGATCACCTCCCGAACGTCGTAACTTTCGCGGAAGGTGCGCGGCAGCACGCCGTACAGCTCTTCGGGGTCGTAGAGGGGCGCTTGGGGCGGCTGCACCTCTAGGTTGATGTGCTTGCGCGTGTTCAGCGTGGCCACGATCTCACGGCACAGACTCAGGGCGTGATCGTCGTCTAGGGCGTAGTGATCGGCCACGCCGGAATACCGCGTATGTACCTCCGCCCCGCCGAGTTCCTCCGCCGTGACCTCTTGCCCCGTCGCCGCCTTGACCAGCGGCGGCCCGCCCAGAAAGATCGTCCCCGTGCCGCGCACGATGATCGTCTCGTCGCTCATGGCCGGAATGTACGCCCCGCCCGCCGTACACGATCCCATCACCGCCGCGATCTGGGGGATTCCTGCGGCGCTCATGCGGGCTTGGTTGTAGAAGATTCTGCCGAAGTTGTCTGCATCGGGGAAGACCTCATCTTGCATGGGGAGGAAGGCCCCGCCGGAATCGACCAAGTACAGGCAAGGCAGGCGGTTTTCTTCGGCCACCTGCTGCGCCCGCAGGTGCTTTTTCACGGTGAGGGGGTAGTATGTGCCGCCCTTCACCGTCGCATCGTTAGCGATGATCAGGCATTCGCGGCCCGAAACGCGCCCGATGCCGGTCACGAGGCCCGCGCTGGGGGCTTCGCCGTCGTAGTGTTCCCACGCCGCCAAGGGCATCAGCTCCAGAAAGGCCGTGCCGGGATCGATCAGGCGGTCTATCCGGTCACGGACGAAGAGCTTGCCCTGCTCGGCGTGGCGTTGGCGGTAGCGTTCGCCCCCCCCTTGCCGGATCACGGCGAGGCGTTGGCGCAATTCGGCGGCGAGGGCGCGGTGGTATTCAGCATTGGCCTGAAAGTGCGGGTCATCGGGCCGGAGTCGGGTTTCAAGGGTGTCCACAGAGCGGCGTCCTTTCTGGTGCTTACTTCCCCCGTAACCGCTTACGCCACACGGCGCGGCGCGTGGCGCGCCATGCCGCGTTCACTTGCCCCTCGTCGTCGTCTGGGGGCTTGTCCGGCGGGGCGTAGCGCTCACTGATGTAGGCATCGGTAATGGTCATGACTTCTTGGCCTTCTTTGGGCACTTCGCGGGCGATCCGCCGTCCGCGCTCCAACGGCGTACTGCCGGGTTTAAAGGCGATGTTCAGCCATTCGGCATACTTGCTCAGCCGCGCATAGGCCCGCCCCGATAGGCTTAGCCGATCATACCCCCGATAATCCAAGTACCACAGCAACCCGACCCCCACGAACGACAGCCCTGCGACCAGAATCACCGCGAGCAGCAGCCCGTTCAGGAAATTGGCGACGGGCGGCGGGAAGTCCAGCGGGGAGGGCGGCGGCGGTACAGCGGGCGTGCGCGTTGGGGGGAGCGGCGGCGGCGACGGGGTAAACGTGGCAAGGGGTGGCGGCGGTGGGAGTTCGCCGGGGCGGAGGGTGTTGGTCGGTGGCGGGGTCGGCGTTGGGCTGGGGGTCGGCGTAGCCGTCGGGATGAACGGTGTCGGGCTAGGCGTCACCTCACTGACTTGCGGACGCTCAAGGACATCTCGGCCCTGTGTCGGCTCAAATTCAACCCACCCTGCGCCGGGAAAGTAGACCTCCACCCACGTATGGGCATCTCTTTCCTTGATCATGTAGAAGCCGTTTTCGTACTGCCCTTGTGAAAAGCCCGCCGCCATCCGCGCCGGAATCCCCAACGAGCGCAGCATCATGATCATGCTGGAGGCGTAGTAGGTGCAGTAGGCCTGTTTATTGGTGAACAGCACCCAATCGATGGGTTCAACCCCCTCCGGCGGGATGGGAATGACTTCGGCGTAGGCGATGTTCAGGCGCAGCCAGCGCTCAATGGCTTTGGCGCGGTCATAAGGGGTCACGGCCCCTGCCGCGTTCACAATATCTTGGGCAAGCCTGCGCGTTCGGAGCGTGACCTCCGGCGGGACTTGTAGGTAATGCTCCCGCACCCAGAGCGGATAATCGGTGCTGGCCCCGCGCAACAGCAATTCGCCCGCCGTACTCACCGCAGAAGTAACCGTGTACTGCGACCCCAACGGCAGCGGTTCCGCCGGACGGATCAGCAACGGATCCATCAAGCCCTGATCCAAGTATTGCAGGCGGATATTGGCGGCAAATTTCAGGGTGCGGGCCTGCGGCGCGGCATAAATCAGGCGCGACGTGCCAGACAGGATGAAGACCCGTTGTTCCACCTGCTGGCGGGAATTCGGGAATTCCGGCGGCAAATTCAAAACGACGCCGCCCGCCCCCACCCCGATGGTCTGACCGATCCGGGTCGTCCATGTACCGTTACTGTAGGTATCGAAAACCGTCGATTTCCAGTAGTAGCGGCGGCCGGGCGGGGCCTGCACCGCCATGACTACGTCATCCCGCAGGCGGATCGGCCCCCCGAGCCGCAATTCTTCCCCGCCGTAGAAGTCCGTCGAAATGGGCTGGTTGCCTTCTACTGACCCAAACAACCGATTGAGGAAGTCGATGGCTTGGGTCATGAAATCGCCGTTAAGGAACTCTTGGAAGCGGCGGGCGTTCTCTTGGGCGTTACCGGTGGGCATCGCCCACGCAAACAGCAACATCAGGGCGGCGAGGGCGGCCCCAAAGCGGAAGAACCACCGCCGCACACTCCCCCGATAGGCGATCCGGCTCATGTACCAGTCGTATTCGCGGGCCTCAATGTGCGAACGGACGATCAGCAGCAGGGCCAAAAACACGTACAGAATCAGGTACGAATCCACCTGTACATCCGGCGTGACATTGTAGACGCTGTTCAGCACCAACACGACGCCCGACGGCAAGATCGCCCGCCACACGCGGTCTAGGCGAAAGATGTGCCATGCCGTGTTATGCCCCAAAAACCAGATCAGGATCGAAAGGAACAGGATCAGCAAATAGGGGTCGAGGCCGCTCGTGGTGACGAAGCCGTTTTGGGCCGCACGCACAAAGCGCGAGGCGACGTTGTACACCCGCGTGACCAGATCCCCCTGCGCAGCGACCAACTGAACGGCCAGAATCGTCCCAACGCTGTAGACCGTACTCAAGATCAGGGCGACCAATTCCGAGTAATAGCTGCGCGAGAGCAGGAATCCGAACACGACGGACAACACGGCAACGGGGATCAGTTGATCGAAACTGACCTCCCACGAGCCGGACAGCGATTCCGACGTGAAGCTCAGCGCTTGACTGAGCGACAGGACGGGGATCACCATCATCAGGCAGGCGATGAACAGAGTCGTTGCGTCGCCGCGTGCGAACAGCATGCGAATGTTTTTGCGGAGCCGCCGCCACATCATCACGAGATCGAGACGGGGCAGCCACCTACGCTGGAGGGGAATCAACCGCGTGTTACCCTTACGCTAGAAATACACCGTGAACCATAGGGGAAGTGTACAAGCCGCCCGCCCACCTTGCAAGCGGCGCTAAGGCTACGCACACCTCTCCGCGCTTTACCCCCACCCCGATTCAAGATACAATCGCCCTAAGCCTTTCACCTATGGCCGATGGAGACGTAGGGTATGCCTATTCGCCGCCTAATCGGATTGTTCGCGTTTGCTGTGCTACTCGTTATGGCGCTGCCCATGCCCGCCCACGCCCAAGACCGCCGCCTGATCTACCAAGACCTGTTCACCAATAACGCGGCGGGCTGGGAGCGGGCTGGAACCTATGGCGAAATCGAATTCCCCGGTGAGGGCCTTCAGTTTTCGGTGAATGCGGAAGGCCAAGCCGGTTGGATGACCCCAAACCTCACTGTCCCCGATGATATTGACGTGGAAGTCGAAGCCCAAGCGGTTGACCCCGCCAGCAACGGCAGTTGGAATCTTGCGGTTCTGTTGCGGGCGACCCGCCGTGACGTTGACGCCGAGTTTTACCACTTCGGCGTGAGTGGCTCCGGGTTCTGGGAACTGAACGTCCGGCCCGTGACGCCCACTAGCTACGCCAACCGCCTAGAATCTGGGCGGATTATCGGCTTCAATGCCAACCGCCCGATCACGCTGCGCGTTTCGGCGCGGGGGAATACCTTCACTTTCTCGGTAAATGGGCGGCAGGTGAAGGTTTACCAAGCCACTGAATTGCCCCAATCCCCTAACCTCGAAAAATACATTGGGCTGATGGCGGGCAACTATTCCGGCAATGCCAAAAACACGATCCGGTTTAAAAAAATAACCGTCTGGGAATCGGTTCAGTCTGCCGCCGCTGCTGCCCCGACAGAAGTTCCGGCTGACCCGAACGCCCTGCTGGTCGAGACTTTCCCTGCCGACAATCCCAACGGATGGGGGACGGGCAAGGGTGAAAGCAGCGACGTGAAGATCGAAAATGGATCGATCTCCTTTAACGTGTTGAAGGCCAACGTCCTGTCTTGGAGCCAAGCGATCACCCGCTTCCCCCGCGATATTGACGTGTCCGTAACTGTTCAGAATGAGACAGAGGGCACGAATCGCTCGTGGTCGTATGGGCTAGGGGTGCGCGCTTACAAAGAAGACACCTCAACCTACTTCTATTTGTTTGAAGTTCGCGGAACGGGGCGCTTTACGTTTACGGCACAACGCGGAGGGAGTACCATTCGCACCATCATCCGGGAGACTGCCCTCCCCGGATTTCGGGTAAACAATGCCAACGTCCTCCGGATTAAGGCTGTGGGCAACCGCTTTGAACTGTACTTCAACGGTGTGCGGGTGGGTACGGCCACCGCTACCGACTTGAAAGCCCAAGATGACTACGGCGTACTCCTCTCCGCTGGGACGTTTGATGCGGAGACCATGCAAGCCCGCTTCCGCAACTTGCGCGTCGTGGCGGCGCGGTAGGCCGCCCCCCCTGTGTCGTTGCCCCTCGTCCCATCGGCACGGGGGGGGAAAACGGCAGCTAAGCGCTTTCGGCGACCTTCTCTTCAACCTTCGGCGCGGCGTCGTCAAACGTGATCACGCGGTAGGCCTCAGCATACTCCATCTCTTTGCCCCTTGCTGCCTCAGCCGCCCATTGCTTGATCTGTTCCGTTGGGTCCCAGTCGCCCATTTGGCTTTTGTGGGCTTTTA
>Ga0272446_1007835_pt1:5000-10468 | contig 10468 bp, 11 predicted proteins | sample YNPCB0061_FD_194587 | JGI IMG/M metagenome (GOLD analysis project Ga0272446, IMG submission 194587) | Hot spring microbial mat communities from Yellowstone National Park, WY, United States - YNP-CB-006-1 | ecosystem: Environmental > Aquatic > Thermal springs > Hot (42-90C) > Sediment... | reverse complement strand
AGAGTCTCGGTCATTTCTTCGCGCACGAATCGTGCGGCAAGTGCTATCCCTGCCAGATGGGGACTCAGCGGCAGAAAGAAATTCTGGAGCGTGTAGCCAGTGGGATGGCTTTGCCCGATGATATTCATCGTTTACAGGATGTCGGCTGGACGATGACGGACGCGAGTTTGTGCGGGCTGGGGCAGACGGCGGCAAGCGCAGTGCTTTCGGCGATAAAGTTGTGGCCCGATCTTTTTGTCACAGGTCAAACGTCAAAAGTCTAACGTCTATAAGACCTTTGACCTTCGACTTTTGACTCATAAGGTACATAATATATGGCAATCACTTTCTTAATGGACGGCAAGGAAATCACAGTTGAAGACGGCATGACCCTGCTTGATGCCGCACGTGAAAACGGGATTGAAATTCCTACCATCTGCTGGCACGAGGCGACAACCGCAAATGGGCTGTGCCGCATGTGCGTCGTAGAAGTGGAGGGGTGGAGAACGCTTCAGCCGGCATGCGTTGTCCAGGCGGCGAACAATATCAAGGTCCAGACGCGAAGCGAGCGTGTGGTGCGTGCGCGAAAGACCATTCTTGAGATGTTGGCGTCCACGTTGGATTTATCTGATGCGCCCGAAATCCTGACGATGATGGATGAATACGGCGCGGACGCATCACGCTTTCCGGGGGCTGTGCGGCGCGAATCCGAAATCAAGGACGACAACCCGATGTACATCCGCGATTATTCGAAGTGCCTGTTGTGCTGGCGCTGTGTGCAGGTATGCGCAGACGATGCGCAATATACCTATGCTATCAACTTCGAGGGGCGCGGCTATGAGACGCAGATCGGCACGTTCTTTGACAAGCCCATCCCCGAAACGACGTGCGTGCTGTGCGGTCAGTGTGTGGGTGTATGCCCGACGGGCGCGCTGAAACCGAAGCGCCAGTATTTACTGGAGCAGGGCGTAAGCCCCGAGGAAATCAGTGTTTTGAATACGGGAAGGAAAAAACGTAAGAACGTTTGAATGTTCCAACTTTGAAACGTTTTGGAGGCTCTATGATCAAGCCCGACAGAATAGTAACAACCACCTGTCCCTACTGTGGGGTGGGGTGTAAATTGGAGTTGCACATCAAAGACGATGTGATTTATCGCGTCACGTCGCCGTTTGATGCGCCCGCCAATCACGGTAATTTGTGTGTGAAGGGACGCTTCGGCTACGATTTCGTCCACGCAAAGGACCGGTTGACGAAGCCGTTGATGCGCAGGGAGGGAAAACTTGCCCCTGTTTCATGGGACGAGGCGATGGAGTACACTGCTCAGCGTCTGCTCGAAATTCGAGAGAAATACGGACCTGACTCGATTGGCTTTCTCGTCTCGGCGAAATGCACAAATGAGGAAAATTATCTTCTGCAAAAGGTGGCGCGCGGACTGATCGGCACGAACAACGTCGATCACTGCGCGCGGCTCTGACACTCCAGCTCTGTCGCCGGTCTGGCGGCAACACTGGGTTCAGGCGCGATGACCAATTCCATCGCCGATATTCATCTGGCAGATGTTTTGCTCGTTACGGGAAGTAACACCACCGAGGCGCACCCGGTCATCAGTTTGGAGATGAAGAAGGCGGTTCGCCAGCGTGGCGCAACGTTGATTCTGATTGACCCGCGAGAGATCGAGCTGGCGAATTTTGCAACCCTGCATCTGCGTCCGCGTTCGGGCACAGATGTGGCATTGCTCAACACGATGGCGCATGTCATTCTGGCAGAAGGGTTGGAGAATCAAGAATTCATTGCCGCGCGCACGGAAAACTTCGACGCCTTCAAAGAGGCGGTCAAAGACTGCACGCCGCAGTGGGGGGAAGATGTGACCGGCGTCCCTGCGGAAATGATTGTTGAGGCGGCGCAGGTGTACGGTCGGGCAGGAAGCGCTGCTATTTTCTGGGCGATGGGCATCACGCAGTCGTCGCACGGCGTGGATAACGTCCAGGCGCTGGCAAATCTCGCTTTGCTCACGGGTAACTTCGGCAGACCCGGCACAGGTGTCAATCCCCTTCGGGGTCAGAACAACGTGCAAGGCGCATGCGATGTGGGTGGGCTGCCGAACGTCATCACGGGGTATCAGCCGGTTGCCGAGGAAGCCGTTCGGGTGAAGTTCGAGGCGGCATGGCAAACTTCGGTGAAGATCCCGCCAAAGCCCGGGTTGACTGTCACCGAAATGATGAACGGCGTGCTGGAAGGGCGTATCAAGGCGCTCTACATCATGGGCGAGAATCCGATACTCTCCGATCCGAACACCAATCACGTGCGCGAGGCGCTGGAAGAAATTGAATTCCTTGCCGTGCAGGATATTTTCCTCAACGAGACCGCGCAGATGGCGCATGTGGTATTGCCCGGCGTCAGTTTTGCAGAGAAGGAAGGCACGTTCACGAACACCGAGCGGCGCGTGCAACGGGTGCGCCCGGCGCTGCCCATCCGCGGCGATGCGCGGCGTGACCTCGACATCATCTGCGATTTGGGCAGGCGTTTGAGCGGCTCGAATGGAAAGATTTCCTCGGGAGTGATTCACCCCGTCACCGATTGGAACTACGCTGGAGCCTCTGCCGTGTGGAATGAAATTGCGGCTCTGACTCCCACGATGGCTGGAATCAGTTACGAGCGGCTTGATCCACACGGACTGCAATGGCCCTGCCCTGCGCCGGAGCATCCCGGCACGCCCATCCTGCACAAAGAAAAATTCACGCGCGGACTCGGCAAATTCACACCGTTGACCTTCCGCGAACCCGCCGAAAACCCTGATGAGGAATATCCGTTCGTCTTGAACACAGGGCGTATCCTTCAGCACTGGCACGGCGGGACGTTGAGCCGCCGCTCAGAAGGGCTCGATTGGATTGTGCCGGAAGGTGAAATTCAAATCAATGACGCGGACGGGGCGAAACTGGGCATTGCAACAGGTGACATGATTCGCGTCAGATCCCGCCGCGGCGAAGTGACCGGCAAAGCCCGCCTCACAGATAAACTGCCGCGCGGCATGGTCTTTATGACCTTCCACTTTGCCGAAGTCCCAGCCAATGCGTTGACAAACGACGCGGTGGATCCGGTGGCAAAGATTCCCGAGTACAAGGTCAGCGCGGTGAAGGTCGAGCGTGCGTAGTTGCGCTCTCTGACGCAAGCATAACGTCCCGAAGGTTTGCCATGCGATTTCGACATGGTGGATAGGAGCCTTCGGGACGTTCTTTATAACTGTGAGAGTATAATTATATTCAGCGCATCAATTCGCCTTGTGCAGGCAATGCGCAGGGCGTTTTGACTACTCGGAGAGAATTACTGGCAGGTTGCAGGAGGAGCGAGATGGTTGCGGAACTTCAACTGGATGAAAAGCGTATTGTCGCGGATCGTGTTGTAACGACAGTCTGCTCTTATTGTGGTGTCGGCTGTAATTTACAGCTGCACATAAAAGATGATTTCATCTTCAAGGTCACTTCGCCGTTTGATTCACCGGTCAATAAAGGGAATTTATGCGTCAAGGGACGGTTTGGGTACGACTTCATCTACCACCCCAAACGTGTGACCACGCCGTTGGTGAGGCGATATTTGTTGGAAGCCAGTGGGCAGTCATCCGCCATCAGTGATCAGTGGCGAAGTCGAAGCGATGCGCCTGAACTTGGCAACCGCTCACTGGTGACTGGTCACTCATCACTTTCCCCTTGGGACTGGGTCCCCACCGACTGGGATACTGCGCTGAATATCGTGGCAGATAACCTGGTCCGCATTTATCGGCGCGACGGTTCGGACGCAATGGCGGTCTATTGCTGTGCCAAAGCCACGAATGAGGATAATTACCTGCTGCAAAAAATGTGGCGCGCCTTGTTCCGCACGAACAACGTGGATCACTGCACGCGCCTGTGCCATGCGGGTTCAGTCGTTGCCTTGCAAAAGGCAATTGGCTCATCGGCGATGAGCAACACCGCATCGCAGGTCATTTTGAACGACGTGTTCATCGTTACGGGGTCGAATACAGGTGAGAATCATCCCATCATTGCTTTGCAGATGAAAGAAGCGGTGCAGAAACACGGCGCGAAAATGATCGTGGTTGACCCGCGCCGCATTGACCTGGTGGACTTCGCCGAATTGTGGCTGCCGCTCAAGCCCGGGACAAATGTGCCGGTCTTCAGCGCCATGGCGCATGTCATTGTCAAAGAGAACCTGGTCAATTGGGACTTTGTCAAACGGCGGACTGAGGGCTTTCAGGAGTTTTTCGAATCACTGGAGAAGTTTACGCCGGAATATGCCGAAGAGATTTCAGGCGTGCCTGCTGAGGATATTCGCAAAGCCGCGCGCCTGTATGCCACCGCAAAGAATGGCGCGATCTATTGGGGCATGGGCATCTCGCAGCTCTCGCACGGAACTGCCTCGGCGCTGGCGCTCATCCATCTGGCGTTTCTCACCGGGCATATTGGGCGCGATGGTACGGGACTGAATCCGTTGCGGGGGCAGAACAACGTGCAGGGTGCAAGCGACATGGGCGCCATGCCGTTTCACTACCCCGGTTATATGCGCGTGGACAACGAAGAAAACGCCCGCAAATGGGAACAGGCATGGAACATCGAGCCGGGCGGTCTTTCGCGCAAACTGGGTCTCACCACCACTGAAATTCTTGGTCACGCGCATGAGGGCGGCGTGCGTGCGCTCTACATTATGGGCGAGAACCCGATGATGTCTGAACCGAATCTCAACGAGACGCGTAAGCACATGACGCAACTCGAATTTCTCGTGGCGCAGGATCTGTTCATCAACGAGTCGGGCGCGTTTGCAGATGTCTTCCTGCCTGCCGCTTCGTTTGCGGAAAAAGATGGGACGTTCACCAACACCGACCGGCGAGTCCAGCGTGTGCGGGCGGCGATTGCGCCCCGCGGGCAGGCGCGTCCAGACTGGAAAATTCTCTGCGATTTGGCAACCCGGCTCGAGGTCCGTTTAGGACGCGAAAAATCTGCAAAATGGGATTATGCCTCGCCGGAGGAAATTCTGCGTGAGATGGCGTCGGTCAACAAGGATTACGCAGGCGTGACCTATGAACGCATCGAAAAGGTCGGGTTGATTTATCCCGTCCCTGATGTGAATCACCCTGGCACGCCGACGCTGTTCACCGAGACCTTCCCCAGCGGGCGGGGAAAGTTCATCCCGCTCGATTATGTGCCGGTGATGGAGCAAGCCGACGACGAGTATCCGTTCATTCTGACGACGGGGCGGTTGCTCGAACACTGGCACGGCGGTACGATGACGCGCAACTCGGCGCTGAATGAGGCGTACCCCGAAGCGCGTATCGAGATTCACCCTGCCGATGCAGAGATGCACGGTATCACGAACAACATGCCCGTGCGCGTGACCTCTCGCCGCGGCGAAATTGTTTTGCGCGCCACCGTCACCGAAAAGACGACGGTGGGTGTGGTGTTCATCCCCTGGCATTTTGCTGAAGCCGCCGCGAACCTGCT
>Ga0272446_1007833_pt1:5000-10470 | contig 10470 bp, 8 predicted proteins | sample YNPCB0061_FD_194587 | JGI IMG/M metagenome (GOLD analysis project Ga0272446, IMG submission 194587) | Hot spring microbial mat communities from Yellowstone National Park, WY, United States - YNP-CB-006-1 | ecosystem: Environmental > Aquatic > Thermal springs > Hot (42-90C) > Sediment... | reverse complement strand
CCTGGTGCTTGTTTGATATGCGTGAATCGCTCACGGCGAATCTAACGAACATCGCGAGCGCGTACATGGGGGAATGGTGTTTTGTGCGCTGTCACCACATGGTTTATTCGTGGGGACTTGCGCACAGAACACCGACGGGCGCGGAGATTCTGCTACATCCTGAGCTAGACGAAGGTGATCTGGGTTATGTGTTCTTTCACGAGGTGGCCCACTTTTTGCTTGGGCACGTGCGGATTATCGACACAAGCGATTGCGAGATTGACCGGTCGGCGATTCTGGCGCGCTTGTCGGAACCGGAGCGCACAGGGGTTCAAGGCGTCATTGATGGCAACGAGACCGACGCCGACGCCCTGGCGCTTGACCTGCTGATCGACTTCGAGCGGCGCTTTGGTGACTTTGTGACGGCTCTTACCGGGTGATGCAACTACAAAAGGATCGTGCTATACTTTTCGTATAGATACGAACGGCATAGCAAAGGGGTTGCACATGACACCTGAGACGGCTACAGAAAGGGCGGCGCTGGTGACCTGGCTTTTGGTGCAAGGCGGCTCACTGTCAACGCAGGACGTTGCACGGCGCACCGGGTTGTGTGCCCGAGGGGCGCAGTATCTGTGTGATCGGCTATCGTTGGTCTTGCCGATCGTGCTGATTGACGGGCGCTGGCAGTTGGTCAACGACGAAAAACCTGGCCACTTGACCAGGTGAAACGTTCCTTCCTATCTGCTATCATTAAATCCGATAAGTGAGCTTATCGGACTCAATGATAGCAGATAGGAAGGGAAACCATGCAAACGACGGCATTATCACTCACGGGGCGCGATGCCTTGATTTTGGTGGGACAGATGGCGAACGATTACGCCGATGGCGACATCTTCAACGACTTCAACGCGCGCAAGGCAGACAACACGCTGCGCGCCTATCGCGCTGACCTGGGGAGCTTTGCGGCATTCCTGAGCGAAGCCAGCAAGGGCGCCGTCGCTGTGACCGGCGCTGCACTCCAGACAACGCCTGGCGCGTGGACGGGTGTCACCTGGGGATTGGTGCAGGCATTTGTGCAATGGCTGTTGAAGAACGGCGCCAGTGTTGCGACGGTCAATCGCAAGTTGGCAGCGGTCAAGGTGTATGCGGCGCTGGCGGCGGAAGCGGGCGCTATCGATGGTCAAGATGCTGCGAGGATCGGCAAGCGTGTACACGGCTTCACGGGCAAGGCGGCGCGCAACGTTGACAGGGAGCGCTCTGCATCTGGCACTCCTACCCGGCAAAGCACCAAGAAAGCGGCGCATGTGTCGCTAACAAGCGACCAGGTTGCAGCACTCAAGACGCACCCAGACACTCCACAGGGGCGGCGCGATGCCCTGCTGATGTGCCTGTTGCTGGATCATGGTCTGCGCGTGGGCGAAGTGGCGCTGCTCACTGTGGACGCCTTCGAGCGCGACGAACAGACCGGTTGCATGATGGTGCGATTCTTTCGTCCGAAGGTTGGCAAAGAGCAACGGCACAGGCTATCAGATGACACGCTGCGCGCGCTGACTGCCTACATGCTGCACGACGCGCCGGCGCGTGGCGCGCTGCTATTTCGCCAGTCAAGCAAGAGCGGGCAATTGATGACAGGCGCTGGCATATCCGAGCGAAACTTATCCGAGCGGGTACGCACCCTGGGCAAGCGCATCGGTATCGAGAATCTTTCGGCGCACGATTGCCGCCACAGTTGGGCGACACGGGCGGTTGCGGGCAAGACTGACGCCTTTTCACTGCGTGATGCTGGCGGTTGGGCATCTCTGGCAATGCCTAGTCGGTACGTCGAAGCGGCGGCTATCGCTAACGAGCGGGTAAATCTGGCAGGTTGACAGGGGATTGACAAGGCGTGATATGATGATTGGCATGTAGACAAAATGATGCCCGTGCAGTGTAGGAAGCACTCACGGGCGTGGCACCGATGGCGTTGACATCGGCGCAAGTGGATTATACCACATAGCGCACATGACAACGCCATCGGGTAAACCGATGGTTTTTTGTTGCCCGTTGCACCATCGGTCAAGTTGTCCGGCGGGCAATTGGTCAAGCAAGTTGTCATGCTGAACGTTGGTTGCATCTACATCTGTACGTGAATCCTGGCGGTAGCGATCCTCGCACAAGTGCTTCGGAACCGAGTGTCGGGGGTTCGAATCCCTCCAGGCGTACCTGTTCAGGAGAAAGTGCATGAAACAAAGTGTGGTCGCTGCCCATCGCTATACAGTGCTGGAGGAAATTTTCAACGCCTCCACCCACGGCGTCGGCATCGTGTTAGGAGCGGTTGGGTTGACGCTGCTGATCGTCAAGACGTTGCAGACTGAGAGCAGCGTGATTCTCGCCAGCGTGATCGTCTACGGCGTCAGCATGATCCTGCTCTTCGCTGCTTCGACGTTTTACCATGCCATCCCGCATGACGGCGCCAAGCGCGTGTTGCGCATTGTCGACCACTGCGCCATCTACCTGTTGATTGCGGGCACCTACACGCCCTACACCCTGCTCGTAATCGGCGACCGCCTCGGCGCTGTCATCATGGCGATCGTCTGGTCGCTCGCTGTGGCGGGCATCATCTTCAAGATATTCTTTATCGGGCGCTTCCAGATGGTCTCACTGCTCACCTATCTGGGCATGGGCTGGCTGGGGTTGCTTGCCGCCTTCGAGATCGCCCACAACCTGCCGCCTACGGGCATCGCCCTGTTGCTTGGCGGCGGCATCGCCTACTCGCTCGGCGTCATTTTCTTCAAAGTCAAGGCGATTCCCTTCAACCACGCTATCTGGCATCTCTTCGTGCTCGCGGGTTGCATCCTGCATTTCCTATCCATCTACTACTTCGTGCTCCCGCTGGAGTGACGCGGGGGCAGTGCGAAAGCCAGAGACGGAGCGGTGGGAGGCAGGTGTTCCTGCCCGTCTCTGCTTTGCCCGTTTCCCTGCCGCCTGTAACCATCAGACCCTGTCGTGCATCTAACCCCGCAGGAGGCAACGGAAAATGGACTTCAACTTCAATTTGAATGGGTTTGAGCCGGGCAGCAATGGCTCGACGGCAACTGAACACGAATATGATGTCGTAATCATCGGTGGCGGGCCAGCAGGCGCCACCGCGGCGATGTACACTGCCCGCGCCGACCTGAAAACTGCGGTCATCGACAAAGGGTTGACCGCCGGCGCACTGGGCATCACAGCGAAGATCGCCAACTATCCGGGCATCGTTGGCGAAATTAGCGGCGCCGAACTCTTACAGCGGATGCGCCAGCAGGCTGAATCCTTTGGTGCGCGTTTTATTCAGGACAAAGTGCAAGCCGTCGATCTGACGAGCACGCCGAAACTGGTCTTTGGCAACGCCGGAACTTACAGCGCCCGCGCGGTGATCATCGCCACTGGCTCGATGGGGCGCGGGCAGCGCGTCAAGGGCGAAGATGAGTTGCTTGGCCGCGGCGTCTCTTACTGCGCCACATGCGACGCCGCCTTCTTCCAGGGGCAGACGGTTGCGGTCGTGGGCAACAATGATGAGGCCATCGAGGAGGCGCTCTTCCTGACGCGCTTCGCCGGACATGTGCATCTGCTGTCGCCTACGCCCGACCTCAAGGCGCCAGCGCATATGGTGGCGGAGATAACGCACCATGCAAAGGTGACGGTGCATCCGGGTGCAGTGGTGCGGGAGGTGATCGGCGAGCACCATGTGGAAGCCCTGCGCATCGCTCAGCGCGGGCAGGGCGAGACGCTGCTTCCGGTGACGGGCGCCTTCTTCTACGTGCAGGGGGCGCGACCGATCACCGACTTCGTGCAAGATCAGCTCGAGATCAGCGAAAGTGGTTGTCTGGTCGTCGATAAGGAGTTTCGCACCACGCTGCCCGGCGTTTACGCCGTGGGCGATGTGCTGTGCAATCATGTCAAGCAAGCCGTTGTCGCCGCCGCGGAGGGGGCGGTTGCGGCAATGGCGGTCGATAAAGAGCTGCACGGTCGCAAACAGTTGGCCGTTGACTGGTCGAAGTAGGGCCAGGGGCGTGTGGCGAGGGGCGATATGAAAATATTGGACATGAATTTGGGAAAGGACGATTGACAGTATGAAAGCACAAGTTACCTGGCAGGGCGGTATGAAATTCGAGGCTGTCGCCGACAGCGGCCACCCCATCATTCTGGATGCTGCGCCCGACGTCGGCGGCGCTGACGAAGGCTCACGCCCGATGGAGTTGATGGCGATGAGCCTGGCGGGCTGCACTGCCATGGACGTGATCTCGATCCTGCGCAAGAAACGCCAGGATGTAACCGGCTTCGAGGTGAAGGTCGACGCCGAGCGCGCTGCGCAGCATCCGCACGTCTTCACCGCGCTTGAGATTACCTATATCCTGCGTGGGCGCGGCATCGACCCGGCGGCGGTCGAGCGGGCGATACAGCTCTCCGAGGAAAAATACTGCCCGGCGCAGGCGATGCTGCGCGCGGTGGCGCCGATCTCGCTCAAGTATGAAATTATCGAAGAGGCGTGACGGTGGTTTGACCACGGTCTGCCTACAGGCGTAGGGCAGTTTCAGCGAATCGGAGCGGCGGTGCTATCATAGCGCCGCCGCTTTTTTGTGCACCAGGCTCAACAGATTCCTCAGAGGAGGTGGCGATCATGCTTGTGAGGGTGAATATCGTAGTGACATTGCTGGCGGTGCTGCTGTTCGCAGCCTGTGGCGGCGCCGCGGCGCCTGCCAGTAACGCGCCCGGCGCCGCCGATGCGCCCGCCAGCACAGTGGCCCGCATCGGCTGGGGTGGCAGCCCCGACTCGCTCAATCCTGGCGTCGGCGTGCTCTCAGAAGCGTATACGATCTATGGGCTGGTCTACGACGCCATGTTCGAGCTGCAACTGGATGGCGCCTATGCACCGGAACTGGCGGAAAGCTACACCGTCTCTGATGATGGCCTGGTCTGGACCTTCAAGATTCGCGACGGATTCACCTTTCACGACGGGCAACCGCTCACTGCTGACGACATCGCCTTCTCATACAATTTCTACCAGTCCCACGCGGAGTTTCCCTTCCTCAACGCCTACACTGGCTACTTCGCCAGCGTCGAAGCGCCCGACCCGCGCACGCTGGTGCTCACACTGACAGAGGCGATCCCCAACCTGGAGAGCCAGCTTCTGTACCTCTTCGTGCTGCCCAAACATATCTGGGAGGCGTATGCCGGGGAAGGCGCCGCCGACTTTGCCAACGCCGCCATGATCGGCAGCGGGCCGTTCAAGTTAGCCGAATATCAGCAAAACCAGTTCGTGCGCCTTGAGGCGGTCAAGACGCACCCTCTCTATCCTCCCAAGATCGACGGCGTGATCTTCCAGACCTTCGACAACCAGGATAGCCTGGTGCAGGCGTTGCGCACCGGTCAGGTGGACATGATCACCGAGATGCCGGCGACGGCGGTGGCTGGTCTGCGCAACGACCCCAATATCACGCTGGTCATCGGGCCGCCAGCGGCGCCCGACATT
>Ga0272446_1007832_pt1 | contig 10474 bp, 11 predicted proteins | sample YNPCB0061_FD_194587 | JGI IMG/M metagenome (GOLD analysis project Ga0272446, IMG submission 194587) | Hot spring microbial mat communities from Yellowstone National Park, WY, United States - YNP-CB-006-1 | ecosystem: Environmental > Aquatic > Thermal springs > Hot (42-90C) > Sediment | place... | reverse complement strand
TACTGATGAATTCATTTTTTGGTGCGAACCTGTTTGTCCGTGACGGCCAGGGCCTGATTGCAGCTGATAAGGATCCGGCAATTTTTGCCGCCTATACGGTTCAGGGCAAGACCGTCTTTCCCGCGATGACGCTTTCGCTGCTCGTCGGCTGCGTGCAGATTTTTATCGCCTTCGTCATGCAGTCTGTCAACGAGACGCTCGTGCTTGGTTGGCGGTATGGCATCAAGGCTGCGGCGATGCTCTGCATAGCGGTAAGCGCGTTCATTCTCGCTGCTCACGCGGATTTTCTTGGACTCGGCTTTAACTCCGCCTTTGCCATTGGGCCGATGCAGGTGGGTAGATACCTCACTGCAGTGCCGGTAACAGCAGCGCAAGCGATACTCGTTTCGGCATTTGTGCTCTTCGTTTTCGTGGCAAATCCCGACCGGAAAATCTGGCTTAGACCGCTCGCAGCACTTTGGGATTTTTACCAATTTTCGACCGGGCTTTTGGGGGATTTTCTTTCGTACATCAGGCTCTTTGCTCTTGCGCTGGCCGGTGGTCTTCTGGGCAATGCCTTCAACCAGATTGCATTCATGCTCTTACCCAAAACTCCCACCGGCCTGGATTTGGCATCGCCCTGGCTTGTGGGTGCAATACTCATACTGATTTTCGGGCACGGGCTCAATTTCGCATTGGGCGTGCTCGGCGCCTTTGTGCATCCGCTGCGCTTAACGTTTGTGGAGTTTTACAAGAACATAAATTTTCGCGGTGGCGGCAGGCCTTACCGGCCGTTTCGGCGCGTAACATCGGCAGCATAAGGAGAAAAATATGGAAACGATAGTGGCAACAACAGGACTGGCTTTGATGGTAGGCCTTTCGGGCATAGGTTCAGCAATTGGTCTCGCTCGGGGCGGATCGTCGGTGCTGGGTATGATTAAGAAGAAGCCCGAAGCATTCGGCAACGCGCTCGTGCTCTCCGGCCTGCCCGCAACGCAGGGACTCTATGGTTTTGTGGCATTCATTCTTTATTCCGGTGAGGTCAAAACGGGCATCGGCATGTTCCACGCAGCCGTGGTTTTCGGCGCAGGGTTTGCCGTGGGCCTTGTCTGCCTGATTTCGGCGATGCAGCAGGCGAATGTCTGCTCAAGTGGCATTCAGGCAATAGGGGGAGGTCATGACGCTTTCGGCAAAACGATGATTCTTGCGGCCTTTCCCGAGTTTTACGCAATTCTCTCACTTGTTGCGGCTATTTTAATGAAGGGGCTGCTGTAATCTTGACGCCTGCCGCGCAGCCCCCAAGCGTCCCACTGATGTGACATAATTCTTGACAGTGCGAAAACTCCGCGCAGCCTAGACTACATGGAAGTCGCTCTCGCGATCCTGCTCTTTGTCTGCATGACCGCATTGCTCTACGTTCTGCTGTCGCTCAAAATCACCCGCCAGGTCGATCTGCAGATGAAGGAGTTCTACAAGACCCGGATTCACTCTGACATCCAGGAATTTTACCGCGAGATGGAAGGGTATGCGGTGCTCATGGAAAATCGTATCCAGCGTTTCAAGTCGCTCGTGGAACGCAGCGAGCAGGTCTCAGGCCGCAGTGCAGAGGTTAATGTGACAGAACACTCCGAGCTCCCACTTACTGGGCAGACGGCTTCAGTGGAGCGCAGCCTCAAGAAGAAAAAGGCTGTGCAGAAGTCAGCCGCAATAGCAGTTCCGGAGAAGAAAAAGGCTTCTGAGCGAAACGAAAAGAAGGCGGCAAAGATTGCACTCGTAGAGCAGGCAAAAGGAAAAGGAGTCAGGCGACAAGTCGAGCGCGCAAGTCCTGCAGTCGCTGCAGCGGAGCGCATTCAGCCAGCGAAGCCGCAACCCATACCCGTTGCGCCCGTCGCAACGCCCGATTACGATGAGCAGGTTTTGGCCAATGGTATTGCTGAGGGCATTGATACAGATACGACCATCGCCGAAGAACTGATGAAAGATCTCTTCGCACAGGACGAAGTGCAGTTGTCGCACGGAGTGAACCCTGCGGCTGCCAGCGAACCGAAACCGTCGGCAGCGCCGAAACCAGTGAAACCCACGGCATCGGTCGAAGCCGAAGCGTCGGGCGTGCCGGGGATTTTGGCCCGTATCGGCAAGGCACTCGAACCGGTGGTCTTTGGCGAATGGCCGCAGGCAAATACTGCCACTGCGAAACCGGCGGCAAAACCAGTGTCCGAGCCAACCATATCCCAATATCCCGCTGCCAGCGCAAAGACGACGGATTTCGCCGAGGTTTTGCGCCGCGCTGAACAGATCAAGGCAGAAAAACAGGCCGAGCGCGAACGCGCAGAAGTTGAAGCGCGCGCAGAATTTTATGCCAGAGGCGACGCATTTGCACTTTCTAACCGGACACGAGGAGTTTCTGCCAATACAGAAAGCAGCACACTGAGCGGGAGCAATGCTGGTGGCGCAAAACCGGCAACGCGGCGTGGAAGCGATGTCGCGCCAGGCGAAACTCGTGCGCGCAACTCTCTTGCGGTAAAGAGCCTCGACGAGCATACGATCAACTTCTTGATTGATTCTCTCAAACACGACAGTGGTTACCGCAAGCAGGCGCTGCGCGCACTGACGGAAAATAACATACCGCTGGAAGAGATAGCGCGCCTCAGCCGTATCGATATTGGTGAACTGCAGCTGATGAACCAGTTGGGCAAATTCTGAATGGATATAGAATTTTGCGCCGCTGCGCGCGTGTCGTCTGCGCATTCTTTGAGGTGCTCAATTGAAAATTGAAGCCGTGCGCTTCGGCAGCGCGCGTTCGTCGGCAGCGCTGTTGCTCATTTCTGCTTTTCTCATCGCTGCCTGTGGTCTCGTCTATGAACTCATAGCGGGCACTGTCTCGAGTTATCTGCTCGGCGACAGCGTGACGCAGTTTTCTCGCACCATAGGTGTCTATCTCTTTGCAATGGGTTTAGGCTCGTACCTCAGCCGCTTTATCGTCACCGACGCGGTAAATAAGTTCATCGAGATTGAAATTGTACTCGCGCTGATCGGCGGACTCGCAGCGCCGCTGCTTTTTTTCGCCTTCACCATAACGGAGCACTATGCCTGGATCCTTTATTGTCTGCTGGTAATTATTGGCACACTCGTGGGATTAGAAATACCGCTGCTGCTGCGCATACTCAAAGACCGCATGAATTTTCGCGATCTTGTGGCGCGCGTGCTCTCGCTCGATTATATTGGTGGCCTTGTGGCGGCGGTCGGTTTTCCCGTACTGTTGCTGCGCCCCGAAGTTGGCCTGATTCGCGCCTCGCTGATTGCCGGCATATTCAATGTCCTGGTGGCATTTGTCGCAATCTGGGTATTCCAGCGGCAGATTCGTTTGCGCTACCAGCTTGTCAGGGCCTGCGCGGTGCTGCTCGTCTTGGTTTCGGCGCTGTTCTATTCGCGCCCGCTGCAGACTTTTCTCGATCACGAGCTACATACCGACCCCGTGGTGTACTCGGAACAGTCGCACTACCAGAAGATTGTCATTACCTCATGGCACGAACATTTCTCATTATTTCTGAATAACAACCTGCAATTCAACAGCTTCGATGAATACCGCTACCACGAAGCGCTCGTGCACGTGCCGACGCAAATTTTTCTCGATAAGCGCAAAGACGACAAGGCGCCGCTGCGTGTGCTGGTCATGGGGGGCGGTGACGGCCTCGCGGTGCGGGAGTTTCTGCGTTATCCGTCGCTCATTCGACTGGACTTAGTCGATATCGACCCAGCGATGACGAATCTGGCCAAAAAGAATCCCTGGTTGCGCCAGCTAAACGGCGATTCGCTGAGCGACCCGCGAGTAAACATACACCATGAAGACGCCTTTGTGTTCATCCGCCGCCCGGGTCTGCAGTATGACGTCATTGTGCTCGATTTCCCTGACCCGGGAAATTTTGCGATTGGCAAGCTATACTCTGATCTGTTTTTTCAGCGACTGAAAAAAGTCATGGCTGTGGGAGCTGTGGCTGTCACGCAGTCAACCTCCCCCTTTATTGCCCGCACCGCCTTTTGGTGCATACACAACACGATCGCCGCGCAGGGCTATGAAGCGCTGCCGTATCATACTTACGTACCGAGTTTTGGCGAATGGGGTTTTGTGGCATTCTCGCGTGAAAAACTTAAAATGCCGCAGCGGCTGGTGGTTGGCAGTAACCTGCGCTTTCTGACGTCCGAAGTTCTGGCGAGCCTGGCGAATTTTCCTGCAGATATGGCAAGAGTCGAAACGGGCATGCAGACCCTGATGACACAAAACCTCGTACACTACTATGAAAAAGAATGGCACAGAGCCACACGCTGACCGTGTAGCAATCCACTGGTTTCGGCGCGACCTGCGCCTCGAGGACAATACCGCACTTGTGGCAGCGGCTAAAAGTGGCCTGCCGGTTCTGCCCATCTTCATCTTCGATACCAATATCCTGTCGCGCCTAAAGCTAAAAGAAGACCGCCGCGTGGCATTTATACATGAGACGCTGATAAAACTACAGGCAAATTTACGGCAGCAGGGCGGGCAGTTGCAGGTGTTTCACGGCAAACCCGAAGAAATTTTCTCCATACTTGCCGAACGCTTCAACATTGCTGCGGTCTACTGCAACGAAGACTATGAACCGTATGCGCGGGAGCGTGATGCGCAGGTTGCGAAATTCTGCGAGGAGCGCGGGATTATATTCACCGCGACAAAAGATCACGTCGTCTTCGCGCCGCACGAGATCCTGAAAGATGACGGTACTCCTTACCATGTTTTCACACCATATTCGCGCCGCTGGCTTGCGGCATTTGCTGAGAAACCGCCGGTAGTGCAGTCGGGGACATTGCACTGCCGCTGGCTGAAAGTTGCTGATGACAACCCGATACCCTGCCCCGAAGATCTGGGATTTTCCTCGGTGCCGTCACTGGCGCCACCGGCTTTGCTCGACAGCAAAATTATTCAGAACTACGCGGCGACGCGCGATATTCCCGGCATCCGTGGCACCAGTCGGTTAGGTGTTCATTTGCGTTTCGGTACGATTTCGATAAGGCGTTTGGCGCTTATTGCCAGTGAGCTTAGCACAAAATATCTTGCTGAACTCATTTGGCGCGAATTCTACCAGATGATTCTCTGGCACTACCCACACACTGTGCGCGAGCCATTTCGCGCGCAGTATGCGACGTTGCGCTGGCCCGGCAGCGAAGAAGACTTCAGGCGCTGGCGCAATGCGGAAACCGGGTACGATCTCGTCGATGCGGGAATCCGCGAACTGGTTGAAACTGGCTTTATGCATAACCGGGTGCGCATGGTCGTCGCTTCGTTTCTCACTAAGCACCTGCTGTGCGATTGGCGGTGGGGAGAACATTTTTTCGCGCAGTACCTGCTCGACTATGAACTTGCATCCAACGTCGGCGGCTGGCAGTGGAGCGCTGGCATTGGAGTTGATGCCGCACCGTATTTCCGGATCTTTAATCCGGCAGAACAGCAGAAGAAATACGATGCCGATGGTGTCTACGTCCGGCGCTGGCTCGGAGCCGGTTCGGATCTTTTGGGCACTTGCCGGCCGCAGCCGATGGTTGAACACCGCTTTGCGCGGGAACGCTGTCTGAAATTTTTTGCGGCTTCGCAGCCAAACTAAAGCCACAGCGCCGCGCAGATTACCAGTAGAAAGCTTATGCTGAATATGCTGTTCACGTTAAAGAAGGCAATCGGTATCTTCTCGTAGCGGATCGCGTCTGCTGAACCGACGAGCCAGTGCTCAACGGCGAGCAGAGCAGTGAGTACAAACAGCCCGGCAATGCCGGCTCCATTTAATCCCAGTTGGTGCAAAACGAAAAAAACCAGGACGAGTGAAGCTGTATGCGAGAGCCGCGAGACCCAAAGAGCGTATTTTTCGCCGTAACGCGCCGGAATGGAATAAAGCCCGGCCTTGCGGTCGAATTCGCAATCCTGCAGCGCATAGAGAATATCAAAACCCGCAATATAGAATGCGAGCGCGCCCGACATCAGCAGCGCCTCAGGGTACAAGCGCTGCAGTAGCGCAATGTAAACGGCAGCTGGCGCCATGCCAATTGCCAGACCTAGCCAAAAATGGCACAGCGCCGTGAAACGTTTTGCCAGGCTATATGTCGCGACCATGACGGCCGCCGGCAGAGCCAGGTACCCTGCAAGCGGAGAGAGTAACCAGGCGCAGAGCACGAGCGTGGCCAGTGAAATGAGCGCGAAAAGCAAAACCGAACGGGGCGACAGAATGCCAGCGGGAATTTCGCGCTGCGCTGTGCGCGGGTTCAGCGCATCGAACTCTTTGTCGGCGTAGCGGTTCACTGCCATCGCAAAACTGCGCATCGCGGTAAAGGCAACTACTACGAGTAATACTTTTTGCCAGGTTAGCGATACCTCGCCGCTACGGCGACCAGCGATTACGGCCAGCGCTGCGAGTGCGAAGGGCAGAGCAAATACCGTGTGCGAGAACCGTACCATTCGCAGGAAATGCACAAACATCGGCATTCTTTTCCTAAGCGCAGATCGACACGGTTCAGTGGGACACGGTTTCGATGATCTCGAGTCCAAAAGCCTCGAGGCCAACGACCTTGCGCGGGTTGCGTGTCAGAAGGCGTATTTTTTTTACCCCAAGCTGGTTGAGTATTTGCGCGCCGATACCGTACTGCCTGAGGACTGAATCGCCGTCGGAGGATTCTGAGCCGAAGATCTGCGAGGTTTTCTGGCCCAGAAAAATAAAAACTCCCTTTTTGCTCTTCAGCAAGGCTGTCATAGCATCGTCGATCGGCAGGTAATTCTTGCGCGTCGGGCTGTGGAACACATCGGCAAATACGTCTTCCCGGTGGACGCGCACCAATACCGGCGTGTTGCCGTTTACTTTGCCGAGTACCAGCGCCACGTGTACACTGTCATCCGTCGTGGAGCTATAGTAGCACGCGGTAAATTCGCCCCAACGCGTCTTGAGTTTGCCCTTGTGCAACAGCGTCACCATCTGCTCTGATTTACGGCGGTATTCGATCAGTGCTTCGATTGTCAGAATGGGGAGCTTGTGTTCGCGCGCAAATTTTATTAGGTCGGGCATGCGTGCCATGGTACCGTCGCTGTTCATGATTTCGCAGATGACCCCGACAGGTGCCTTTCCGGTCAGGCGGCAGAGATCGACAGCTGCTTCGGTATGGCCGGCGCGGACGAGTACACCGCCGTCACGTGCCACGAGCGGGAAGATATGCCCGGGACGCATGAAATCCCTGGCTTTTGCCGCAGGGTCAGCCAGCTTCTGTATGGTAAAATAGCGATCGTGCGCAGAAATTCCTGTCGATGTTTTTTCTTTGGCGTCGACAGAGACGGTAAAAGCGGTACGGCGTACGTCTTCATTACGGCGCACCATCGGCTGCAAGTTAAGCTCCTTCGCACGGCTGGTGGTGATGGGCACGCAGATAAGCCCGCGACCGTATTTAGCCATGAAGTTGACTGCTTCGGGGGTTGTATCAGTAGCCGCGAGCACGAGATCACCCTCGTTCTCGCGATCGGCAGAATCTGTTACTATGAGCATCTTGCCGGCACGAAATGCGGCAAGCGCCGTCGGCACATCGACAATGCCCGATTTACTTTTGCTGAGCAGGGGCAGGGTTTTGAGCTTTTTTAACATTTGTGCAGGCCCACCACCTGCCGGCAGGAATTATTTCGCGCGGCTATCTTCGGTCTGCTTTTCCACAAGATTCATGTGGAGCGTAGGCGTGAGCAGCACAACCATCACGAGTACAGGCAACAGCGCCAAGATTGTTGCCATCCAGAGCATAGGGGAAAAGGTGACAGTCAGGCCAATAAATGTCAGCGCACCGCCCAGAATCAGCAGCTTGTCAATCAGCGGGGTTTTTTTGCCAGAAGAATCCATACCGGGTAAAACCGGTCGCTGCTTCAGACCGTCAATGATATAAGGGGGCCGCATGCACCTGCACCGGAGCAAGCCCAGTACCTAAAAAGCTTGATTCCATGAGGGTACTCGGCAAAATGCGACAGTGAGTCTAAAGAATCTTCTGCAGCTCAGAACTGAAACCGAAAAGATTGACGGCCGTCCTGTCAACCTGCTGGTCTTCAGCGGTAAAATTACCTCTGACAATATTTTTGATCTGAATGCAAAAGTGAAGGCGATTTTTGAAAATGGCGTCTTTGACTGTATTCTCGATATTTCACAGCTCGAATATATCAACAGCACCGGTATTGCACTGCTGCTCACCATCGCGCGCACTGTCGAGCAGAACCATGCCAGAATGTTCCTGACCCGTCCGACGCAGTTTGTTCAAGAGCTTTTCGACATGACCGACCTGAGTGGCCGATTCGCCATTGTCGCCGACCTTGACGCTGCCCGGGACCAATTCCGCAATTGATTTCACTGCGTTTGGGTGCAAAAAAACTCCCTAAGCAATATGCCTCTGAGGTTAGGGACTTCGCTCGTCTTATACCCGCCATCGAAGCCGCAATTGCGCGTGTGCGCTGGCGGCAGAGGCAGCGCGGCATTAAACGCGGCTGCCAATTTGATATAGAGCTTGTTTCCGATGCGCAGATGGCTAAACTCAACGCGGCGTACCGGGGCAAGAAGGGCACAACCGACGTGCTGTCTTTTTCTTACATGGAGGGAGCTATACCGGTATTCGCGCACGAAACCGCAGGCGAAATTTACATCTCACTGCCGCAGGCAGCGCGCCAGGCGAAGGCGGAAAAACATGCACTGTCCGAAGAACTCGCAGTACTCGCCATTCACGGAGTGTTGCACCTCATCGGTTATGATCACGAAAGAAATGCCCGTGAAGCACAGCGCATGCACCGCCTCGAGGCGAAACTGCTCGCTGCCCTTGCACCGCAGGGAGTCAGGGCTAAAGGTTTGACAGCACGATAATGGCACGACGGAGAAAAATTACCACTGCACTGCGCCGCGTTTTCGGCAGGCGTAAATCGTTACGCGAAAAGCTGATCCAGTTTTTTCGCGCCAACAAAATCCCTGCGCGCAATGAACAGCTGCAGATGATACTTGAGATTATCGAGTTGCACGAAAAACGCGCGGCGGATGTCAAAACCGCGGAAGTAAATCTGGTAAGTATTCCCCTCAATGCTTCGCTGAAAGATATCGAGACGGTGTTCCGCAAGACGGGACATTCACGCCTGCCGGTTTTTGAAGACCGCGACGGGCTCAGGCACTATCCCGGTGTGCTCTTTGTCAAAGACCTCGTGAGTCTCACGCCGTCGCAGCGCAAGAAATTCGACCTCAAATCGCACCTGCGCAAGCCGCTCGTAGTTCCCGAATCGCAGACTATACTTTCCTTGTTGCGCGAAATGCGCCTCAACCGTCACCACCTCGCTCTGACGGTGAACGAGCACGGCGACGTCACGGGCATGATTACGCTCGAAGATATTCTCGAAGAAATAGTCGGCGAGATTCAGGACGAGTACGACAGCGTAAGCAAGCAGGTCATGCAGATCGAGCCAAAGATCTACCGCGTTGACGCGCGCATGTCGCTTGCTGATCTCAACGACGAGCTCGCGCTCAATCTACCCGAAGAAAAGTTTCATTCGGTAGCTGGCTTTGTGCTGCACTCGCTTGCGGGAGAGCTTAAGGAAAAAGCGAGCTTCGTTTATGGCAATGCGCGCTTCACGCTGCTCAAGTTCAAACACCGCCAGGTCAAAAGTATTCTCGTAGATCTCAGCGGTCGCAACAACGCCTGATGGCAGGCGAAAAATGCACCCTGGTCATCATTTTGCGGCGGCGCGCAACCGGCGATGAATCGCTGCTGCTCGAAACGCTGAGCGAAAACGGCGCACTGCAGACGTTTCGCCTGCCGGGAATTCTCAAGTCACGCAAGCGCTCCGCCTTTCCCTATGCACCAGGGGCAGTGTGCCAGGCGCTTTACCATTCGCAGGCCGGCCACGCGATCGTGCCGCGCAGTCTGGAACTCGTGTTTTCTCCCTACAATGAGCGGCAGGAATACTTTCGTCTGAATGCGGTGGCAGAAATTCTGCGCGTCACGGAAATTTTGGAGCCCGGTGAAGATGCGGCGGCAGTTTTCAAGCTTTTGCGGGTGTTTATCGAAAATCTGCCAGAAAGCAAAGAGCGAGCTGAACAGCATACCGATCGCTTTTATTGGGAGTTATTAAAACTTCTGGGACTCGCGCACGAGGCAGAGCATGATTATCGCGCGTACGATCTGACGCATGGATTTTTAACCGCGCGCGAGGCTTCGGAGCTGCCGGATTCGGGTTTTCGGCTCCCGAAGTGGTGGCTTGAAGGTGCTGAGCGGCCGCCACACGAGCGCAGCGATTCTGCCGCGTACCGTGAGTTAATCCGCCGGTTTCTGGGTGGCCGTTAGCAATAAACGCAGGAGCTCCCACACAGGCTTGAGCCTGCGCATTTGGCGAACCGGGTTGTCACTCCGTTTCGTTTTCCACTTCTTTGCGTTTTGATGAATGTACGGTGAAGCCACGTTTGGAATTTTGCAGCCAGCCTGC
>Ga0272446_1007831_pt1 | contig 10474 bp, 13 predicted proteins | sample YNPCB0061_FD_194587 | JGI IMG/M metagenome (GOLD analysis project Ga0272446, IMG submission 194587) | Hot spring microbial mat communities from Yellowstone National Park, WY, United States - YNP-CB-006-1 | ecosystem: Environmental > Aquatic > Thermal springs > Hot (42-90C) > Sediment | place... | reverse complement strand
GCTTGAGGATCTCCCGCAGCAGGCGGCCGCGCCGGATCTTGGCCTCGGCCCCGGCCTCCAGCTTGGTGCCGAAGCGGGTGAAGACCTCCAGCTCGAGGAATTGGAGATAATCGAGCTTCATCCGCCCCGGGTCAACGCCGCGATCAAGGCCGATGGCCGAGGGGCATGGACGGCGACGGTGTGGAAACGAAGGGCGCCCAGGTCTCGGGGTAAGGCACCAAGTCCGCCGGCGGGGGGGACGGCTCGGGGGGGCGGGCCAGGGCGGCCAGGGGGGCCAGGGGGCCGAGCAACAGCCCAGCGAGAACGCACCCGCCGAGCGCGCGCCGCCTCATTAGGGCCCGGCCTCGCCGCCCAGCCTGAGTCCATGCTCCGTCAGCCATTGGTCGATCGCCTCGCCCAGCACCTCGGCCACCCCCGACTGTCGTCGAAAGGCCCGCACGAAGCCGCCGAAGTACTCGCACGCGGTGACATCCAGGGGGGTGTCCGGATAATGGGCATAGAGGATGATCCGATCGCGCATGAATGCAAAGGTGCGCCTGAGGTTGCAGCTTCGGGCCTGCACATCCTCCCCGATCATCCCGGTCAGGGCCTCGACCACCCGCTGGCGAGGCGGATCACGGTCGCCAAAGCGCCACAACGCGTCAGACTCACCGCTCGCCGCGATGAACTCGTAGTATTGCCAGAGCCTGGCGAGGCGCAACGCGGTTGGCTCGTCCGCCGCGAGCTGCCACTCCGCGATCCGATCATAGGCCTGATCGCGCCCGGTCGCCTCGGTGATGCCGTAGTCCTTCAGAATGCGCACGATCCGGGCGGTGCACTCGTCCCAGGCGGGCACCGCCTCCACCTCGCGATAGCGGGGATCGCTGGCCCGCAGCTCCTCGAGGAATAGACCCTGAATAAAAAAAGCAAGGGCCTCGTTGACCTTGGTGTTCGCCTGGTAGACGGGGAGCTCCCCGATCAAGTAGAGGTGGTGGGCGATGGCATGGACCATCTCATGCACCACAAAGCTCGCCGCCGTATAGAGCTCTGCCCGCGCCACGCCCGCGTCGGCGCGGAGATCCTCCAGAAAGCCCGAGCGGAGGTAGAGGTCCCCGGTCTCGAAGTACTCGGCGGCGGGACCCCCCGCCCGCTGGACCTCGAAGAGACCCAGGCGCCGGTCACCCGTCCCGAACCCATCCCGGTGATACCGCTCGAGTTGATCGGCGAAGACGCCGCCGATCCGCGACCGCCGGAGCACCTGGAGCAGCGCGGCCAGGCGCTCAGGGGCGAGGGGGAGCCGGGCCTCGTCGCCGTCCAGGGCGAGGAAACGACACTCCGCCGTCGCCGCCGCTGGATCGGCGCTCGGCCCATCCCGAGTGGGCGCCACCAGCGCCCCAATGATGAGGGCCGCGAGCAACAACAGGTGGTGACGCGATGCAGCGGGCACCTTAACGGCACCTTGAATTGATCCCCTTGATCTGGCCACCACGCTCTGACCGATAACCCCAGGACTCGGGGCCGAGTCGCCGCCGATCGATCCAACGGCGGCTCGGCTCAGAGCCCCCTCATCCGCCAAGCCGTGTTGGGCAACAGAGCGGTACCTGATCGCTCTCTGCTCAGCCGGGCTGGGCGCCCTCCGAGTTCCCCTGCTGGCCCCAGCCCCGCAACAGGAAGCGCACCTCCTCGGCGATGTTGCTCGCGTGGTCGCCAATGCGCTCCAGGGCCTTGCCGACAAAGAGTGTATGCACATTGGCGGCCGCACGGCTGGGCTCCTGTTGGAGCTGGGCGACCACGTGATGGAAGAGGTCGTCGTAGAGGTCGTCCGCCGCTGAATCGCGTCCCTCCACATCCGCGGCCAGGATATAGCTGCGCCGGGCCAGGGCCGAGACAGCGTCGTTAAGCATCTTGCCAACCGCACGCTGCAGCCCATGTAGCAGATCCAAGGTGTCCTGGCTCAGCTCGGGGGCCACCCCGTTGAGCGCCAGGCAGCGCTTGGCGATGCCCTTGGCCTTGTCCCCCACCCGCTCCAGGTTGCTCGCCGCACGCTCCATGGCCAGCACCTGCCGCAGGTCGGAGGCGACCGGCTGCAGCCGCGCCAGGATGTCCAGCACCTCCAGATGGATGGCCTCGTCCCGGCGGTCCACCTCCAGGTCCTGATGAATGATCGCCTGGGCGGCGGCGCAGTCATCCCCCAGGAAGGCGTCGAGACAGCCCTCCACCATCGTCGTGACGGTGTCGGCCATGGCCTGGAGGTGCTCGCCGAGCTCATCCAGCCGCTCGTCGAAGGATCGCAAGGTGTGAGGGGTGGCCATCGCGGGGTCTCCGAGGAATGGGATTCTTACCGTGAGGAGCGCGCCTTGCGTGCTCCCTTTCTCCCTCTCCCCATTGGAGAGGGCGTGGGAAAAGCCCCTCGCCCCGGAAGGGAGAGGGGTTGGGGTGAGGGGGAACCTCGCGACCCAGTGTGTCGCCGAAGGTCTGCGCCATCCGACAGTGCGACCGAGGGGGCCGGTGGCCTCCTGCGACACCCTCCGGGAGGAGGCGAGGCTGAGGAAAATGGCCGCGACGAACGCGCATCACCGTCCTGCCCGGGCGTGCACGTCATGGTCGTCAGCCGAAACGTCCGGTGATGTACTGATCGGTGCGCTGGTCCCTGGGGGCGGTGAAGACCTGATCGGTATTGCCGTACTCGACCATCTCACCCAGGAGCATGAAGGCGGTGTAGTCGGAGATCCGGCTCGCCTGTTGCATGTTGTGCGTGACGATCAGGATGGTCACCCCGCCCGCGAGCTGCTGGACCAGGTCCTCGATCTTGGCCGTGGCCAGGGGATCGAGCGCCGAGGTGGGCTCGTCGAACAGGATCATCTCCGGCTGGGGGGCCAGGGCCCGGGCGATGCAGAGCCGCTGCTGCTGCCCCCCGGAGAGCCCATAGGCAGAGCTGTGCAGCCGGTCCTTGACCTCATCCCAGAGGGCGGCATGGCGCAGGGACTGCTCCACCCGCTCGTCCAGGATGGAGCGCTTCTTGATGCCGCGCACCTCCAGCCCCGCCGCCACGTTGGCATAGATGGACTTGGGGAAGGGGTTGGGCTTCTGGAAGACCATGCCCACCCGCAGGCGCACCAGGCCAGGATCGATGGCCACCAGGTTCTCATCCTCCGGATAGAGCCGGATGTCGCCCTCGTAGCGGTTACCTGGGTAGAGGTCGTGCATGCGGTTAAAGCAGCGCAGCAGCGTGCTCTTGCCGCACCCGGAGGGCCCGATCAGGGCCGTCACCTTGCGGTCCACCACCGGCAGGTTGACCTGCTTGAGGGCCTGGGTCTGACCGTACCAGAAGCTCAGCTTGCGGACATCCGCTCGCAGTGGCGGCAGGGCAGCCGGGGCCGCGGCGGTCGCGACACCCGCCGGAGCGGTGGTTGGCGCGGACACTGGGGGCGCGCTGACGCGGGGCATGGGGTTGGGTTGCATGGGAGGTGCGTCCATGGGGTCAGGATCTTTGATGCTGGCGCAGCTTAAAGCGGATGTAGATGGCCAGCCCGTTCATCAGCAGGGTCATGACCATCAAGACCACGCCGGTGGCCGCCGCGTTGATATGAAAGGCCGCCTGGGGACGGGAGACCCAGTTGAACAACTGGATGGGCATCACCGTAAAGGGGCTCATCAGCCAATCGAAGTTGATGAAGGGCGGGGTCGCCTGCACCGGTGCCGGGGGCAGGAAGGCAATGAAGGTAAGGGCGCCGATGGTGATCACCGGGGCCGCCTCGCCGATGGCCCGGGCCAGCCCAACAATGGCGCCGGTGAGGATGCCGGGGCGTGCCGCGGGCAGCACATAGTGACTCACCGTCTGCCATTTATCGGCCCCGAGCCCATAGGCCGCCTCGCGCAGGTCTTTGGGGATACTGCGGATCGCCTCCCGGGTCGCCACGATGATCACCGGCAGGATCAGGAGCGCGAGCACCAGCCCGGCGGTGAGTATGGTCTCGCCCAGGCCGAAACCGTAGACGAAGAGTCCGAGCGCCAGCAGGCCATAGATGATGGAGGGCACCCCCGCCAGGTTGCTCACGTTGATTTCTATGATGTCGGTGAGCCAGTTCTTGGGGGCGTACTCCTCCAGGTAGATCCCCGCCGCCACCGCCAGGGGGATGGAGATGAAAGCGGTCACCAGCATCACCAGGGAAGTCCCAACCATCGCGGAGATGATGCCCGCCTGCTCCGGCTTGCGGGAGGGGAAGCTGGTGTAGAAATCGGGGTTCACAAGCCGCGGCCAGCCCGAGCTGATCAGGTCCACCATGACGGCGGTGAGCAGGGCCGCGGCGACCGCCAGGACCAGGATGCCGACGCTCGCCATCAGGACGTCGGTGCGCCGATTGGCCGCCACCAGGGCCTGAAAGGAGCGCTGCTCGGGGCCGAGGACATGCGACTCGACGCTCATCAGTAGGCCTCCCGGAAGCGGCGGCGCAGATAGAAGCCGATCAGGTTAAACAACAGGGTGATGAGAAAGAGCACCATGCCGGCCGCGAAGACCGACTGATAAGCGATGGAGCCGTGGGGCAGATCCCCCATGGCCATCTGCACGATATAGGCGGTGATGGTGGCGGCCCCCTCGGTGGGGTTGAAGGTGAAGTTCGGATTCTGGCCCGCCGCGATGGCCACCACCATGGTCTCACCCACGGCGCGGGACATGCCGAGGATGAAGGCCGCGGTGATCCCCGACAGCGCCGCCGGCACCACCACCCGGGTGGCCACTCGGAAACGCGAGTAGCCCAGGGCATAGCCCGCCTCCCGCAGCCCCATGGGCACGGCGCGCATGGCGTCCTCGCTCACCGAGGCGGTGTAGGGCAGGATCATGATCCCCATCACCAGACCTGGGGCCAGCATGTTGAAGCCCGCGAGCCCGGGGATGAAGGTCTGCAGCAAGGGGGTGACGAAGAGCAGGGCGAAGAACCCGTAGACCACGGTGGGCACCCCCTCCAGCAGCTCCAGCAGGGGCTTAACGGTCTCCCGCACCGCGGGGCGCGCGTACTCACTGAGATAGATGGCGAGCGCCAGACCCGCCGGGATGGCCACCGCCAGGGCGATCCCGGCCACGGTCACCGTCGCCGACACCAGGGTCATGACCCCGTAGCGGGCATTCTCGAACACCGGCGTCCATTGGGTGTCCGTCAGGAAGTCCTTGAGTGAGACCACCCTGAAGAAGGGTGCCGACTCCGTGAACAGCACATAGACGATGCCGATGGTCACAAAGACCGACACGGAGGCCGCCGCCAGTAGCCAATAGGCGGCGAAGCGGTTCCAGAAGGCCCGCCGCCGCAGGAATTGCTCGGTGGCCCCGCCGATGAGGGGCGCGGGCCCGGGCGGGAATCCAAGGGTCGTGGTTCGAGACTGAGGCATCGGTCACCACCTAGGCGGCGAGATCGTTGTTAAGCGGGCTGCACGCTGAAGCGGACAACGCGAAAGGGGCGCGGCGATCCCGCGCCGCGCCCCTGAGCCGGCGGAGACCCCGGTCAGTGGGACTCGCGCGCCATCAGCTCCTCGATACCGATACCGACCTCCGCCCCATGAAAGACGGTACCGGTCGTGCGCTTGGCGAATTTGGCCTGAGCCATCTCATAAGCCTTCTCGGGCAGGGGGACATAGCCGACCTCCTTGACGAGGGCGGGGGCATGCTCGGTGCTGAGGTAGTACTCGACGAAGCGGGCCACGTGAGGCTTGTCGGCGGACTTGCGGTTCACATAGATGAAGATCGGGCGGGAGAGGGGCTGGTAGGTGCCCGACCGCGCCGCCTCCAGCGAGGGGGCAACCGGCTTGCCACCCTTCCAGGAGATGGGCACGGCCTTCAGCTTATCCTGATTCTCTTCGAAGTAGGCCAGTCCGAAAAAGCCCAGGGCGTTGATGTCGCTCGCTACACCCTGCACTAGCACGTTATCGTCCTCGCTGGCGGTGAAGTCCCCGCGGGAGGACTTGCCACCCACGATGGCCTCGACGAAATAGTCATAGGTGCCGGAGTCGGTCCCAGCCCCGAAGAGCTTGAGGGGGCGGTCTGGGAACCCCTCGCGGATCTGATTCCAGTTGTTGATCTTACCCTGGGCATCGGGAACCCACATCTTGTTGAGTTCATCAACGGTTAAGTGGTCCACCCAATCGTTCTTGGGGTTAATGACCACGCTCAGGGCATCGAGGCCCACCGGCAGCTCGATGTATTCGATGCCGTTCTCCTTGCAGCGCTTCACCTCCTCTTCCATGATGGGCCGCGAGGCGTTGGAGATGTCCGTCTCACCGCGGCAGAACTTCTTGAAGCCGCCGCCGGTGCCGGAGATGCCCACGGTGACCTGGGTCTGGCCCTTCTCGGCCTTCTGGAACTCCTCGGCCATGGCCTCGGTGACGGGGAACACGGTGCTGGAGCCGTCGACCTTGACCACCTCGGCGGCCAGGACCGGGGTGGCGGCGATGACGGCCGCGAGGGCGGCGGCAAGGCTGTGCATGGACTTCATCGGATCTCTCCTCAGAACGGATGGGCGTTAAGATCGGAGCCAGGATCCTAGCAACTCCGTGTTACGGTCCAGTTACTGAATCCCCCTTGCCGCGCGGGGGAAAAGCGGGCCCTGTCACCCGGGCAACCCCCCAGGGCTATGCTCGCTCGCCCCTTGTCATCAGACTGTCACCGAAGGACCCGGCCCAACGGCTATGCTTTGGCGTCCCGAAATCGTGACGCCCGAGGACTGCCCCGTGACCGAGAAGGCCTATCGTGTTTTGTTCCTGTGCACCGGCAACTCCGCCCGCAGCATCTTTGCCGAGAGCATCATTAACCGGCTCGGCCGGGGTCGTTTCGTCGGCTACAGCGCCGGCAGTCACCCCGCCGGGTTCGTGCAGCCCCTCGCCATCGAGATCCTGAAGCGCAACAATTATCTGACCGAGGGTCTGCGCAGCAAGGACTGGGCCGAGTTCGCCACCCCAGAGGCACCGGTCATGGACTTCGTCTTCACCGTCTGCGACAAGGCCGCCGCCGAGGTCTGCCCGGTATGGCCCGGTCAGCCCATGACCGCCCATTGGGGGGTGCCTGACCCGGCGGCGGTGGAGGGGGACGAGGTGGCCCGCATCATGGCCTACCGCGTGGCCTTCCGGGAGCTGCAGAACCGGATCCAGATCTTCCTGAGCCTACCCCTCGCCTCCCTGGATCGCCTCAAGCTGCAGCGCAAGCTGGACGAGATTGGGCGTACCCGGCTGAGCGAGGCCGAACTCAGGGCCGAAGGGGATTGATCCGGTAGACCTGCGGGGGCTCGCACCAGGTGCTCGGCGTGGGCTTGGCTCTTGGGTCAGCGCAAGGCCTCGGCCTCCTGGGGAGCGCCGGACTCGTACCAGCCCTTGCTGGCATTGACCACCCGCACCACCAGCAGCATCACCGGGACCTCGATCAGGACTCCGACCACGGTGGCCAGGGCCGCGCCGGACTGGAAGCCGAAGAGCGAGATGGCCGCCGCCACCGCCAGCTCGAAGAAGTTGCTGGCCCCGATCAGGGCCGAGGGGCAGGCGACGCTGTGCTTTTCCCCGACCGCCCGGTTGAGCCAATAGGCCAGGGAGGAGTTGAAGAAGACCTGGATCAGGATGGGGACGGCCAGCATCGCGATGATCAGCGGTTGCTTGAGGATCTGCTCGCCCTGAAAGGCGAACAGCAGCACCAGGGTCGCCAGCAGGGCGATGATGGAGGCATGCCCCAGGGTCGCCAGGGTGGCGTCGAAGTGGGCCTGGCCCTTCTTGAGCAGCAAATGGCGCCACACCTGCGCGATCCCGACCGGGATCAGGATATAGAGCACCACCGAGGTCAGGAGCGTATCCCAGGGCACCGTGATCGCCGAGAGCCCCAGCAGCAGCCCCACGATGGGGGCGAAGGCGAAGATCATGATGGTGTCGTTGAGCGCCACCTGGGACAGGGTGAAATAGGGGTCGCCGCCGGTGAGCCGGCTCCACACGAAGACCATGGCCGTGCAGGGTGCGGCGGCCAGCAGGATGAGCCCGGCCACATAGCTATCGAGCTGCTCCGCCGGCAGCCAGGGGGCAAAGAGTCCGCGGATGAAGATCCAGGCCAGCAGCGCCATGGAGAAGGGCTTGACGGCCCAGTTGACGAACAGGGTCACCCCGATCCCCTTCCAATGGGAGCGCACCTGGTGCAGGGCGCCGAAGTCGATCTTCATGAGCATCGGGATGATCATGATCCAGATGAGCACGCCCACCGGCAGGTTGACCTGGGCCACCTCCAGGTGCCCGAGGAGCTGGAAGGGGGCCGGAAAGAGCTGGCCCAGGCCGATTCCGGCCACGATGCACAGGGCGACCCACAGGGTCAGCCAGCGCTCGAACAGGCTCATGGGCGCACCGGCGGCACGCTTGGCAGTGGTCTCGCATTGGGCGCTCATCGGTCTTCTCCGTCAGGCAAGGGGCGGCGCGGTGCCGCAGCAGGGGGCCCCGGCCAGTTGCACCGGGGGGCAGGGGACCGTGCCGTAGGAGCAGAAGACGCAGCAGTCCCCCGGCTTGGGCCGCAGCAGGGCGCCGCATCCCCGGCACGCGTAGTACCACTGGCAGGCATCAGTGGGCATAGTCTCTTCGCGGCGGTGTCCGCACTGGGGACAGGTCAGGGTGGATGTCAGAATCGCCGTGTTCATGGCGCAACGCCCAGGGCCTCGCGCACCGCCGGGATCAGCCGGGCGCGGATGTCGTCGCGCACCGCCAGGAAGGATTCCAGGGGCTCGCCGTGGGGGTCGTGGAAGGGCAGGTGGATGGTCCGCACCGGGCGGGGGAAGATCGGGCAGGACTCACGGGCGTTGTCGCACACCGTCACCACCAGGTCGAGGTCCTCATCCAGAAAGCGGTCCACGTCCTTAGGCGCCAGGCCCTCCGTTGGGATGCCCGCCAGGCGCAGGGCCTCGAGGGCCCCGTCCGCCACCTTGGGCTGGGGACTGGTCCCGGCGGAGAGGGCGCGCACCCGCCCGGCCAGGTCGTGGTTGATCAGGGCCTCCGCCATCTGGGAACGGCAGGAGTTTCCGGTGCAGAGGATGAGGACGGTCTTGGGTGTGTTGGTCATGGCGGACTCCGTCGAGGCGGTCTTGGTGCGAGGCATTGGGACTGGCAGTGCCCGATCCCCGGCGGGGCCGCAGGCCCCCAGTGGCACGGGGTCCAGCCCCTCGCCGATACCGTCGCGCATATGGATCATCACCCGCAGGGCCCAGGCGGGGATCTGCGGATGGATGCGGTAGTGCATCCAGACCCTGTCGCGCCGGGCCAGCACCAGGCCGGCCTCGCGCAGCACCGCCAGGTGCCGGGAGACCTTGGGTTGGGGGATCGCCAGGGCGCCGTGCAGGTCACAGACGCAGCGCTCGTCCGCGCCCAGCAGCAGGGCCAGGATGCGCCGGCGGATGGGGTCGGCGAGGGCCTCGAAGAAGGCCTGGACGTCGGGCGGGCCCGCGGACGCATCCACCTGCTGTGCTGCGCGGCGCGGCATCTCACCCCTCAGGCGGCCGCGCGGCGCCGGAGCTCCAGCCCGTCATGGCCGAGGCCCCCGGGGTCTCCGCCACAGGACCGGCCGCTGGCGGTGGGGGTGGAGCACGCCGCCGCCGTAGCAATGGGGACGGATCTCGCTCGCTCATGCGTGCTTCCGGATGAATGTCAAGTAGCCCGGCGCCCGTGCGGGGGCGATGCGAATCGAAGGAAGGACGCAAGCGCTGCAGACAACGCCGCCTCAAATATACCCCACGCCGCATATATGAAGGCTGGGAGGAGGACGCGGTGGCCCGCATCCGGGCCTACGGGGTGGTCCACCGCGGGCTGCAGGGCCGCAGCCAGATCCTCGCCGAGCCCGCCGCTTGCCCCCTGTAGGACCTCAAGCCGCAACGCAAGCTGGACCCGATCGGTCACACCCGCCTGAGCGAGGCCGAGCCGCGGGGCCGAGAGGATTGAGCGTCGAACGCGCAAGACTTTGGGCCCCCGGGGGGCTGCTGGGCGAGGATATCCCGACGGACGCAGCGGGGAACACGGCCGACGTAGACAAGATCGCCAACGCCCAGCACATCGGCGACTTCAGCCGCAACGTCGACGCCCCACGGGATGGTCAGCGCCTGCTCCGGCATCCCCCCTTCATCCTGCCCAACCCAAGGCCAGCAGCAACGCCCATACTGCCAGCCCGCCGCCAAATACCCAGCCGATGTCCAGTTTGAAACCGCGTGTGGCCACAAACGCCGCAGCGGCGAAAACCAATGCCAAAGGGCTATTCAGCGCCACATGCCCCAATTGCCACAGGGTTGCCGCCAACAGGCCGACGAAGGCGGCGAGTACGCCGGCCAGCGCCCCGCGCACGCGCTGCAGGTGCTTGATGCGGCCAAAGACTTCAGTGAACGCCAGGGTCATGGCGATGGATGGGGCGAAGATGGCGAAGGTAGAGAACGCTGCGCCCAGCACGCCCCCCAGCTTGTAACCGATGAAGGTGGCGGTGATCAGGATCGGGCCGGGGGTGATC
>Ga0272446_1007830_pt1 | contig 10475 bp, 22 predicted proteins | sample YNPCB0061_FD_194587 | JGI IMG/M metagenome (GOLD analysis project Ga0272446, IMG submission 194587) | Hot spring microbial mat communities from Yellowstone National Park, WY, United States - YNP-CB-006-1 | ecosystem: Environmental > Aquatic > Thermal springs > Hot (42-90C) > Sediment | place... | reverse complement strand
GCGGTGATGGTGGTTTTGGCGAACTCCCGGGGAGCGGCCACCGCCACCGGCACCAGCACCTCCCCCGGCCCCGGCCGCCGGTCCAGGAGCTCGATGAGCTCATAGTGATATGGGGCAAAATCGCAGGAAAAATAGTGGGGCAAATAGGTGCGCATGAACCACAGGGGCGAGAGCTCCGCCGCCTGTCGCCGCTCCCTCAGGCTGGCCGCATCCGTGGGCAGCGGGGTCAAATCGGTGTTCAGCCGCCCCAGAATCTCATCCGCCCGCCGCCGGAACTCCGGCCGGGTCAGCTTCCGCTTGAGGGTGATCTGCTCCGCCATACTATTCCATCGATTTGAACCAGCCTTGGACCAGCCGCCCCAGCATCTGCAGCTCCTCCGCCTCCGCCTGCTCCCGGGCCCAGGCGGTAAAGCGCTCCATCACCTCCACCGCCGCAGCCCGGATGTCATAGCTCCCCCGCCTGAGCCGCTCGATGGCGGCGCTGGCCTTGGCGATGCTGTCAAAGGCCCGGTCATCCAACCCCGCCTGCTCCCGGAGCCCGGCGATCTTCTCCACCAGGGCCTCCTCCAGGATGTCCGCCACGTTCCGGGCGCTGGCGACCCGCTCCCGCCGCCGCGCCTCCCAGTCGCCCTTGGCCTTCCACCGGGAGAGTGTCGCCACGCTCACGGGGATGATCCCCGCGATTCCCTCCAGGGTGTAGCCCCGGGAGTACAGGCCCTCCGCCTGGTCGTAATACAAGGATTCCTTGCTCATCGCCCCAGGACCATTTCCAGGGCCTCAATCTGCCCCAGCAACGCCAGGTATTTTTCCTGGAGCCCCTCCGCCTCCGCGGCCAGGGCCGCCACCACGCCCAGCCGGAGGTCCCGCACCGGCGTCAGGGGATAGAGCTGGTCCCGGATGGCGTCCCGCAGGCTCATGATTTTGTACTCCAGATCTTTCGCCTCCACCTGCCGGGCCACCAGATCCGCTTCGTATTTCTGCCGCTCGACGTTCATCCTCCCCCCTTGCGCAGGTCCCTGGCCGCCGGGCAGAACTGCTGGGTGGCGATGGCGTCATGGACCTGCTGCCACTTCTGGGTATTGAGGATAACAGTCTCCCGCAGGTCCCTGGCCAGGCTCAGCGATGCTTTAACAAGCTCGACGTTATTTTTGTACATCTGCCTGATTTCGGTCATGTCCGCCTGGTATTTATTCAGCGTTTTGGTGAGGTCGTCCCTGTACGTCTGGATCAATCGGTTCTGGTCCCTGGCGGATAGCCACCAGATGACCAGGATCATCCCCGGCAGGCCGAACCAGCGGGCCACCTCCAGGAGCTGGACCAGGCTGAGGTGGTCCATCAGCCGCCTTTGCCCACCGCAGCCCGCAGGGCCGCCAGGCCCCCGAAGCCCAGCAGGCCCAGCAGGGCCTCCGCGGTGGGGCCGTCAATCAGCTCCAGTATCCGGAGGGCCACCACCAGGCCCCCCAAGACCGCACAAATATACGTTCTCTTCCCTGTCAGACTCACTGGAAATCCTCCAAATCGACAAACTCCGCCCCCAGCAGCGTCCAAAAGTCATCGCACAGCCCCGCCTCAAAATACTGATAGGGCAGCCAGCCGTAGCCGCCGTCTCCCCAGTCCGCCCCCCAGGAGTTGCGGAACTCCACCAGTCGCCGCGCCTCGTCATAGCCCACCGCCAGCACCGCGTGGCCCCCCTCCAGGCGCTCCCCCGGCGCCGGGAAGGGCACCACCCCGTCCGGCCCCACCCGATCAAAGCTGCTGTACACGCTGAACCCGAAGGCCACCGGGAACCCGCTCCGGATCAGGGCCAGCACCTCGGCGAGTGATTTGAGCCGCACATAGTGCAGCCCCTGGAAATTCTGGGCCAGGCTGAATTGCCAGGGTCCCGGCGTATCATTGTAGCGTTTCGGGTCGTAGTCCCAGTCCCGCTCGGGCGGGACGCCGATGATCACCGCCGCCGCCAATGCCGCCCGGATCGACGCCCCGCTGTCCCCCAGCCTCTGCAGCCGGTCTCCGAACAGCCACCGGCGGGCGGCCCAGTACAGGAACAGCCGGGACAGATCCAGGTGCCTCCCGTGGCGCCGCCGCTGCAGATACTCCAGCAGTCCTACCACCGCGTGGGCCGTGCAGGACCCCAGGTCCCCCTGGTCCTCCACCGGGGAGCACCACTCCCTCAGGCTCACTAGGGCCGGCGCCGGCCCCCCCTTCGTTGCCGGCACCGCCCCGGCCGCCGCCAGTTTGGGGTGCTCCAGGTGGTAATCCCGGTGGTCCGGCAGGTCCCGGACCCACCCCAGCCCCCGCCTCACGGCTCCCATTTCACCACCTGCAGATAGGGCCGCAGCTCAGCCCGCTCCCGCCGCCCCGGACAGGCCGCCGCCTCCGGATGGGCCAACTGCCACTCCCGGATGTCCGCCCAGATGGGTATGGCGTCCATTAGCGCCGGTATCCATAGCGCCGGGCCGTAACCAGCGCCTGGTTCTGGGCTTTCGCCGCCGCTGCCACCTCCTCCGCCGTAGCGCAAAACCCGTCTCGGATTTTGGCAAACACCGCCAGCGCCTGCTTCGCCGCCAAAATGGCCGCCGCGACCTCCGGCGTAGGCGGCAAAATCTCCAGGTAGGCCAGAGTCTCGGCCACCTGGACCGCCTTCCCGCCGTAGGCGGCCACCATTTCCCCCGTGTCCCCGCAGATCAGCGTCTTCACCTGCCCAACCTGGGCGCAGCCGCCCAGGCAAAGCGCCAGCACCAGCGCCGCCACCGATAGTTTTTTCATGGTCCCCCTCCGTATATCTTCCGCATACCCCTCCGGCAGGGAGGTTTCCAGCGGTTGGGGGAAAATTGTCACCGATTCCGCCAAAAAAAAGCCGGGGACCGCTTCCCCGGCATTTCAGGCTTCCCCGGTTAATCCGGGGGGGTGGATAGTTTAGCTTCAATGTCCGCCCGCCACACCCGGACGCATCCCCCGATTTTTACCCCCCGCACCACCCCCTCATCGATCCACCGGTATATGGTGCTGCGGCTCACCGCCAGAATTTCCGCCGCCTCCCCGGGCCGCATCAGCAACCCCGGTGGCAGACGATCCGGATCCACCATTGTATTCCCCCTCACCCTCACCGGCTCCAGTGTCCCATCCCGGAGCCAGCGGTAAATCGTGCGGCGCGACACTACCAGCCGCGCCGCCGCCTCATCCGGTCTGAGCCTTTTCATCTCTCCCCGCCATCCGTTTCAGCCCCTCAATGGCCGCCTGGGCCTGGGCCCTGGACAGAAAATTTTCATGGTTCACCCTCACTGTCCGCCGGAGCCAGTTTCGCAGGGCCATGAGCCTCTCCCTGGGCCGCTCCGGGGGCACCCTGGTCACCCCGCCCCACAGCTCCAGGATGAGATCGATCTGTCCCGGCGTGGCCTTGAGCAATGCCGGCCCCGGCCGCTCCCTAGCGGCCCCCCCGCCCCCCCGGGGAGGGGCCTGGGGGACGGGGGGCACCTCCCCCAGGCAGCGCCTCAGATGCTCCATCACCGCCTCCACCCGCCATCCCGTGAGATCCCGGCAGGACCGCACCCCCGCCACATTCCAAAGCAGGAGCCGCCAGTCCTCCTCCTCAATCCCGGCCCGCCGCCGCATGGTCTGGATCTTCCTGATCTGCGCCGGGGTGATGGGCGTCCCTCCCTTCAATGGCGCACCTCCTCTGCCACCTCCTCGGCCGGTAGGATCCTCAAGGGCCCCAGCTGCGCGTTGGCCTCCATGATGGTCACCCCGATGATGAGGGCCACTGTTTCCCCCTCCGCCCCGAAGGCCGCCGCCGCCCTAGCCGCCCACCGTCGCCGCTCCCGCCGCCTGCGCCACCAGGCCAGCATCACAGCACCTCCTGGATCCGGGCCCGGTCCAGCTGGTACCCGAACACCTCCTCCACCACCCGCCGGGCCCCCACCTGCGCCAGGGTGGCATCGTCCAGCTCCCGCAGCCGCTCCTTGTCCGGCGCCTCCCGCACCCTGAGATACTCCCGCAACCCCAGGGATTTCAGGGCCATGACACAGGCCGCCGCCGCCCGGATCACAATCCTGGTGCTCTGCCGGAAACCCACCGTGCCGTAATTCAGTTTCCGGCTTTTTCCGGTGAGCTCCTCCCGCCGCTCCTCCACAAACCGTTGGAGCTGCAGCTCCAGGAGTTTTTTCCGCTCTTGGAGCGGCGCCACTGCGTTTTTGGTCTCCTGTTTGGCCTCTTCGATCAGGGCCTGGAGATCCCCCTCCAGCCCCTCAATCTCCCGATCCAGACGGGCGATTTGGCAGAGCACCTTATCAGCCCCCTCCCAGCTCTCGATCCCCGTCGCCACCCGCTTCCTGGCCATCTCTCGCCTCCTTGTTGGTGCACTGGCAGCGGACCATTATTCTGCCGCTCAATCCCGGCACCTCCTTTATCATTTTGCCCCGGCCGCCGCACTCCGGACAGCCAGGATCAGCCAACCGCCACACGTTTTCCGGGGTGACCACGGCCGGCGGGGCAGGCCGGCCCCGCCCGGCCAGCAGGCTCTCCTCCCGCCCCCGTCGCTCCCGCTCCGCCGCCCGGTCCTCCTCCTGGGCCTGGCTCACCAGGATTTTCTTAAGATAATTGTGATTTTTCAGGCCCTGGAGGCCCCGGTTGCCCATCTGCCGCAGGGCCTCCCGCACCGCCTCCCGGCTCACCCGGTACTCCCGGCCGTCGCACTCAAAATAGCCCCGCTCCCAGAGCCCCCACACCTCCCGGGCCAGGCGCAGCCGCTTTTTCAGGAGCAGCGGCCCCCCCGGCCGGGCCCGGAACAGCTCCAGGTATTCGCTCACCAGGTCCCAGTCCTCCCCGAAGGCCGCCGCCGCCCGCCCCAGGGCCATCAGCTCCGCGGCCTGGCCCGCCTGATCCAGGCCGATCTCAGCCCCGCACACGGGGCAAGTGAGTTTCAACATCAGATCCCCTCTTGACGATTGCAGCAGCACCACCACCGGCCTCCCGTTTTGCCACAGCACCCAGATGCCTCAGGTCACCCCGTCCCGCCGCAGTACCGGCAGGCCGCTGTCCTCTCCTGGCTCACCCCGACACCTCCAGGGCCAGCTGCCCCAGCAGCTCCGGCAGCCCCAGCCGCCGCAGGGCCGCGGCCTGGGACAGCGATTTTAGCCCCCGGGCCGTGAGCCGTTGGCAGAACCGCTCCAGCTCCTCCCCGTGCCGGGCCAGGTAATAGCCCGGCCGCCGCCGACTGCAGGAGGAGCAGATCGGCCACCCCAGCCGCCGAAGCCGAGCCACCGCAAACCTCAGATCCCGGGTGTCGTTGATCCGGTGGCTCACCGGCCGCCCCCACACCTGCTCGTAGAGCTTGTCCATGCCCAGGACCTCGCCCCCCGCCTCCACCAGGAGGCGCAGCACCTCCGCGTCCAGGGTTCCCATTAGCTTTGGCATGTTTCCTCCCATCCCAGCCACCGGCAAAGGAGCCGCCCTATCTGCCAGGGCACCCAGACCAGGAGGCACCCCACGATGACCAGGTGCGTGGTCAGCACCGAGGGCTCCATCTGCCGCATCGGCCCATATTGCCTCATATCACCCCTCCACGCACCAGCAGGCCCCCTTCGTAGGCGGCCCGCCAGCTCAGCTGCGCCGGCATCTCCATCCGCCGGCAGCCCTGATTTACGCAGTAGCGGAGCCGCCGCCAGGGCTGCCAGCGGCACCAGCGCCAGCAGTAGAACTTCCTCTCCTCAGGCCTGATCAACACCGCCATCGCCCGCCTCCCGCAGCCGCAGCAGTCCCTCCTGGGCCTCCTCCAGATATCCCATGGCCCGGGCCAGGTTGGCCTCCACCACCTCCAAGCGGCTTGCCACCAAGCTCCTGATACCCCGGCCCTCCTCCCGGATTCGGTTCCAATGGGGCCGGTCCGCTTCCCGCCAGGTCCGCTCCGGGTTCCAGGTGTACCGCCCCCGGCCCTGCTCCACCAGCCAGCCACCCCGCCATAGCCAGCGCAAATACCGCTTGCTGTAATCCCGGCTCGCCTCGGCCAGGAGGGCCGCCTCCCGCACCGTGACCTCCTCGTTTTTGGCGGCCCGCAGCCCTACGGCCCGCCACAGTTTCTCCTGCACCATTGTTTTCCCTCCCTCGGCCAGGCGGTAGTTCCCCGCCCCATCCCGGTCCGCCTCGCCCCGGCGCACCAGCTCCCGGAGCGCCTCCCGCACCCGCCGCCGCCCCGCATAGGTCTGCACCCCCAGCCGCTCCGCCGCCTCCGCCGCGCTGAGGGGGCCGTCCCGCAGGGCCGCCCTGATCTCTCTGGTCATCACTACCCTCCTAATCCGGGTAACCGTCATCCTCGGAGTCTTCCCGACCCAGGGGCTCCCATGATCGGCAGACATAATCCCAGGTTGTCTCCCACACAAACCTGGTGCAGGTGCGCCGCCCCGCCCCGTCCTGACGCCCCTGCCAATACCGGCAGGATTTGCAGTTCCTCTCCTCCATCATCCCGCCCTCCGGGCCGCCTGCTCCACCATCTCCCCCACCTCCGCTTCCGGGTGGGCCCGCCGCCTGGTCTCCAGATGGTGCAGAAGCACCACGGTTTTGCGGAAATTCCCCTCCGTCTCCCGGACGATCCGCCGGGCCTGGTCGGTATTCATCTGCAGATCGCATAATTCCAGGGCCACCAGGCGCACGTCCTCCACCGTCAGGGGCAGGAATTCCACCTCCTGGGACACCCGGCTCCAGAACTGCGGCGACCGCCGGGCCACCGCCTCCCGCATCCCGGCCATACCCACCAGCACCACCGGGGCCCCGCTGCCGTCATAGATGTCCCGCACCGTGTCCAGCAGCCGCCGGTCCCGCACCAGGTAGTCCGCCTCGTCCAGGAGCACCGCCCGGGGCCGTTGCCGGAGCTCCCGGGCCGCCAGCCGGAAATTATTCCGGCTGATGTGCTCCGGAGCCAGCCCCAGGGCCGCGGCCAAGTCCATCAGCAGCCAGGGCACCGTCCAGGCCGCCTGGGCCCGCAGATACACCGCCCCCTGCTGCACCGCCCACCACTCCGTGGCCACCGTTTTCCCATATCCCTGGTGCCCGTGCACCAGGGCCAGGCCCGGTACCCCCGGCCCCCGCCGCGCCAGCTCCGCCAGGGCGGCCACCAGCCGATTGACGTTTTCAGTCCGCACGAATTTGGTTTTCACGATCCCTCCTTCAATGCACAGTGGTAAAAAATTTTTTCAATTTTTTCTTTTTTTTCTTGACAATGTATTACGTATGTATTATATTGTTAATCAACAACCTGGGGGTGGCTCCCCCAGAAACTCTAAAAAAACAAACGGAGGAGAAATAAAATGAAACGCACCGAACGCACCGAACTCATTGCGGCTGACAACCTTACTCCGCAGGGGCGCTGGCGCAGACCTCTCCGGGAGCTGGGGATCGGCCCCGCTGACGCGGCAGCTGGTCGCCGGATTTGGCAATTGCGGCAAGCGCGCGCCGCGAACCGCCCTCTCACTCAGGCTGATCTGGTCCAGGCTATGCAGGCCCGGACCATTGAGAGGATCAAAAGCCGGTACACAAATGCGGCTCTCTCCATCATCAAACGCAACATCGATGGGTGCGCGGTGCGGACCTCCCTGGACCTGGCCAGGGCGATGGCCCTGGTAACGGTCGAGGGGTGGGCCCAGTATGCCCGCCGGTTCGGGGCCCGCTACACCCGGGGCGTGGTGCTGGTGGTCTATGAGCACGACACCCGCACCCGGCGGGCTCTGCGGGTGGGCCCCTCGGTGCGGACCATTGACGAGGCCCTGGACTACATCATGCCGGCGGCGGTTCGGCGGGCGCAGGCGGCGGGGGTCAAAGTGCTCCGCCAGGGGGACGTGTATTTCGTCCCCGCCAGGCGGGGCGACTACTCCGCCTTGGCGGGCACCAGGCATGAGGTCAGGGACGGGGTGGTCTATCACCCGGAGCACGGCACACTGGCTCTCCCCGGCCCCCATCGGGCCTATCGCCAGATGGCTGTGGTTGGTGGGCACCGTTATGGCTATGTTTGGGGGGGGCGTCGTACAGTGGGTGATTGATAAAAAATTGGCCCCCTGGGTTACAGGCCGGAGCAGCCCCCCCGCTGGCGAGGCGGGGTCCCAGGGGGCGTAATTAGTATAATGGAGGATAGCGTGATAAAACAAATCAAATCTATTCGTTTGACAGCCACTGAAATTGAGTGGCTGCAACGGTATGGGAGCGGGCGGTCGTTTACCGGCCAATTCACCGAAGATCTGGCCATTCTCCGGCAAAGCCTCCGCAGGGCGGAGGCGGAAATTGCCGGCAAATTCTCCGTGGAGGAGGCCTGTCTCCTGGTGGATCTCCTCAACGGCCACCTCCTGACCCCAGAGTTTTTTGATTCCCTGGGGCACCTCCTCGCAGAGGCGGTGCTCGATAGCTGCCTCCTCGACGGTCTCGGCCGCAAATGGGGCGTGGACGGCCAGCAGTTGGCAGAAAAGTGCCGGAGTTTGACGCCGTGGCAGGCGTACGCCGTCCATCACCTGGCCCGGCTGTTCTGGGCCCACCTTTCCCAGAAATCTGAAATCCAGGAGGCGGTCAGCGACCTGTTCCACTGTTAACCCCTTTCCAGTCTGGCCCTGCTCCTGAGCCCCTCCTGCAGCAGGGCCACCTCCTCGGCGTACTCCGCCTCCACCTGGGTCACAAACTCCGCCTCCTCCGGCTCCAGTTCCTCCCCCCTGAGGGCCCGGAGCTTCAACGCCCCGTAGCGCTCCAGGGGCGTGGCATACCGCCTCGGCGCCGGCGCCGCCGGAACCTCCGTCTCCGGCGTCTCCGCCTCCCGGCCCCGCACCTCCCCGGGACGCACCAGGTGCACCACGTTCGTCTCCGGCTCCGGAAAATACACCGGTCGCTCCGGAGCCGCCTCCGGCCGCCCCGCCTCCCGCAGCCGCTCCAGCTCCGATTTCGGCGCACCCCGGTACTCGCCCCACACCTGGGGCACAAAGGGCTCCGCCCGGTAGCGCCGCCGCCGCCCTTCCTCCTCTTGGACCCACACCGCGCCGTCCAAGAGTCCCCGGATCACCGTCACCCGGCAGCTCCACAGCTCTTTGACCTGGTAGGTGTAGCCCTCCAGGTCAAAGCAGCCCGCCGCGTCCAGGGTGCGCTCCCGCTGCACTGCCAGCCGCCGCCAGGCCTCCGGCGCCACGCTCACCGGCCCGCCCTGCCGGTTGATCAGCAGCCACGCCTCCTCCCTGGAAAGCTGCAGCCGCCGGTGGGGCCGCTGGTTCCAGTCCCGCCAGAACCGGGCGAACTCCTGGTTCAGCTCTGTTAAGGTGAGCACCCGGGACTCCCACCCCGGGTCGGCGAAATAGACGTTTTCGAAACGGCTCCAGGCCACCCGCCAGTTGTTCTCCACCTTGCCGGTGGCCTGGGAGCGGTAGGGCTCGTGGGTTTTCACCTCCACCCCCAACGAGCCGCAGAACCGCCGGAACGCGGCCAGCTTGGCCACCGGCCCGTTGTCCAGGTACACCGTCTCCGGCCAACCCTGGAAGGGCCCATGCTCCTGGTTGGCCTCCCAGCACCACTGCAGAAATCTGATGCTGTCCAGGCCGCTCTCCCCCGCGGCCACCGTGTACCGGGCCAGCCGGTAGCCCGAGAAATCGTCACAGAGGCCGTAACAAATGACGCGTAACCTCTCCAGTTTCTCCTTGTTCTTGGTCCTCCTGGGCCGCAGCTTGAGCAGCCACTCCTCCCCCTCTCTCTTCCAGGGGAAGAAGTGCTCCGAAAAACTGGCGTCCATCTGGTGGACTTGGTTGGGCCGGGACGCCTCCACCCTGGCCTCCCGCCGGGGCTGCTCCACCAGCCCCATATCCCGGGCCAGCCGGTTTATGGTCCCCGCCGGCAGGGCCAGAATGGCCCGGGCCTCCTCCGGATCCACCTTCCCCCGGGCCACCAGGCGCCGGGCATCCTCTGTTGTCAGGGTCCTCACCCCCGGCGGCGGCGCATATTTCATGGCCATGATCTCCCGCACCCAGGCCTCCCGCCGGGGATCGCTGAGCCGCCCCCGGTCAGAGCGCCCGGCCCGCTCCGGAAGATACCCCCAGCGCCGGGCCAGGGCGTAAAACGCCCCCTCGGAGATCCCCAGCCGGCCCAGGTTTTTCCCCAGCATCTCTTTTTTCAGGCGCCAGGGAGCGGCCCGCCACTCCTCCAGCACCTGATAGACCTCCGGCGGCAGGCGCTTCATTTACTCCTCCATAAGCCAATCTGATCGCAAGACCCAATAGTCACAGGTGTCGGTGGCCCCAACATTCCTGTCGCAGGCCGGCGACAGGATGTTCTCGCAAAAACCAACCTGGCCTTCCCCCTCCGGCACCCGGGACCACCAGTCGCATTCCCCGCAGACTTTGTCGATGACCATTTATTCCTCCTGGTCGTCCCGGCCGTACAGCTCCGTCTGGATGTCCCCCCCGATCCGGTCCGCCATCTCCATCTGCAGGCGGGCCACCGCGGTTAGGGCCGGGTCCCGTAGC
>Ga0272446_1007829_pt1 | contig 10476 bp, 9 predicted proteins | sample YNPCB0061_FD_194587 | JGI IMG/M metagenome (GOLD analysis project Ga0272446, IMG submission 194587) | Hot spring microbial mat communities from Yellowstone National Park, WY, United States - YNP-CB-006-1 | ecosystem: Environmental > Aquatic > Thermal springs > Hot (42-90C) > Sediment | place... | reverse complement strand
GCCCATCAGCGCGCGGGTGGCATGGGCCGGCCCTGGCAGCGGCGGATCCAGCGCGAGGAGGCGGCCGCCGCCCTCGCCCTCCGCCTCACCGGCGCGCATGGCTTCCGCGAACGCCTCGTCGCCTTCTGGACCAACCACTTCACCGTCGCCCGCAACCGCGTCCCCTACTACGTCGGCCACTTCGTGCGGGAGGCGATCCGCCCCCACGTGACCGGCCGCTTCGAGGACATGCTCCTCGCCGTGGTCCGCCACCCGGCCATGCTCGCCTATCTCGACAATGCCGGCTCGATCGGCCCCAACAGCCCGGCCGGCCAGCGCGCGGGGCGCGGGCTGAACGAGAACCTCGCGCGCGAGATCCTGGAACTGCACACCGTCACCCCCGCCGCCGGCTACTCTCAGGCCGACGTGACCGCCTTCGCCAAGGTGCTGACCGGCTGGTCCTTCGCCTCGGCGCGCGAGCCCTTCGGCTTCCTCTTCCGCCCCCTCGCCCACGAACCCGGGGCGAAGACCGTGATGGGCCGGTCCTGGCCGGAGGGGGAGGAGGGCGGGCTGCAACTCCTCACCTGGCTCGCCCGGCACGAGGCGACGCACCGTCACCTCGCCACCAAGCTCGTGCGCCACTTCGTCGCCGACGACCCGCCGCCCGAGGCGGTCGGGCGCATCTTCGCCGTGCTGCGCGAGAGCGGGGGCGATCTCGGCGCCGCCGCCCGCGCCCTCATCCGCCTGCCCGAGGCGTGGGACCCGCCGCTGTCCAAGCTCCGCGCGCCGCAGGACTACGCCATCGCCGTGCTGCGCGCGCTCGAGGCCCCGCCCGAGGAGGCCGAGCGCGCCTTCGGCGCACTGCAGTTCCTCGGCCAGCCGCTCTGGCAGCCACCGGCGCCGATCGGCTTCCCCGACACCGCCCGCGACTGGGCGGCGCCCGAGATGCTCGTCCGCCGCATCGAATGGGCCAATGGCGTCGCGACCCGCGGCACCGGGCGCGACGCCGCCGCCCTGGCCGAGGCCGTGCTCGGCCCGCTGCTCCGCCCCGCGACGCTCGCCGCCGCCGCCCGCGCCGGCTCGGCGCGGGAGGCCCTGACCCTCGTGCTGACCTGCCCGGAGTTCCACCGCCGATGAGCGCGCATCTGCCCCCGCTCGGCCGCCGCTCCCTCCTGCTCGGGCTCGGCGCCGCCATCGCGCTGCCGCAGGCGCGCCTTGCGCTGGCAGACGCGCCGGGGGAGGCGCGGCTTGCCGTGGTGCTGCTGCGCGGCGGCCTCGATGGCCTGTTTGCCGTGCAGCCCTATGCCGAGCCGGGCTTCGGCGAGCTCCGCGGCCCCCTCGCCCTGCCCGAGCCGGGGCGGGAGGACGGGCTGCTCGACCTCGGCGGCCGCTTCGGGCTCCATCCCCGCCTTGCCCAGCTGCATGCCATGTACGCGGCGAACGAGGCGCTGATCGTCCATGCGGTCGCCGGCAACTGGCGCACGCGCAGCCATTTCGACGCGCAGGACCTGCTTGAATCGGGAGCGGACCAGCGGCTCGCCAGCGGCTGGCTCAACCGCGCCCTCGCCGCCCTGCCGCCGCGGCCCGGGGCGCAGCCGGCCGGGCTTGCGGTGGGCACCGACCTGCCGCTGCTGCTGCGCGGGCCCTCGCCCGTGGGCAGCTACGCCCCGCCCGGGGCCGCCACCCCGCCGCCCGACCTTCTCGCCCGCATCGCCGAACTGCACGCCGCCGATCCGCTGACCGGTCCGGTCCTTGCCGAAGGCCTGCGTGCCCGCGGCTACGCCAGCGCCGCCCTCGGCGAGGAGGGCCGGGCCCGCCCCGAGCCGGGCGGCGTCTTCCGCGCCCTCGCCCTCGCGGCCGGGCGGCTGATGTCCCGCGCCGACGGTCCCCGCGTCGCGGCCTTCGAACTCGGCGGCTGGGACACGCATGCGGCCCAGGCCAATCGCCTCAACCAGCCGCTTGCCCAGCTCGACGAGGGGCTCGCCGCGCTGCGCGGCGCGCTCGGCGCCCATTGGCGGCGCACGGCGGTGCTGGTGGTGACCGAGTTCGGCCGCACCGTCCGCATCAACGGCACCGGCGGGACCGACCACGGCACCGGCGGCGTCGCCTTCCTCCTCGGCGGGGCGGTGGCGGGCGGGCGCGTCGCCGGCGACTGGCCGGGCCTCGCCGAAGGCGCGCTGTTCCAGGGCCGCGACCTCGCGCCGACCACCGACCTGCGCGCGCTCGCCAAGGCGCTGCTGCGCGACCATCTCCGCCTGCCGCCCGAGGCGGTCGCGCGCGCCTTCCCCGGCAGCGAGGCGGTGGCCCCGGCCGCCGGCCTGCTCAGGGCGTGAAGCCGGTCACGGCGGCGCGGCCCGCGGCCGCTCTCACCGCCCCGCCCTGTGACCCGCGGCAGGCCGTGCAGGACCAGGGCGAGCAGAGCAGCGGAACGTGATAGGGCCCCTGCCCGTCGGCGAGGCCGAGGCGGAGGATCACCGCCTCCAGGAAGGGCGGCGCGGGGCCGAGGCCGCGGGCGGCGAAATAGGCCCCGACATGCAGGCGCAGCTCGTAAAGCCCGGCGCGGAAGCCCTCGGGTGCCAGCAGCGGCGCGGGCGGAGAGCCGCTCGCCTCCGTCCGCGCCTCCGCGACCTGCGCCGGGTCGGGGTCGAGCCGCCACAGATCGATCCGCATCCCCTCGGCCGGAATCCCCTGCACCATGTCGAGCACCTGGATGGTGAGGGAGCCGGGGCCGTGGCCTGCCATGGGAGCGATCCTCGCGCGCGGTGAGGCCGATCCATCCCCCATCGGCCGGCCCGGGGGAAGCCCCGGGGAAGGGACCGCCCGGGGCCGGGGGCGGTTCCCGGGGCGCGGGGGCATCGGGGGCCTTGTGCGCGCGCCCGCCGCGCGGCAGGAAGCGCGACCTGCCGCCATCCCGCCCGGTGTCCCGCCCATGTCCCCTGCCCGCCTCTCGCTGCCCAAGGACCGCATCCGGATCCTGCTGCTCGAAGGGATCGCGGACAGCGCCGTCGAGCGCTTCGCCGAGGCCGGCTACACCAACATCCGGCGGGAGGCGAAGGCGCTCGACGGCGCGGCGCTGGCCAAGGCGCTCAAGGGCGTGCACATCCTCGGCATCCGCTCCCGCACCCAGGTCACGCCCGAGGCGATCGCGGCCGCCGACCGGCTCTTCGCCCTGGGCTGCTTCTGCATCGGGACCAACCAGGTCGCGCTCGAGGCGGCGGCGATGCGCGGCATCCCGGTGTTCAACGCGCCCTTCTCCAACACCCGCTCGGTCGCCGAACTGACGCTCGGCGAGATCGTGATGCTGATGCGCGGCATCTTCCCGAAGTCCAACGCCGCCCATCGCGGCGAGTGGGACAAGTCGGCCGCCAATTCCTGGGAACTGCGCGGCAAGACCCTCGGCATCGTCGGCTACGGCAACATCGGCAGCCAGCTCAGCGTGCTGGCCGAGGCCTTCGGCATGCGCGTCATCTACTGGGACCATACCGCGAAGCTGCCGCACGGCAACGCCCGCCCCGCGGCCTCGCTGGCGGCGCTGCTGGCCGAGGCCGACGCCGTCAGCCTGCATGTCCCGGAGACGCCGGAGACGGTCAACATGATCGGCGCGGCCGAGATCCGGGCCATGAAGACGGGGGCGGTGCTGGTCAACAACGCCCGCGGCACGGTCGTGGACCTCGAGGCGCTGGCCTCCGCCCTGCGGGAGGGGCACCTCCTCGGCGCCGCTGTGGACGTGTTCCCGGTCGAACCCTCCGGCAAGGACGAGGCCTTCGCCTGCCCCCTGCAGGGCCTGCCCAACGTCATCCTCACCCCGCATATCGGCGGCAGCACGGGGGAGGCGCAGTGGCGCATCGGGGAGGAGGTCAGCCGCAAGCTGATCGAGTATTCCGACACCGGCGCGACCTTCGGCGCGGTGAACTTCCCGCAGGTGCAGCTGCCGGCGCGGCCGACCGGGGCGCGCTACCTGCACGTCCACCGCAACCTGCCGGGCGTGCTGCGCCAGGTGGACGAGGCCTTCGCCCGCCGCCACCTCAACATCGCGGCGCAGTTCCTGCAGACGAGCGGGCAGATCGGCTATGTCGTCATCGACAGCGACAACGCCCGCGACCAGGCCAAGGCGCTGCTCGAGGACCTGCGCGGCATCGAGGGCACGATCCGCGCCCGCCTCGTCTACGAGCGGAAATAGGCACGGGGCCCGTTTCAGCGGATGGGCATGGCGTACATCAGCCCGCCGCGGGTCCAGAGGTCGTTCACCCCCCGCTGCAGCCCGATCGGCGAGAGGCGGCCGAGGTTGCGCTCGAAGATCTCGCCGTAATTGCCGACCGCCTTGATCGCGTTGTAGGCCCATCGGCGGTCGAGGCCCATCAGCGGACCATGGTCGCCCGAAGTGCCCAGCAGGCGCCGGATCGCCGGGTTCTGGCTGTTCAGCATCTCGTCGACATTCGCCTGGGTGACGCCGAGTTCCTCGGCCTCGATCAGCGCGAAGATGGTCCAGCGGACGATGTCGAACCACTGGTCGTCGCCGTGGCGGACAGCCGGAGAGAGCGGCTCCTTGGAGATGATGTCGGGAAGGATGACGTGCTCGTTCGGGTCGCGCAGCGCCGAGCGGATGCCGGCGAGCTGCGAGGCGTCCGTCGTGAGGGCGTCGCAGCGCCCGCTGATGTAGGCGTTGCGCGTCTCCTCGTTCTGGTCGAACACGAGCGGCTGCACGGCCACGTTGTTCGAGCGCGCCCAGTCCGCGAGGTTCAGCTCGTTCGTGGTGCCCGAGGTGACGCAGATCGTCGCCCCCGCGAGGTCCCGCGCGCGCTGGACATTGGCCGAGCGCCGCACAAGGAAGCCCTGCCCGTCGTAGAAGGTCACCGCGGTGAAGTTCAGGCCGTTCGCGGTGTCGCGGGTATGCGTCCAGGTGGTCGTGCGCGGCAGCACGTCGATCTGGCCCGACTGCAGCGCCGGCAGCCGCGCCTGGGAGGAGAGGACCACGAAGCGCGCCTTGTTCGCATCGCCGAGCACGGCGGCGGCGATGGCGCGGCAGGTATCGGCATCGAGCCCGCGCGTAACCCCCTGGCTGTCGAGCACCGAGAAGCCCGGCGCGCCCGGATGCGACCCGCAGATCAGCGCATCGCGCTGCCGCACGATGGAGAGCGTGGGTCCCGGCGAGGCGGTCTGCGCGATGGCGCTGCCGCTGACGAACAGCGCGGCGGTGATGGCGGCCGGAACTCGCATGGCGGGTGTCCTCTCCCTTCCTGTCGGGCGTCGCCAGCCTAGGGCCGGAGGCGGCGGGGCGGCAAGCCTCGGCTCAGGCCCCGCGCCGCGCCATCGCCGCCTGTCCGGCGATCACCGCGAGCAACAGCCCCGAGGCGAGCACGAGCCGCGCCCAGTCCGGCACCGCATGCACGAAGGCGGCGGCCAGCCCCGCGAACCCGACCAGGAGGCGCGGGAGGAGCCCGAGCGGGCGCAGGAGATGCCCCGCATAGGCGGACGTGATCAGCACCAGCGCCGCGACCTGGATCGCGGTGGCGAGCAGGATCTCGACCGCGCTGCCCCTGAGCATGATCCCCGGGTCGTAGATGAAGGCGAAGCCGACCGTGAAGCCCGCCACCGCGAAGCGGGCGGCGTGCAGCCCGGCCATCATCGGGCTCGATTTCGAGATCGCGGCCGCGGCGAAGGCGGCCGCGGCCACCGGTGGGGTCGCATCGGCGAGCACCGCGAAATAGAAGACGAAGAGGTGCGCCTGCAGCGGCTCGACGCCGAGATGGCGGCCGAGTTCCAGGATCTGCGGCACGCCGATCGCCGCGGCGATGATGTAGGAGGGCGTGGTCGGGATCCCCATGCCGAGCACGAGCACCGTTCCCGCCAGCAGCACCAGCAGCAGCGCGAGGCTGCCGCCCGAGAGTTCCTTGATGATGCCGCCGAAGGCGACGACCATCCCCGTCGCCGTCAGGGCCGAGACCACCACCCCCGCCCCGGCGATCGAGACGGCGAGCGGCGCCATGGTCAGCCCCGCCGTCTCGAGCGCCTTGAGGATGTCCCGCCAGCCCATGCGCGTCCGCCGCCTCAGCAGCGACACGCCGACCATGGCCAGCGTGGCGCAGAAGGCGGCGTAGTTGCCCGACCAGCGCTCCATCATCAGCCAGACGATGAGCGCGATGGGCAGGGCGAGATGGGCATCGGCCAGCACCTCGCGCCAGGGCGGGATGTCCTGCGCCGGCATGGGCGCGATGCCGAGGCGCCTCGCCTCGAAATGCACCGCGCAGAGGATGGCGAAGAAGTAGAGCACCGCGCCGATCGCCGCGGCGACGATGATCTCCCCATAGGGGATCGAGGCGATCTCGGCCATCACGAAGGCCGCGGCGCCCATCACCGGCGGCATCAGGGCGCCGCCGACCGAGGAGGCGCTCTCGATCCCCGCCGCCACACCCGGGCGGTAGCCCGTGCGCATCATCACCGGGATGGTCATGGACCCCGTGGTGATGACGTTCGAGACGCTGCTCCCGCTCATCGTCCCGAACAGGCCCGAGGAGATCACCGCCACCTTGGCCGTGCCGCCGGAGTAGCGTCCGGCGACGGCGGCGCCGAAGTTCGAGAACAGCCGCCCCGTGCCGGAGGCCTGCATGAAGGCGCCGAAGATGATGAAGACCGCGATGGTGGTCGCAACGATGCCGGTCAGCGGCCCATAGACGCCGCCTGCCGTCGGCACCAGCCAGGCGGCCTCCACGATCTCGGGCGCGGTGAAAGGGCGCGTGTTGAGCACGCCCGGCAGGTGGTGGCCGACGGCCATGTAGAGCAGGCAGAGCGCGACCATGACGGCAAGGCCGGGCTCGACCGCGCGGCGGATCGCCTCGAGCAGCGTGACGAGGCAGGTGATGCCGAGCGCCATCATGGCCGGGGTGAACGGGTCCACGTATTCCATGCGGTCGTTCACCTCGCCCGCGTTCCACAGCACCCAGGCATGCGGCGCGGCGGCGGCGAGGAACCACAGCCAGTCGAAGAGCGACGGCCGCTGCCGTGGTGAGCGCCCGCGGAAGGCCGGGTAGAGCAGGAACAGCGGCGGCGTGAAGACGAGCAGGTGCAGCGCCCGCATCTCCACCGGCGCGGGAAAGCCGAAGCCCCCGAAATAGAGATGCACGCCGGCCCAGGAGGCGAGCCACAGCGTGACCGCCCCCCGGAGCCAGCCCGGCAGTTGCCGCACCGCCGCGCCGCTTCAGGCGGCGGGCGGGTTCGCGCCGGCGGCGCGGAAGGCCGCCGCCGCCCCGGGATGGAACGGCACGCCGCGGTAGTCCACGGCCTTGGCCGGCGTCCAGCCGCCCATCGAGGCGTGGATGCTGGCGAGCCGCTGACCCGCGGCCCTGATCAGCGTCGCGGTGATCTTCTGCACCACCTCGGCGGGCACGCTGTCATGCACGAGGATCACGCTGTCCATCAGGGTGACGGGGATGTCGCCGCTCATCATGGTGGGATAGGTGTCCCCGGGCAGGATCCCCTGCGCATAGGCGTATTCGCGGATCAGGTGCTCGCGGATGTCCTGCGGGAAGGCGACGAGCCGCCCCCCGCGGCGGCCGCGCGCGATCTCCTGCATCATGGCGGCGGGCTTGGCGAGCGCGACATAGAGGTAGTCCACCTGCCCGTCATTGTAGGCGGTGGCAAGGTCCGCGTAGGAGCCGTTCAGGTAGCGCCCGCCCTGCTCGCGGATCCGGTCGGGCGAGGTGCCGAGGAAGCGCAGGATGCGCTGCAGCGTCATCTCGTCCGTCGAGGAGCGCTGCGGCGCGCCGATCTTGAGCCCCGGCTGGGTCAGGATGGCGCGCATCTCCTCCGGCCCCGCGCCGGGGTGGCGGAGGAAATGGTGCTCGGTCGGCGAATAGCCGGTGCCGAGGGTGCGGATGCGATCGTGCTTCTGCCGGTAGGGCTCCACCCCCTGCACGGCGGAGGCGGCGAAGGCGTCGATGCCCCAGCCGATCTGCGACTGGTTGTTGTTGATGCGCGTCGGGTTCGCGAGCCCGCCGCCGGGGACGACGCGGATCTGGATGTCCGGGTTCTCCTCCCGGATCAGGGAGGAGAGGCCGGCCGCCATGGTGTACCAGCCCCCGCCGAGGGAACCCGCCACCCATTCGAGCGTCGTCTGCGCCGAGGCGGTGCGGATGAAGGGCGCGGCGAGCGCCGCGCCGAGCGTCCCGCACGCGAGCGTGCGGCGACCGATGACCATGGTCATGTCTGCCTCCTCCTGCTGATGGAACGAGTATGGCCGGGCTTGTCACCGAACGGCAACGCCCCCGCCTGTCCACCGAGAATGCTGTTGCATCCGCGGGACGGCCGCGGCTAAGGGGCGGTCGGTTGAGGCGGGCAGGCACCATTCCGATCGGAGGTCCCCCGGCCATGCTCATCGCGTCCCTCTTCGACAGGCCCGAGCGCAGGACACCCTGGACCAGCGCCGACACGCCCGCGGCCGAGGCCGGGCGCGTGATGGCCACGACCGGCGTCGGCGCCCTGCCGGTGCTCGACCGGCATGGCCGGCTGCTCGGCATGGTCGAGGAGCGCGCGCTGCTCCGCCTCGCCGCCGAGCGCCGCAGCGGCATCCGCGGGCTGGCGGTGGAGGAGGTGATGACGCGCGACGTCGTCACCCTGCCCGCCGAGGTGCCGCTCGAGGCCGCGCTCGCCGTGATGCGCCGCGGCGGCTTCCGCCACCTGCCGGTCTGCGACGGGCGCGGCCGGCTCCTCGGCCTTGTGGGCCTCGCCGACCTGATCGAGCCCCTGCCCGGCCCCGCCGCGCCCGCCCCCGCGCCCGAGGCCGAACGGGAGAACCATGCATGACCATCGCCGCCGTCCTCAGCCGCAAGGGCCACGACGTCATCTCCGTCCCCCCGGAGGCGCTCGCGGTCGAGGTCGCGCGCCTGATCACCCGCCACCGCATCGGGGCGGTGGTGGTGCGCGACGCGAAGGGCCGGCTCGCGGGCATCGTCAGCGAACGCGACATCGTCCGCGCGGTGGCCGAGCGCCCGAACGCGACCCATGGCGTGCTGGTGCGCGAGATCATGACGCGCGAGGTCGTCACCGCCACGCCCGAGACCCCGGTGCGCGAGGCGCTCGCGATGATGGACCGCGGCTATTTCCGCCACCTGCCGGTGCTCGACGCGGAGGGCCGGCTCGCCGGCATCGTCAGCGTGCGCGACCTCGTGACGCATCTCATGGCCGCGCCCTGACGGGGCCGGCGGCGCCTCAGCAGGGCAGGGCGGCGAAGCGGCGGGAGGGGCTGACGAACTCCTCCTGCGCCGCGACCGTCAGGATCTCGCGCGAGCCGGCCTCGGCGGTGCGGCGCAGCAGGCCGAAGACGGAGGAGGCCGCCGCCTCGAGCGCCCGCTGCGCCGAGCCGCTGGCCAGACGGTGGAACAGGAACAGCGCCGCGATCGCATCGCCCGCCCCGTTGACCGAGAGCGGCAGCAGCGGCGTCGCGAGCCGCCAGAACCGCCCGCCCTCCCCGGCCAGCATGCCGATCTCCGTCTCGGGCGTGTCGGCAAGGCGCAGCGAGGTGACGAGCACCACGCGCGGTCCGCGGGCCTGCAGCGCGGCCACCGCCGCCTTGGCGTCCTCGAGCGTGGCCACCTCCCGCCCGGTCAGCCATTCCAGCTCGAACTGGTTGGGGGTGGCGATGTCGGCGGCGGGCAGCGCCGCATCGCGCAGGAACTCGGGAATGCCGGGGCGGACGAACACCCCCCGCCCGACATCGCCGATCACCGGGTCGCAGCACCAGAGGGCGGCGGGATTGGCCGCCTTGACCCGGCGCGCGGCGTCGAGGATCGCCGCCCCGATCTCGGCCGAGCCCATGTAGCCGGACAGCACCGCATCGCAGCCGGGCAGCACCCCGCGCTCCTCGATGCCCTGCACGCAGTCGCGAATCAGCTCCGCCCCGAACACCTGGCCCCGCCAGGCCCCGTAGCCCGTGTGGTTCGAGAACTGCACCGTATGGATGCCCCACACCTCCGCGCCGAGGCGCTGCAGCGGGAAGATCGCGCTCGCATTGCCGACATGCCCATAGGCGACCCAGGACTGGATGGAGAGGATCGAGGGCATCGCGCGGTTCCGCAGAGGGGGAGCGGCGCGGACGCTAGGGGCGCGCCCCGCGCCGGGTCAATCCGCCGCCCCCGCTTGCGTCCCCGCGCCGGAGGCGTCCATGCTGTCGGCGCAAGCGCGGGGCCAACCCGCGCTCGAGCCCCCGAGGGAGGACCCCCATGACCGCATCGCTCACGCGCCGCGAGGCGCTGGCCGCCGGCTTCGGCGCCGTGCTGCTGCCCTCCACGCTCTCCGCCCAGCCGGCGCAGAAGCCCGCCGAGTTCAGGATCGGCGTCACCACCTTCCTCTCCGGCCCCGCCTCGGTCTTCGGCGTGCCTTCGCGCCGCGCCTGCGAGATGCTGGTCGAACAGATCAATGCCGCGGGCGGCCTCGCCGGCGTGCCGATCCGCCCGATCTTCGTGGACGAGGGGCCGGGAACCGACCACCTGGTGGGCGAGATCC
>Ga0272446_1007828_pt1 | contig 10477 bp, 7 predicted proteins | sample YNPCB0061_FD_194587 | JGI IMG/M metagenome (GOLD analysis project Ga0272446, IMG submission 194587) | Hot spring microbial mat communities from Yellowstone National Park, WY, United States - YNP-CB-006-1 | ecosystem: Environmental > Aquatic > Thermal springs > Hot (42-90C) > Sediment | place... | reverse complement strand
GAACATAAAAAACTACTACAAACGGCACAATTCTTAAAATCTCTTAATGTGGCTACTGAGTTGATTATGGAAAAAACAGGATTAACCCGAGAAGAAATAGAAAAATTACCATAAGCAACTTGAATGAATATACAGGATAAGTCATTCGTTGCGCTGCTTTTTTGCGTGAGGGATAGCAGCGAAAAGCCCGCAACTTGCGTAGCCTGTGAAGTACAGACGTGGCATGCCACGTCTCTATCAGCGAATAGCCCGACCCGAAGCGTTAGCGCAGGGACACGCCCATATCAAAAACATTAAAATTTCAAGTTAATAGATTATACAAAAACGCCCCGTGATTTTAATCACACAGGGCATATTTTACTTTGGGATTATGTTCTCCCTTTTACTACGAAACCGCTTTTACAATTTGGGCAAATGCCTCAGCATGGTTTGCGGCAAGATAGGCTAATGCTTTACGATTGATAACAATGTTTTTGGCATGTAACTTACCCATAAATACAGAGTAAGACATTCCGTGCATTCTTACAGCGGCGTTGATTCTCTGAATCCACAAGGCACGGAAATCACGCTTTTTGAGTTTTCTGCCTTTGTAAGAATGTTGCATGGCTTTTTCTACTGTGTTTTTAGCAACAGTATAGACTTTGCTTCTTGCGCCCCAATAACCGCGGGCGGCTTTCATGATTTTTTTTCTTCTCGCTTTTGATGCTACTGAATTTACTGAACGTGGCATAATTTACTAATATTAATCTTGGTTAACAAGTGGCTTACGCACTTTGAACTTGTCGCCCAAAAATGAATTGCAAAGTTAGGTAAAAAAATTAAATTAACAACAAACGTTCGATTCTATTGATGTCCGCACTGCTTACCACTGAATCGTGGTTCAGATGACGTTTGCGCTTAGTCGCTTTCTTTGTAAGAATATGACGTTTGTACGCTTTTTTGCGTTTTACTTTTCCTGTTCCTGTTAGGGCGAAACGTTTTTTTGCCCCTGAATTTGTCTTTAACTTTGGCATATTAACTACAATATATATAATTGAAACTTTATTTTTTGGTTTTGTTGGGTATAAGTATCATAAACATTCGCTTTCCTTCTAATTTGGGTTCCATTTCCACTTTGGCATATTCTGCGATTGCTTCTGCAAAACGTTTCAACAAATCTTCTCCTCTGCTTTTGTACACAATACTTCTCCCATGAAAATGAACATAACATTTTACTTTATGTCCTTTTTGTATAAATTCTATGGCATGTTTGAGTTTAAAGTTAAAATCGTGGTCGTCTGTATTAGGACCAAAACGGATTTCTTTAACCTCAACCACTTGCTGCTTCTTTTTAAGTTCTTTCTCCCGTTTTTTTACCTCGTATTTGAGTTTGGAATAATCCGAGATTTTACACACAGGGGGGTCTGCATTAGGCGCGATTTCAATCAAGTCCAAACCTTCTTGCTGAGCTAATTCTAGCGCTTCTTGCAAGGTCATAATTTGATTTACACCTTCTGTTAATACCCGAACTGTGGGTGATTGAATTTCCTCATTGATTTTGTATAATTCCTTGTTTTTGTTAGAATTATTTTTTTTCTTCTCTTCCGTAGTATTCTCTCCTTCTAAAATTGGACTGCAAAATTGAGTATATTATTTGAAAAAAGCAAATGAGCAGAAAAAAAATTTTATTTCTCAAAGGATTATTGTTTATTTTGCTGTATGTCCTATGCAAATATTCAGGAAAAAATAACTAAACTTACGCAATTGGTGAATGAGCATAATCACCGTTATTATGTTCTTAACGCCCCCGTCATTTCTGACCAGGAATTTGACGCTTTACTGAAAGAACTTACCGACTTGGAAGAACAGTATCCACAATTTGCTTTACCTGATTCTCCCACCCATAGAGTTGGAGCAGATATTACAAAAAAATTCCCTACCATTGAGCATGAAATGCAGATGTTAAGTTTAGACAACAGCTATTCTATGCAAGATGTAAAAGAATTTGATGAAAGAGTGCAAAAAAGCTTGGAAGACAAAACATATCAATATACTTGCGAACTTAAAATTGACGGTTTGGCTATCAGTATTGTGTATGAAAAAGGTAAGCTCAAATACGCCGCTACACGCGGGGACGGTAAAACAGGAGAAGTAGTTACCAATAATATAAAAACCATTAAAACTATTCCACTCACCTTACACGGCGATACTATTCCCGATTATGTAGAAATCAGAGGAGAAGTGTACATTACCAAATCCAACTTTGAGAAAATCAATGAGAAAAGAGCAGAAGCGGGTGAAGAATTATATGCCAATCCCCGTAATTTTGCATCAGGAAGTTTAAAACTACAAGACCCGCGTGAAGTTGCCCGTAGAAAGTTAGACTTTTTTCCCTACTTTGTTCGTTTAAGGGAAAATGAAACAAAATTTTCAATACAAACACAATACGAAGGTTTTGAATGGTTAAAAAAATGGGGCTTCAAAGTTAACCCGCATGTTCAGTTGTGTGATACCTTAACCGAAGTAGAAAAATATCTTACAGAATGGGAAACCAAACGCTATGATTTGGATTACGAAACTGATGGGGTTGTTGTCAAAATCAATGACCTAAAACAACAAAATGAATTAGGTAATACTTCTAAATTTCCAAGATGGGCTTTTGCCTACAAATATGCCGCACAACAAGTAGAAACACTGTTGGAAAACGTTAGTTTTCAGGTAGGACGAACAGGTATCATCACTCCCGTAGCCAATTTAAAACCTGTACAACTGGCAGGTACAACTGTTAAAAGAGCTACTTTACATAATGCACAGGAAATAAAACGATTGGATTTACATGCACAAGATACCGTTTTTATTGAAAAAGGCGGAGAAATTATTCCCAAAGTCATTCGGGTTAATCTTGAAAAACGCAAAAAAAATGCACAACCCATAGTTTTTGTTACACAATGTCCTGAATGTAACACACCTTTGCAAGTCAGTGAAACAGGCATACATTACTATTGTCCGAATGCCTATCAATGTCCACCGCAGATAATAGGTAGAATAGTTCATTTTGTTCGCCGTAATGCAATGGATATTCAAGCAATCGGTGAAGAAAAAGTAGAACAGTTTTACAAAGCAGGTCTGATACGCACCCCCGCAGATTTATATAAACTCAAAACAGAGGATTTACTTAAATTAGAGCGTTTCGGAAAAAAACTCGCAGATAATGTCATTAAAGGCATAGAGCAAAGTAAATCCCAGCCGTTTGAAAGAGTACTTTTTGCATTGGGTATTCGTTTTGTCGGGGAAACAGTTGCTACAAAATTGGCACATCATTTCAAAAACATGGATACTTTATTGAATGCCAAAGCAGAAGAAATCAGTCAGGTATATGAAATTGGTGAAAAAATTGCACAGGCAGTGGTAGAAGCCTCTAAAAATCCGTATTACATTCAATTGATACAGGAACTCAAACAAGCAGGTTTACAATTTGAAATTGATGAGAGTAAGGTTCAAAACGCAGTGATTTCTACCAAATTACAGGGTTTAACCTTATTAGCCACAGGAACAATGAAAAACTTCTCCCGCGAACAAATAGAAAAAGTCATACGCGAAAACGGAGGTAAAGTATCTTCTTCGGTATCCAAAGGTTTATCTTATTTGATTGTGGGTGAAGATGCAGGAGAGTCCAAAATCAAAAAAGCCAAAGAGTTGAATATCAAAATGATTTCGGAAGAAGAGTTTTTAGCCATGCTGAATTTGTAATGGTTTTTAGCAAAAACTCAAGTGATACTTTTACCAATCTCCTTAATCTGAACCGATTATATTAAGTTGAAAAATAAATGTTACATTTTGAAGGGTATTTTAACATTGGTTACAAAAATGATATTTTTAAGGAAGTACAACATACAACTACAACACAATCAAACTCCTCTCATTTTCAAGGAGGGGCAGGGACAGTAATGTTAAGTTCTTTTTTTGAAGTACGTTTTTTCAAAATCAGAACAACATACCGAGTAGGGTGCTGCGCACAATGTTCAATAAATTCACTAAATAAGACATCAATAATCAAGTTTTATTTGCTAAAAAAAACTGCAAATATACAAATTTATGTAGAATTAAACATCACTGGGGGCAGGGGTGGTTAACTCATTTTCAGGTAAAAAGGGTAAAAAGGTGTTCAAAGGAACACACCTATCTGTGCTTGTATAAAACACCAAACAAGCACAGATGCTTGTTTTACCTTCCAAGCATAATATAATATCAATTTTTGATTTCAATATAAATATCAAAAAATAGTTTCAAAACTTTTTAGACACCCCAAAGTGTTAGCGTAGTGCGCAAAGTGCCAACTACGAATCGCAGAAAGCAGGCACGCCCAAAATATACAAGATAAGATTATCAAAATTACTCCCAACGTATGGCTTTACCTTGTTTTTGAAGCAATTTGCCATTTTCATAGCTTAATACACCATTGACCCAAACGGCTATAATGCCCTCCGAAAACTGATTAGGATTAGCTACATTGGCTTTACCGTTAATGGTTTCAGGGTCAAAAACAACTATATCCGCCCATGCACCATCTACTATTCTTGCCCTGTCAGAAAGAGGTTGAGGAACAACTTTTTGCGGTAATACCGTCATTTTTTCAATCATTTTTTCAAGCGAAACCCCAATCTTTAAACCATGCTTGATACTGGTAGCAAAACAACCTGCCCCACGCGGGTGTGAGTTTGCATTCGGTTCACTTTCTATACCTCCGTCAGAACCTATCATGCAAAAATCTTCTTTGAGTGCCAAATCTACCGTTTTATCCAAAGGTAGTGTTCCCTCAGGTACAGCTACTAATTTTACCGTTTTGCGATATTTTGCAAAGGACTCTGCGGTTAATCTCTCTCCCGTGCCTACAACCTGTAAATCATGATACGTTAAACCATATCTTTGTTGCCAACCTTCATCAAAACGCTTGGAATGAATGTATGTCGCCCAATACGAATACGGATATACACAAGTGGTAATCTCTAATCCTCTTTGAATAGCATTACGGATAAGTTCTAACGCTTTGGGCATGTTAAATGTGCCTCCCGTAGAATGTAAATGGTCTATATGCACGCGAACCCCTGTTTTTTCTGCCAATGAAACCGCTTCTTTGACCCCCTCCAATTCCTGTTCTTTGGAAGAATACCGAAGGTGCAAAAACAAAGTTCGGTTATATTTTTTGGCAATTTTTGCGTATTCCAATACTTCTTCAAACGGTGTAGGCTGATATTCTATACTGTGGGATACACCCAAAGCCCCTTCTTCCAGACATTGTTCAACTTTTTTATACCGTTGTGCCAATGTAGGATACTGGTTACGGATATTCATGACTTTGGTAGAAACCCCATAATTGATATAATGTGGTTTTTGTTGAAAAATGTCATAATGAGATTTGATTTCATGCTGTCCGCCGTGCATTTGTAATGCCGTAGTAACGCCATCAGTGATTTTGTATTTTTCAGCAATCAAATACGTTTGCTGTGGGTTGGCACTGTTATCAAAAAGAATATCAATAAAACCGGGAGCAAGTACTTTACCTTGTGCGTTGTAAGTACTTTTTGCTGTATAACTTTCCACCTCATTCAATACCAAACGCCCCGCTTCATTGATGCCTATGGTCATAGTTTGCCATTTATTCTGATAAAATACTTTGGCATTGATGATTTTACAGGTAAGTGTTTTTTCTTGTATCCGAATACGGGGCATTAAGAATGTTCCTGCGGTAATTGCTGTAAATTGAGATAAAAAGTTTCTGCGTGAAATTGTCATACTGCTTACATTTCTCTTAATACCGCATACACCGTTGAACCCACTGCTTTGAGCGTGTTTTTGTCAATATTGGACATATCATCTCTTTGCGTGTGCCAATATTCAGGGAAACCTTTGGGACGACTGGTATTATGGTCAATAATATCAATAGTGGGTATTTGCGCTAATTTGTGAATATACACATGGTCATCTATAACCGCACCGCCTTTTTCATTCAAAAAGTAAATTCCGTAACCTAATTGTGCGGCTTTGTTCCATATTTTATCTACCAAAGCACGGGCTATTTCATCAGAAACTTGTTCACGGTAGAAAGTAGCATTTTTACCCCCTACCATATCCAATACAATAGCATATTCCGCCGTATAATCTTTTACATGAGGGTTTTTTGCCCAATATTGGCTTCCCAAGCAGTAGGTGTCCTCTTTTTCAGGTTTGTAGTCATCAGGAGCGCCGTAGTCTTCTACATCATTGAGTAAAATATCTATTCCTATGTTTTGAATGGGATATTGTTTGAGCAAACGGGCAATTTCTAATAAAACCGCAACCCCACTTGCACCGTCATTTGCCCCAAGAACCGCTTTGGATTTGTCTTTGTCTTGGTCAGTGGTGGGGCGGGAATCCCAGTGAGCAGTAAGCAAAATTCTGCGTTTCTGTGCAGGATTAAATACCCCAACGATATTGTGTAAAGGTAAAGAAGTACCATTGTAAGCAGTAACGTTGGCTTTTTGTTCATATACTTTATCCGCATAGCGGGACATCACACTGACTAAATACGCACCGCATAGGTTATGCGCAGGGGTATTAGGCACGCGTGGTCCAAAACTGACTTGTTTTTCTAAAAACTTATAGACAGAATCTGTATTAAATTCACCTGCGTAGGTTTTTTTTATCTCATTGTTGTTATTGTTGTTGTTTTGGTTGTTATTTTCTTCTTCTTTTTTGCCTTTACCGCAACCCATTGTAAAGCAAAGCCATACCAAAAAAGACAGAAATCCAAACTGATAAAACTTCTTTTTCATAGTTTAAGGGGTTAAACGGTTATAATGGCGTGCAAAAGGTATAGTTTCTCTTACATGGTGCAACCCTGCAACATAAGCTACCAAGCGCTCTAAACCTAACCCAAAGCCTGAATGAGGCACAGAACCAAACTTACGCAGGTCTAGATACCATTCAAAAGCACTCATGGGCAGGTTGTGTTCATGGATTTTTTCTATAAGGACTTGTTCGTCAGTTTCCCGTTCTCCACCGCCCACAATTTCTCCGTATCCTTCGGGTGCTAATACATCTACGCCCATAGCCCAACGGCTGTCATTAGGGTCGCGCTTCATGTAAAAGGCTTTTACTTCATGCGGATAACGGTGTACCATGATGGGGACTTCAAAATGACGAGTAATTACGGTTTCATCACTTCCTCCAAAATCATTACCCAATTCAAATTCCTTCGTAGATTTTATCCATTGCGGAATATTACGGATAGCTTCTTCCAGTTCTTTCAATTTTGTATTGATTTCCTGTAATCTGCGGTCTATTTCGGCTTTGCGTCCTTTTTTGGCGCCGCCGTGTTCTTGTTGTAGTGTTTTTTGTTCCTGCAAAAGGGCTTCCGTAGTGGTTTTGGCATTGTCAAGGTCTTTTTGTAATAATTCTTGACTTTTATCTGACTTCAAAAGCGTAACCGCATCTTGATAAGACATGCGTATAAAGGGTTCATCTACCAATTTTTGCAGTTTGGACGTATCTCTGTTGAGTAATTTAAGCTCGGTTTGGCAGTCTTTTAACACCGCTTGAACAATGTATTTAAGCATGGATTCAATCAAATCCATGTTCATATCCAAATCATAAAAAGCCATTTCAGGTTCAATCATCCAAAATTCGCTCAAATGTCTGCGGGTTTGAGATTTTTCCGCCCTGAATGTAGGACCGAAAGTATAGATTTTACCCATAGCCATAGCCATAGCTTCTCCGTACAACTGCCCTGATTGGGAAAGATATGCAGGAACACCATAATAATCCGTTTCAAACAAAGTGCTTGTACCTTCGCAGGCGTTACCTGTAAATATAGGTGCGTCCATTTGTACAAATCCTTGTTCCTGAAAAAACTGATGTATGGCAAAAATAATACGGTTACGCACACGCATAATTGCCCATTGACGTGGTGTACGCAACCATAAATGGCGTAAATTCATTAAAAAATCTACTCCGTGTTCTTTGTGGGTAATAGGATAATCTTTGACAATCTGATACACCTCCAATTTCTGAACTTGTACCTCAAAAGGAAATCTATCCCTGTGATTAGGTACTACTTTACCTGTTACTTTGACAGAACTTTCTTGAGTAAGTTGCTCTGCTAAATTCCAACTGTTTTCATCAACATCTTGCTGATTGATGACTGCCTGACAAAATTCAGAACCATCACGAAGTACTAAAAATTTGATGCCTTTACTTTCGCGTATGTTGTAAACCCAACCTTGTAAGGTTACTATGCTTCCTTCGTGTTTGGGTATATCAATAATGTTTGTGTTCATTGGTGCAAAAATAGGACTTTTAAATTAAAATCTGATAACTGATGTTATGCAAGATATTTTTTTGGGCGTTCCTGCTTGCTGCGCGGCGCAGTCGGCGTGCTACGAGCTGCGCTATCGCTTCGGAGGCGTTGCGCGCAACGCCTCTACTACGTACCCTCCGCATGCCTAACGCAGGTGCGTAGCGTGTATGTACGCACATCCGCGTGAGGGATAGAAGCGAAAAGCCCGACCCCGAAGCGCAAGCGCAGGCGACACGCCCAAGTAAAGAACCAACCACGTAAATAATTACAAAAACTTTGTACCCAAAAAGTAACTTTATCTTTCTATGAAATTCATCATATTTTTATTTCGCAAGCTAAATAAATGTATAGTTTTGTGGCATTGCTCCTTTAGCTATGTTATACAAAAAAATTCTGTTTTTTAGTTTTATTTTGTTTCATTTTGTTTCCCTTGCACAGGAAAAATTTACCGTAAGCGGAAAAATCAAAGATGCTTCAACAGGGGAGGTACTTATTGGCGCTACGGTATTGGATAAAAATACGCAAGAAGGACTTACTTCTAATGAATACGGGTTTTATTCTATCCGATTAAGTAAAGAAAAACATGTTTTGGTATTCAGACTGTTGGGGTATCAAACATTAGAAAAAGAAATTGATGTTCAGAATAATACAGTCCTTAACATTGAACTTAATCAGGAAGGTATTCAAACCAATGAAGTGGTCGTTTCAGATGTAAAAGGAGATGAAAATGTAAAAAGTACAGAAATGAGTAATATCCGTTTAGATGTGTCCCAAGTAAAGACTATGCCTACGTTATTAGGTGAAGTCGATATTATCAAAGTATTGCAACTTTTACCAGGGGTACAAAGTGCAGGAGAAGGTTTATCGGGGTTTTTTGTACGCGGGGGTAATGTAGACCAAAATCTTGTATTATTAGATGAAGCGGTGGTATTCAATGCTTCGCACTTGCTTGGTTTTTTCTCTGTATTCAATGCTGATGCCATCAAAGATATGAACCTGATTAAAGGGGGTATGCCCGCACAATATGGAGGACGATTATCCTCTGTGGTAGATATAAAAATGAATGAAGGTAACAATAAAAAATTTGGTGTCAAAGGTGGTATCGGTCTTTTAGCTTCCCGTGCTACCGTAGAAGGACCTATCAAAAAAGAAAAAGGTTCATTTATTGTATCTGCACGCAGGTCGTATGCTGATGTGTTTTTGAAATTTTCTCCCAGGAGAAATTTAAGAGATAATCAGTTGTACTTTTATGATGCCAATCTTAAAGCCAACTATGAATTGAGTTCTAAAGATAGAATATTTCTTTCAGGATATTTTGGAAGAGATGTGTTTAAATTCACAGATTTATTCTCACAGGATTGGGGTAACTCTACAGCTACTTTACGTTGGAATCACATTTACAATGGAAAGTTGTTTTCTAATGTGAGCTTAATTTATAGTGATTTTTATTATGGTTTTGGCAGTCAGTTTACGGGGCAAAAATTCAAATATACATCAGGTATTCGTAATGCAAACCTCAAAATAGATTATGATTATTTTGCGAACAACAAGCATAAAATTAAATTTGGGGTACATGGTACATACTATACTTTCCTCAATGGTGAGATAAAAAATCAGGCGGAGTCCTTTTTAGATGACTACAAACTACCCCGCAGTCATGCACGTGAGATAGGCGTGTATGTCAATGATGAATTTACAATTACTAATCGTTTATCTATACAGTATGGAATAAGATATTCAGGATTTGATATTGTAGGACCTGGCGAAGTATATATTTTCCCCGATAAAACATACGAACGCCCTATTGATACCGTAAAATATGCTACGGGCAAATCTATCAAGTATTATGGCGGTTTTGAACCCCGTACTTCTATGCGTTTTATTATAGATGATAAAAGTTCTGTAAAAGCGTCTTATGCGCGTACCCGTCAGTACATTCATTTAGCGTCCAATGCTACCGCTTCTTTACCTACGGATATATGGCTACCGAGTACAAAATACATTACCCCGCAAATTGCTGACCAATACGCCGCAGGGTATTTCCGAAACTTCATGGATAACAAAATAGAAACTTCTGTAGAAGTATATTACAAAAACATGCAAAATCAAGTAGATTTCAAAGATAATTCTAACACATTCCTTAATCCTTATATAGAACAGGAA
>Ga0272446_1007827_pt1 | contig 10480 bp, 9 predicted proteins | sample YNPCB0061_FD_194587 | JGI IMG/M metagenome (GOLD analysis project Ga0272446, IMG submission 194587) | Hot spring microbial mat communities from Yellowstone National Park, WY, United States - YNP-CB-006-1 | ecosystem: Environmental > Aquatic > Thermal springs > Hot (42-90C) > Sediment | place... | reverse complement strand
AAAAAGAAGGCCGTCAGCCCGCCACCGCGGCCCTGGACCTCCAGGCGCTGCATGGCCACCGTCACCACCAGCGCCGTCGCCAGCGGCAGCACCACCAGCAGCACCGGCCAGCGCCGGCGCCGGTCCAACTGCCACAGCAGCCAGCCCAGGGCCAGCACCAGCCCGCCCCAGGCGGTCCGCCGGTACGACAGCACGATGCACAAGACAGCCAGCGCGATCGTGGTGCCGCACAGCAGCCGCCACGCCAGGCCCTGGCGCGGCGAGGGCGCAACGAGCAGCATGGCCGCCGCGACGCTGGCGCCCAGCAGGCAGACGAGGCTGTCGCTGAGGTCGAAATAGGTCAGGCGCACGTCGACCTGGCCGTAGTTCTGGTAGACATTGGCCGGATCGCCGCCGAAGAAAGCCCAGCGACCAAGGCCGAACAAGGCCTTGGCCAGTGCCGCCAGCACCAGCAGGCGGCCGATGGTGTCCAGCGTGCGCTCGTCGCGGCCGGAAGCCTGCAGCAGGTGCACCAGCGGCAGCATCCACGCCAGCTGCGCGAAGCCATGGCTGTCGAGCACCTGCGCGGCGTCCACCCCCAGCGCCAGTCCGGCGGCCAGGTGCAGGGCCAGCAGCAGCACCCAGGTCCAGAGCACGCGCTGCACCGGCAACACGGGCAGTGGCGACTCGCTCGCGAAGCGGCGCCCCAGCCAAGCCCAGAACACCATGACGAGCAGTGCCCAGCACAGTGCCGGGTAGAACAGCTGACCCGAGCCACGGGCGTAGATCGGGTTGGCGTGATAGACGTCGAGCGAACCGTAGTTCGATTGCGCGAATGCGAAATAGACCGACAGGTACAGTGCCAGCGGCACCCACGGGCGACTGATCACCGCGCCGCCGATCGCCGTCACACCCACGGCCAGCGCGATGGCCATGACGAAAGGCTGTCCGAGGTAGTACAGCTTCAGGATTTCCGCGCCCACCGGTGTCGCCCCTTCAGGCGGCGGGCTCGCCCATCACGCGCGCCTGAACCTCGGGCGCCAACGCGTGGCTGAGTTGGTTGATGAACCGCTCGTGCACCCGGTGGGCGCCGGGGATGTCGATGGACAGGCTCGACACGCGCACCAGCAGTCCATCGGGAATCTGGCCACGCAGACCATAGTGCAACTGGGCCAGCTTCTGTTCGGTGCCGCTGAGCGCCGTGCGGGTGCCCACGACCACCCAGTAGGTGATGGGCTCCGTGCGGCCGGCGGCACGCGCGACGAGCCGGCGCACGCGCAACACACCTGCCGCGGTGTCGATCCGGCCGACACTGTCGGAGGTGATCTCGAAGCCCTGCGCGGGATAGCAGACCTCGGGCCGGTGGGCGCGGGTCGCATCGGACTGGTCGCCACCGTAGGCCACCGACAGCATGATGCGGTCGCCGCGGCGGTCGACATACACGCGGCTGAGCGTGGCCGTGTAGATGCGGGCGATGAACTGCGCCAGGTCGGGCGAGACCAGTTGCACCGGCACGCGCTTGTCGATCTGCCACTCGCCGAACTGCGCCGGGAAGGTGCGTTCCAGATCAAGGCCGCCAAGGTGGTCGGTCAGTCGGTGGGTCGGCCGCGCGCACCGGGTGGCCACCATCGCGCCAGCCATCAGACCGGCGGCCAGCCATGCGCGACGGCGCACCGGGCTCATGCTCGAACCTCGCGCGCACTGGGGAATACCAAGCCGAGCCCGCGGTCGAGCACCAGCATGAACACCAGCGCCACCAGAAACAGCACGATACCGGCGAAGTCGTGCACGAAGCCCTGCCCGGCGGCGTCACCGAGGTGGAAGGTCACCAGCACCAGGAGGATGACACGCACGACATTGGCGACGAAGGCCACCGGTACCAGCAGCACCGCCAGCGTGACATTGCGCGCCACGCTCGTGTAGCGCATCAGGTTCATGTAAAGCAGCCCCAGCGCCTCGAGCGTGAAGATGCTGTTCAGGCCGGCACAGGCGTCGGCGACCAGCAACTGGTACGGGCCGACGGTCATCACCACGCCCGAGCGCCCGACCGGGTAGCCCGCCAGGTGCAGCAGCTGGGTGGCCACCGCCGAGACCGCCGATTTCAGCGGTTGCGTCACCGCCGCCACCAAGGCCTCGGGCAGCGGCACCATGAAGACCAGAAAGAAGAGCGGAAAGCCGGCCGCGCGCAGTGCGCCCCAACCGCCGAACATCAGCAGCAGCCCTGCCAGCAGCGGGATCTGGCTGCCGACCTGGAACATGATGATGTCCTGGGAGCCGCCCACCACGTAGAGCAGCAACGCCAGGCCGAGCAAGACCCAGCCGGCACCGGGCCTGGTCGGGCCGGCCGCGCCGGCGATCGCGTGGCGGCGCAGCAGCAGCAACACCAAACTCAGGCCGAGGATGATGGGCCCGTGGCCTTGCTCATCGCTGGCCCAGATCGTTCGCGCCAGTTCGACGAAGGCCGGCGCGTACAGCAGCAGATAGCCCGTGACCAGCAGCGCCATGGCGACCGCATCGACGCGCGGCGGCAGGGCCTCGCGCCAGAGGTCCGCAAGACGCGCACGGGAATGGCTCATCGCTGCCGCAGCTCGGCTGGCCTGCCGCTACCACTCGTTCATCACGACGCCGGCGACCTGGACGGTGGCATCGTTCAGGCTGCCCACCAGGTCCTGCAGCGCGTTCACCCGGCTGGCGTTGCGGCGAGCCACCACCAGCGCGGCACCACAGCGCGAAGCGATCACGCCGGCATCTGCACCATGGGCCGCGGCCGGGGTGTCGACCAACAGATGATCGAACTTGGTGCCGAGCTCGCGCAGCAGCAGCCCGAAGGCCGGACGTTCGACCAGTTCGAGCGGATTCGGCGGCGTGATGCCAGAGGGCAGCACGTACAGTCCCTCGACGCCAGTGACCGGCTGGATGACGCTCTGCTCGGACCGGCCCGACAGCACGCCCGACAGGCCGCGCGCGTTGTCGACGTGGAAGACCTGGTGCGCCCGCGGGTTGCGCAGGTCGGCGTCGACCAGCAGCACATGCCCGCCGAGCTGCGCCATCGCCACCGCGAGGTTGCTGACGCAGTAGGTCTTGCCATCGCCGATGTCGGCGCTGATGACGGCCAGCGCGCGCTTCGGTCCGGTCTGTCCCCACAGGCGCGAGATCAGCTGGCTGCGCAGGGCACGGAAGGTCTCGGCCCGATAGGAGAACGGCTCGTTCAGAGCCACCAGGTCGGGGCTGTCCTGTCGCCGCTCCTTGGGGGCGTAGGGGTAGTGAAACTGGCGCGACAGCGCATACAGCACATCGTCGCTCTCGACCAGTCCGAGCGCGACGGCGGCCTCGCCGAAGCGCAGTCCGTGCGCGCGCTGGTGCTGCAGCACCCGTTCGACCTGTTCGGGGCCGAGTCGGCGCAACTCGGCCAGGATCTGGCCGATCGCCTTGTCATGCACCGCTGGCGGGTCCTGGGGCGGCAGGATGCTGGTGTCCTCGAAGTGGGGTTGCTGGCGCTCCATCGGCATCACCGGTCCGGCCTGGGCAGAGGCGCCAGCAGGCGCTGTCGGATCGGCGTGCCAGCGAGCGCGCGCACCGGTCGGCGCGCGTTGGGGCGTGGCATCACACCGATCACCGGCACGTCGAGCATCAGTCCCAGGTCATGCACCGTGCGAACGCGCCGGTCTCGCAGTTCGAGCAGCAGCGCGACCACCACCGCCAGCAGTAAACCGCCGAACAGCGCCGCCAGCAGGTTGAACACCAGCCGCGGCGACGAAGGCTCGATCGGCGGCTCGGCCTGTGTCAGCACGTTGACGTTGGCCTGGGTGGTCTGGCTCTCGAGGCTGGTCTGGGTCAGCCGGGCGGTGATCGCGTCGTAGGCGCGCTGCGCATTCTCGACCTCGCGCTGCAGGATCAGTCCCTCGTCACGGGTGGCCTTCATCTTCAGCACCTTGGCACGCTGTGCCTCCAGCGCCGCGCGCAGCTCGCTCTCGCGCTGGCGGTTGATGGTGTTGCTGACCGAGACACTGCCGGTGAGCTTGCGCGTCTCGATGTCGAGGCGGCTGCGCAGTTCGGCCAGGCTGGCGCGCACCTCGAGCACCTGCGGGTGGTTGTCGCCCAGCCTGGTGCTGAGCTCCTGCAAGCGCGCCTCGCCGCGACTGACGTCGGCCTTGAGCTGGGCGATCAGCGTGTTGTTCAACACCTCCTGCAGGCGGTCGCCCTGGCCGCCCTGGGCGGCGGCCTGGCGGCTGGTCGACTCGGCCGCGATCGCCTGCAACGCGGTCAGCTGCGAGGACAACTCGTTGAGTCGCGAACTCTCGATGTCGAGCCGCTCGTCGCTGGCGACGATGCCGTGTTCACGCTGGAAGGCCGAGAGCCGGGCCTGTGCCTTCTCGACCGCCTCGCGGGCTTCCTTCGAGCGGGTCTCGAAGAAGCTGGCGTACTGGCGTGCCGGGTCGACGCGCAACTCCAACGCGGTGTCGATGTAGGCGTGCACGAAGGCGTTGGCCAGCGCCGCCGCAAAGCGCGCATCGGGTGCCTTGTAGCTGAGCGCGATGACGCTGCTCTCGCGTGCCGGCACCACCTCGACCTGGCGCTGCAACAAACGGACCAACCACTGTTCGATGCTGCCCTGCCCTTCGGTCGCGGCGCGCCACTGGGCCTGAACCTGCGGGTTCTCCGACAGCCGGAGATTGCGGACCACGCGCAGCGCCACCCGCTCACTGCGGATGATGTCGACCTGCGTGGCCATGAAGGCCGGCGAAGCCATGCCGCCGTACACCACCGCGGACACCGGATCGGGTTTGAAATCGACCACCACGCTGGCGGTCGCGGTGTACTGCTTGGGCAGCATCAGGCTGACGCCCAGCGCGGTGGCCACCAGCAGCACGACGACCAGCGTCATCGCCAGCCATCGTGCCCGCAGGATCGACAGGAACTGCAGGAAGTTCATCGTCGACGGCCCCGCGGTTCAGAAGAGGCTCTCGCGCACGTAGACCACGTCGCCGTCCTTGAGCTTGTCGTCCATGCCAGGCTGGATCACTCGGACCTTGCCGTCCTCGGTCCTGCGGTGCACGCGGATGCCCTTTTCAGTGCCGCGCTGTGTCAGGCCGCCGCCAGTGGCCAGCGCCTGCATCAGGCTCATGTCGCGTTCCAGCCGCATGGCGCCGGGACGCTGCACCTCGCCATAGATGTAGATCAGCGGCTGGCGATCGACCCAGATCACGTCGCCGTTCTGCACGAGCGGGTCCTTTTCGCGCCCGCCGGCCGTGAAGAGCATCGGCAGGTCGACCTCCTGGCGGAACGGCTGGCCCGCCCGCGTGCCGCTCAAGACGACGATATCGGCACCACCGGCGGAAACACCGCCCGCGATCGCCAGCAGGTCGGACAATCGCATCTCTGCCTGTTCCAGCGCGTAGCGCCCGGGACGGTTGACCTGCCCGATGACGCTGGCCTGATGCGCGCGCACCTGCAGCACATTCACCGTCACCTGCGGCTGGCGGACGAAGTTGCCGTTGCGCAGCCCGTCGGCTATCAACTGCTCTGCCGCACCCACGGTGCGGCCGCCGAGGAAGACATGGCCCAGCAGCGGAAACGACAGGCTGCCGGCCTCGGTGATGCGGGCCTCGACGGTCAGGTCGGGGTTCTGGTAAACCGTGATGCGCACCACGTCGCCCGGTCCGATGCGGTACTCGGCCGGCGCCACGGCCCTCGCGGACGCAGGCGCGACCACCGTCGTCTGTGCCATGGCCGCGGGCATCTGCATCAGCAGCCCGATCACGACGACCCGCCAGCCGCTCATTTGAGTCCCATGCCCTTGCTGATGTCGGCTGGCGACAGCGGCGCGCCGGGGCCGGCGGCCGACGCCGGATCGGTGGTGGGCACGGGCGCAGACGCCGGCCCCGAAGCCCCCGGTCTCGGGCCTTCCGCGAATTTGCCCAGGTATTCGATCTTGGCAGCGGCACGCATGGCCTTCAAATCGTCCTCGACCAGCTTGCGCTTGCGCTCGTTGAGCAGGTACTGCTCGATCGCGGGGCGGGCCTGCTCTTCGGTCACAGGCTGGCTGCGGGAACCCGCCAGCACGACGACCAGCAGGCCATTGGGGCCCTGGTTCACGGTGGCCTGGCCATCCTTCATTCGCGAAACAGCCTCGAGCACGTTCATCGGCAGCTGTTCGGCCGCACGCACCGCCTGGTTGGCGGCGAAACGGTAATCGTTGGCCTTGAGGTAATCGACGAACTCGGTGATCGACTTGGCGGACCCAAGCCGCTCGCGCAGCAGCGGCACCTGGTCGGGCTTGGCCTCGATGGCCAGTTCCTGGATGTTGTAGATGCGCCGCTCGCTGAAGAGTGCCGGTTTGCTCTTGTAGTAAGCACCGATCTCGTCCGGCGTCGGCTTGGCAGCGGCCTCGCCGACCTTCTCGACATAGGCACGGGCGATGATCTCGCGCTTGGCCGCCTCGATCTGCTGCACCACGCGAGGGTCACGGTCGAGCTTGAGCGACTCCGCCTTCTGCACCGCCAGCGACTGGTCGATCAGCCGCTCGAGGACCTGCCGGCTGGCGGCATCGGCTTGCTCCGGACGCAGGTTGCGCTGCTGCTGCAGCACCAGATTGATCTGGTGGACCGTGAGCTCCTCGTCATTGACGCGTGCGGCGGCCTGGGTGGCGGGCTTGTCCTTCTTCTTCTCGCCACAGCCAGTCACCAGCGTCAGCGCCACCAGGCTCGACATCAGCAAGAACAGCGGCCGCGCCAGACGCGGCCGTGAAGGCAAGGGCAAAGGGCTCATGGGGGGTCCAGCGGTCGATGCAAAAGGCACAGGCGTCCGGCCGGCCGCTTGGGCACTGCAGGCGCCGGCCAGGGCCGGATCCCACCCGGACAGGGACTGTCCAGTTTAACCCCGGGGTCGGCCACCTCCGAGCGACGGCAGACCACGCGATCGCGGGAGTCCGGCAGCCCCCGGGGCCACGGCGATCAGGACAGCGCCTGCACCCGGGCAACCCGCCAGCCGGGGTCGGCGCCCCGAACCCGCGCCAGCATCCACAGTTCCCGGAAGGGCATGGGGCGGGCGTCGCGCTGCTCGCGGATCAGGCCGGAAAACTCGACGCTGGCCACCTGCACCTCCCGCAGGTCCTCGACGCCGAGCAGGCGGGCCTCGACACGGATGACCTCGGTGTGGTTGGGCTGCGGCCCGCGCTCGGCCAGCTGGCTGCGCAGTTCCTCGAACAGCGGCTGCGTGGCGAAAGCCGACAGCGCGGCCAGGTCGGCACGGTCCCAGGCCTGCTGCACGCAGACGAAGCTGCGGCGCGCGACGTCGAGGAAAGCATCGACATCGCAGGCCAAAGGCGTCGCCGCACGCCGGTGGCGATGCGCGGCGATGCGGCTGCGCAGCCTGCTCAGCCTGCTCAGCACTTGACCCCCACATGCAGCGCCACCGCGCCGGCGGCGAGGTTGTGCACGTCGACATGGCCGAAGCCGGCGTCCTTCATCATCGCCTTCAGCGTGGCCTGGTCGGGGTGCATGCGGATGGATTCGGCCAGGTAGCGGTAGCTGCTGTCGTCCTTGGCGACCCACTTGCCGATGCGCGGCATGACGTGGAACGAGTACCAGTCGTAGGGCTTGCGCAGCGGCGCGGCGATCTTCGAGAACTCGAGCACCAGCAGCCGGCCGCCCGGGCGCAGCACGCGGGCCATCTCGGCCAGCGCCACGTCCTTGTGCGTCATGTTGCGCAGGCCGAAGGCCACGCTGACGAGGTCGAAGCTGCCGCTGGCAAACGGCAGCCGCTCGGCGTCGCAGGTGAGCGTGGGCGGCGTCAGGCCCTCGTCGAGCAGGCGATCGCGCCCGACACGCAGCATCGACTCGTTGATGTCGGTCAGCACGACCAGCCCTTGCGCCCCGACCTTGGCTGCGAAGGCACGCGCCAGGTCGCCGGTGCCACCGGCGATGTCGAGCACCTTGTCGCCCGCGCGTGCGTTGCCCACCGCCACCGTGTAGGCCTTCCACACGCGGTGCATGCCGAACGACAGCAGGTCGTTCATCAGGTCGTAGCGCTGGGCGACCGAGTCGAACACGCCGCGCACGCGCGCGGCCTTCTCGCGTTCGTCGACGGACTCGAAGCCGAAGTGGGTCTGGGCCATGGGGCGGACCTTCAGTGGTGGCCGCAGGCCTGACCACCGGTGTCCACGGTCGTCATCGGCGCATCGCGGTCAACGCCGGCCTCCTTCAGGCGGGCCTCGTAGCGCGCCCAGAGCTCGGCCTGGTCGGCACCCAGGTGGTAGAGGTAGTCCCAGCTGAAGATGCCGGTGTCGTGCCCGTCCGAAAAACGTGGCTGCACGGCGTAATGGCCCACCGGCACGATGTCGGTGATGACGACATCGCGCTTGCCGGTCTGCAAGGTCTCCTGCCCGGGGCCGTGCCCCTGCACCTCGGCCGAAGGCGAGTACACGCGCATCAGTTCGAAGGGGATTCGGAACGTGCGGCCGTCATCGAAACCGACCTCCAGCACGCGGGAGGACTGGTGCACGGTGACGGAGGTGGGCTGGGCGGCAGGCGTGGGCGTGGGCATGGGCCATGGTGACGAAGCTAGTGTCCAAGTCTATCGCTGCAGCCTGGGAAAACCTTGATCCGACCCCGCTCATCCGTGTCGGAAGAAAGGCTGCACGGCAACAGGGACATGCCGCCGGGAGGCGGCGGCACGGTCAGACGAGCACGCGCTCGATGCCGCCACGGTTGGCACTGGCGACATAGTCCTCGAGCCAGGTCTCGCCCAGGATGTGGCGCGCCATCTCGACGACGATGTAGTCGGCCTCGAGCAGGCCGTTGTTCAGGTCGCCTTCGTAGCGCGACAGGCCCTGCAGGCAACTGGGGCAGCTGGTCAGGATCTTCAGGTTGCCCTGCGCCGCCACCCCAGGCAGCGCGCGCAGCGCCGCCTCGCCCTGGCGGATCTCTTCCTCCTTGCGGAAGCGCACCTGGGTGCTGATGTCGGGCCGCGTCACGCCCAGCGTGCCGCTCTCGCCGCAGCAGCGCTCGCTCTTGAGCACCCGGTCGCCGACCAGCGCTTTCACCGTCTTCATCGGGTCCTGCAGCTTGATCGGGCTGTGGCAGGGGTCGTGGTAGAGATAGGCTCCCGCCTGGTCGCCCAGCGTGATGCCCTTTTCCAGCAGGTATTCGTGGATATCGACGATGCGGCAGCCGGGGAAGATGTCCTCGAACTGGTAGCCCTGCAGCTGGTCGTAGCAGGTGCCGCAGCTGACCACCACGGTCTTGATGTCCAGGTAGTTCAGCGTATTGGCCACGCGGTGGAACAGCACCCGGTTGTTGGTGATGATGGTCTCGGCCTGGTCGAACTGTCCGCTGCCGCGCTGCGGGTAGCCGCAGCACAGGTAGCCCGGCGGCAGCACCGTCTGCACGCCGGCATGCCACAGCATCGCCTGCGTCGCCAGGCCGACCTGGCTGAACAGCCGCTCGCTGCCGCAGCCGGGGAAGTAGAAGACCGCCTCGGTCTCGGCCGAGGTGCGCGCCGGGTCGCGGATGATCGGCACGTAGTCGCGGTCCTCGATGTCCAGCAGCGCGCGCGCCGTCTTCTTGGGCAGGCCGCCGGGCATCTTCTTGTTGATGAAGTGGATCACCTGCTCCTTCAGCGGCGCGGTGCCCAGCGTCGCCGGCGGCGCGGCGGTCTGTTTCCTCGCAGCGGGCTTGAGCAGGTCGTGCGCCAGCCGCTGTGCCTTGAAGCCGACATCGACCATCGCCGTGCGCATCAGCTTGATGGTCTGCGGGCTGGTCGCGCCCAGGAACATCATCGCCGCCGCGTTGCCGGGGCGGAAGCTCTTGCGGCCCATCTTGCGCAGCAGGTTGCGCATGGCCATGGTGACGTCGCCGAAGTCGATCTTCACCGGGCAAGGGCTCTCGCACTTGTGGCACACGGTGCAGTGGTCGGCCACGTCCTCGAAGTCGGCCCAGTGCGCCAGGCTCACGCCGCGGCGGGTCTGCTCTTCGTAGAGGAAGGCCTCGATCAGCAGGCTGGTCGCCAGGATCTTGTTGCGCGGGCTGTACAGCAGGTTGGCGCGCGGCACGTGCGTGGCGCACACCGGCTTGCACTTGCCGCAGCGCAGGCAGTCCTTGATGCTGTCGCTGATGGCGCCGATGTCGCTCTGCTGCATGATCAGCGACTCGTGCCCCATCAGCCCGAAGCTGGGCGTGTAGGCGGCGCTGAGGTCGGCCGCCCAGGCGTCGGGCAGCTTCTGGCGCAACAGCTTGCCCTTGTTGAAGCGGCCTTCCGGGTCCACGCGGCGCTTGTAGTCGGCAAAGTTGGCCAGCTCTTCGTCGGTCAGGAACTCGAGCTTGGTGATGCCGATGCCGTGCTCGCCGCTGATCACGCCGTCCAGCCGCCGCGCCATCGCCATGATGCGCGCCACCGCCTCGTGCGCGGTCTGCAGCATCTCGTAGTTGTCGCTGTTGACCGGGATGTTGGTGTGCACGTTGCCGTCGCCGGCGTGCATGTGCAGCGCCACCCACACGCGGCC
>Ga0272446_1007826_pt1 | contig 10482 bp, 9 predicted proteins | sample YNPCB0061_FD_194587 | JGI IMG/M metagenome (GOLD analysis project Ga0272446, IMG submission 194587) | Hot spring microbial mat communities from Yellowstone National Park, WY, United States - YNP-CB-006-1 | ecosystem: Environmental > Aquatic > Thermal springs > Hot (42-90C) > Sediment | place... | reverse complement strand
GTACTCAGCGCTAAGCGTCGGGCGTCCGTGGCCACCAGACGCAACACGTTGCCCTCGAGTTCAAACAGCACGCCGGTCATGGTGTAGCGGGCTGTCTCATCGGCTGCCGCAAAGGCGGTCTTGTGGATCATGTCGCGTAGACTGCCCGCTGTGATTTCGTGATACTGCTCCTCAGTGAATTCAGGAAAATCCGGAAAGGCTGCCGGATCTTCGCTGGCCATCTCAAACTCCAGGGGTGAACTCAGGCCCACGACACGGCACATTTGGCTGTCGGCCTCGATGAGCAGTTCGCTATCGCGGGCCTCGCGCAGAATCGAGAGCAGCTTGGCCGCCGGCAAGATCGCCTCCCCGGGTTCCAGAATCTGCAACCCTGGTACTTCCAATCGAATCCCCACCTCTAGGTCTGTTGCCAGGAGCGTCCAACGGCCGTCACCGGCGACGGCTTTGAGGTTTTTGAGGATCGGCTTGAGATCCTTCGAGGGAATAGCGGCACTGACCAGTTGGCAAGCCGCCAACAATCCCTCCCGGTGACACTGAGCTTTCATTTAGGGATCTCCTGTGTTGAGGTTGGCATCTACAGAAGAAGAACTTCTTCTAAAGAAAACCATCGTAGCAGTCTTAAAGCCAAGCACTTCCTTGTTGCTAAGCGTGGGGGGACGATCCTATCTGGAGAAAGGATCGGACGTTGCAACGCCGAGGCTCTTGTGGAAAAGCTGTCGCGCGAAAGTAGCGCGGCAGTTGCGCCAGGTTGCGCCGTGCCGAATCGGGCCGACGCTCCGCCCAAGAGAACCATCCGCGCGACACCGCGCGTCGCAGGCGCGACCAAGGCGCAACGGCTTTTCCACAAGAGCCTCAACGGCCAGCGGCCAGGCCAGCAGCCAATTCGCGGACAGCTCGGCATAAATTGGCATCGGTTTGCAGTTCCTCCTCGATTTTGCGGCAAGCGTGTAACACCGTGCTATGGTCGCGCCCGCCTAGTTGCTCGCCGATGGCCACCAACGACAAGCCCGTTAACTGCCGGGCCAGATACATGCTGACTTGACGTGGCACCATCACCGCGCGGGAGCGTCGAGCCGAACGCAACTCCTTGGCTGGCACTTGGTAGTATGCGCAAACGTGGGCCACGATGCGTTCCAGCGTTTGCGATGCGGTCCGCTGCGGTGTTTCGGCCGCGAATAGCTCCTGAACAGCTGCCAAGGACGGTTGTGGCCCCAGTGCCTCCAGGCGGGTCAAAGCACCTTCCAAGGCGCGAAACGATCCGGGCAGCAGCGCGACCAGAGAATCCAGCACTTCGTCGCTTAGCGTCCAGGTTCGTTGTGCCGCCGCCTGAAGCAAATACAAGCGACGGCTAGCCGGACCCAACGCTTGCAGACCAACCACCAATCCCGACCCCAGCCGACTGGCCAGGCGTCGTGACCAGTGCGAGACCAGAGCCGGGCCAACTGTGGCCGTTACCACCAGTGGCCGAGCGCTGCTGAGGCAGTGGTCGATCACAGCGGTCAGGGCCGAATCCGCCCCCGCAGCAAGGCGGTGCAAATCATCCAGCAACACCGGGCCGGTGCCGGCCTGGACCACCGCTGGCGACAACCCGAGGGTAGGATTTTCCCCCGGATCAGCTGAATCCGACCGAAAACCGTCGCCAGCCGACCAGAGCAGCCCCCCTGCTTGCTCATGCAAGTATTGCAGCAGGCGGGTTTTCCCTGTGCCGCTGGGGCCGTGCAAGAACAGCAGATGACTAGCGCGACGCTGGCCTGTCTGAGGGATGCAGTCCAGCAGCCGAGAAACAGCATGCCAGGCTGCCTCGTTTTCGCTCACCACCAACCAGGGAATCGAAGACCGACTCATCCAAGTTATTTTAGCAAAAATCAACCCGGATGACAAGGCGGAAATGCTAGCTGCAAGTTGTTGTCAATCAAGAAGATGCAGCTGGTTTTTCCTTCGATCGAATCGGAACACCTGTTCATGAGAAGTTCAGACAAGGCTCTCTTGACGTAACCGCTGCACTACCTTGCAGATACGTCGCGCCGCCTCGCGTATCTCCTCCTCACTCTGCTCAAATCCCAGCGAGAGCCGAATCGCCGAATGCAGCCGCTCCGCCGGCACTTGCATGGCCTGCAGCACCGGCGAGGGCAACAGCGATCCCGAGGAGCAGGCACTGCCCGCGGAGCAGGCTATCCGCGCCAGATCCAACCCGATCAGCAACGCATCGGACTTTAGTCCAGGAAAAGAGATGTTCACAACGTGCGGCAATCCCTGCTCGGGACCATTGCACACGCCTCCGATCGCCTCCAAGGGTTCGAGCAATAGCTTTCGCAAGCGGCGCAGATGCGTTTGACGCGCCTCCCGCTCTTGCACGGCGTGGCGCAGAGCCACTGCTAAGCCGACCGCCAAGGCGGGTGACTCGGTGCCGGGGCGTCGGCCCTGTTGCTGATGCCCGCCGCGGAACAGCGGCACCAGCGAGTGGCCCCGCTTGACCAGCAACGCCCCGATCCCCTTGGGGCCATGAAACTTGTGGGCACTCAAGGCCAGCGTGGTCACCCCGAGCTGGGCAAAATCGACCGCCATCTTCCCCACCGCCTGCACCGCGTCACAGTGCCACGGCTTGCCCATCGGCCGCACCGGATGAATCGCCCCGGTTTCGTGATTGGCCAACTGACAGACGATCAGGGTGCAATCGGGGGGCACATCGTCCAGCGGCACGATGCCATCGGCTTGAACGCGCAGCCAGCGCACGTCGGCATGCTCCAGCGGTCCTGTGACGGAGGGATGCTCAACCGGCGACAGGGCGATCGGCCCGGTCACGCCGTGCAACGCCAGGTTGTTCGCCTCGGTGGCTCCCGAGGTAAACAGCACCTCATCGGGCTGAGCATGCAGCAGATGAGCCACCTCTTCGCGAGCATCTTCCAGCGCTCGCCGGGCTTGCCGTCCCAGCGCGTGTGAACTGGCCGGATTACCAAAGGCGTCCAGAGCGGCCAACAGAGCCTCGCGTGCCGCGGGTAACAGCGGCGTAGTGGAATTGTGATCGAGGTAAATGGCTGGAGCAGTCATGCTTTTATTCTAGGGGCGACGCGGAGACGGTTGGTGGCCCCCGTAGACCCCTCCAGCCCCGAAGCCTCACTCGCGCGTGATCACCTCGTCGAGATTCATCACCAGGCTGCACACCCCCGCCAGGGCCGCCACCTCGGCCACGGCTAGATCGCTGGGCACACGCCATTCGCCGACCCCAACGACCTGCTCGGCCGCATGCGGATGAGCGCGATACTCGGCCAACAAGCGTTGGTAGGTGCGTTCGAGGATGGCCCGCTCGCGTGGATGGATCGCTCGGGCCGTCGCTAGCTTGAAGAGCCAGCCGATCCGGTCGCTGCCCCCTTCGCGTAGCACCCGCTCGGCCAAGACGCGATACGCTTCGGCATAGGTGACATCGTTGAGAGTGATGAGGGCGTGCAGGGGCGTGTTGGTCCGCACTGGCTTGACCTCGCACACCAGCCGCGCCGCCGTGTCGAACAGATTGGTCGGCCCCACCGTCCGCCGCCAAAACGTGTACAGGCTACGCCGATACAAGGCCGCTCCGTGATCCTGCTGGTAGCGGATAAAGCCGAAACTGAACTCCTCCCAGATGCCCGGCGGCTGGTAGGGCTTGACGGGTGGCCCGCCGATCTGCTCAACCAGCAAACCGCTCAGAGCTAAGGCCTGATCGCGAATCATCAGGCTGGGCAGGCGATAACGCGGGCCTCGCGCCAACCAACGATTCAACGGATCGCGCTCGCGTTGCTCCTCGGTCTGTCGCGACGACCGCTTGTATACCTCGCTGGTAACGATCCGCCGCACCAGTCGCTTCAGATCCCAGCCACTCTCGCGAAACTCCACCGCCAGCATGTCGAGCAATTCGGGATGGCTGGGCATCTCCCCCTGCACGCCGAAATCTTCGGGCGTCTTGACCAGTCCGGTGCCGAAAAACAGTTGCCAGTAGCGGTTGACCAGTACCCGCGCGGTCAAGGGATGCCGCGGGTCGAGCAGCCAACGCGCCAGAGCCAGCCGATTGGCCGGAGCGTCGGCGGGCGGCGGAGCGAGCCAGTCGATGACGCCCGGCGTGACCTTCTCGCCGTATTTGTCATACGCCCCGCGAACGAGTACGTGCGAGTCGCGCGGCGTGGGTCGGTCTCGCAGCACCATCACGTTCAGGATGCTACGCTCCAGCGCCGCTTTGGCGTCCCGGGCGGCCTTAAGTTCTTTCTCAATACTGGGGCGAATCTTGGCCGGTGCAGCCTTCAAACCAGCCTCGAGTTGCCGCAGTCGAGCGTCCTGCTCGGCACGCTGCTTCTCTTGGGCCGGCGTGGGCAACTCCAGCACCGGGTTGGCGTTGCCGCTCCGATCCACCGCCCCGCTCTCGTCGATGCTGTTGAAGTACGCATATAGCCGATAATAATCCTTGGCCGTGAACGGGTCGTACTTGTGATCATGACAGCGGGCACACCCCAACGTTAGACCCAGCCACACCGTCGCCGTCGTGTCCACGCGATCGACCACGTAATCCACCCGCGATTCCTCGGCAATGCGGCCCCCCTCGCCATTGAGCGGATGATTGCGATGAAAGCCTGTGGCCAAAATTTGCTCGCGCGAGGCCCCGGGGAGCAGATCGCCGGCCAACTGCTCCAGCGTGAACTGATCCAACGGCAGGTTGGCGTTGAAGGCCCGGATCACCCAATCGCGCCATGGCCACATCGTGCGGTCGCGGTCGCTCTGGTAGCCGTTGCTGTCGGCGTAGCGGGCCGAGTCGAGCCAATCCATCGCAAAGCGTTCGCCAAAACGCGGGCTGGCCAAAAGCCGCTCCACCAGATGCTCGTAGGCGTCGGGTCGTGTATCGTGGACAAACGCGTCCACCTCGGCGGGCGTGGGCGGCAGCCCGGTCAGATCCAAGCTCAACCGCCGAATCAGCGTCGAACGCGGCGCTTGCTCGTTGGCCGTCAATCCGACCCGGGTCAGGGCCGCGTCGATGTACGGATCAATCGCCACGGGGCCGCGAACGCTCGGCGCGACAAAGGCCCAGTGTGGCTCGTAGGGCGCGCCTTGAGCCACCCAGCGTTGCAGCAGGGCGATCTCGTCCTTGCGCAATTGTCGCGGCGAGTGGGGCGGTGGCATCACTTGATGTGGGTTGTCCGTCGTCAGGCGAAAGAGCAGCTCGCTGTCCTCGGGCTTCCCCAGCACCGCTCGGGCCGACTCCTCTTGGTCTAGCCGCAATCCTGCCTTGCGCTTGGCCTTGTCTGGACCATGACAAGTAAAACAAGCATCCGAGAGAATCGGTCGGATGTCGCGGTTGAATTGCAGTTTGCCTTCTTGAGGCTTCGGTTTTTGGGGGCGGGCCGGCTTTTTAGGGTCGATTTTCTCAAAACGCAGGAAGTAGTTTTCCTTCAGGCCCAGGTCGGTTACCTCTTCCAAAAAGCGGAAGCCAGCTTCTTCGATTTCTTTGCGAAAGACTTCCTGGCCGGCCCGGACGTGTTCTAACAGCCAGGCCCGGCTTTTGCCCGGAATGCGGTGGAAGTCGATCACGATCAGCTTGCCCCCTGGACGCAGGGCGGCGTGCAGGCTAGCGAGCGTCCGCTGCGGAAATTCGAAATGGTGGTAGGTGTCGCAGATAAACGCTAGGTCGATCGAGCCGGGCTTTAGCTCCGTGGAGCGATCCGTACCTAGAACCGTGAGGATGTTCTTCAACCCCGCCTCCTGGGCGGTCTGGTCGATGTGCTCTAGGAATTTCTTGGCGATGTCCACGGCGTAGACTTTGCCATCTGGCCCGACTTGGGCGGCGAAGGCTCGCGTGAATAGCCCCGTGCCCGCGCCGATGTCCGCCACCTGCATGCCCGCCTTTAGGCCCACGGCCTTGAGGATGGCCTCGCGGCGGGAGAAGATTTCGCGGCTTTCGCCTTCGAAGGTGCTGAGAAATTTTTTCAGGTCGGGGTTTTTGAACGGCTCGTTGATGCCTGGTTTGACGCTCTTTTCCTGGGCCTCGAGCGATGCGACCATCAACCACACGACGCCAAACGACAGCAGCAGTCTACGAATCATACAAGAAACATCCTGGAGAGCGGGCGCGGCGGGATTTCCCTTGATTGTATAGGATTGTCCGCGTTTTCGCCTCCGGGTCAAGGAGCTTTTGCCATGAACAAGGTCGCACTCATCACCGGTGGGGGCAAAAAACGCGTCGGCTTTCACATCGCCCGAGCTTTGGCCCAACGTGGCTACCACTTGGCCATCCACTACAACACCTCCTCACCGGACGAGGCGTTGGCCGAACTGCGCAATCTGGGGGTGCGGGCCGAGGCGTTCCAGGCCGACCTCAGCGACGAGCGAGCCACCCGTGCCATGCTCGATCGCGCTTTGGCCAGCTTTGGCCGTTGCGACGTGCTGGTGAATGCGGCGGCGATCTGGGAGCGCAAGGCGTTAGAAGAAGTCCAAGCCGTGGATGTGCGCAAACACTTCGAGACCAACACGCTGGGAAGTTTTCTCACCTGTCAGCAGGTCGGCTTGCACATGACCCGCCAAGCGGAGGGCGGCGTCATCATCAACCTCGGCGATTGGGCCACGGTGCGGCCGTACACGGGGTATGCGGCATATTTTCCTTCCAAGGGGGGCGTGGAAGTGCTGACACGGAGCTTGGCGGTCGAGTTGGGCCTGCGAAATCCACGGGTGCGGGTCAACGCGATTTTGCCCGGCCCGGTCATGCTGCCGCCCGATCTGCCCCAGGCTGAGCGTGACGAAGCCATCGCCGCCACCCTGGTCAAGCGCGAAGGTTCGCCCGAGCATGTGGCCCACGCGGCGTTGTTTTTGATCGAGAACGATTTTGTAACCGGGGTATGCTTACCCGTGGATGGCGGGCGGACCGTCTACGCGCCTGGGGCCTGAGGTCGGAGCAGCCTGAAGCCGGGGCGATCGGCTCGGGGGGGCGGTCACAACAGCGGCACGCGGTGCGTGTGTTCCAGGCGCTGGCGAAGCTGGGCGAAATAAGCTCGCACGTCGGACACCTCGCCACCACAGCTGCCCGCACCACAGCCGGTGTCGCCGCCGCACGAACCACAGCCGCCGCACGAACCACAGCCACCCGAGCCACAGCCGCCAGAGTCACTGCTCGATGCGTCGTGTTCTGGAAGCGGTAGCCCGGCGTGGTACATCCTCAAGCGCAACCCCCACTGGGCTGCTAAGGTGCTGGCCTGGATCTGGAGTTGCAGCAGCTGCGGCCCAGCCGCTTGAACGACGATCGTCTGACCATCCAGCAGCATTTCGGCATCGAGCAAGCCCGGCAGCGCCTCCCGAAAGGCCTCGGCCCGTTGGCGTTGTCGCTCGGCTTGCGCCTCATCCTCGGCCGTGACGCGGCGCAGGATGGCCCCGTGGGCACACGAGCCGAGCCACTGCTCTAGGCGAGCGTTGGCCTGACGTAAGATTTCGCCCAGTTCGCGGCCGCGCGGCGTATCAACGACCACGCGGTCGCCCCGCTGCAACCCCTCTGGACCGCGGAAACGACCCAGTTCGCCCGTCAGGCCATAGCGGACGACATACTCAGTCCAAGCCGAGGAATTCGCGCATGTAGCGTTCATATTCCTGCTCGCCGTGGTCGGTGCTGAGGTCCAAGCGGAGTTCGTTGATGACTTTCACGCTGTAATTGCGCAGCCAGTCGTTCCAACAGCTGGCACAGATGGCGTTGTAGATACGTTGACCCAGTTCATCGTTGAAGGGTGGTTTGTCCAGCTGCCGGGCCGTGGCTCCCGCCATGCAAGTGGGCCGCTGACAGCGGAAGCCCCCGACGCCTGCTGGAACCGTAGCACCGGCCACACCGGCGCTGGGGGCCGTTGCCCGCTTGGAGACGGGGGGCGTTTCGCCTTGCTCGGCGATGAGTTGGGCCATGGCCTCGCGGGGCATGTTGTCGCCGCGCTCGTCGGCCACCTCGAACCCCTTGCGCCAGGTGGCCAGCGCTTCGTCGCGTTGACCGAGGGCCAACAGACAGGTTCCCAGCAGTTGATACACCTTGGAGAATTGCGGGCTGAGTTCCAGGGTGCGGCGGAAGGAGGCGGCGGCCTCGGCAAATTGGCCTTCTTTCAGCAACAGATCGCCCAGCCGATAATGCCCCAACTCGTTGTCGGGGTCATCGGTGGCCATTTTGCGAAAGCGGGCGATGAGATCGGCATTATCACTCATGGTGAGGACTCTTGTAAGTGGGGTGGGGCGACGCGGTTATTTTAGTCCTCACCCCAGATCGAGGCTTTGGGACCGGCTCAGCGATTGAGCACTTCGATATCCAGCTCTTGTACTGTCGAGACCTTCTTGAGCAAATCGTTGGCTTTGAGTTGCACCTTAAACTTGCCCGGTCGGTTGAGCTGCAACGGCAGCGGCTTGAATTCGATGAAGTTCAAGCCATCCTTGGGCACCGGATTAAAGCGAATCTTTGCTGGTATCTCGGTGGTGGGAGTGCCTTTGTCATCGACGACGACGACCTCGACTTCCAGGCTGCCGGAGCCTTTCTCGACGGCGAAGCCCACCAGGGCATATTGCACGAGAATCGGTTGACCCGGCACCGCCACCGGGGGGATCGGCTCATAAGCGGCCGAGGTGATCCGGGCCCGGACAAAGCCCAGTTGCGGACGCAGAATCTCCACATCTTTGGACAGCTCGACGGTTCGTTTTTTGTTCTGGATGGTCACTTTGATGGTGTACTCGCCGGGCTTGGTATCCACGCCAAACGTCACATAAGTAAACGAAGGGAGCACGTTGCCGCCCAGGCTATTGACCGCTCGCTTCTCGGTCAGATCCTGTTTGAGCAGTGGCTTGGGGTCGCCCTTGGCCGTCAGCTCGAAGCCGGTCGCATACTCGACGGTGCCGTCTTTGGCCACCTCCACGCCATGCACATCAAAGGACACCACCGCGATTTCGCCCGGCAGGAGCTTGTTGTCCTTGCGTGGTTGGCCGAGCAGCCCGTGCGTGAGCCGAACATTTTTGATTTCTAGGTCGCCCGCTTGAGCCGGCGTGAGGGGGACCAGCGACAAGACCAAAGCCGCCAACATGAGTTCGTTCTCCCAACGTGAGCCATTCTTCCCTTTAAGCTTATTGGCTATTGTGGGAAACGGCATCCGCGACGAACAGAGTGTCTGCTTGCGAGCGTCTGGAAATTCTGGCGGGTGCGGCTAAAGGACTCCGGTGGCGTCCATTCGCCCGTCGCGGCCCGACGATGCTTATCCCCCTGCCTCGGCTTGTGTCGCTCGCTCCCAATCGGCCAAGAGCAGCTGAGTGAGCGGTCCCGGACAGGCATAACGCCGCGAGCCAATGGCCGCCACCCCGACCAGGCCAAACGCGGTGCCACAGAGCAGGGCTTCGTCGGCCTCGGGGGTGCGGTCGGCCTCGTGCCAAGCGAGGCCCCGGGCGAGGCAAATTTCTTGCACGACGCGTTGCGTGATGCTGTCCAACACCGTGCCCCGCCGTGCCGCCCACACCGCCCCTGCACGCACCAGCAACAGATTCCCCACCGCCGTTTCCAGCACCTGGCCGCTTTCATCCGTGGTGAGCGCTAGCGTGCCGGGCGGAGCCAGCTGAGCGGCCACGTGCCACGCCAAGCGATTGCGATGCTTAAAAGTCGGCGGCAACAGCTGCGAGGGCGGATGGGGCGGGGTCGGCCAGAGTTCCACGCCGCGTTCGCGCCAGAGCCGATGCCGGGCCTCATCGAGCGGCACCAGACGGACAATCAGCGTGGCCGAGGTGGCCAGCGTGTTGAGCAACACGTCTTGCGTGGGGGCGTTGCGGCGTAGCACCTCTTGGCCCAGGGCCTGCAATTCTGCCGGTGCGACCGTCAACGACACAAAACAAGCCGCCGCATCGCGGCACAGCCGTTCCATATGCTCGCGATGGCGAAAAAGCCGACCCTGATAGGTACGGCACATGTCGGTCACGAGGGCACCGTAGGCCAGGCCGGGGTCATTCAGCGGCAGATGCAGTTGGTCCGCGGGCAGCCAGTGGCCGTTGCACCAAGCTAGGCAGCGTGAGAAGTCCACGACTTCAGCCCCCGGCACGAGGTGGCAAGGAGCCAGTCTCGGCAGGGGGCAAAGCCGCGGACGAGCAATACAGCAGCCCCAAGCGTTGGCCTTCGGCACGGGCCTGAGCCTGATAAAGCCCCGCTGCTGGTACGTCCAGGCCGGCACTGGCGTCTTCGATTAGCCACACTTGAAAGCCGGCTCGGCGCAGATCGCGAGCCACGAAGAAACAGCAGATGTTCAACGCTAGCCCGCACACTGCCACCGTCTCGATGCCGCTGCCCCGCAAGGTATCGACATAGGCCGGCTGCTGGGCCGTCAGGGCGTAGGCCTCGAAATCCCGCTGGTATCCCTTGCGCCAGATGGTGTGAAACCGCTCCGTCTGCAACCCGGGCAGAAACTCTGCTCCGGCGGTGCCGGCCACACAATGCGGCGGATACAGGCCGTCGCGTTGGCCGAAGAAACTACAATGGTC
>Ga0272446_1007824_pt1 | contig 10483 bp, 9 predicted proteins | sample YNPCB0061_FD_194587 | JGI IMG/M metagenome (GOLD analysis project Ga0272446, IMG submission 194587) | Hot spring microbial mat communities from Yellowstone National Park, WY, United States - YNP-CB-006-1 | ecosystem: Environmental > Aquatic > Thermal springs > Hot (42-90C) > Sediment | place... | reverse complement strand
CGACGGCGACCTGGTCGAGCGCCGCAACATTGGCCGGCAGCTCTTCACTGCCCGCGAGATTGGCAAGCCGAAAGCGCAGGTGCTGGCCGATCGCCTGAACGCCGCCCTGGGCCTCCGCATCACCGCCGTGCCTACGATGGCGACCGCTGGCCTCCTTGCCGAGCTCCAGCCAGGCTACCAGACCATCGGCATCCTGGTCGGCGCCGTCGATACGGCGAGCGGGCGGCGCGCGATGCACGAGGCCCTTGGCCGCTCCACATGGCGCCTCTGGCTCGATGTCGGCAACGAGCGCGACTGGGGCAAAGTCCTGCTCGGCACCGTCACCGACGCGCGGCAGCTACGCGGCGCGCTGGCCCTCGGCGGGATCTGCACCGCCCTGCCCGCGCCAACCCTGCGTTACCCGCACCTGCTCGACGACGCACCGATGCAACCGCGGGCCGACTGTGCCCACGCCGCCGCTGACGGCGCCCAGAGCCTGATGGTCAACCAGGCGATGGCGGCCGTCGCCGGCCAATACCTGCACCAGCTGGTTATCGCCCGCCAGATCACCACCTGCGAGACCGCGCTCGACCTGGCGACGCTGACGATGCGCTCGACCCCGATCACCGCGGAGAGCATCGCCGCAGCCGGCGATCTTACGGTCACTGACGTGACCACCCTGCCCGAGACAACAACGAAACGCAAAGGAGGACACCCATGACCCAGCCATCACACGACGAGATCACCGACCAGCAGCTCGTGCTCTTCGATCTGGGCAGCCAGGAGCCGATCAACATGACCAGCCCGGCCTTCCTGCCCCAGCTGCCCACTCCACCACCGGCCCGTGGGAAGGGCAAAAAGGCCAGCGCGCCGGTCAGGGCCTCCCAGCCGACCAACGGCCATTCGCCGGCTACCCCCGCCATGCCCACCCGACTGGAGATCAGCCCCCGGCCGCCGCTGCCGGAGATCCCGCCGCTGCTGCTGGCCGGGGTGCGCGCGGCCCTCTTCCAGACCCTCGCCGAGCAGGCGCAGGTCGCTTACCAGATGCTTCTGGCAGGCCAGCCCGACGACCAGGCTCGGCCCAGCATCGACATACCTCCCGAACGCATCGCGGCCGCCGCGCGGTTGCTCAGCGAATCGCCGGCGCTCAATGCAGCAGTGAGCCTGCTGGCGCTGGGCGCCACGCTCACACAGCGCACGTAGCCTGACACAGGCTAGCCCTTAAAATACCTTCTTGTCAGACTCTGAGCATCGAGACAAGGGTCGACGCCTTCCGGCGTCGGCCCTTATTCATTAGCTCTAATGTTCTAACGCAGAGACTAGATGGCAATTCCAGAACGTGCTTTCAAACCAAATCTCGAGGTTTACTACAAGCCCCTTATAGGATATAATTCAAGCTGTTCGCAGAGTGTTCGTTATTATGATTTGCCACACGGCATTCCTAAGTGTTAGGGGGCACACGCAAGGCCATCCTGTGATCAACCTCTTGCCTTGCAGACCTGATGTAGACCAGCAAAACCAGCGGAGCTTTCGCGAAAAAACGAAACAAATGTTCATAAATACCCGTAAACATCAGCCTCCAATTCAAGTACTGCTTAACTTGCATTAGTTGAGTCGTTGTTTTGTAGGCTTAAAGGTATGTCCGACCTCGCGAGGTGGCGTTTGGAACTAACTACAATGCTTGTACAAAACATGCTACATCTATATGGATTATCAGGAGAAAAATCCTCGATCGAGCTTGTGTCTTTAAGAAGTATGCTTCTACAAACATATGGCGATGTATGCACCAAAGATCTGTTACTTGGTTGCGCGGAAGAGTTATCCATACAAGCCACTAATACTCCGAATGTCGTTGGCAGTAGACTGGATCAACTCTTTTTTCAAGTTGAGGATGCACGACGAAGCGATTCTGCTCTTAGTGACCACTTGGTGCGAGTGTACCAAACAACAGAGATATTACTCGGTCTCCTAACTGCTAAATACACCCCAGGTATTAGTCAATACAAAGCTACTATTACATCGCCGGATCTGTTTCGATTCATCGAGTCATGGAATACAACGCCTGAAGGCGTAACACTCACGCTAATGCTGAGTCATATTGAAAGCTCAATGCGGCTTAGTTTCGGCGAGAAATTGCCAGATGTGAAAGTAAGGTACCGAGCGAAAGGCTTGCCACCAGACCCTCAGTTAACAGTAATAAATCGCAGGACACATTCTGCTCTCGACGGTACACTGTTAAATCGGCCTGATTGGGAACAAAAACCTTTTCGTGATTATGATCTGAACTTCTCTTCAGACGGTAGAATAACAACTGTTATTGAGCAACCCCAGAGGCTGTATCTAGGCGGCGGCATAATTGTAATAGCACCCGGTAGTGGGATTGGCTTATTATCAACTTCTATTTTCAAGAGTGGAACACTATTAGCAAGAACAAGCCGTGTCATACACATAATAGCAGGGTCTTCGGCGGAAGAATCGCCTAACTACCTGAGTATTTAGTCACTAAGCTATTTGTTTGGAGGTGCCATGAGTCAGCCTATCGATGCCGCTTATTTCCCTCTTACCGCCGTAGATACTGATCCCAAAACAGGATTTGATGCCCCCGTAAAAATCTTCTTGCATTATGAGAAACAGAGCAAACTGCCTATTCAACTTGGAACTGGTCGCAGCGCAGTTGTCTTACTAGCCTCAAAATTTCCAGATTTACAACATGGAGGTGATTACTATGCGGTTAAGTTCCTGCGCGATGATCCAGATCCGCAATATCGTGAGGCGTCGTCTGAAAAGTTCTTCACAGAAGCGTTGCAGATGCGTGAGTGGGGCAGGGGTAACGCTGCTATCGTAAGCTATGAGGGATGGGGTGCTATTGCGAAAAACATCGAGAAGAAGAATACGCGCAATGAACCGGCTGAGTATTGGTGGGTTAAATCATATTTCTCGAAGTACGACGTTGATGCCTCAGATAGGAGTGCAACCGTTCCCGTTCTAAATAACAACAGTGCACCATTTCCGTATCTCAAGGAAGCACTCAATTTACAAGGGCCATTTTATATACTTAAGTTGTGTCAAGCAACACTTGAAGATCTACTCGAACGAGACATGCCATGGGAAGAACTTACTGTATATCGCACGATCAATCGATACGGAGACCATTTAAAAACTCAGCGTGACAATAAGGAAATAGCTTCAGACATTCGAAGTTTTCGTGAACGATACCTCAGCCTCTCGAATTTTCGTCGCTCAGGTTATTCTATACTCAATAGTTTTAAAATAGATGAGCAGGTGTCCTTCCTGTATGATGGCAAGACTGTCACCCACAATCCCAACTTTATTCGCAATCACGCGGTACTCGAGCTTTTTAACCAGATCGTCGCTACTGTAGCCCGCCTTCATCAAGGCCGGGACAATAGCAATTCACTTGCTCATCGTGATCTGAAACCGGGAAACATCTTTCTTGATCATCCATACGATGGGCCTCAACAGGTTCAACTTCGCCTCGCAGACCTTGGCTACGTAATCTCCGCACCAACGCTTATAAGTAGTATGAGCTTATATATTGATAGGCGGGGTGTCGAATATCAGGCACCAGGAAGTCAATTCTATCGCGCCCCGGAGCAAGCCGAGTTGCCAATCGAAGTTTGGGTGCAAGTCAATCCTCAACAACGCACTCAAGTAAAAGTACGTGGTACTAAATTGAGTAATATTCAGCCTAATGATTGGCTGATAATAGACGATATTATAACTGACATCTTGCCCAAAGATAGCGCGTTAGAAGAGACTCGTGATGTGAGTAATGATGCAGACAGAACTAGTGTAAGTCCTATAGCGCCGGGCGTCATTGATTCCGAGACGCAGATTCTGGGTGATGACCCACCTAAGACTGGTATAACGCCCAAAGATGGCGCGTTAGAAGAGACTCGTGATGTGAGTAATGATGCAGACAGAATTAGTGTAAATCCTATAGCGCCGGGCGTCATTGATTCCGAGACGCAGGGTTTGGGTGATGACCCACCTAAGGCTGCTACAACAGGCAAAGCAACTAGACTATTCAGAATAATCAGGGTCAATCCAGGAGCGAGTGATAGCTACTATCTTACTCTCAACGAAGCTGTCCCACAAAGGCCCGACGGGAAAGACCATGATCTTCACGCTCAGATAGCGAAAGCTGCGGGTTTCCATACAGACGGGTATAGCCTCGGCGCTATTTTGTACGATCTAATAAGTGGCGGCAAGAATCCCGAGTACTTCTACACTTACTGTTTGCGCGTTTTTTCGAGCCAATTCGCTTCGCGTAATCGAGAAGAGCGTTTTGACAGCGTAGATACAATCACGGAAGTTCTTAGACCAGAGCAGAAGCAGACTGAACGGCTAAGACTCCTTCGGATTTCCCGCCAGAGACCATACCTGAAGTTCGACAATCGCAGTCGTGCAACTGCAATAGCATTAACGGCGCCTAATGCAGATGCACTCCTCGATCGGATCGTTGACGCACTGTATCTTAATTTGGACGATAAGGAGCGAAATCGCAAGATTCGCGATCTGCGCTTTAGACACTTTCATGTCGTCGATGAGTTGCTGCGCGACAAGCGGGGCATATTTATTGATAGGGCAATCATAAAGCTCATCGTACGTTGCATGCTGCGCGACATTACAGGCTCCTTTTACAACAGTGACGCAAATACAGGCTATGCCTCTGATGAGAACACTCAGGCTAGTATCCGCATCAGCGAAGCTGTAAGGGAGTTGCTCGAGGAGGAGAGATTTGGGTTACCAAAGGAAGGAATTCCTGATGTCTTAAAGAAAAACATGCTCTTTATGCTTTGCTATCTAATCCCATCTGATCAGATAGAAGCAGAAGACGAAAACTGGCCAAAAAGTGAAGAGGCTGGCTCTTCCGGTTCCACTCCAAGTGGTATAAGGATTGAACGCGAAAGTGAAGATACGTTACAGTAATGCTGTCACGTGACAATAGTAGGCTGCTCCACCATTCGCAGGCAACGCACAATACACTTGCCCAATTCGTTATACACTTTCGTCTCGATAATATCTATGCCAGATTGTGCTGATAGGTTGACCTGTATTTGTCGGCCATTAAGTACTGCCCTCCCTTCTTCTATCAGACGGGTGGAAACTGTTCCCTTTTTCCAGCGGCTGTGAGTGTACAGGTCTATATCGTAGGCTTGGGTCGCCTTTTGGAGCCAACGTTCGCGATTCTTGGGACGGCGATCATAGATGCTCTGACTGGGGGTATGGAGAATTAACTCCGGATAGCGAGTGTGGTAGGCATAGCCAATTTTTAGCCGAGTAGTAGCATAGTTAGTGTCTGACAATAAAACGGTAAAGGTTTTCCCTAACTCATTACCCACAATAATGGCATCGGCTTCTTCATTAGTTGCACTTACCCGTATCGTGCGGAAACAGCGTGTGATCTCGAAGTTATCAAGAACTAGTACCGCGAATGCTTCAGGGATATTGCCTACAGTATCGATAGCGCAAAGTGTGGCAACAGTTCGCGCAATAAACTCGAGTGATGGTATTATTTCGGGCCGTGCCTGTAATGCCTCCTCAATCGACCTGGCTTTATAAACGAGGGTAGGCAACGTGGAAGCAGGCAGTCCTTGCTCTGCTGATGAACTTCCTGGCATACCGATAGTAGATTGAAGCCCCAGGTCGGGCAAGTATTCAAGTAATTTCGTTGTGAGGAACCCGTTTGGCTGGACGACACCTGTGCTGAGTCGCTCGCGCAAGGAATTCAGGCGTCGCAGCCCTGTGAGCATGGCAAGCCATCGCCGCACGGCAACCTCCTTTCGGAATCTCTAATGCTTGATAATACCACACTTGTGTGTTTAGTGTACAATGGGACTGAGTGCACAGAACGGAGAAAAGTATGGGTGACAACCGGCGTGTATTTGGGGGAAGATACCGGGAAGTGCGTGAGCTTGGGAGCGGTGGCTTTGCTCGTGGCAGAGGCGGTGTCTTTCTCGCTGAGGCACTAGATCCTACCCTATCAGGACCTGATCAAGTTGCGATCAAGGTTGTACCAGAAACTACTGATCGTATCCCATATATTGAAAAATTTCGTGATCTTATCAGATCAGAAGCGCAAATACTGGAACAATACTCTCCGGGATTGGCTATTATTCCGATCTTCATTGATTACTGGACTGAGCCCCAAAGCAACAATCTTCTCGATCATTATATTGTTATGGAGTACATTGAGGGCGAGTCTTTATTCGCCCCCAACGGCGCAAACCCATGGTCATCAAAAGAGATTATAAATTTCCTGGAGCAATTACTAAATGGGTTGAAGGATTTCCACAATACTACGGGCTTGACCCACCGTGATATAAAACCGCAGAATATCATTCGGCGCAATGACAACACTTACTGTATTGTTGATGTTGGCATTGCTGGCCGGTCTGGTCAGACCGTTATTCCTGCGTTTTCACCACATTTCTCTTCGGATGAGCAAATTCACGGCGGTGAAATTACCTTTACATCCGATCTGTATAGCCTCGGTGCGACGACTTTTTATCTTCTTACAAGGAAGTACCTCGAGCCAGATCCTTCAGGTAAACAAGCAATGGAAGATTTTAGTATGTTTCGTGTTGCATTTAACAAACATCCTGCAATTCAGCAAGCCGATCCAATTCTGCGAGACACGATATTGGAGTTAGTTGCCAAGGAACCTGCACTGCGCCCGCTAGATGCTTTTGACGCCCTAAAACGTTTGCGTAAAAGAAGATCTGGCAGGCAAGTGCCCGAACCAGAGATCAAAACACCCGAGAACAGCACTCTTATTGTCGAAAAGCCTGAAACGACACCAGTTCCTGAACAAAAGCCGCCAGAAACTGAGCTAGGCAAGGCAGCTGTTCGGATAGAAACCATAGGCCGAGGCCGCGTGAATTCCTTAGCTTGGGATCGGGAAGGGCGTGAACTGGTCATCGGAACGGCTGTTGGTACTTATTTCTACACTCCAGGGACTGCTTCACCCAGGTTTTTTCAAGCTACAAGCGAGCCTGTGCAGCAAGTTAATGTAGTGCTGGAAGGAAGGGCTATTGCCCTAGCAACGAGAGATAAGGTCCAGATCTGGCAAAGGGAACCTCAATCTGAACTGGTTCAGACTATTGAGGGGTTTTCTTCTGAACCTCCTGGTCTGCTATGCAGTGATTACATGGGAAAAAGCCTTGCAGTGATCAGTGATAGCGGCATTGTCATCTGGCGAACCGCATCTTCCATTGACAGGGCAACTTCTATATTTAGCCCGGTAGCATCTCTCTCTATCGACCTCGACACCCGCGTGACTTGTCTCTCAACTGATGGTTCGATCTTCGTAGCGCATTGTGATGGGCGCCTCCTTCGCTGGCGCATTCGCGACGATCGCTTCATTCCGCTCAGAACCCTATCCGGTGCAAGTAACCATATCGAATCTGTAGCACTGAGTCAGGATGGCGAAGTGACTGTCGCGGCTAGTGGGAACACCATTTGGATATGGCAGAAGGATCTCTCCCAACCCGATGTTGCTACTTACAGCGGGCGTATTGGCTCAATTGCCATCGATTCACAGGGACGCCGCATTGTGCTCACCACTTCAGACAGTATCATCATTCGTGGATGGAATAGTGAGGCTTCTTCGCAGCGTCTATCTGTTCCAGGAGATCCCATTCTTAAGGTTTGCTACTCACCGGATGGCAAACGATTAGCGGCAGCATCGCTTAACAGGGTGTGGATATGGACTTCAAATGAGAAACCGCTAGAGATAGAGTTCTCCGATGGTATCGAGCACGTTGCATTCACCCCAGATGGAGAGCTGCTTTTTGGCGTTGGCAGCTCCCTACACTGTTGGTCAATGCCCAAGTTGGATCAGTCTGCACTAATTCAGCGCAGCGTCCTCGAGCAAGCTATACCGACACTCTGTTGCGTTGCGCTGTCAAAGCCTAAGACCAGAGTTATACATGCGGTAGTGGCCACAAGTTCGCAGGTCATCCGTGGCGAACTACGACCACGTCGAGAAAGGCATGATACCGTAGCAACTGCCCGTGATGTTGTACGAACAGGAGGCGATTACAATTGGAAACGCTTGGAACCGGCGCAGCACTACGCAGATATTCGCTTAGTGGCTTTTACTACTGATGGGCAAAATCTATTCACGGTAACCTCGCAGAAAATCGAGAAGCGATCATTCCAGAGCGGAGAGCAGATCTATAATCTTTCGCTCGATCTCGACCGAGCTCTCGATGTCTCTCTTGCTGCCGATCGACAGTTGCTGGCCATCGGTACTAATCGATCGCTTGAACTTTGGGATATCCCCAGTGGGGAGCTTCTGCGACCACCCACACCTATCGAGAGCATTAGTGGAATCAACGCAGTTTCTCTTTCGTCTGATGGTGCACTCGTAGCTGTAGGTACCGATGAAGTCATAGAAATCTTCAGGGTAGATGACGGAGAGAGGATAACGCCAGCTTCTGGTCTGGCGCGAGAGCCGCGAGCGCAACGACTAGTATTTGATCGGAGAGGTAGAGTCCTAGCTGCACTTTGGAATGGTTCCGTTACACTCTGGGTTGTTGACAATAGTGGATTGCATCTCATCTGTGAAGTTCAGGCTCATACAGAACAGATTACTGACTTTGCCTTTGGTAAGACTTGGCAGTTTTTCGCGACGGCATCATGTGATGGCACGGTGAGTATTTGGAGGCTCAACGACTCTGTCATGAACTCTTGGTTGCATACAACTACATTGCATCCGAGCAAGTCAGGTTCCCGACAGAATCGGTCTCGTCTTCCTAACTCAGAGGGAAGATAATGATTCTACCGAAACCCGGAGCAGTCCTAATTAGCATGGACGACGATATTCTGCCATTCAATGTACTACCGTCAAGTACCTCAACATCAGAGGTCACGGAGGCAATCCCCCCGACGCGCACCTCTATCAATAGTGAACTCATGATCAGAGATGGTCTTTGTGTTATTGGTCGCGATCATGCGTGTGACGTAAGGGTCCGTGAACAGCGGATTGACATCTCTCGTAGGCATGCAACGATCAAGTTTGAGACAGATCATTATATCATTCTTGATCATAGTAAGCACGGCACCTTTGTGAATGGAACACTAGTGAAGCGTGCTTGCCGTCTTGAGACTGATGACATTATTGGTTTGGCGAATAGCCGTCAAATGCTGCGCTTCGTTGACTACGCCTATCTGGAAGCCGCAAGGGTAAAACTTACGGAGCGCGAGCGCGATGTACTTACGCTACTCGTTGCTGGGCGCGCGATCAAAGAGATTGCGGATGATCTTATTATCTCGCCCGATACCGTCAGCACTCACTTGAAGTCAATATACAAAAAACTCGAAGTTGGAAGTCGGGCCGAGGCTGTCGCCGAGGCACTGAAACGACGCTTAGTCAGTCACCCATAGTCCGGCTGCAGCCTATACCTCTGCTCTGTCACTTAGCTTTTTCGCATGCTTGAGCTAAAGCGAGAATGGCTTCCTGACGCCAAGCAAGCGACTTGGCCAGCAAGGCTCAGGAGGCGAGGGACAGCCCAAAGCGGCTCCCCAAAGGCCAACTGACAAAGCAGAGATACTACCCTAAATATGTGATGGCAGTTCACCTCCACGCGCAGGCTGGTCTACAATAATCCCATCATCAGGTGATAGATATCTCCTGCTTGTGCCTTATTATTGAGAGTGCTACGTGCGATAGCCCTGTTCATCGCGCGAAGTAGTACTTAATGATGTGGTGCAGAGCAATGACACATATAGGTCTCCAGTGGACAGACGCGATAACCGGTGAATATCGCCAAGAGCATCTTCCTCTTCCGCTTATCATCGGTCGGGCGCCGGGGTGCGACCTGATGCTTAATGATCCTCTTGTCTCACTGCGACATGCCCTGATACATGTAGAGCAAGGTCGGATTCGTGTGGTTGATCTTGGGAGCCAGAATGGTATCTGGCTCGACGGACAACATCTCGACCACGCTTCTCTTAGCAATGATACGCAATTCGTTATCGGGTCAACGGCTTTTACAGTGAATCTAGTGGAACCTGTCTTCGCTGAGCAACCTTTGCTCTGCTTCAAGGCAGAAGGCAGCGACAATCAGTTCAACCTTGCGGTCAGAGGACAGGGTTGGATAACTCACCTTGCTGCACCGCAGGATAATAACCTTCTGATTGTTGCATCAACTGCAAACATTTCTCTGTACGATACTCATAATCTAACACGCTATGCTACTCTACCGATAAAGTACCCAACAAAAAAGTTGGCCAGTCGGAATGGAAGTGGGATCGTCGTCTCCGAGGCCGAAAACGGCATCAAATGGGAGTATCTAGGACACGCCGATATCCCTCCAATCTTTATTCAATCCCCCGTACCTACTGATGTAACTGAAGTTTTGCAGATTCCTGTAAGAATCTACGTCAAGGCAAGCTGATGCTGAATTTCGGGCAGACTCATCCCACGCTGGGCATGTTCGACGGCCCAGGCGAGCGTCTTTCGCAGGGTCTCGCG
>Ga0272446_1007822_pt1 | contig 10487 bp, 8 predicted proteins | sample YNPCB0061_FD_194587 | JGI IMG/M metagenome (GOLD analysis project Ga0272446, IMG submission 194587) | Hot spring microbial mat communities from Yellowstone National Park, WY, United States - YNP-CB-006-1 | ecosystem: Environmental > Aquatic > Thermal springs > Hot (42-90C) > Sediment | place... | reverse complement strand
GCGACTAGTGCAGCGTCAACTCTAGAAATTAGGGTTTGTAGTCAGCGCTTCAGCGCTAAAGCGCCGACTACGAGCCAATGGGTTCACCTTGAAATTAGGGTTTGACAGAACACTAGCCTCTTGATAGCCGCTGTCTGATTTGCTCTAGATTGGGCTGTCGTCGATCAAACCTGCTCCATTGTCCGTTCCGAGTACCGTCCAGGATGCCTAAGCGAATTTTATTTATCAGTAATGGTCATGGAGAGGACAACCACTCGTCCCACATTATCCGGAGTCTGTGGGAACTACGCCCCGATGTTGAAATTGCCGCCATGCCAATCGTCGGCCAGGGAGAAGCCTACCGACGCCTGAATGTACCCATTATTGGTCCCACCCAGACCATGCCATCTGGGGGCTTTACCTACATGAACCGGCTGCTGTTGCTAGGAGACATTCGGGCCGGGATCATTGGTCTGACCTGGGAACAACTGCGGGCGGTGCAACGCTATGCCCCAACCTGCGATCTGATTCACGCCACAGGCGATCAGGTCGGGCAGGCATTTGCTTATCTCAGCGGCAAACCATTTGTCTCCTTTATTTCGCCCCTATCTAGTCTCTACGAGAACCATCTTCACCTCGGCCCGATCATTTCTCGCCTGCTCAAGTCCCGTCGATGTTTGACGGTTTTTACTCGCGACCCAGCCACAGCAGCGGATTTGCAACAGCAGGGCTTGACCAAGGTCCAATTTGGCGGCATTCCCTCTTTGGATCGACTGACGCCAACGGGCAAGGACTTGCAGTTAAAGCTGGATGCGCCCATGGTGGCTCTCTTGCCCGGATCCCGGTTGCCAGAGGCCGTCCGCAATTTTCGACTGCAGTTACAACTGGTGCAGCAAGTCACCCAATTGCCAGCGGGCGATCGCATCCAATTTCGGGCCGCCCTGGTGCCAGCGCTGATGCAACAACTGCCGGAGCTAGCAGCATCCGAAGGCTGGCAGGTGGATACCAATGGCAGGCTCTGGTATCCAGCATTCAACAATGGGACAGACACGCCAGTTGCAGCGGAGGTTCTCTGTTATTCCGATGCTTTTAACGACATCCTCCACCAGACGACGCTAGTGATTGGCATGGCGGGGTTGGCCGTGGATCAGGCAGTGGCGATCGGTAAACCAGTGTTGCAAATACCTGGCGAGGGGCCCCAGTTCACCTATCGCTTTGCCGAAGCCCAAAACCGACTCCTGGGTCTCTCTGCCCAAACCATTGGCACCCGTCCGGCCACTCCAGAGATCCTCCAGGAAGCGGCCCAGCGGGTGATTGAAACCGTTCAGGACCGGGACTATCTGGCGGCCTGCGTCGAAAATGGCCGCCAGCGGCTGGGAGCACCGGGAGCGTCTTACCGCATTGCTCGGCAACTATTGCACTATCTAGATGAACTCCCCCTTGAACAGGCAGTTGCCGATGTAGATCTCCCCCATGGGAAAGGCCCACTGAATGAAAAGACGCAATAGCTACTGGCAATTAGGGCCGTTCCTGCGGCCGCACTGGTCGTTGTTTGTCCGGGGCTTTATCTGCATCCTGGGGTATGTACTGATGACTCTCCTCCTGCCCTATATGGCCGGTCAGGTGGCATTATTTCTAGGTCAGGGAAATCTGCCCCAAATTGCCTACTGGTTGGGACTGGCGACGCTGGTGTTCCTGGTTCGCAGCATTTTTCAATACTGGGAAAATATTTTCATGATCCGTGCGTCACTACAGGTGGCGCTGGGGTTGCGGAAGCGGGTGTATGCCCACCTACACACCTTGGGATTGGACTATTTTGAACGCACCCAGACGGGCGATCTGGCCTATCGGCTGACCGAGGATATCGATCGCATTGGGGAAATCGTCCACAAGATGTCCCAGCAGTTCACCTCGTCAGCCCTACAACTGATTGCCATTCCCATTTACATGTTCTATCTCAACTGGCCATTGACCCTGGCTGGGTTGGTGATTGCACCGCTGATGGCCTGGTTGATTGGCCTATTTGGCCGCCAGATGCTAATCCTGTCCCGGCGCAGTCAGGCCCAGATTTCCAATCTGTCGGCCCTGTTGACGGAAGTGTTGGGCAGCATTCGAGTGGTGCAGGTTTTTGCAGCCCAACCCTATGAGGTTGGCCGGTTTGATCAGGAAGCAGAACACAATCTGGCGGCTCGCTATCGGGCCGAACAACTGAAAGCCCTGCAATATCCCGTGATTGGGTTCCTGGAAGCCATCAGCATCATGGTGCTGTTTTTAGTTGGCGGCTGGCAAATTTCCCAGGGCAACCTTCAACCCCAGTCCTTCGTCAGCTTTTTGGCGGCAGTTGCCCTCTTGTTGCATCCAATTGATCTAGTAACCCAGTACTACAACGAATTCAAGCAGTCCGAAGCCTCCGTAGAACGGATTATGGAACTGCTGGCCATTCAGCCAACCCTGACGGATCACCCCGATGCCATCGAGTTACCGCCAATTACCGGCAAGGTGGAATTTCAGACCGTCAGCTTTGCCTACCACCCTGGGCAGCCGGTGATTCACCAACTGGATCTGCGGGTTTACCCTGGTGAGGTGATTGCCCTGGTGGGGTCGTCAGGAGCGGGCAAAACTACCCTGATGAACCTGCTGTTGCGCTTTTATGAACCACAGACCGGCCAGATTCTGATTGATGGCTACGACATTCGCCGCGTCACGTTGCCTAGCCTGCGACACCAGATTGGCGTGGTGCCCCAGGAAACCACCCTGTTTTCCGGCACGATCGCCCAAAATATTGCCTATGGTCAGCCTGATCTGGACCTGGCCAGCATTGAGGCCGCAGCCCAAATTGCCAACGCCGACTCCTTTATCCGCCAGTTTCCTCAGGGGTATCAGACCTGGCTGGGAGAACGGGGGGCCAACCTGTCGGGCGGACAACGACAACGGATTGCGATCGCCCGGGCAATTGTGTCCAACCCCCGCATCCTGGTCCTGGATGAGGCCACCTCAGCGCTCGATTCCGAGTCGGAGGCCCTGGTGCAGGAAGCCCTGGAACGGGCCATGAACAACCGCACCGTGTTCATCATTGCCCATCGTTTAAGTACGGTGCGCCGAGCCGATTGCATTCTCTTTCTGGAACATGGCCAGATTGTCGAGTCCGGCACCCACGCCGAACTGCTACAAAAGGGCGATCGCTACGCTAGCTTCTACGCCCAGCAATTCAAGACTTAGTTGCCTGAATGATTCCCCATATAGCGATCCGATCAGGATTGTGAAAGGTTTCCGCAGGAAATCCTTCTCACAAAGCCCTTTCACCATCCAGTCGTTCACAAGTCATTTAGGATTGCCATACTCAGACAGTGGCAGTTATGACAGCGACTGAGTTAAAAACTCAACCTGCGTGTTTTGGCGGCACTGTTGGGTTTTACCAGCATGAATCGGTGCCTGTAAGGCTCCCATGCGGTTCGCCGTCTATGTGCCGCCCCAAGCCAAACTGGGTCCAGTGCCAGTGTTGTACTTTGCCTGACGCAATCCAACCCCGTATCAATTCGTTTCGGCCTTTGCCCCGATTGTGTCCCCCACTCGCTGCCCCTGGGGTCAAAAAGCATTGACTCACTATCCGGGAGCCGACCCCACCGCCTGGAAAACCTACGATGCCAGTCAGTTGGTCAGCACTTCCACCTGGCAAGCCTCCATTCTGATTGATCAGGGCATGGCCGATAGCTTCCTGAGCCAACAGTTAATGCCAGACATCTTTGAACAGGCCTGTACCGCCGCCGGAAAGTCCCTGATCCTGCGGCGACAGGATGGCTATGACCACAGCTATTGCTTCATTTCAACCTTTATCTCCGACCACATCCAGCATCACGCCCAGATCCTGGGTGCCTGATGCCTTCCTGCTTGTATCCTCATTTGTCGCTGCAGGCCGAGCGGTTAGCAGCTATCAGCGGTCAGTTATGCAACTGACGAGTAGGGGTGATCGGCTTGCAGGATGCGTTGATAGGCTCGGTGGTAGCGTTGTAGCCGCTCCCAATCCCGATCGGTCAAAACCTGGAGTCGGAGCAAATTCATGTTGTCTTCCAGGTCGTAGCGTTTGACCCGGATGGCCAGGGAGTTGGTCAGAACCCGATCAATAAAGGCGTCGTAGGTTTCCTCTGGCCGACGAGTCAGACAATCAAGTGCGGCGATCGCTGGGGCTGGCAATCCTTCATTCGCCAGTTGTTCCAGGGTCCAGTCCGAATCTTCTACCACATCATGCAAAATCGCCACCAGTTTTTCCAGCAAGGTTTCGCCACGCATCATCATCCGCAGCGGATGCAGGATATAGGGGGCGTTGGATTTGTCTAACTGGTTTTGATGGGCCACAGCGGCGATCGCCACCGCTCGTCCTAGCAAAGGCTCTAACGCTTGACTCATATACGGTTGAATACAAATTTAAGTACAGTATGCTTCTTTCAAATGCGCACCCTGAACCCCACTGACCTGATGAGCGCCCTGCGGCCCACTGGGCTTATAATACCCCTGAGTCACCCCTGGGTGAGTGTAGTTCTGGCTCACACGAGGTTTGGCGCCACTGTACAGACGGCTGGTCAGGGTTGAAACCATCGACAGCATGGTGAAGGCTTCCTGTGGTGGGGATTGGGAAAATTGGCCCACCGACTCCGGCCCAGTCTGGACCTGCCGAACCCAGGCGATCAACACCAGCAGTTCTTTCTGAACTTCTGGCCAATAGAATTCAGCAAACTTGACATAGTCATAGTTGCAGGTTTGAAAGACCCATTCAATCCGACGATAGCGGTGCAGCGACCACTCTCGCAGGATCCGCCAGGATGGATGCAAGTCCTGGGCCACCAGCAACTTCTGCGCCCGCTGCCGCAAGATGGGCAGGTAGCGCTGGAGCCAGAACTGCATCATGGCCCGGTAGGCAGGGCGATCGCAGACATCGCCCCGCAGAATATCTCTGGGAGTGAGGCCAAATTCTTTCAAGACATCTCTTGGAAAGTAGCAGATCCCCCGAGCCGCATCTTCCTTCAAATCCCGTAGGTTGTTGTAGAACTGATCCATGGCGCCAAACGCACTGGCGGCCTCTCGATACTGGGGCGGCAAAAACGGAAAAACCTGAAAGAAACTGCCCCCCAGCTCGTTCAGCATCGTGGTGTATTGATCCAGGGTGTCAATCGCTAAATTGGGGTTGTGATAGTAGACGGCTGACTGCACGTAGAGATCCCAGGCTTGCATCAAAGGACAAGCGTTGGGAATTTTATCGGGTTCCAGCCAGAGCTCGCCCATCCGCGTTAGAATATCGTGGTAACGACCAGGGTTTGCTTTTCCTGTGTTAAATAGCGCCTCCCACTCTTGATGAAACTGCCGGAAGCCAAACTGTCCAGAAACCAGCAGTTCCTGTTCAGCCAGACGATCGACCAAACGAATCCATCGGATCCGCTCTACCCACTCCTGACGGATTTCAGGGGCGAGTTGCATGACCCAGGCGACGTTGTCCTCGTCTTTCAAGGCGTCATCGGATATGGCCTGGTATCGGGATGACCCGACCAGACGCGAAATTGTAGATGCACTCATGGTCCTGATGATGTTAAGTAGATATCTTTAGAGTGCCCTAATTTTGTTAAAATGAACCCTGTGTTACAGACCACGAGGTTTTCAGATTAACGACTCTCCGCCGAGGAACAGACCTTACGGGGCGGGCATTTGCGGCCAACCAGACCCAAAATAACTTTCTTAATTTTTTCTTAAATCTTTCTGGGGCCTGAAGGTTCCTGCTGCGCTTCAGAATCTGCTCTCCATCCCAGGCTTTTGCTGGTTCTTTGTCTGGCCAATTGGCAAACTGGCAGTCAGCAAGCCAATGGCTAAGGGTGAATTGCTATAATCAGTGCGCCATTTCTTTTTGAAATCTGGCCTCTCGTAACTCAGCCTGTCATCCAGTGAAGGCCAGCCTGCATGCAGGCATGACTGAGTATTGTGCCGACTTGTGAGGAATGCACTACGTCCATGTCTCTATTTGATTGGTTTGCTAACCGACAGAAATCGGAATCCAGCCCAAATGCGCCCCAAGAACGTGAGATTGCTGATGGTCTTTGGACTAAGTGCCCGGAGTGTGGGGTTCTGACCTATACAAAGGACTTACGAGCCAACCAAATGGTTTGTCTGGACTGCCAGTATCATGCGCGGGTAGATAGCCATGAGCGCATTAATCAGCTGATTGATGGAAACACCTGGAAGCCAGTGGATGAAGGCTTACGGGCCACGGATCCACTGAAGTTCCGTGATCGCAAATCCTACAGCGATCGCCTGCGAGAAACACAAGACAAAATTAAGCTGCTGGATGCTGTGCAGACGGGGGTCGGTCAATTGGATGGCCTGCCGCTGGCTCTGGGTGTGATGGACTTTCGGTTCATGGGTGGCAGCATGGGATCCGTCGTCGGTGAAAAGTTGACCCGGCTGATTGAGCGCGGTACTCGTGAGCGACTGCCCGTCGTCATTGTGTGTGCCTCTGGCGGAGCCCGGATGCAGGAAGGCATGCTGAGCCTGATGCAGATGGCCAAGATCGCGGGAGCCCTGGAACGACACCGACAAGCTCGATTGCTCTATATTCCCGTTCTGACCCATCCAACAACGGGTGGAGTTACAGCCAGCTTTGCCATGCTGGGCGATATTATTCTGGCAGAACCTAAGGCAACTATTGGATTTGCAGGCCGTCGGGTGGTGGAACAAACCTTGCGGGAGAAATTGCCAGATGACTTCCAGACGGCGGAGTATCTGCTGCAGCATGGATTCGTGGATGCGATTGTGCCGCGAACCCAACTCAAGAAAACATTGGCGCATTTGATTCGGTTACATCAGCCGGTTGTCACTTCGACCTCCCATTTGTCCGCACACCTGTCAGAGGTCAGCCATTCCCTGACCATGAATGCGACCGAATAAGACGGAGATTGACCGATTGATTCCTATTCCCCGCCAGGAGGCAGGCTGGTCTGTAGTTTCTGAGCGCCGCAAGGGCCCCAATAAATCACCAGCCTGTCTGCTTTTTCGTATAATTAGGCTAAGTAAAAGGATTTTGATGTTATTGTAAAATCCTGATCTCGGACGTTAGATTTTTAAAAACTTGATAGGGTGTAACTCTGTTTCCCTGAGCTTCAGTTAATCTAGCCGATTCTCATGTTTGTTAAGTCGGAGCGGATTTCACCTGAAGAGGGTTTTATTCGCTTTTATGCTTAATTTTCTCGAAGCAATGGGGCATCTCGCTTCTGAGACCTGCACTGGGGAGTCATTACAGTGAGTTACTGGGCAAGCCATTTCAACCGACCCATTAGTCCGGAAGAACAGAAGGTCTATAACCATCTGCTCGAACTGTCCCAGGTGGAAATGCCGGCGCAGTTAATTGAGCGCTTCCGCTGGTTATTCATTGAGGGGGTGGGCTATCCCGATTCAGAGATCCAGTCTGCTTTGGAACGGCTGGTCGCTTCCAACACAGCCTCAATGGACTTTAAGTTTGTCCTGAACCGCTGCTGCCATATTCTGATTAACCGCTGGCAGGTCTATCCCCGCCTCCAGAGTGCGATCGCCGATCTGGTCAATATTTTTGAGATTGCACCCTCAAACCCCACCTATTCCCGGGGAACCAAACGTTTACGGGAGTTGGTTCAGTCGTTCACGAAAACCGAGCAGTATGCCACCCTGCGCCGTCTGGCAACGGTCCTGGATCAAAGCCTGGATCAAAGCTTTCAGGGACAACCGTTGGGCAATTACATTCGACGGTATCCCTATTTGTTTGAACACTGCCTGCTGATGGAAGACAGCGCCGACGAACAGCGCCGCACGATTCGTCAAATGCAAATCCGCATGCAACAGCAATTTGAGCGGGATTTGTCCCAATATGTCACCCATCGATTGCTGCGATCGCCCTCAAGGCAGCATGACTCCTACCAGGAGGTGAAAAACCCCACCCTATTGAGTGACGTGGATTTAGGCAAAGCCATCAAGCAATTTGCTGGCAAGGTCGATGGCCGCAACACCCAGCGAGACCTGGCGCTCCACTTTCTGGCTTATAGCAACCAAGCTCGGACCTATCGGGAGTTCAAACATGATCTTTACCACTACCTGATTGCGTCTGTCGATTCGGGTTATGGCCAACATCAATTTTATGATCGGCTCTACGCCCAACTCAGCCACACCTTGTCAGACAGCGATCTGCAAGCCCCAACTGAGTTTTTGACCATGCGAACCTACAGCAAGTTGTTTAACTTTCTGGTGGTCGATAATCCTCAGCAACCCAATCATTCGGTGTTTCTGGATCTGGTCATGAATATCGGCACCACCCTGACCATTAACCTGCTGTTGAAAATTGTTTTGCTCTGTCAAAAAGTCAAACCAAATCTGGAAAAGCGCTTTTCTATTCTCTTCAATCACTATGAGTTAAGAACCAAAGAAAGCGGAATTGGCTGGCTGATTGATGCCTTGGAAAACCTCAACGTTGCCTTTGCCACCAACTTTGGGTCTGTCAACTTGATTAAGATTTGAAGCCTGCCGGTTTTTCCAGTCCCCTGGCTCCCAGTTGACATCGCTGGGGGATGGTCACACTGGCAGGATAATGGTTAGAGTGCCTAGCCCGTTTTTAGAGCATGACCAGCCAACCCAAAATTATTGTCCTGGATGATGATCCGACCGGCTCTCAGACTGTCCACAGTTGCCTGCTGTTAATGCAGTGGGATGTGGAAACCCTGCGTCTGGGCTTGGAGGATGAGGCTCCCATTTGTTTTATTTTGACCAACACGCGCGCGCTGGCGCCGGACAAAGCTGTCGCTGTGATTAGAAACGTGTGTCACAATCTCAAAGCGGCGATCGCGGCGGCAGGAGTACACGACTTCCTGGTAGTGAGCCGTTCCGATTCCACCCTGAGGGGACACTATCCCCTGGAAACAGACGTAATTGCCGAAGAACTTGGCCCCTTCGACGCCCATTTCCTGACCCCAGCCTTTTTTGAAGGCGGACGGGTGACCCGCAATGGGGTCCACTATCTGAAGGTGAATGGGGTAGATACACCCGTCCACGAAACCGAGTTTGCGCGGGACTCCGTCTTTGGCTATCAGCACAGTTATCTGCCAGATTATGTGGAAGAAAAAACCCAAGGACGAATCCGTGCCAGTCAGGTTGAGCGCTTTTCCCTAGCCGATATCCGGGCAGGGGTGTTGGATCGCCTGCTCCATCTGCACCATAACCAGTGCTGTGTTGTGGACTCCGAAACTCAAGCCGATATGAACCGCTTTGCCGACGACGTGCGAGCAGCGGCAGCCCAGGGAAAACGATTTCTATTCCGCAGTGCCGCTAGCCTGCTGACAGCGTTGGCGGCATTACCACCCCAACCGATTGCCGCTGAAGAGATGGCCCGGTATGTGCGCGCGGGTCAGCCGGGCGTGGTGGTTGTGGGTTCCCATGTCAAAAAAACCACCGAACAGTTGCAACAATTGCTGCAGCAACCCGCTGTAGTGGGCGTGGAAGTCGAGGTGGCACGCCTCCTGGCAAGGACGGATGATGCCCATGCTGCCTTATTGGCTAATGTGCTCGATCAGGTGAATCAGGCTCACGCCAGCGGCCAAACGCCAGTGGTTTACACCAGTCGTCAAGAACTCACCTTTGATAATCGTCAGACCCGACTCGCCTTTGGTGAATCCGTCTCTGCTCTGCTGATGGACGTGATCCGCCATCTACCGTCGGACATTGGCTTCCTGATTAGCAAAGGCGGGATTACCTCCAACGATACCCTCAGCACCGGCTTGGCGCTACGCACGGCTCGACTCCTGGGTCAGGTGTTACCGGGGGTTTCCATGGTGCGGACTCCGGCAGACCATCCCCAGTTTCCTGACCTGCCGGTGGTCTTGTTTCCTGGTAATGTGGGCGATGCTAGTGCGCTGGCGATCGCCTATCAACGCTTGAGCAAGCACTTTTAGGCAACCACACCCATTAAGCAGGACAGGGACACAGATGGAACGGGTCGGGTTTATCGGTCTGGGCATTATGGGCAAACCCATGGCCCGCAATATTCAGCAAGCTGGATATCCGCTGGTTGTCTATAACCGCAGTCGGGCAGCGATGGAGGAACTGGCAGTGACAGGGGCAACCCTTGCCCCCTCGCCGCAAGCGTTAGCGGAACAGGTAGAGGTGGTGATTACCTGCTTGCCGGATTCGCCGGACGTGGAAGCCGTCATCCTGGGGCCAAACGGCATCCTGGCGGGTGCCAGATCCGGCATGCTCTGCATCGATATGTCCACCATTGCTCCGGCCACAGCCCGCCAAGTCTATGCCCGGCTAAAGGAACGGGGCGTTGCGTCCCTGGATGCGCCAGTTTCCGGCGGGGACATCGGCGCCCAACAGGGAACGCTGTCAATTATGGTGGGTGGGGATGAGGCGGCGTTTGCCCGGGCTTTGCCGATTCTCCAAACGATGGGCAAGAATATTGTTCATATCGGAGCGGCAGGGGCCGGTCAGGTTACCAAAGCCTGTAACCA
>Ga0272446_1007821_pt1 | contig 10489 bp, 6 predicted proteins | sample YNPCB0061_FD_194587 | JGI IMG/M metagenome (GOLD analysis project Ga0272446, IMG submission 194587) | Hot spring microbial mat communities from Yellowstone National Park, WY, United States - YNP-CB-006-1 | ecosystem: Environmental > Aquatic > Thermal springs > Hot (42-90C) > Sediment | place... | reverse complement strand
AGGGATTAGGGATCCACCCAGCGGCCATCTTCTTTGATCAGGGCGATCAGTTCTGCCACCCCTCGCTCCTCTGGGACTTTGCGGACTTCTTCTTTACCCCGGTAAAGGGAAATGATTCCAGGGGTTTTGCCCACATAGCCATAATCTGCGTCTGCCATCTCCCCAGGTCCATTGACAATACAGCCCATAACCGCAATGTCGAGACCCGTGAGGTGCTTGGTGGCTTCTCGCACTTCGTGGAGCACAGTTTCCAGATTAAAGAGGGTGCGACCACAGGAAGGGCAGGCCACATATTCCACCATGGTCTTGCGCAATCCCACTGCCTGGAGAATCCCATAGGCCACAGGAATTTCTTTTTCCGGGGCTTCGGTCAAAGAAACCCGGATCGTATCGCCAATGCCTTCAGCCAAGAGGGTGCCAATCCCCACCGCTGATTTGATCCGCCCGTATTCCCCGTCCCCTGCTTCCGTCACCCCCAGGTGAAAGGGATAATTGTAGCCAAGGGCATCAAAGCGCCGCGCTGCCAAGCGATAGGCCGCCAACATCACCTGGGGACGGGCCGCCTTGAAGGAAAAGACCAGATTGTGAAAATCCAGTTCATGGCAGATGTGGGCAAATTCTAGAGCGGATTCCACCATCCCCTCCGGAGTGTCCCCGTAGGTAAACAACATCCGTTCCGCCAGGGAGCCATGGTTGACCCCGATACGCATGGCTTTACCGCTATCGCGCAGCTTAATCACCAAGGGCGTGAGGGTCTCGCGGATTTTGTCGCGGATTTCCGCGAATTCTGCCTCGGTATACTCGGTTCGGTTCGGGCGCGGTTTTTCAAAGACATACAAACCTGGGTTGATCCGCACCTTGTCCACATAATCAGCCACCTCTAGGGCAATTTTCACACCGTTGTGGTGGACATCGGCCACCAGGGGTACAGGCTGGTAGGTCGCCCGTAAGCGAGCTTGAATCTCTTTTACCGCCTTGGCATGGGCTAGACTGGGCACGGTCAAGCGGACAATTTCACTGCCAGCTTCGTGGAGGCGGCGGATCCCGGCTACAGCGCCCTCAATGTCCAGGGTATCTTCGTTGATCATGGACTGGACAACCACCGGATGCTGGCTGCCAATGGAAACGTTACCAACCACCACCGTGCGAGTCACCCGGCGGGGGTAAACCGGCTCTGGATAAGGCGTTTGCCCAATGGGCACAAGACTGGTCAAAACAGCAGACATACTTATTTGGGGATCCCGATGCTTATCTCATCTTACGGCCGAAACTACCACAGCCCAGGGCTGCTTGGGCTTCCAGGCTCCTGAGCTGCCCTGGCCTGACACAAGAGAGACAAACATGAGCTTGGTTGCGGGGATCCCCATAGACCCGAAACATCCAACCGCGCTCCCAGCCTCAAGGTGCTACCCTCGGTCATGAATTGCCTGATCTTGCTGTTAAGCTAAACCCTATAGAAAGCTCTGTTTTTAGCATGACCACCACCCTTTCCTCCCCCGTATCCGTTCTGCCCCCTGCTTTGCGAGTCATTGCTGAGAGGCTCCTCAACGGCGGCGCCCTCCTCCCGGACACCCCCACTAACCTGCTGGAGGTGGTGGGGATCCTGAAAAGCTACGGGGTGGTCTTGGGGGCTTACGAGCGGAATTTGCGGGCAATTGCGGAAGGACAGTTTTTGGAACTTTTTCCCTTTTTTAAGTACTTTAATGGGGAGATTACCTGGGGCAAGCTGTTGCGCCACTGGTGGCACGACCGCATCAATTACGAATTTGCCGAATACTGTTTACGGGCTATGCTCACCCACGGGGGCGGGGGGGTGGACGCCTATCTGGATACCCCTGAGTTTATCGCAGCGGCGGAGCAGGCCATCCAAGCCAAGCTGGGGGGCAACCCAGTCCTGTTGCTTCTGCATCGGCTCTTTCCAGAATTTCTGCTGGAGCAAGTGCGGTTGATGGTGTACTACCAAGTCCTGGGGCTATTTTGGCAGGTGATGAGTCCATTATTTCTCGATCTTTCAGATCGCTATGACCGGGGAGAAATCACCTCGATTCGGGATGTGGTGGAGCATATTCAAGCGGGTCTGGTGGCGGCAGCCGCCCGCCCCCTCACCTACAGTGTCGCCATCAAGGGGCAGACCTATGTCCTCCTCCCGGGGCATGCTCATCTCACCTTTTTGCGGGATGCCGCCGTTCCCTATGTGGAAGCTGTTTTTCTGCGCTCTTTTCCCTTCATGGGAGTGCTGTCTTACAATGCCCAAGCCCAACACTTTCCTGGAGATTTGAGCCAGTTTACCTATGGTGCGCTTTATGCCGATCCCCTCCCCATCGGCAGTGCCGGCATCCCCCCCACCCTATTGATGCAGGATATGCGCCATTATCTACCGGACTATTTGCGGCAGTTTTACCGCCAAAGTCTGCGGGGAGAAGATGACCTGCGGGTACAAATTTGCCAGAGCTTTCAGAAATCTATGTTTTGTGTCACCACCGCGGCCATTCGTGGGTTAGCCCCCCATCCTCTAGGGGATCCCAACCATCGTGAAGAAAATCTGGCTTATTTAATCCCTTGGTTGCAACGGCTGGCCGGATCCCGATTATTGATGGTGCAGGGGTGACCACGAGAAATCCTAAAGAATCTAGGGATCCCTGGGGACAGTGATAGGATAGCTGTGTGCCGTTCCCCCACCGCACCGTGTCACGAACTGCTCCTTTGCCTGCTGCTTCTTCTTTGAGCTTGCATGACCACAATCGGCTGAAGATTTTTTCGGGGTCAGCGAACGAGCCTTTGGCCCAAGAAATTGCCCGTTATTTGGGACTCAATTTGGGCCCGATGGTGCGGAAAAACTTTGCTGACGGGGAGATCTACGTTCAGATTCAAGAGTCTATTCGCGGTTGTGATGTGTATTTGGTACAGCCCACCTGCCATCCAGTCAATGATCACCTGGTGGAACTGTTAGTGATGATTGATGCCTGTCGCCGCGCTTCCGCCCGGCAGATTACGGCTGTGATTCCCTATTATGGCTATGCCCGTGCCGATCGCAAGACCTCTGGACGAGAATCGATTGCGGCCAAACTGGTGGCCAATATGATCACCCAAGCTGGGGCCCATCGGGTTTTAGCCATGGATCTCCACTCTGCCCAAATTCAAGGCTATTTTGATATTCCTCTGGATCACGTTTTTGCTGCGCCGATTTTATTGCAATATCTCAAGGATAAAAGTCTAGAGGATGTGGTTGTGGTTTCCCCAGATGTGGGCGGGGTAGCCCGGGCCCGCGCCCTAGCCAAAAAATTGGATGAAGCCCCTTTAGCGATTATTGATAAGCGCCGCCAAGCCCACAATGATGTGGAGGTTCTCAATGTGATCGGGGATGTGGAAGGGAAAACCGCCATTCTTGTGGATGACATGATTGATACCGCCGGCACCATTTCCGAAGGGGCAAAACTTTTGCGCCAAGCCGGGGCAAAAGCCGTCTATGCCTGTGCCACCCATGCGGTTTTCTCCGCCCAAGCGATGCAGCGGCTGCAGCAGGGATCCTTTGACGAAGTGATTGTCACCAATACTATTCCCATCCCTCCGGAAAAGCGCTTTCCCGGTCTGACGATTTGTTCTATCGCCAATGTTTTGGGGGAAGCGATTTGGCGTATCCATGAAGATAGCTCTGTCAGCAGTATGTTCCATTAGGGATCCCTGTTTCTGGTGTGGGTGGGAGCAGATTTTTTCCGGTGAAAACTAAAAATGCTCCCTTAGATCCATGTCAGCTTCACGCTTTTTCATGCTTTGTCCTCGTGGACCCAGAAACCGTTTTTTTGACTGAATGAATTAGACGTGATGATCCCTTTATGCCTCTACATTTTCCTATGACATTGACCACTTGGGTTGGGATCCTTGCCGGCTGCCTGACAACGGCTAGCTTTCTCCCCCAGGCCCTTAAAACAGTCCGCACCCGCAGTACCCAGGATTTTTCCTGGCCCTACCTAAGTCTGTTTAGCGTCGGCGTGCTGCTGTGGGATATTTACGGTGTGTTACGCCAAGATGTTGCGGTTGTGGTAGCCAACACCATCACCCTCGCTTTGGTCTTGGTGATTGTTGCCGTTAAGATTTTCTACCCCCCTCAGACCAAATCCTGATCCCTCATTCAGAAATCCCACTATCTCCTTCCATCCACCGGGATCAGATACCCTTGACTTCCAGCCCCCCACCCCCTGAGGTTACCATTATGAAGATCTGCGAAGTTAGGGATCCCGATGACCAGCCCCAGCCACAACGAGATCCGGATTCAGGGTGCGCGGCAACACAACCTCAAAAATGTTCATCTCACCATTCCCCGCAATCAATTGGTAGTGTTTACTGGGGTGTCGGGGTCGGGGAAATCCTCCCTGGCTTTTGACACCATTTTTGCCGAGGGACAGCGGCGCTATGTAGAATCCTTGAGTGCCTATGCCCGGCAATTTTTGGGACAACTGGACAAACCGGATGTGGATCGCATCGAGGGCTTGAGTCCTGCCATCTCCATTGACCAAAAGTCCACCAGCCACAATCCCCGCTCTACCGTGGGCACGGTCACCGAAATTTATGACTATTTGCGGTTGCTGTTTGGTCGGGCGGGCACCCCCTATTGTCCCCACTGCGGCCGTCCCATTGCCCCCCAAACGGTGGATCAAATTGTGGATCAGGTCATGACCCTGCCGGATAATACCCGCTTTCAACTCCTTGCCCCGGTGGTGCGCGGCAAAAAGGGATCCCATGCCCAGGTGCTGAGTGGACTGGCATCCCAGGGGTTTGTGCGGGTGAGAATTGATGGGCAGGTTCAGGATCTGAGTACAGCGGGATCCCTAAAACTTGCCAAAAATCAGGCTCACGATATTGAGGTGGTGGTGGATCGGCTGGTGAAAAAGCCTGACATCCTGGAGCGTCTGACGGATTCTCTCAGTACCTGTTTGCGGCAGTCCGAGGGGATCGCCATTGTGGAGGTATTGCCCAGGGATGACTCGGAGCAGCAAGCCTTTCTCAAAGCCGCCGAAGCCAGCGGGCACTATCAATACCAACACGGTAAACCCACGGAACTGATCTTTTCAGAAAAACTCGCCTGTCCGGTGCATGGCTCTGTCATGGAGGAACTCTCCCCCCGCCTGTTTTCTTTTAATTCTCCCTTGGGAGCCTGCCCCACCTGTCATGGTTTGGGCTATGTCCCGACCTTTGACCCCGATTTGGTGGTGCCGGATCCCACCTTGCCGGTGTATGCCGCCATTGCCCCCTGGGCAGAACGGGATAATCCCTATTACCTAGCCCTGTTGGTGGGGGCAGGGAAAGCCTTCGGGTTTGATATTCGGGATCCCTGGAAAGCCCTCACCCCGGAGCAACAGCACAAGGTGCTTTATGGTTCGGAGCAGCCAGTGGAAGTCCCTGGCGACGGGCAGTATCGCTCAGAAGGGTATCACCGTCGCTTTGAAGGGGTGATCAAGCAACTGCAACGGCACTACCAAGAAACAACCTCCGAAGCCTACAGGCAAAAACTCGAAGCCTATCTCAGCAATCGCGTCTGTGAAACCTGCCAGGGAACCCGCCTGAAACCGGAAGTCCTCTCCGTGCGGCTAGGGGGATTGCGGATGAGTGATCTCACCGATGTCCCCATTGATGTCTGCTTACATCTTCTGGAAAACTTAGATTTATCCCCCCGTCAGGCTCAGATTGCCGACTTGCCCCTGCGGGAGATCCGGGCTCGCTTGCAATTTTTGTTGGATGTGGGTCTTGATTATCTCACCCTTGGTCGAGCTGCCATGACCCTTTCTGGGGGTGAAGCCCAGCGCATCCGCTTGGCCACCCAAATTGGCTCTGGGTTGACAGGGGTTTTGTATGTCTTGGATGAACCCTCCATTGGTCTGCATCAGCGGGATAATGACCGCCTCCTCGAGACCCTGCGCCGCTTGCGGGATCTCAACAACACCCTGATCGTAGTGGAACATGACGAAGACACCATCCGCAGTGCCGACCACATCGTCGATATTGGCCCCGGAGCAGGGATCCATGGGGGAGAAATCGTGGCCCAGGGATCCCTAGCGGACATCATGGGCTGTGAACGTTCCATCACTGGGCAGTATCTCTCTGGGCGGCGGCAGATTCCCACCCCAACTGAACGGCGTCCTGGCAAGAATCAAGCCCTGAAGCTGATCAACGCCCACGCCAACAACCTCAAACATATCACCGTGGAGATCCCCTTGGGCACATTCGTCTGTGTGACAGGGGTTTCGGGATCGGGCAAATCCACCCTGATCAATGAGCTTCTTTATCCTGCCCTTTGCCATGAACTCGGTTTGAAATCCACAAAGCCCAGTCACCTGGAAAAACTCTTGGGTGTGAAGTATCTCGACAAAGTGATTGTCATTGATCAGTCTCCCATCGGTCGTACCCCCCGTTCCAACCCCGCCACCTACACAGGTCTGTTTGATCCCATTCGCCAAGCCTTTGCCCAGACCCTAGAGGCTAAGGCCAGAGGCTATCAAGCGGGGCACTTCTCCTTCAATGTCAAAGGGGGACGCTGCGAAGCCTGCAAGGGTCAAGGGGTGAATGTAATCGAAATGAATTTCTTGCCAGATGTCTATGTCACCTGTGATGTCTGTCATGGCAGCCGCTACAGCCGCGAAACCCTCCAGGTCAAGTACAAAGGCAAGCACATTGCCGATGTCTTGGACATGACTGTGGGAGAAGCCATGGAGTTCTTCCAGGGATTGCCCCCGGCCGCCAAAATTCTGCAAACCCTCGTCGATGTGGGTCTGGACTACATCAAGCTCGGTCAATCGGCGCCAACCTTATCCGGTGGCGAGGCCCAACGGGTGAAACTAGCTGCGGAACTGTCTCGCCGCTCCACCGGCAAGACCCTTTACCTCTTGGATGAACCCTCCACAGGGCTATCTTTTTATGATGTCCATAAGCTCCTGGATGTTTTGCAGCGCTTGGTGGATACAGGCAATACGGTACTCGTGATTGAACACAATCTAGACATCATTCGCTGCGCCGACTGGATCATTGATCTCGGCCCTGAAGGGGGATCCCGAGGGGGTGAAATCGTGGCGGTAGGCACTCCCGAAGAGGTTGCTGCCATGCCCAATTCCCACACCGGTCGCTACTTAAAGCAGGTCTTAGCTCGACAAACCTTACCCTGAGATCAGCAGAACTTGCCTATAGTCAGCCTAATAGTCGTACGTGATCTCTAGCTCCGCTCTTCCTTCCGTGGAGAGGGGTTGGGGTGTTGGCAGTCCGTGCCGCCAAAAACGAACGTGCTAGGGGCGCGGAGCACTTGGGTCGGCGGCGAAGTGTCTTGATCTGGAAATTCTGGAAGGTTGATCCTGTTTCTCAATTCAATAAGGTCTAAAAGATCTGAATTTTGAGTCTTGGTTCTCACCAAGAACTGGATTTTTCATTCATGGAATCCAGTCCGCCAGCGAGATACCCTCATAAAGTTCAATAAAGTTCTTCAGTATTGAGCAGGGGTGTTTGCAGATCTTCATAACTGACTTGGCATTCTTTTTGGAGACTTTGAATGCGGCGGTACTCACTTTGAATCTTTTCCTGAAAATAGCGTGCTTGCTCTGTTTGTCGTTCCTGATAAGCTTGATCCCACAATTGTGTCCAGTAGCGATAGCGTTTTTGGCGGATCTCCAGCTCCATCGTAGCAATGGCGGCCCGCACCACCATACGTGGACGCATCAAGGCAATACGAGAGGTTTCATCCAGCCAGAGCAAATGGATCAACCGCTGATTCAGACTTTCATCCTGGGCAAAGAAGGTGCGTAACGTTACCAGTAGCCCTTCACTGCTGCCTTCGAGATCCGGTTGTTGCCCAAGTAAATCCATAATTCCCTGCCACAAGTAACGGTGGGGCGTAAAGCTAAATTGCAGATCCCGTGTGACCAATTCTTCGCGAATCAGGGGGCGAAATTCGGGAAAATGGAGAAAAATCTGCAAAAGATGGGACTCCGACTGCATTAACTTGGATCCCTTTTCTGGGGTAGGGCGGGTTTTGGGGGCAGACCACCGCTGCTGGCGGATACTTTTGCGCAGTTCTTCTTCCAGATCCCTAGCCAAGCGCCCATTCCCTCGGCTGAGCCGGTCGGCAACACGGTGAATATAGAGGGTACGCCAATGGCCCCCCAATCCTGCCAAGAGTTGGGTGAGAGACTGCAAGGCTTGTTGAAAGTGGTTGGCTTGGGTGAGGTCTTTGCTGGCTAGCACCTGGTCAATCTGCCAGTCCAACCACAGGGGAGCCTGGTCAATCAGGGCTTGAAATTCACTCGCCCCATGCTCCCGCAGAAATTCATCTGCATCTTTGCCACTGGGAATCGTGAGTAAACGCAGCTCCACCTCGCCCCGCTTGGCCTGCTCGGCAATGGGGGCAATGGCCCGTTCCGCCGCCTGGATCCCGGCTCGATCCCCATCAAAATTGAGAATCAACCGCTTCGATTCCGTATAGCGCAACAGGGAGGCGACTTGCTGGGTCGTTAATGCTGTCCCCATCGATGCCACCACATTGGGGATCCCGGCTTGGTGGAGGGCAATGGCATCAAAATAGCCTTCCACAACAATGGCTTGGTCCTGCTTAGCGATGCTGTCCCGGGCTAGGTGCAGGGCATAGAGCACCTGACTTTTATGAAAGAGTTCTGTTTCTGGAGAATTGAGATACTTCGGTTGCTCATCTGCGAGGGAGCGGCCGGCAAAACCAATCACCTCACCCTTGAGATTGAAAATGGGCAGCATCACCCGGTGGCGAAAACGGTCATACCAGCCCTGGGTTTGCCGAGCCACCAGCAAGCCAGCTTCAGCTACCAAGGCAGCGGGGATCCCCTTATGACCGACTAGATAGTCGTAGAGAGGCTGCCACCCTGGGGGGGCAAAACCAATCTGGAAGCGCTGCAGGGTTGCGGCGGTCAAACGACGACGCTCCAAATAGCGGCGGGCGGGTTCCCCCAAGCTGGAATGGAGGGCGTGTTGGTAAAAATCTGCAGCCAGGGCCATTACCTCCAGGAGTTGGGTTTGTTTGGTCTGGTGTTGGCGGTAGGTTTGCTGTTTTTCTGGGGAACTGACGGGGAAAGGGATATGGTAGCGCTGCGCTAGGTGGCGCACCGCTTCCTTAAAGGTGATGTGTTCCTGCTGCATGACAAAGCTGATCACATCCCCGCCGGCACCGCAGGAAAAGCATTTATAGATTTGCTTACTGGGACTGACATTAAAGCTGGGTTTGCGATCCTGGTGAAAGGGACACAGCCCCACAAAGTTTTTCCCTTGCTTGCGCAGCACCACCTTTTCCCCGATCACATCGGTGATATCGGCTTTCTGTCGCACCTGAGCGACGATATCAGGGGTGATCATCTCCATGGCTCTATTCTCCCCAAGAGTTGAGGGAAGTGACCAAAATGTGACGGGTTTCAAGCCCTGCCCTTCAGGGCATAAAAATGATAAAATCACACTAGCGGCAGGACATGTCGTCTTTAATGGGCGTGTGAGCCAGCGTAAGACCCCGATTGGGGCGGTTGGCGATGATCCGTCTACCCACCAGAAGGTTGTTAAACGCAGCCAGACTGGGAATCCCCGTCGCTTCAGCGCGGGGAGGATGTCAAAGGACTCAACCTCAACAGTTTTGCTGCACCCTCCAGAGTGGCTATGTGGACTCCGCCACAGATAACGATTATTGCTGTTATTGCTCTACCCGGGATCCCTCTTTGATCCCCCAGGACATGGAGTTTACACAGGATTTACACAGGATTTACACAGGATGAGATTGGCTGGGTTGCCCCTGGGTTTGGGGCTAAGGTAACCCATGTTAAGATCATGTTTACAAAGAGGATTTTGGGGTTGCCGCAATGGTGTTTGGTTTTCAGAATTTTCAAAAAAGTTTTCAGAAAAAAGTGCAGATGCCAACCCCAGAGGAAGCGCTACCGGGTCGTTCTGTGCGGATGCCCATTCACGAACTCCACCATGTCAAGGGCGTTCCTCTAGAGCCGCCTTTCCCGGCTGGGCTGGAGCAAGCCATGTTTGGCATGGGGTGTTTTTGGGGGGCGGAACGGAAGTTTTGGCAGTTGCCTGGGGTGTATGTCACGGCGGTGGGCTATGCAGGGGGCTACACTCCCAATCCCACCTACCGGGAAGTCTGTTCGGGTTTGACCGGGCACAATGAGGTGGTTTTGGTGGTTTATGATCCGGCTGTGATCCCCTATGAGCAGCTCCTCAAAACGTTTTGGGAAAACCATGACCCCACCCAAGGGATGCGGCAAGGAAACGATGTTGGCACTCAATACCGCTCCGGCATCTACACCTACTCTCCTGAGCAGGAACAACTTGCCCACCAGTCCAAAGCCCTGTACCAACAGGAGCTACACCGAGCGGGCTATGGGGACATCACCACCGAAATCCTGCCTGCCCCCACGTTTTATTACGCTGAGGACTACCATCAGCAGTACCTCTCCAAAAACCCCAATGGCTACTGCGGGCTTGGGGGCACCCA
>Ga0272446_1007820_pt1 | contig 10489 bp, 7 predicted proteins | sample YNPCB0061_FD_194587 | JGI IMG/M metagenome (GOLD analysis project Ga0272446, IMG submission 194587) | Hot spring microbial mat communities from Yellowstone National Park, WY, United States - YNP-CB-006-1 | ecosystem: Environmental > Aquatic > Thermal springs > Hot (42-90C) > Sediment | place... | reverse complement strand
TATGCAGTTATGGGATCACCGTGGCTGCCGGCGTGCTGGTTGCCGGGGGCACTGGCGTGTTGGTGGGGTTGCCCCCGCCGCTGACGCCGCACGGCTGCACCTTCATCGGCTTCTCGTCCTTCCAGTACCAGTCGTTGTTGTCGCGCTTGGCCCTCAGGATGATCACGTGGCCGCTGGTGCTGTTGAACTTGATGGTCAGTGAACCGCTCGGCCCGTTGACAGGGCGCCAGTTGTTGGCGACATCGGCCGGCTCCGTATTCACACCGGAGGTGGGCGCGCACGCCACATCGCGCGGCTCGACGCGAATCCAGATGCCCTGCGCGCCGTCCAGGCCGGTCCAGTAATAGGTGCAACTGCCGCCGGCCCCGCCCAACTCGGTGCAGGTGTCGGGCGAATCCCAGGCGGTGGTGCCGGCCTTGAACCTCGGGTTCCAGCCTGTGATCCCTGGCGTCCCGCCGCCGCTGCCCGACACCGTGATGAGGATCGAGTACACCGGCTCCTGGCCGTCCTTCTGCTTGACCTTCAGACTGAGTGTTCGATTGGCGGTGATGTTGGTGACATCCATGGACCACTCGCCAGGGACACCCTGATAGCCAGCGCCATCGCCCTTGTCAAACCATACCCCATCCACATTCTGCACACTCCAGGACGCCCGAACTGTGCCGCCGGACGCCACCACGGTGGTGTTTACGCGCAACGGCCCGCTGGACGAAGCAGGGGGAACGGTGGGCAGAACGGCCGGCGCGGTCGGTGGAATGGGGGTTGGCAATGAAGGCGGGGGCGGTGGCGCGGGGGGCTGCGTGGGCAGCGGCGGCGCTGCGGCAACCGGCACGCCGGCTGCGGCCGCATTGGCCCGCACGTATTCGCCGAACACCCAACCTATGCCGCCCGGCCCGGCGGCATACGTGATCTGCCACCACTGGCCGTCGGCGCTCTTGCCGCGCACCGGGGCGGTCTCATTTTGATTGAGCCGGCCCAGCAGGCGATAGGCTGTGTTGGGGCCTTCACGCACATTGACAAAATCGTTCGTCACTGTCAGGCTCGGCGCTTCCTGTTGCGGCGGGACCTGAGTCGCAACCGGCTGAGGCTGCGCCGGCTGGTTGCCGCCGGCCGCTGGTGTGGAGGTGGGCTGTTGCTGGGGTGGCGGGGGCGGTTGTGTCGCCGTAGGCACAGCCTGAGTGGGCGCCACAGCGGCCTTTGCCTCGACCACCAGCGGATCAGATTGCGCCAACAGCCTGTCCTCGCTGCCGAAGGCCTTCAACTGAATAGCGTGGCTGCCGGCTGATGTTGGCGTCCAGGGCACTTGCACGGGAAAATTCGCCACGCCCTGATTGTCCGGCGTGTTGAGCGTGGCATAGGGCAGCCCATCGATGACCACTTCAACGCGCACAATCCCCTCTCCAACGGCCTCGCCCTGGATGACGGTGCCCTGGCCCACGTTGATGGAGGTGCCGGGTGTTGGCGCGGTGATCTTGACCTCGGTGGGCGGGGCTGCGCCGCCCCCACACGCGCTCAACATCAGACTTGCCGCCACCCCAATAGACGCCAGCTTTGCGCTGAGCTTGCTCATACCTGATAAATGAATCTTCATTCCCTTTACTCTCCTGGTTCGCCCACAGCGCGTTCAGCCTGGGCTGCTCCGGGCGATGTCAATTGGCTTGCGGAGCCATCTGGAAGAGCACGGCTAGTGCCGCATCTCCATTATGGATGCTTCTCGGCTGTGCTCGCGCCCAGCCGACCTCAGATTATAAGGTCAACAAGCATCGCGCCGCGCCAGCTTCAAAGAATACTACCGTGTTAATCCCTGACGCATCCACTACGCAGTGTTGACGATACCATGACAAGGCGGGCGCTTGGCGCTAGAATGCGTGTGTCGAATGGTGTGTGGCCCGTGCGCGCTGTGTCAGCGCGCGCGCCTGGAGCGGGAGCAATCATGTCCAATCCACTGTCCGCAGCCGATGAACGCGGTCTGAAAGGGTTGTCGCTCGACAGCCGGCTGCGGCGGGCCTTCTTCGATCTGCCGGCCAGCGTGATCTGGGAACTGGCCGAAGCGGTTCCTGCGCGCGCCCGGCAGGCCGGCCTCACCTACTGGCGCGACGGCGCAGAAGAGGTCATCAACATTTTGCTGCGCCCCACCGGCATCCTGGCCGAGCAGATGAACTACTTCCACACCGTCTCTGTCACACTGCTGGAGGCGCTCAAGCGCGTGCCGGACATGTACCTGGACAATCCGGCTGTGCGCGATGTGGTTCCCCTGACGCCCGAAGAGGAAGCCTGGTTGCGCGAGTTGTGGACGCCGGCGCATCGCAGCGGCCATTGCGTCTACGGGCGGCTGGACGCCATGGTCGATTTCACCAGCCCGACCTGGAAAGACACCCTGGCCTTCGTTGAGCCGAACCTGGTCGGCGTGGGTGGCATCGTGCTGATTCCGGGCGTGGAGCAGGTCATGCTTGACGTGATTGTGCCGGCCTTGCAGCGCGTGGCGCCCGATCTGCGCCTGGAAGGCACGGAAGACTCGCGCGAAGCCTTTCTGCGCGAACTGATGGATCATCTCGAGCTGATCGGCCGGCCCAACGGCGCGATCGCCCTGTGCGACTACAAATACTCCGGCGACGGCCCGGCCGAGTTCGCCGCCCTGGCGCAGCACTACAACGCGCGCGGCCACCGCGTGTTCTACGCCGACCCGGCTGAACTGTCCCTGCGCGACCGGAACGGCGAGCCGGAAGTGTTCTATGAAGGCCAGCAGATCGACCTGGTGTACCGCGATTACGAGCTGCGCGACTTCATCCATATCGCCGACGAAGGCGGCGACCCGGCCGTGGCCCGGCTGTTGTTCAAGCGCAATCAGGTGGTGTCGTCGATGGCTGGCGACTTCGATCACAAGAGCGCGTTTGAATTGCTGACGGACTCGCGCTTTGCGAACTTCTTCACGCCGGGCGAGCGCCAGTTGCTGCGCCGGCACGTCCTGTGGACGCGCGCGCTCACGCCGCGCAAAACCACCGATCCCACCGGCGACGAAGTAGACCTGCCCGAGTTCACCCGCATGAACCGCGATCAGCTCGTCATCAAGCCGAACCGCTCCTACGGCGGTGACCGGGTCATGATCGGCTCCTCGGTCAGCGAGGCGGAATGGCTGGACGCGATCGACCACGCGCTTCTCGAGCCGGGGGAGTGGGTGGTGCAGCGCATGGCGCGCATGACAGCCTACGAGTTTCCCGTTGTGCAACCCGACCAGTCCATCAGCGTGCAGCCGTTCTACATGGTGGTCGGCTTTGCGCCCACCAAATACGGCACATCCATTCTGGGCCGGGCCTCGCAAAAGCAGGTGGTCAACGTCGCCCAGCGCGGCGGCATGTGCGCGGTGCTGGTGGGCCGGCATGGCGAGCGACTCAAAGGGTGATTGAGTGGTTGAGTGATTGAGCCATTGGCGCGATCACAGCAGGTGCCAGTCCAGGAAGCGTTCGATGCGCAACAGGGCGTCGAGCGCATTGGCCGGCTGCGCAAAGCCATGCCCTTCGTCGGGATAGGTCTTGTACTCGAAGGTCTTGTTGGCGCGCTTGAGCGCCGCGACCATCTGCCGTGACTCCTGGATGTTGACGCGCGTGTCGCGCTCGCCGTGCAACAGCAACAGCGGCGCGCGGATGTGATCCACAGCGTTCAACGGCGAGGCGGCCTCGTAGCGCGCGCGATTCGGCCCCGGCAGCCCCATCTGCCATTCGACATCCTGCCGGCCTGAATGATCGCCCAGCGCCCAGGAGGTCTTGAGGTGGCTGTCGCCATACAGCGCCACGCCACAGCGAAAGCGATAGTCAGGATCTTTGCACAGCGCCAGTTGCGCCAGATAGCCGCCGTAGCTCTGGCCCCAGATGGCAATCCGTCCGCGATCGACCGACGACTCGTCAGCCAGCCGGTCGGCGCCATGCAGGCAATCCTTCAGGTCGCCCACGCCCCAGTTGAACAGATTGGCCTCTTTGAACAAGCGCCCGTAGCCGGTCGATCCCCGGTAATTCGGGCACAACACCACATAGCCCTTTGCCACGAAGTACTGCAAGACAGGGTCCCAGTGCAGATCATATTCTGCCGTTGGCCCGCCATGCGGATACACGATGGCCGGGTAGCCCCGCGCATCGGACGGCGGCCCCGGCGGCCAGTAGAGGAACGCCGGAATCAGCCAGCCGTCGAAACTGGTGTACTCGATGTAGCGCGGCGTGACAAACGGGTAGCGGCGCAAGGCGGGCGCGCGCGCGCTGAACAGGGGTTGCATGGCGTCACCGCTGGCTGCCAGATCGCACAGGCGCAGCTCTGGCGGCGTGTCGGGGCTGTCGTAGCCGGCCACAAAAGCGTCTCGCCCGGCCACCCAACGCGGCAGCATGTAGTTGCCGGCCGGCGCCGGCACAGGGCGCGCCTGCCCGCTGTGCGCTTCGATCACCCACAGATGATCATTGCCCTGCGCGTTGCTGATCGCAACAATGCGGTTGCCATCCGGCGACCAGGCGTAATCCTCGATATCCTGTTGCAGCCGCGACAACTGGCGCAGGCCGCTGCCGTCGGGGGCCATCAGCCAGATTTCGTCGTAGCCGCTGCGGTTGCTCAGCAGCGCGATCCATCTGCCGTCGGGCGAGCAGGCCGGCGCCCAGTATTCGGCGCCATCCATCGGCGTCAGCCGGACCGGCTCGCCGCCGCCCGGCGCAATGGCGAACACGCCGGCTTGCTTCACCGTGTGTTGCGGCGAGGCGTGATACACGATGCGGCTGCCATCGGGCGACCAGCACGGCGAACTGCACTCCATATTGCCCTGCGTCAGGCCATACACCCATCCGCCCTCGAACGGCACAGTGGCGATCTGCGTGGCCCCGTTCTTGTAGGTGCAGAAGGCGATGGTGTTGCCGTCGGGCGAAAAGGCCGGCTCGGCGGCGTCGGCGTGCAGATCGGTCAGGGCGCGCGGCAGACTGCCCTCTGCCGAGACGATGTACAGGTTGCTCACCTCATCGTCATAGCAGCCATACAACAACCACCGGCCATCCGGCGACCACACCGGCGGCTCGTCCTCCCACCAGTTCACAAAAGGCCGGTTGAACGTCAGTCGCTGTGGGAAACCGCACCCGTCTGCGCTCACCAGCCATAGATCGCTATAGCCGTTGCGATCCCAGTAGAACGCCACGCGTGTGCCATCGGGAGAGACGGCGTGATTGTGGGCGCGCTCCCAGCCATTGATGACCAGCTCAGGCCAAAGCCCTTCTGGCGGTTCGGCGTCGGGCAACGCGAGCGACTGGATGCCGTTGTGATCTTCCATCGCCCGGATTCTACCGGCTGGCGATGTGATGCGCGGCGTATGCGGCGACTCAATCCCCGGCCTGATCTTCGCGCGCCTGCAGGCCGGCTTGCGGGGCGACGATCTTCGCCAGCGCCGCCGGGTCATGCAGCTCTTCAAAATGCTGGCCGATCGGCGGCAGGGTCGGCGCAACCGTCACGTGCTCGAACCCCAGGCCGCGCGCGATGGCCGCGACGGTGGCGGCAGCCTGCTGGCCGGCTTTCTCCAACAGGCCTTTCTCCAGCGCGGCGTCGACCATCGCTTCCATAGCCTCGCGCCGCGCCGACTCCATCAGCCGGATGTCGCGGGCGCTGAACCAGCCGGTCTTGTGCGAGACGACATGCGTCAGCGATTCGTCGACGTACACCATCAGCACTTTGGCCGGCGGCAGGGTGATCTCGACCGCCTTGCGCGCCGCGTCCATGCGCACATCTGCTTCGCGCAGATGCTTCAGGTTCACCCCGGCCACCACGCGCACGCCGACGTCCATCACCAGCTCTTCGCCGCGCAGCCGGTCGTGCAATGGCTTGATCGGGTTGTCGTCGGCGGCGCGGTTGCGCTCCTTGCGCACCGACACCGCGCCGATCTGCGCGTAGCTGACCAGCGCGGCTGCGCGAATCTCATTGACCAGAACCGCCGGCGTGACGCGCGTGGTGAGGATGCCGGGCTTCGACCCGGCTTTGGGCGCCGGCTTCACCCGCGCGGCGATGAACAGCGCCACCAGGCAGCCGAACACGATGCCGGCCGCCATGATGACCAGAATGTTGGCGTTGCTGAGGTTGAAGGCCAGAAAGAACAGCGCCGCCGCTGCAACGAGCAACAGCGCATACAACCAGGCGTCGCGGGCAATGGCGCGCAGCGAGCGCATGAATCCAGGCCACCAGATTCCCGGAGTCTTCAAGACTCCGGGAATCTGAGGGAATCTGACATCACCATCAGCGATGGTGATACACGCTCCAGCCCAGGTACTTGTCGAGCGCTTCCTCCACCGCGTCGGCCACGTTCGACAGGTTGATGGCCACGTGGTGCTCGTAGCCGTTCTCGCAGATGAAGCGCAGCAAGTCCTGCAGGTTGGGGATCTCGATCACGCCGTAGCCGCCGAAGGTCAGCATCGGGTCGTTGGTCATCTGGCCCTCGCCCACGTAGGCCGTGATCTCGCCCAGCGCGTCGTCGGTGCTGACGCGACAGAAGGTGACGGGGTCGGCCTTGACGCGACCGTACATCGTGCCATAGGTGTTCTCGGCCCCCACCGTGCCGGCGATGATCTCCTGATATTCCATGATGGGAATGTCGTTGAACACCTGCTTCGGCAGGTTGGAGCAGTGGAACACCACAGCCTTGTTCGGGTCGTCGCCGTAGTTGTTGTTCCAGTCAACCAGCGCGCTGGGCTTGCCCGACGCCAGGGCCATGGCGTACATGCCGACCACGCCGGCCACGTCCGTCTCGCAAGCCGACGATGCCAGGTCGTTGCTCAACATGCTCATGATTGTGCAGGGCACGATGCCGAAGAACTCTTCCATCGAGGTCCAGCACTGGATGGCCGTCATATCCAGCCGGGCGTCTTCCATCCAGCGGCGAATGACCACGCCCAGCTTGGCCATCTTGTTCAAGGCTTCGGCCGGCACATTCGCGCCGACGTTGGCATAGGCCCGGATCATCTCGCGCTGCTCTTTGACCGCCGGCTCGTCGTCCTTCATGCGCGCGATGCGCCCGAACGCTTCGCTCAGGTCGAGCGTCTCGACGCTGATGCCGCTCAGCTCGAATAGCTTCTCGCTGTAGCGCACGGTGTTGAAGGCAGCCGGCCGCGCGCCCAGCATCCCCACGCGCGCGTTCTTCAGACCTTTGACCACGCGACAGGTGGCGACGAAGTTGTGCAGATCTTTCTTGAAGCTGGGGCTGTTCGGGTCCACCGTGTGCAGCGTGGTCAGCGTGTATTTGATGCCGTACTGGCTGAGGTTGTTGCAGGCCGACATCTTGCCGCAGAATGAGTCGCGGCGATCCTTGATCGTCATGCGGTCGGCGGTGTCGGGGAAGGCGTGCACCAGCACCGGCACGTTCAGGCCGGCCCAGCGCAGCGTGTCGGCGATCGGGCGCTCTTCGCCGAAGTTCGGCAGCGTGAGCAGCACGCCGTCGATCTCATCGCGGTGCGCTTTGAACAAGTCAGCGCATTTCTGCGCGTCGTTCATCGTTTGCACCGCGCCGTGCAGCGTGTCTTCCGGCGTCAGACAGACGGCATTGATGCCCTCCTGTTCCAGCAGCGCCAGAATGGTCTTGCGGCCCGAATCGGCCAGATGCTTGGGGAAGAATCCGCGACTGCCGACGATCACACCGAGGGTTGGCTTTTTGTTGATTTTCATAGTCTCTCCTGATAGGCGATTGAGGATTGACGATTGACGATTCTTAGCGCCGTTTGTCGGCGTTGCGCGGTCTACGCGCTGTCATCTGTCGTCTTTCTTTCTTCCTTCTTCCTTGTTCCTTTTCCTTCTGCCGTCTCGTCATTTTAGCGCCGCGCGCAGGATGCGCAGCCAGTTGCCGCCCATGATGTCGGCCACCTGCGCCTCGGTGTAGCCTTTGCCCAGCAAGGCATCGCCGATCTTGTAAAGATCGCGCGACGAGTCGAACTCGGCCGGGATGGCTTCCACGCCGAATCCGCCATCGAAGTCACTGCCGATGCCGGTGTGGGCGTGGCTGCCGGTGAGCTGGCACACATAGTCGATGGCGCGCGTGACGTGCTCCAGCGTCACGTCGTTCTTGTTGCGCATTCCCTCGCGCCCCCAGCCATCCAGCAAAAAGCCGTTTGCCAGCACTGTGCCGATCACGCCGCCGCGTTGGGCGATGCCCTTGATGGCGGCATCAGTCAGGTGGCGCTCCGTCGGCAGATAGTGTTGCGCGTTGCTGTGGCTGGCGATGATGAATCTGCCTTCAAACAGGTCGAGCGTTTCATCCACCGCCTGCGGGGCCATGTGGCTCACGTCGAGCAGCACATCGAGCCGGGCGATCTCCTGGATGAGCGCCCGGCCCAGATCGGTCAGGCCGCCCGGCGCGCGCGTGCCGCCGCTGTAGCGCGTGCCGGTCCAGGCCAGCCCAACCGCGCGCAGCCCGCGTTCGACCCACAGGCTCAGTTCTTCCGGCGCGCGAATCGGGTCGGCGCCTTCCATCAACGGCACGACGCCGACCTGCAACGCCGGATTTGCAGATGCTTCATTTGCCGACTGCCAGGCGCTCACAACTGCTTCCAGATCCTGGCGCGCGCCGATCACTCGCACGCGCGGGTCGCGTTTGGCCCACTCGTGGTAGTAGTCGAGCTGCTTCATGCCCAGTTCGTGGGCCTCGTCTGCATTGCGGTAGGTCAGCGGCCCGACGCTCATGCCGCCGGCCTGAGGCGCGACAAACAGCGTGCCGAAAACGATGCCGACCCCGCCGGCGATGAAGTCGGGCAGGCCGGCCGAGCAATTGCCGTTGCCCTGTATGGCCGGCGAATTCGTTTGCGCCTCGTGGTCGCGCGCCTCGCGCGCGGAACGGCTGTAATCGCGGCCCCAGCCAATCGCGTTATAGGCAATGTCCAGATGCGCGTCGACGATGAACCAATGGTTTTTCATATGTTTCTCCTCTGTGTGCGCGTTTTGCGAGGGCGCGGCGCTCGCGCACGCCTGCGCCACGAAAGCTATGCCAGGCCCTGCCGTTGCGCGGATGGTCTGTCGCCATGTCCAAATAATGCGGCCTGTAATCCACACTCCCCAATCCAAAATCGTCAATCGGGCAGCGCCGCGCGCAGGATGCGCAGCCAGTTGCCGCCCATGATCTTGTCCACGTCGTCAGGGTCGAAGCCGCGCCGCGCCAACTCAGCGCCGATTTTGCCCAGGTCGCGCGACGAGTCCATCTCCCAGGGAATTTGCCGGGCGCCCAATCCACCGTCGAAGTCGCTGCCAATGCCCACGTAGTTGGCGCTGCCCGTCACCTGACACACGTGGTCGATGGCGCGCACCACGTCGTCGAGTGTCACATCGCGTTTCTTGCTGCCCGTTCCCCATCCGCGCTTCAGGAACTTGTTGTACAACACGATGCCGATCACGCCGCCACGCTCGGCGATAGCCTCGATGGCCGGATCGGGCAAGTGCCGCTCGTCCGGCACGATGCGATAGGGGTTGCTGTGGCTGGCGATGATGTGTTTGCCCTCGAAGGTGTCGAGCGCTTCAAACAAGGCGCGGTGGGCCATGTGGCTCACATCGAGCACCACGCCCAGTTGCGCGATGACTTCCAACAGTTCGCGGCCCAGGTTGGTGAGGCCGCCCGGCGCGTCGCTGCCGGCCGAGTAGCGGGTGCGATGCCAGGCCGGCCCGACGATGCGCACGCCCCGCTCGACCCAACGTTCCAGTTCTTTGGGTTCGAGGATGGGGTCGGCGCCCTCCATCAAAGGCACGATGCCCACCGGATGGATGGCCGGCGTCTGCCGGTCGGGTAGAACCGTCAGGCGTCCGCTGGCGTCGCTTTGCAGTCCCCATGTGTTGAGCACATCCGAGAGATCGCGCTGACTGCCGATCAGCTTAACGTGCGGCTCCTGCTCTGGCCAGCGCCGATAGAAATCCAACTGGGCCATGCCCTCGGCGTGGGCCTCTTTCTCGTCGCGATAGGTGATCGGGCTGTTGGAATAGCGGCGCTGGGATGGCTCGACGAAGATTGTGCCGAACACGATGCCCACCCGGCCGCGCACCAGCTCCGGCAGTCCGACGCAGCACTGGCCGTTCTCGCGTTCGGCCGGCGCGCCGGCTTCACGCCGGCGGTTCCAGCGCGCCGAACGCCGGTAGTCGCGCTGCCATCCCAGAACGTTGTAGGCCAGGTCGAGGTGCGCGTCAACGATCAGCTTTGGCGACCAGGCCGGCGGGGAAGAAGGAGTCATGATTATTGCGTATGGCGTATTTCGTCAATCCCAATTCCAAAATCCAAAATCACCGGATGCACATGTCTGCCGGGAGGTAGTCGTAGTTGGCGTAGCCGAATGTCTGGCTGCCCAGCAGAATGTACACGTTGGCGGTCTTTTCGGCAAACTTCACAGCGGCGTCACACGCCTGCGCGTAGTTGCCGCCGGCTGTGTAGACGGAATAGAAGGCGTCGCCCAGCGCGCCGTACAGTTCGCCCGGCGATCCTTGCGGCGTTGCTTGCTTCAGCGCGTCGTAAGCT
>Ga0272446_1007819_pt1 | contig 10489 bp, 10 predicted proteins | sample YNPCB0061_FD_194587 | JGI IMG/M metagenome (GOLD analysis project Ga0272446, IMG submission 194587) | Hot spring microbial mat communities from Yellowstone National Park, WY, United States - YNP-CB-006-1 | ecosystem: Environmental > Aquatic > Thermal springs > Hot (42-90C) > Sediment | place... | reverse complement strand
AAAACTCCTTTGTTGAGTTCATGAAGCCAAATTTTTACATTAGGAACAAAAAGTTCTTGTTCATCAACTATTATTCCTGAAATTTTTATTTGATTATACCCCAATGAATAAAAACCAATGAAAAAAAAGCAGAGCTTTAAAAATTTTTTCAATGTTAATCTTTGAAAATTGAAAAGAAGCGCAAAGTAAGTAAAAATGCAATAAAGTTGCAAGAAAATTTTATACAAGAAGGAAGAAAAGAAAAATAATGTAACAAATAATTTATAATGAATTTGTAAAGGATAAAATGAAGTGATAAACAGATTAGAGAGCTATTCATTGAAATCGTTTTAATGACAATTTCGGGATTATTCTTCATTTTCTTAATGCAATATGAAAAAAAATTAATACAAAAAATATTTACTTTCTAAGAAAAACCTTATCTTTGCGATATGAGTGATTGGAGCGAATACTGGAAAAATCGTAAACTAATTGAAGAAATAGCGCTTAGTCAAAAAATTGATAAAAAAATGTCTTTACAAGACTGGGAAGTTTTCTTGAATTCTTTGAATCATTATTCTTTTTTAGCTCAAAGAATAAGAAATTGGTACACTTTTTTGATATGGCTACTCATTACCACTGCATTTTTTTCTGTATTTTTTAATTTATTCATATTCGGAATTTCCATAATACTTTTGATTTTTTTAATCGTTCAACGAAGAAAAATTCATACATTTTCTACTTCAAAAATCATTTATACTTTTGTTTTACCTTTCATTTATTATCTTCGTAATGATGTTTGGGAAGAAACTATTCTGCATATGCAAATTGACTTAAATCCAAGTTTTACAGCTGGTACTTATAACAAAGAAACCCAAACCTATTCTTTTGAATGGTTGAAAGGAAAAACTCGATTGATGGACGGTAGCGAAATTCAATTCAAATTTACTGATATTCGTAAAAAATGGCCGGTCACTAAGCGTAGAATATCTGGAAAATATAAAACCAAAATAAATTACAAAATAATCACTCGATATAAAATTTTTTTGACGTGGGATAAAAAACGATACCCAAAAGAAATTGGAGAAATTCCGCCCAAATTAAAATTAAAAGGAAAACAAAAAACTAAAAATTTTTATACGGTTTTTGATCCCGTGATGTATCAAACGGCATATATTTCAGCGTATCAATTATTACATAAAAAAGTAGCTTAAATTATGGCAAGATGTAGCAAGAAAAAAGGAATATGGGTTGTTAAACAATGTGAAAATGCAGCTTTTACGAACTGTAATATTTGTTATAAACCCTTTTGTACGGAACATTTATCAGTAGATAGCCAAAAAAAATTTGTTTGTGTAGATTGTTTGCAAAATAGATTTCCCGATTATGTAATTGAAGATTATTATCAAGGTGATATAGAAAATTATATATATTTTTTGGCAAGTTTAAAACCCCGTTTTGATGAATTAGAAGCAAAAGCAAAAGAACTCGGAATTAAGATTATTCCTATTGAAAAATTATACAATTTTAATCATTATGATTTGATAAGTTTCAGGCAGGAATTTATTCAATATTACGACGACAACGATACTTCTGCAAATTTATATGATAGTTAGTAAAAATTATGAGTTTTAAACTACCCAATTCTGAACAAAATGAATTAAGCTATGAAGAGTTACTAAAACGTTCAAAAAAAAATTCTGAGGAACTTTCTGAGTTATCTACGAAGGAAATGGTCTTAAACATAGGACCACAGCATCCATCTACACACGGGGTATTAAGGCTCGAGGTGGTTACCGATGGGGAGTTGGTTATTCATGTAGTACCGCATTTAGGTTACTTACATAGATGTTTTGAGAAACATGCAGAAGCATTAAATTATCAGCAAATTATTCCCTATGTAGATAGAATGGATTACCTTTCTGCTATGAATAATGAGTTTGCTTATGTTATGACGGTTGAAAAAATGATAGGCTTAACAGGGCAACTCCCTAAACGTATTGAATATATTCGTGTTTTAGTTTCTGAACTCAATAGAATAGCTTCTCATTTAGTAGCAATCGGAACTTATGCCATGGATATAGGAGCTATTACACCGTTTTTGTGGTGTTTTAGGGATAGAGAACATATTTTGAATTTATTAGAATGGACTTGCGGTGCAAGAATGTTATACAATTACCTTTGGGTAGGTGGTTTATTTTATGATATTCCATTAGGTTTTGAAGAAAAATGTTTAGAGTTTTGCAAATATTTTTATACTAAAATATTAGAATTAGAAAAGCTTATCAGTGAAAATCCAATTTTTTTGAATAGAACTGTTGGGATTGGAATTTTACCACTTCGTACTGCTATTGATTTTGGAGTTACTGGTCCTATGTTAAGAGCTTCTGGGTTAAAATATGATTTACGTAAAATAGATGGGTATTCTGTTTACCCTGAATTAGACTTTGAAGTACCTTACGCTAAAAATGATGAAATTGGTAAAGTCGGGGATTGTTGGATGAGATACAAAATACGGGTTTTAGAAATGTACGAATCCTTAAAAATTGTCAAGCAATGTGCTGAAATTTTATTAAAAAAATACCCGAGAACACCAGATTTTGACCCTAGAAAATTATGTCCCAAAAAAATTCGCCCTAAAGAGCAAACTATTTACTCTCGTGCTGAAAATCCTCGCGGTGAAATTGGATTTTTTATTGCCGCTGATGGTAAGTCCGACATACCCTATCGATGCAAAGTTAGAGCTCCCAGTTTTTGCAATTTATCGGTTTTACCTGAGCTATGCAAAGGAGTTTTATTAGCGGATTTGGTGGCTATTTTAGGTTCTATTGATATTGTACTTGGTGAAGTGGATAGATAAATTCTCACAGTATAACATAATGTATAAAGAGGTTTATTAATCGAATGATTTTTAAAAGTTTAGTTGTTAATTAATGAGGGCGTGCCCCTTGCACTGCGTGCTGAACCTCCCTTCCCTCCTATTAGGAGGGATACAACCTCCCTTCCCTCCTATTAGGAGGGATACAACCTCCCTTCCCTCCTATTAGGAGGGATCCTTTGGCGGCTTCGCTTCGCTCAGCCCCAAAGGCAGTGCCGCCTTTGCCCCTCCTAACATTGGAGGGGTATCCGAAGGACGGGGTGGTTTCGCCCTCCTAACATTGGAGGGGTGTCCGAAGGACGGGGTGGTTTCGCCGCCCTCCGCTTCCCTCTCGCATCACACTGTATCGCAAGAATCCCTGTTTCTAGTTCTATCCTTCACATAACAGAATAACATCTCTTAACTTTTTACTTAAAAACACTAAATGCCGAAAGCCCATAAACTTTTTTTTCTAAATATCCATCAAAATTTTGGAATGAATCCGTATAAAGGTGTTCTAAAACCAATTTTCCATTAGATTTTAAGAAATTTCGTAATTTCGGAATCAAAAGATGCAAAGGAATTTTTTGATATGGCGGGTCTAAAAAAATAATATCAAACACCATTTGATTTTGATTGACGAATGTAAAGCAATCCGTTAAAATAAAATTTGCATTATAGATTTTCCACTCCTTTAAAATTTTTTGAACAAAAACTTGGCATTTTTTTGAATTATCAACAAAATAAACCCATCGAGCACCTCTGCTCAGTGCTTCGAGCCCTACGTTTCCTGTTCCTGCAAAACAATCTAACATTACTACATCTTCCCAACGAAATTCTTGGGATAAGTAATTAAATAACGCTTCTTTGGCTATATTTTTGGTGGGTTTTGATGGTAAATTTTTATCGAAAGGTAAAATTTTACCTTTAAATTTTCCTGAAATAATTTTCAATTTTATTTTTTGTTGTGGTCTAAGTAATTAAAAATCATCGGTGCATATTGGAATAACTTAAAACCTTGTTGTTCAAGAGCAATTTGAGGGGCATAAATATTCGGAATTTCTCTATGAAGCGGGTAATGTTCTTGAATAATATTTTTTAATTCATTAAATTGACTGTTAATTCCCGTGAGAATTATTTCTAAATTTTTTTCATTAATAGCAAGAGCGTTGTTAATTAAGATGATGTTATAAAGAAAGTCATCGGGAGTATGAAATTGTAGATGATTAGCATAAATTAGCTTACCACTATTAAAAACGACATAGTTAAAATTATCATCATAAAATTCGATAGAAGCAAAATAACCTGTTGGCTGGTAAGTAGCAGATTTATAATAATGCAAAATAGAATTTGCAATAGTATGCCTAAAATCAACTTGTGGAAAATAATATTGAGCTTTTTTCAATAATTCACTATCAACACAGTAAATGACATTTAAACTTAGTGGTTTAATCATGTTTCTTAAACATTCTTCATTAGAATTCACACGATAGAGTTGTTCTAAGTATTTGACTTCACTACCATCGGGTAAAAATTCCGAAGGAACAAGCATCCATTTTTTAGTATTAAGAATGATTTCCCAAGATGCAAATTTATTTTTAAGAAGCTCGTCTTCAAAACATATTTTGCCTAAAAAATCAGATATTTCATATTGATTAAGGTTTAAGAATGTTTTAATTAGAATAATTTCACCGTTAGTATTGAAGATAGATAAAAGAAACGATTTTTCGTTCAAATTAAGAACAACCCTATACACTGAAAAATATTTAGGGTCAAAAAGTGGACTAACAAAATCGGCATTAAACCGTGAAGATTTTCCTAATATCACCATAAAACGGCATTAAATTTTTGGGACGTTTCAAATTTATATCAAATTTTTATAGTTATTTCAATTGTTAATAAATTTTGCAAAAAAAATTATACCGTCATTGAAAATATCTTGTTTTGAGGTTGTTTTTCTTTTAGGTGTAAGTCAAAAGCCATAGCAATATTTCGTACAAAGGCTTTACCTAATTCATTAACAATCAATTCATTATTTTTTATAATAATTAAACCATCTTTTTCAGCTTCTTTTAATTGTTCAAGAACTAATGGAATCTCGGGAAAATAACTATTGGGGTTATCCCATGAAGTTTTCCAACGGCACATGATATTCAAAATGTGTTGCCTAATGATTAAATCTTTGGGTGTTAATAAATGTCCTCGAAAAATAGGCAATTCATTTGAATGAATTTTTTCTTCGTATTTTTCTAAGGTTTTTTCATTTTGCGCAAAACTTAGCCATGTATCACCGATAGAGGAAACTCCCAATCCAATCATTAGCTTAGAAAAACCGATGGTATAGCCCATAAAATTTCGATGTAAAGTTTGATTGAGAACAGCTTGATAAAGCGAATCATGTTTTTTTGCAAAATGATCCATTCCGATTTCAATATAACCGGCGTTTTCTAAAAGGGTTCTACCGGTTTCATAGAGAAGCCGTTTTTCAAAACCATTCGGAATGTCTTCCTCAGAAAATCCTCTTTGTCCAATGATTCCGTCTATCCAAGGAACATGGGCATAGCTATAAAACGCTAATCTATCAGGATTTAAATCAATAGTTTTTTTTACTGTTTCTATAATACCTTCTAATTTTTGTTTAGGAAGACCAAAAACCAAATCATGACTTATGGAAGTAAATCCCATTTTTCTTCCGTTTTCAGTTAATTTTTTTACATTTTCATAAGGTTGAATTCTATGAATAGCTTCTTGAACAATGGGGTCGTAGTCTTGAACTCCCATGCTCATTCTTCGAAAACCCAATTCATATAGTACTTTTAAATGTTCTAAGGTCGTATTATTTGGGTGGGCTTCAAAACCTAATTCAGGGTTCTCCGAAATTTTACTATTTTTAAAGAGATAACTTATTAAATCTTCTAAGTTTTTGGGTGAAAAAAAAGTAGGTGTACCACCACCCAAATGAATTTCTTTAATGTAAGGTTTCTCGGGAAACCATTCATTATATAAATCCCATTCTTTTTTTAGTAACTGAATATAAGGCTCTTCAACTCCATGATTTTTGGTAATTCTTTTATTACAACCGCAAAATGTGCATAACGATTCACAAAACGGTAAATGAATATAAATACTCATTCCTTCTTTTGAATTGGTTTCTTGAAAAGTTGAAATGAGTGTATGAATATACTGTTCCTTGGTAAAATCCTTTTCATTCCAAAAAGGTACCGTCGGGTAACTGGTGTATCTAGGTCCTTGTACGTTGTATTTGTGAACCAATTGGTAAAATTCAGTTGATTTCATAGAAAGTTTTTTAGTGTTTGGTATTGGGTTTCTTCAAGATATTTTAAAATATATTTTTTTTGATTTTCTTTAATTAAAACCAAATGATACCATGTGATACCATCTTCATCCTCTTGATTTTCCATTATTAGTTGAGAATTTTCATTGAAATGAAATTTTTTATAAAACCGAAGAAAACCGATTTTTTTTTCAATAGTAAGGCAATGATTATGGAAATAAATAGTTAAAATAGAAGAACTCAAACCGAGATAAGTTAAAAATGTACCGAAAATAAAAATTCCTAAGGAAGCTAATATTTCTGTAAAATCTATCCATTGAATTTTGCCATTAAAATAACCTACAATAGGAATAGACATCAGCCATACTCCCACCATGATAAAAGTTACCATGAGGATACTCATCTTTTCTTTCCATTGAACGAATGGAGGGTTATTATTTATTACCAAGTGATTAGACATAATACCATTTTGGATACAAAATTACTGTATGATTTAGTTCAAAATTACGAAAAAAAATAAAATTATAGGTAAGGAATAAGGGCGTAGGCAGTGCCGCCTCCGCCCCTCCTAACATTGGAGGGGTGTCCGAAGGACGGGGTGGTTTCGCCCCTCCTAACATTGGAGGGGTGTCCGAAGGACGGGGTGGTTTCACCGCCCTCCGCTTCCCTTACGCAACTCAGTAACAAAAGTATCCTCGCTTATAGTTTTTTCTTCTCCTAAATGAATAGAAATAAAAATTTCAAATCTTTAAACTAAAAAACAAATTTTTTAGTCTTCCCAATAGGTAGTACCTTTTTTATCGATATAACCACCTTTTCCATTGAGTTTAACAAAAGCTATACCGTTAATAAATTGAGTGTGGCTTTCATATTTACAAGGAATTACTTCTTTTCCGGTTTTATCAATAAAACCAACCCCTTTACCTTTGAGGGATTCTACGGAAGCCATACCGTCACTAAACTGCCCGACGTCGTCGTATTTAGGATTGACAATTTTTTTACCTGTTTTATCAAAAAACCCCCATTTACCATTTTCTTTAAAACCCGCCATGCCGTCACTAAAAGGTTTTACGTCTTCATATTTAAAGAGGATTATATCTTTACCGGCTTTATCAATGAAACCCCATTTTCCATTGAGTTTTACACCTGCGTATCCTTCGCTAAAAGAACGTGCGTCTTCGTATCGAGGTGGAATGATTTCTTTTCCTGTTTTATCAATAAAACTCCATTTACCGTTTAATTTGACGGGTGCCAATCCATTAGAAAATTGCCCTGCATCATCAAATTTGCAAGCAATGATTTCGTTACCAGTGGCATCAACAAAGCCCCATTTTTTTCCGGATTTTACCCTTGCCATACCGTCACTAAATTGAAAAGCATAACTATATTTGCAAGGAACAATTTCTTTTCCGGTTTTATCAATAAAACCCCATTTTCCGCTTGATTTTACAGCAGCAAAACCCTCTTTAAAACTTACGGCATCTTCATATTTCAATGGAACCACCTCTTTACCGGTTTTATCTACAAAACCACACACTTCAGAAACCTCTTCTTCTTCCATTTCTTCATCATCTAAACCTGAACTTTTTACTAATGCTAAACCTTCATAAAAATTATCTACTGCATCATATTTAAATTTGACCACGGTTTTACCGGTTTTGTCGATAAACCCCCATTTTAAACCTTTTTGGGCTTTTGCAAGTCCTTCTTGCATATACCAAAGATTATCAAACTTTGGTTCAAGAACTTGTTTTTTATTTTTATCTACATAACCCCATTTATTGCCTTTTCTAAAAGGAATTAATATCTCATCATTTAAATTTTGGGCGTTTAATGAGATAACCACACAAAAAAGTATTAAACCTAAACAATTTTGTTTTTTCATGCTTAATTTTTTTCAAAATTAAAATCAATTTTAATGCCAAAAGAAAAGTTTTATTCACACTTTAAATCTAAATGAAACGCTTTAGTTGAATAAATTGTATAATTTTGCGTTATGCAAGCGTATTATGATTTTGTAATTATTGGTGCCGGGGCAGTGGGTTTGTCTTGTGCTTATAAGTTGATGTTAAAATTTCCTATTGCAAAAATTTTGGTTTTAGAAAAAGAAAATCAGGTTTCTTCCCACCAAACAGGGCATAATTCTGGGGTAATACACTCAGGGTTATACTACAAACCCGGTTCTAAAAAAGCAATCAATTGTATCAATGGTAGAGAACAATTGGTCAAATTTGCACAAAATAATGATGTAAAACATGAAATTTGTGGAAAAATTGTTGCCGCAGCTACTGATGACGAATTACCTCGTTTAGAAAAAATTTATCAAACCGGTTTACAAAATGGTTTAGATAAAATTCAAATGATTGATTCAAAAGAAGCAAAAGAAATTGAACCTTATTGTAATACAATAAAATCTATATGGGTGCCTTACACCGGAATTATTGACTTTCCTGGTGTATGTAAAAAATTATCAGAAATTTTGCAAAATAATGGTCATCAAGTAATTTTTCATCAAGAAATTATCGGAATTAAAAAAAATCAAGATAAAACCTATACGCTAATAACACGAAATAATACTTATCAAACTCGATATTTTATTGCTTGTGCGGGTCTTCATTCTGATAGAATAGCAAAATTAGAAAATTTGCCTTTGAAAATGCGAATTGTTGGTTTTCGAGGAGATTATTATGAACTTACCCACGAATCAGAACACAAAGTTAGAAATTTGATATATCCAGTGCCTAATCCACAGTTTCCATTTTTGGGTGTACATTTTACAAGAATGGTATTAGGAGGCGTAGAATGCGGACCGAATGCAGTTTTTACTTTTAAAAGAGAAGGTTACCAAAAAACAGATTTTAGTCTTAAGGATACAATTGAAGCATTAAGCTATAAGGGAACCTTAAAATTTATGTGGAAACATTGGCGTTTTGGTTGGGATGAATACAGAAGAGCTTTTTCTAAAAGTTTGTTTTTAAAGCAGTTACAAAGACTTTTGCCGAGTTTAACCCTTGGAGATTTGAAGCCCGGTAGGTCGGGTGTTCGTGCTATGGCGCTCGATGCAAATGGTAATATGATTGATGATTTTGCTTATGAAATAACTGAACATTCTTTGCATGTGCTTAATGCACCCAGCCCAGCAGCTACTGCTTGCTTAGCGATTGGTGATGATATTGTTAATTTAGCTCAAAATAGTTGGAACTTGTAAATCAAATTATGTTAAAATTTTTACAAAAAAATTTATTTTATGTATTTTTACTTCTTGCTTCTTTATTTTTAGGTTATTATGCAGGCAAATATATTGCCAATTATTTTTCTCCTAAAAAATCAGAACAGCATGCTCAGATTATTCAATCTATTCAATCGATAGCCAAAATTAGTACTTATAAGATTCACCAGTTAGAAGAAATCGAATGGTCTAATGAGGTAATTTCTCATTCAAATTATTTTAATTTTTTTAACGAAATTTCTAATCTATTGTATTTGAAAAATTTAAAACTTTCTGCACCGGTTATAGCAACCTACGGCGTTGATTTGGATTCTATTCCTATTCAAACAAAATTTTTGAACGATTCTTTTTTTATTGAACTTCCAGAAACAAAATTGCTTCATTTTGAAGTACTTTGGAATGAAAAAAAAATTTTTTCTAATAAAGGATTATTAGTTTTAGAAAATGATCATCAATTTGATAATTTGGAAAAATTATTTTACGATGAGAAAATTGCAATTTATAAAAATAAAGACACAGCTTTTTTAGAAGCAAAAAAAATTTTTGAAAATCAGATTATTAGTTTTTTTAAAAATATGGGATTAAATGTTAAAGTGATGAAACAATAAATTTTGGCATAAAAGTTGCCATTGGTTAACTCAGTTTTAATTTAATTTTAATTTTTTAATTATGTTCACAAAAAACATTTTATCAAAAGCGTGGATGCTACTTTTGGTTGCATCATTGGGTATGTTTTCTTGCAAAAAGAAAGATGATACACTCGGAAACAATAATAACAATAACAACAACAACAATCAAGGTAAAAAGTTCTTTCTAATGACAATTCTGGGATAATCTTAATGCCCTTAATTTCTTAATGGTTAATGGTTTAAAAATGAATAAGCGACATTACTTGTAGTTTTTTTTTACAAAATATCTGAAAGTAAGAAATTTCTAAATTTTTAAAACATTTTCATTTTTATAAAATACAGAAGTTGTCGTTTTTAAAGGAACAATAGGTGGAATTCCTGAAAATCCAATTTCTTTGAAACCATGAGAATTCATAAATTCAAAAATTTCAGGGTAGCACTCAGAATTATCCAAAATCAAAATACCATCGTCTTTAAGTTTTTGAATAGCAAACTTAATA
>Ga0272446_1007818_pt1 | contig 10491 bp, 10 predicted proteins | sample YNPCB0061_FD_194587 | JGI IMG/M metagenome (GOLD analysis project Ga0272446, IMG submission 194587) | Hot spring microbial mat communities from Yellowstone National Park, WY, United States - YNP-CB-006-1 | ecosystem: Environmental > Aquatic > Thermal springs > Hot (42-90C) > Sediment | place... | reverse complement strand
GCCGTTCCCTAGGTATTGATTGCGGTTCGCACCGAAGTACGTCTCCGGACTCTGTGCCTCGATGTCGGTTACCGCGTCCTTCGGGGCGACGGTACCGGAAGCGACGGAACCCTGCATGCCGAGCACATCCATGCGTTCCTTGAGTGCCTTCTGGATCGCCGCTTCGGTCTCGTCGTAGTTCCCCTCGCCCGCGTGGTCGTAGACGATGTAGCCGTCGATGTCGATGAGATACTTGCGCGGCCAATAGGAATTGCCGAACGCGTTCCAGGTGCCGTAATCATTGTCGAGGACGACCGGATATTTGATGCCGAAGCCGACGACCGCCTTGTGCACATTCCCCAAGACGTGCTCAAAGGCGAACTCAGGCGTATGGATGCTGATGATCTCGAGCCCCTGGTCGTGATACTTGTCGTACCATGCCTTCACGTACGGGAGCGTCCGCTGGCAGTTGATGCAGCTGTAGGTCCAGAAATCGATGAGCACAACCTTCTTCCCCTTGAACTGCCCGATGGTGATCGGCTGGTTGTCAGTGTTGATGAATCCGCTCGGGTCGGCGATCTCCGGCGCTTTCGGGTATTCGAGCTGCTTCATCGCGATGCGCGCAGCGGCGGAAAGCGTCGAGGGTTTCGCGGATGTGGCGCTCGTCGTGGCGTTAGTCGCCATCGCCTCGCCCATGGTGTCGGTCGTCGTAGCTTCCGGAGCCGGCGAGAGCGTCGTCGCAGGCGAGCCCTGTGATGAGAGCAGCTTTTGCTCGATCTGGGTCACGTCGTAGAAATGCTCTGCCGCAAACGTCTCGATGTTCTTATCGAAGCCGAGGAAGATAGCGACGCCCAGTGCCAGGAACAGGACGCCGATCGTGCGCTTGATCCAGCCATTCGGATCGCTCGCGATTCCTAAGGCTTCCAGGAGCTTCGCGCCGGCGAGCGCGACGACGAACAAGCCGCCGCAGAGGCCGAGCGCGTACACGAGGAGATAACCGACGCCTTCGGGGATGCTGCGCGGGAGTACCGTCGCGAGGATGAGGAAGTATGTCGGGCTGCAGCTGGAGAACACGGGGCCGAGCGCCGCGCCCGTGAGCACGTCTCCCGCGAAGTTCTGCTTCTGGTAGCCGACCGCGAGCGCCTTGTTCGATTCTTGATTCACCTTGCCGAGGAACGGGATCATGTCCCAGAGCTTGGGGAATATCATCGCGATACCGAGCGCGATGATGATCACGCCCGAGAGTTCCTGCCAGAACGCCTGCGGCACGTTGATGAGCGCCGTCGATACCTTGAGGATGAGCGTGAAGAGCACGACCGAGACGCCCAGCGAAAGCGTGACAGTAACGATGCGCCGCAGGCTCGAGCCGCCCGAAAGCGTGCCACCGACAATGACCGGCAAGAGCGAAATCGTACAAGGTGCAAGTATCGTGAGCACGCCTGCGAGAAACGAGGTGACGAGGAGTATCATGAGCGCCGTATTTTCACCACCACACGTCAATGGTACGGGGGGAACATTTTCGTGTCAAAACTAACTCTACCTGAATATACTCGCTCCGAGTGCGACGGTCGTGTTGGCAATAAGCCACAGCGAGTAGGTAAACGTAATGGCCTTTTCACGGTGCACGACGCCGTAGATGATCCATACGATATTGAATGCCGCGTATCCGCTCCAGGTGAGCGCCGAGACGCCGGCCGCATGGCCGGTAGAATAAATCTGCCAAATCTGCGGGATCGTAAACGCCGGACCGAGGAAGCCGACCACGAAGATAATGCGATCGAGGAAGCGTACCGCAGCCGAAGGGTGCGGATACGGTTCGAGATTCTTATAGAGGCGCCGCCGCACGCGCTGATGATGCTGAGCGAGGCTCATCCCGGAATTATAGCAGCACCCGCGCGAGGCGGAGATCGTCGAACGAGAAGCGGCCCTTGAGCGCGGCATGCGCCGGTGCGAGCTTCTCCGCACCGAGGCGCTCGAACACGGGCGCGATATCGCGCAGCGCATCGAGGAGCGCGCGGGGCGCCATGCGCTCCACATCGCGCTTGTCGAGCTTCCCCTGCATAAAGAGTTCCTCGATGTGCCCGACGATCGTCGTCTTCGCAAGTTCCCGCTCCTTCGCGATGTCTGTCAGGTTCTTTCCGTCCTTGATAAGTGCGAGCGTCTTATCCAGGCTGGCACCCTTGATCGGCCGCTTCGTGGCACGCGTCTTCGGCACCACCCCGCCTGCCAAATCGCCGCCGGAAGCGCGCACGAACGCATCGGAGAGCGCGCGGTGCTCGTCGTCGTCCATTTCCTCGAACCGTTTGCGCGCCGCAGCCGATTGCTTCTTGAACATGAGATCAGCCTTGGCGACCTCGGGATGAACCTCGAGCGCGCGGCGGTTGTAGCCGATGAGTCGGAGTCCGGCGAGCGTGCGCACGCGCGAGAGGGCGACATACCCTTGACCGTACTCGAATGCGCGAGAGAGATCGACCACCGCTTCGTCGAGCGTCATCCCCTGGCTCTTGTGAACGGTGATAGCCCAGGCGAGCCGGAGCGGCAGCTGCGAGATTCGCGCCAAGGTCTTGCCTCCGTCATCCATCTTCCATTCCGCGGGTCCCACCTCGAGCACGCCGCGCGCGGTGCGTACGACAGGAGCACCGCCAGAGGTGAACGATTCGACGACGCCGAGCGTGCCGTTGACGAACGCGCCCGCGGGGTCGTTCTTGGTAAACATCACTTTCGCGCCTTCTTTCAGTACGAGCATTTCGGGAGAAAGGCAACCGCGCTTGAGAGCCTCGACGAGATGTGCCGGACCGCGTGAGGACATGGGAAATGTCTGTGCTTTACTTTTCAGCTCGTCGAGACGTATCCTATTGAGGGAATCAACGTTCTCATTGTGCGAGTAGAGCCGCGGTATATCGCGCTCGACACCATCGGATTCAATTGCGCGACTGGCGAGTGTACGGTACGCATCGTCCCCTACCCGTCCGCGCCGCAATGCACTAAGCAACTTCGTGAAGATCTCGTCGCGGTGGCGATGCTGCTCATGTAGGTAGCATACGATGGGATTCAAGGCGCCCCACGCATCCGCGGCGAAGGCGAATGGAGCGGATTCTGATCGCCCGCCGCGTTCGATGGGCGGCAACTGGAAGAAGTCACCAACGAGTACCACTTGCATGCCGCCGAACGGGTACTCGCGCCCGCGCACCTCGCGCACGATTTCGTCGACCATGTTCAGCGTATCGCAGCTGAGCATCGATATCTCGTCGATGATGAGGACGTTCGTCCCGCGCATGCGCTCTACAACCTTCTTGTTGCTCGCAATCGCGTCGAGGTCGTAGGGTGAGAGTGTGTCGCGAACGCCGAGTCCACTCCAGCTGTGGATGGTCTGTCCGCCGATATGCGTTGCGGCAATGCCGGTTGAAGCGGTTATGGCGGGCTCGATCCCCCGCTCGCGCAGCCAGCGCACGTAGGCATTAATCGTGTGCGTCTTGCCACTCCCCGGCTCTCCGGTAAGAAATACATGAGCGCCAGTCTGAAGCACCTTGAGTGCGGTTGATTGGAGCATGGAGAGAGTGTATCACTGGCGCAACGGTTCCTGTCTCAAGGCCAAAAGTGCTTTTTTCACTGCGGCCATACTCTCATCGTCGAAAATTGATATCGGTATGGGAGACACGTTGATATTCTTGAGTGCGGCACATTTTTCCTCACGTTCCTTTTCGGAGACTAAGTCGCTTTTCGTGAGGAATACCTGTTCGTCTTTCTCGAGGAGCACCTTGTCGTACCTGCCGAGCTCATCACGAATCGTTCGGTAGTCGCGGACAACATCATCGCTCTCAGCCGAGACGAGGTGGAAGAGCGATTTTGTTCGCTCGATATGTTTGAGAAACTTAATGCCGAGTCCCTTGCCGCTCGAGGCACCCTCGATGAGTCCGGGTATATCGGCAATGATGACCCCGTAGAAATCGCCAAGGTTTGGCTCGAGCGTCGTAAACTGGTAATTGCCAACCTTGCTCTTGGCATTGGTGAGCGCGTTGAGGAGAGATGATTTACCCGCATTCGGCAAGCCGACGAGACCGACATCGGCGATAAGGAGGAGCTCCAGCCGGAAGTCACTCTCATCGCCGGGCGTCCCGTCTTCGTGCTCCCGCGGTGATGTATTGCGCGATGAACGGAACTTGAAATTGCCGCGGCCTCCTTTACCACCGCCACAGACCAGCACGCGCTCGCCGATCGCGTTTACCTCATAGACGGTGCCGGTCTTGAGGTTGGTGACGCGCGTCCCGCGCGGCACCTTGAGGATGAGATCTTCGCCGCGGCGGCCGTCGATGAACTGCCCGCGACCGTTTTTACCATCCTCCGCATGAATCTCCTTCTTGCTGGCATAGGAGGCGAGCGCATTGATATCGGCGACACCTTCAAGGTAGATGGAAGCGCCGTTGCCACCATCGCCGCCCGTCGGTCCTTGCATGAGCTTCACCTTTTGAAAGGCGGTAGCGCCGGTGCCACCCTTGCCGGCGCGCAAATGTATGGTGACGTCGTCGACAAACATGCTGGCATGCTAGCACAGCCTCGATGAATCACCTCATTAGCGTCGAGACGTCCCGACCACTATAAACTCATTCGTAGCGGAGCCGTCTTTTACGTGTTGGGCGAGCGGGAACGTTCGGCATAGCAGCTGTCTGTTTCGTATATCCGCACCCTGCACGCCACGGAGATGCGCTCTAAAAACCATGCGGCGATAAGTTCGGCCGTTGGGTTCTCGAGGCCCGGGACATCATTTAATACCTGGTGATCAACTTTTTGAATGAGCGGCTCAACAATGGCATCCAGTTCAGCAAAATCCATCACAAAGCCACGCTCATCAAGTTCACCATTCACATACACCATCATGCGGTAGTTATGCCCATGCAGGTTACTGCAGCGGTGTGTCGGCGGCAACTTGGGGAGACGATGTGCCGATTCAAAACGGTATTCGCGCGCGATGGTTGTCATACTACTGATACTGGATGAAGATGGGCTTGGGCGCAAGTTTTAACACCTGTACGGGCGTCATCATGCCGGTTGAGGGGGGCTTCAAATCATTCTTATAAAAGAGTTTGAAACCGGTAAACTGGACAGGCTCGGAATAGATGACCCGCTGGTAGGTATTGATTTTTTTCGCTTGATCACCCCAGCCATCCATGTCCATTACTATCTGCACCTCAGGGAGCGGCTTGATCATGGAAGCGCGAGTCACCATGTCTTCGGTAAAACGATGCACAATGAGAATCTTGGGCGGCAGGTTGTACGTATCGACGAGCTCAGCTAAAAACTGTGCAGCGTAGTTTATATCCTTTGCGTCAAAACTGCCGATCACCGTGCCGGGAGCAGCACCATGCATCGCGAATTCCGGATCGATTGCCAGGTGCACCTGTGGCAGTCTGAGAAAATCGGCGAGGAGCGGGAGTTCGTCCTGCAGGGTGCTCTTCCCGACCTGCACATCGAGAATCACGATACCATTCACCTCGCGCGCATCGTCGAGTGCCTGTTGAATTTCGGAGTCTGGCATGCGCAAGCGGTACTTGCCATCCTTCCCTGCCGAACCTTGCGCCGTAACCGCAATATAATCGATCGCGGGAATAACCGGAGTTGATGGGTCCGCGGCCTGCCACAGCGCGACGGTCGCCTTGAGTTTCGCGATCATTTCGTCATGCGAATACTCTCCGAGGACACCCATCCCAGTCGAAAGATAATTGCCGTAATATGCGACAATACGATTGAATGGCAGGAGCGCTCCACCCAAGGGATAGGGAGCTTCTGCCGGCCAGAGAAACGGTCTCGTCGCAGTCGCCGAGGTGTCAGTAGTGGTCGCTGAGAGACGCGGATCGTTCGCGAGCGCCTTCAGCTTCGCATCGTAGAGCGCTCTATCAAGTGGGGGGCGCGGGGGCTTCGTCACCGTCTCGCTCGAAGGTGGTACGCCGCGAGTAAAGGCGACATCGTCTGACAAGAGGCGCGTGCCGGCATAGCCGACACCGGCGCTCGCGACAAAGATCAAGCCAATCGCAAAGAGGGGTCGCGCCAGCGGCGTGCGCGGATTGGTCGCGCGCTTGTGGTGGCGTTCGAACATACGCACGAACTATAGCATGCGCAGAAAGCGCCGGTTTAAACCGGCGCTTGGCTGAACTCTCAGTGCAGTGCTGCAATCAAGAGGTCTCCTCTTCGCGCTTCACCTATCGCCGCTTGGAGCGAATTGGAGAGCATAATCGGAGTTCCGTCTGCGTCATGAAGAGAGAAGACAGAAATCTCTAGCGACATCTCTTTTAGCAACTCCTCCATGCCCGGGAAAAGTAGGTGAATCTCATCCCCCTTGAGTACCTTGATGTAGGCGATCTCTCCGTAGCCGAGCAACGCAAATTCACGCATGCTCATAACGGGTGTCTTTTTCATTCTCAAGGAATCCATGATGAACCTCCTCTGGCAAGCCACCCTGACCTCCTTTTAGCTTAGCAACTCTCCCTATCAGCGCAAGCATTTATTTGAGGAGGGACTGAACCTCTGCGCGCAGTGCATCGAACGTCATCGGCCCGCGCTGGTGAGCAACAATGTCGCCATGCCAGTTGATGAAAAGAATCTCGGGCATCGCGAAACCACCAATGGCCTTATAGAAAGTGTCGTTTTGGTCGAGCAGGTACGTTATCCCGAGAGAAAGAGGGAGTCTGTCGGTGAACTGCTGAGCATCGCCCTTCGGCTCGGCGCGATTGATTGCAACAATGTGGATTGCCGATCCGTATTCACCCTGGATAGCGGTGAGATCCTTGAAGCCTTGCTCGCAATACGGGCACCAGCTTGCCCACGAATACACAATGAGGAGCTGAGGGTGAAATGCGGCGAGGCGGACGGTGTTACCCTCGTAATCATAAAACGGCATCGTCGAGAGCCGTACGACCGATCCTTCGGTCCCGGTCTTGGGCACAAGTGCGAAGTAGATGAGACCACAGAAAAACGCAAAACAGACGATCACAATCGCGATATTGTCCCGCAGGGAGGTGAACATGTGCCGCATCATATCACCTTCATCCGGTCCAATCGAAGAGCATCATGGAGAAGTCTGCGAGATTCGTTGTGCCGTCGCCATTGATGTCGCCCGCGCCGGCGCTCCCCCAGCTCGTGAGAAGAATAGAGAAGTCGATAAGATTTACCTTACCGTCCTGATTGAGATCCGAACGGCCGATACTTCCCACAGAGGTGGGTTGCTGTGTAACTGATTCGCCAATGCCCAGCAAGACGGGGGCACTGTAATTACTCATTTCTTTGTTCGAGAGTGCTACTCGCGCGGAGACGCTATAGGTACCGCGCCCGAGCTTCCCTCGCGGCACATCAAGTTCCCACGTACCATCCGCGCTCGTGCTTGCGGTAAACGTACTGAGAGCTCCCGGGGTCTTCCCCTGTGGCACGATGCGCACACTAATGCTGCTCTGCGGGATGCTCTCGCCGCGAATGGTAACTCCCGATCCGATGGGGACACTGTCCGCATCGAGCCAGGTGATCGGAGGAACTATGACATTGTTGATGGTATTGTTCGTGCCCGCTTCGAGTGTAAGCGTCGTCGAAACTGAGCCTGAGCTGTGCCCCGCATTGTCGGTTGCTGAGACAGCGAACGTATAGACACCGCGCTCAAGCTGGGTAATCTGTGCGCTAAAACTGCCATTCTGTTTTGCTTTGACCGTTGTCTTCGCTATGCCGTCTTGCAGGATGCGCACATTGCTCGAGGGGAATGTCCACCCATTCAGTGTCACCGTTGAGAGGAAAAGCACCGAGCTTCCATTGGGGTAATCTCCCGAGCCTCCTCTGCCGATGATGCCCGATCCTTCGACGGAGTTCGTCGTCTCCGGGGTGGGCGCCAAGTTAAAGGATATGACATAATCGGTATCGTTCTCTGCTCCCTGGAACGATCGACAACGGACGTAATACGTATAGGCGGTATTGTCGACAAGACCGGAGAGATCGGCAAAAAACGATTCGCCATCGTACGTGGAGAAAGAATACGGTAGTGAAGCATAGGTTGTGCTCGCAACAGTACCATAACGGCAAGTCGCGAGCTGATTAGTCTTGACGGAGATCTCGACGAGGGGGTTGCCGGCAGAGATCTGCCCGCTCGGGTAGCCGTCCGTGATAACGGGCATTACGGCTGTCGGAAGGCTGCTCACCGCGACCTGCGGGACAATCGCGATTAACGTATTCGCCTTATCGATGACCGCAGCGTCCGTATCCCGCGTGACAATGTCGATACGATAGGAACCGACAGTGTCGGGATTGCCCCAACCAAGACTCCCCGTACCGCCGAACGTCGCATTCGTCCCAATGGTGATCTTGACCCGAGAACCTGCCACGAGGCCGCTTGTGCTCGCGAGCGTAAACGTGATGGAACCGTTCTGACCCGAGACAATGGAAACACCGTCAGATGTTGCATCGGCACTGTCGGCAAGTACTCGATCGACATACGAAGAACTGGTCGCAACAGCGAGATCGATGTCACTCGTCGCAAGCCCCGCCGGGATTACAAAGGAACCAGCTTGCGGCGTGATCACGATACTGCCCGAAGCGGGTATTGCATGGGTGATCGTGAACTCAATTGCGTGATTAGCGACAAACTCAGGTGCAGATGTCGATATCGTGTCGCGCACGAATGTGAGCATCGAGGCGTATGCCGCTCCCGGGGTAATTGCGGCGAATGCTAGTGCTACCCAGACGAACCAGTCTGCACCGGCTTCCCTTCGGACCGAAGTCATCATCACTATCTATTATAGCGCGAACGGCATCAGTGGTTACGCAAATCAACGAGCAGTGCTCCGCGCGTCGCCGCAATATCGCGTCGTGCATCAAAATAAAAATTTACGGCGATGAGCAAGAACAGTAGAACACTCATGACAAAACTCACTACGCCCAGATAATCGGTCGGCGTCGCACGCGCGTCTGCCGCTTCTCGTGCAGCGAGATCAATCGCCTTTTGATCGAGCGCTTCCTTTTTTTGCTGCAGCTGTGCGGCAAGCTCGCTGTACTCGTTCGGTGGCACTGCCGCACTCATGCTAACCGATGCCGCTCCCAAAAGGGCGCTCGAGTCACGCGCAATGATGGCAGGTGCACCCGCATACAAGCCGTATCCGAAAAAGCCAACTGCCGCCAGAAATGCGAGAATCGTAAACTCACGACGGAGAAGTTCATTGCGATGCATAGCTCACGCGAAGACAAAGAAGAGAAATCCGAGGAAAATAAGTGCGAACAGCGTAATTGATATGATGGTAACCATCATGAGCGAAACCGATCGCTGCTGTCTCACCACTGGCATAACCCTGCCTCGGCCAGCCCCCATGACGCGCAATGTCCGGCGGATATACACCCGAACACTAACGAATATTGTCAGTATGAGTCCGAGCAGGAAACCGACAAAGAAAAGTATCGGCTTGAGCGGCAATACCCAAAACGAAGCAGTTGCTGAAATTGTTTTGCGCACCTGATCTCCATAGACGAGCGACAACACTGCCTGGTAGCGACCGAACGCAAAGCTGTTGCCGTCCCACTCCGCCGCATAAGTACGATCACTGCCCGGAAAAACCGGCGCTGCCGTGTCATTGACGCTTACAGTAGCGACTTTCTTTCCAAACATGTCGGTAATCTCGATGATACCCGTCGGGCGAGCGAGCACATTACCGAGATTAGAGACCTTCGCCGTAAATGAGACTGAGGGCGAACTATAAATAAACCTCTTTGTCGAGAATTCGCGCAGTTGCGCATCCTCTATCACATCGCCGGGGAGTTTCAGATCGATAATGGTACCAACACTGTATCCGATACCGGCCCCGCTTGAGCTGAGCGAAGGGGCTTCAGACTCAAGAAAGACGCCACCAAAATGCGCCCCGGGAGACGCATCGGCAGGAACGCGCACCGAAAATGGAATGAAGCGTGTTTCTCCGGGACCAAGGGTAATCGCATCGCGCGGCAAATCTATCCAAGAGGAGAGTGAGTAGTTAGTCGCCTCTCCTGGTATTGCGAAAATAGGCAGTCCATTTTGATCAAGACCCTTGATGTCTCGCGCTTTTGCAACGAGCGTCGTTTCTGTATGGGCGAGATTCGTCACCTTAACTGAAAACTGATAGACCTGACCAAGCTTCGCGTTGTCCTCAAGTACCGCGGGAGATATTTTAAGGCCCTCAGCCTGCGCATGAGCAATCGAAGGCTGCAGTCCAATAAGAAGCATTGCTATGCCGACACCGAGGCCATTCAGCGACGTATATCTCATAGCGAAGTTATTATAATTTTCAGTATATGCCCTTCCCTTTACAACACAACCCCCGCACGAGAACAACGGGGGCTGGTCGCGCAAAGGCACTCAACCCTTGCTAGAAGGTAGGCGTGGCTACGTAAGTAAGCTTATTGGTGTAATCGTTACCGGCAGCTTGAAGCGCTGATATCTGGATCTCATACAGCACACTTGCGGTTCCCTTGTTACCGGTAGCTCCGTCTGAAGGGCCGGTGTGAGCAAAAACCGGG
>Ga0272446_1007816_pt1 | contig 10492 bp, 6 predicted proteins | sample YNPCB0061_FD_194587 | JGI IMG/M metagenome (GOLD analysis project Ga0272446, IMG submission 194587) | Hot spring microbial mat communities from Yellowstone National Park, WY, United States - YNP-CB-006-1 | ecosystem: Environmental > Aquatic > Thermal springs > Hot (42-90C) > Sediment | place... | reverse complement strand
CTTTGCCCATGAAGAAGGCAGAGAAGGCTCTGTATCGTGAATCCACGGGCCGTGAGACAATCCCAGGACAGCCATTCCGGGAAGCCTGGGTAGTGGCCGGGCGGCGGTCCGGGAAGAGCTTCATTGCAGCCTTGATAGCCTTGTTCCTGGCCTGTTTCAAGGACTACCGGCCCCACCTGGCCCCTGGGGAGCGAGCGCATATCCTGGTGATTGCCGCGGATCGGGGCCAGGCTCAGGTGATCTTTCGTTACATCAAAGGTTTCCTGGCTTCTGTCCCCATGCTGGCCCGGCTGGTGGAGTCAGAAAAAGCAGAGTCCATTGACCTGACAAACCGGGTGACCATGAGTGTGGCCACATGCAGCTATAAGAGCGTCCGGGGGTTCACCGCAGCGGCGGTGATTGCTGATGAGGTTGCTTTCTGGCGATCCGATGAAGGAGCGGACCCGGCCACAGAAGTTATCCGGGCGGTACGTCCCGCCTTGGCCACTATACCGGATTCCCTTTTGCTTGGTATTTCTTCCCCCTATGCCCGGTCCGGCCCCTTGTGGGAGGCCTACCGGAAACACTACGGGGAAAATTCCGACACCCTGATATGGCAGGCCCCCACCACGGTAATGAACCCCACCATTGCCAGTGATCTGATTGACCGGGAGCTTGAAGCCGATCCCGAAGCGGCAAGGGCGGAATGGTTAGCTGAGTTTCGAAGCGACCTGGCCAGCTTCCTTGACCCGGAAGTCATTGAGGCGGTCACGATCCCCGGACGCTATGAGCTTCCCCCACAGCCCAGGGTACAATACACGGCCTTTGCGGACCCTTCAGGCGGGCGTGGGGACGCGGCGGCCCTGGCCCTGGCCCATGCTGAGGGGGAGCGGGTGATATTGGACGTGGCCCGGCGCTGGCCGGCCCCTCACGATCCGGCGGTTGTGGTGGGGGAGATGGCCGGGATTCTCAAAACCTACGGGTTGCGGCGGGTAACCGGGGACCGTTACGCCGGGGCCTGGCCGGAGCAAGAGTTTCAAAAGCATGGGATCACTTATCAGGCGGCGGCCAAGGACAAGAGCACCCTTTACCTTGAGCTTCTGCCCCTGGTACTCTCAGGGAGGGTTGAGCTTTTGGATATTCGCCAACTTTTTTCGGAGCTAAGGAACCTGGTGAGGCGGACCCGGAGCGCCGGGCGCGACCTGGTGGATCATCCGCCACGGGGACAAGACGATCTGGCGAACGCCACGGCGGGGGCTTGTTCCCAGGTGGGGACAGAGGTAAGCCGGCCCAAGCCGCGGGTAAGGTGGCTTTAACTTCTGCCAAGCCGAAAAAGACCCTCTGTAGAAGCCCCTGGCCGCCAGGCGGGAGCGCCGGGGGCCTTGGGCTTTTGGCCCCCTCTGGAATGGTCATCTCATACACATTGATGATAAATTACCCTACCGCCTGTATTATGAGCCGCCCTCTCTGCATCTTGCAACGTTGGATATGGGCCAAGCCAGCGGCCATGTTTAGGGGCTGTTCCCTGGCCTGATAACCCCCGGCCATGATTGCAATGGCCACAGTCTCCCCTGTGAATAACCGCTTTATGCCCACGTGCTTGCCAGTTTTCATAAACCCAGTAATCCATATAAGGGTCACCTCCCTGTTTTAAAATGAATTTGTTCAGTTTGATGAAAAAGTGCTCATCCTCCCCGGCAATTTTTTTCTCCAGGCTGCCATGAAGATTGTAAGAACCCATGAAAAACTTAATCAAGGTCTAAAAATATGGTCACATTCATTTTTTTCATTTTCTTACCCTCCAGAGGTTTTTAAACAGCTTCCCCCAGAAAATCTTGTGGTTTTGTGCTATAAGGGGTGCAGGCTGGTAACCTCGCAGGATAGTGCGTATGACCCTCGACCCCTTTAAAACGTATATCCACACTCTGCAAGCTGATTTGGCCAGGGGCAACGCCTCTGAGCATACCCACAGGCCCGCCCTCAAGACCCTCCTGGAATCCCTGAGGGAACGCCTCACGGCTACCAATGAGCCAAAGCAAGTTACCGAATGCGGCAAACCCGACATAGCGGTTTATCAAGGGCCGGTGCTCCTGGGGTATCTGGAAACCAAGGACGTGGGGGTCAACCTGGACGCAGAGGAACGAGGCCCCCAGCTAAAACGTTACCGGGAAGCCCTGCCTAACCTCATTCTTACCGACTACCTTGAGTTTCGCTGGTATGTGAACGGCGAACGCCGGGCCGTGGCGTCCCTGGGGACCGTGGAGCGGGACGGCAAGATCAAGGCCAGGAAAGAGGCCCTGGCCGCGGTGGGGGATTTGCTGGCCCAATTCCTGGCCCTCAAGCTCCCCTCCATCGGCACGGCCAAAGAGTTAGCCCTGAGAATGGCGAAGCTGGCCGGGCTGATGCACAATGCCGCGCTCAAGACCCTGGAAATGGAGCCGCCCACGGGGACCCTCAAGGGCTGGCTTGCGGCCTTTGAAAAGACCTTGGTTCCCAATCTCTCCCCGGAAGAATTTTCCGATATGTATGCTCAGACCCTCACTTACGGTCTTTTTGCCGCCAGGGTGAGCATAGGGGAGGGCCAGGACTTGCGCCGGGATACCGCCGCCGGGTTGCTTCCCGAGACAAACCCTTTTCTCAAGAGGCTCTTTTATCATCTGGCCGGGCCTGAAGTCCCCCCCACGGTGTCCTGGGTTGTTGATGATATGGTAGCCCTGCTGAATGCCGCCGACCTTGAGGCGGTCATGGCCGACTTTGGCCGGGGGTCCCTGGAAAAGGACCCGGTAGTCCATTTCTATGAAACCTTCCTGGCGGCCTATGACCCGGAAAAGCGCAAGGTCCGGGGGGTCTATTACACCCCTGAACCCGTGGTGTCCTATATTGTCCGGGCCATTGATTATCTACTCAAGGACCGCTTTAGCCGCCCGTGGGGTATTGCTGACAAGAACACCCTGATTCTTGACCCGGCTTGCGGCACGGGAACCTTTCTGCACAGCGTCATTGCCCTGATTTACGACACCCTGTGCGCCCAAGGGCAGGCCGGGGCCTGGGCTTCTTACGTCTCCCAAAGCCTCTTGCCCCGGATATTCGGCTTTGAGCTTCTCATGGCCCCCTACGCCGTGGCCCATCTCAAGCTGGGGTTGCTCTTGCGGGAGAAAGGCTTTGACTTCCCGCCAGGGCAGCGCCTGGGGGTCTATCTCACCAATACCTTAGACGAGGGTTTTAAGAAAGCTGAGGTCCTGCCCCTGGCCGGGTTCATTACTGAGGAAAGCAACGCGGCAGCCCGGATCAAGAAAGAGGACCCCATAGAGGTGGTCTTGGGAAATCCGCCTTATGCGGGCCACTCTGCTAATGCCAGCTTGCGCCGGGAAGTGGGGTTGACCGGGACGGTGAAAACCGTGCGGACCTTCATAGGCCGGTTGATTGAAGATTATAAGCAGGTTGACGGCAAACCCTTGGGAGAAAAGAACCCCAAATGGCTGCAAGACGATTACGTCAAGTTTCTCCGGTGGGGCCAGTGGCGCATTACCCAGACGGGCCGGGGTGTCCTGGCCATGATTACCAATCACGGCTACCTGGACAACCCCACTTTCCGGGGCATGCGCCAACAGCTAATGCAGACCTTTAGCGAAATCTACCTCTTGAATCTGCACGGCAACGCCAAGAAGAAAGAAGTTTGCCCGGACGGTTCCAAAGACGAAAATGTCTTTGACATTCAACAGGGGGTGGCTATCGGGCTGTTTGTGAAGTCCCCCGGCTCTCCCGGCCAAGCCAGGGTCCATTATGCGGACCTGTGGGGGACGCGGGAAGAGAAAAACAAGTCCCTGGCCGAAATGGAGGTGGTCACCACGCCTTGGCAGGAACTTCAACCCCACTCGCCTTTTTATCTCTTTGTGCCCCAAGATACCGATTTGCGTGCCGAATATGACCGGGGTTGGCCCGTGCCTGAAATCTTTCCGGTGAACTCTGTGGGTATTGTGACCGCCAGGGATAACCTCACCATTCATTGGACCCCGCAAGAAGTTATGGACACCGTGAAGGACTTCGCCGGGTTGGACCCGGAAACGGCCAGGGATAACTATCACCTGGGGAAGGACGTGCGGGATTGGAAGGTAGAATTAGCCCAAAAGGACCTGAGAACATCCGGCCTAAAGGAACAAATGGTTAAACCCATGCTCTACCGTCCCTTTGATGTGCGTTTCACTTACTACACCGGGCAAACCCGTGGATTTATCTGTATGCCCCGCTCTGAGGTCATGGCCCACATGCTGGCGGGGGAGAACCTGGGTTTGTGCGGTTCCCGGTCTGTGGAAATAAAAATGTGGGAGCATCTATTTTGCTCCCGGTCTATTATCCAACATCACACGGTTTCCTTAAAGGAAGTCAATTACCTGTTTCCCCTGTACATTTATCAAAAGCTGTTTGAACAGGTAAACAGAACTCCGAATATCAACCCCGCATTCATTAAAGACCTTTCCGGCAAGGTGGGCCTGGCCTTTGTGCCAGAGGGCCGGGGTGATCTGGAAACCACCACGGGGCCAGAGGACGTGTTTTCCTATGCCTACGCCGTGTTCCACTCCCCCACTTACCGGCAACGGTATGTTGAGTTTTTAAAAGGTGACTTCCCCCGTCTTCCCCTTACCGGCAACAAAGCCCTCTTTGCCGCCCTGGTTGGCCTGGGGGCGGAATTGGTATCCCTGCACCTGATGGAGTCCCCCCGCCTGGACACCTTCATTACCAAGTTCCCGGTTCCCGGTTCCCAGGTGGTGGCAGAGGTGCGCTATCAGGAGACCACCAGGCGAGTTTTTATCAATTCAGAGCAATACTTTGAAGGCGTGCCGCCTGAGGTGTGGGCTTTCACCATCGGCGGCTATCAAGTCTGCCACAAGTGGCTTAAGGACCGCAAGGGCCGGACCCTCAGCTTTGAAGACCTTCACCATTACCAGAAGATCATTGTGGCCCTGGCCGAAACTATCCGTCTCATGGAAGAGATTGACGCCGTGATCCTGGCCCATGGGGGCTGGCCCATACCTCCCCCCTAACCCAGAAAGCAAGCCCATGCGGTTATGAGAAAGAGAAAGTTAACCCCTGACAAAGAAATCACAGGACTTGACGGGTTGACCGTGGGAGATTTTTGGTCTTGGGCCTATTCCGACATTATGGGAAATCTTAATAGAACGGTTTTTGCTGAATTTGTGGTGGCTTCCGCCCTGGGCCTTCACGATAAATGCAGAATAGAATGGTATGCTTATGACTTGTCATATCAGGGGAAAAAGATTGAAGTAAAGTGCTCTGCCCACCTTCAAAGCTGGCAAGAAAACACCCCTTCCCTTATCAGGTATGATATTGCCAAAAAGAAATCATGGTCTGCGGAGACTAACACCTCTTCAGACGCGGCGGTTCGCTCTTCAGATTGTTATGTTTTCTGTCTCTATCCCGAGACTGACCCGGTAAAAGCCGATATTCTTGACGTTCCCGCATGGCTATTCTTTGTGGTTCCCACTGAACGGATTGACCAAAAATTCCCGAATCAAAAGAGCGTCGGCCTAAAAAAGATTCAAGCCCTGTGCAAGCCGGTGAAGATCACGAGGCTAAGAGAGGCGATTGACGTTAGCCTGACCAGGGAGGGCAGCCATGACCCGGCGGCTGATAAGACCACTGCAAAACTTCCGGGGAAGACGTTTAAGGAATAGCTGAACTTGGCCGGCCCTTGGTTTCTCTACTTAGATGAAAGCGGCGATCTGGGGTTTGACCCGGATAAGAAAGGCCGGTCCCGGTTTTTTACCATCTGCATCCTGGCCGTGAGCACCCCCGCCAGGAACCGCGCCCTGGCCCTGGCGGTGCGTAAGACCATCAAACGGCTGCTGAACCCCAAGGGCAGACGCAAGAGGCTGGTGGAAGAGCTAAAAGGAAACGCCACCTCCCTCAGGGTCAAGGAATATTTTTTCCGCCAGGTGACGGGGGTTCATTTCGGGGTTTACGCACTGACCCTGAACAAGGAGCGGCTATACCCTGAATTGCAAGGCCAGAAAGAGCGTCTTTATAATTACCTGGCCAGGCTGATCCTTGACCAGCTTCCCTTTGAAAATGCCGATGACGCCGTGAACCTGATTCTGGATAAGCGGAAACGGGCGGCCCACGTCCAGGAGTTCAACCGGTATGTGCAACGCCAGCTTGAAGACCGGATACCCCCCAATGTGCGGTTCAGGATCACTCATGAAAATTCCAAGGACAACGCCGGCTTGCAGGCGGCGGATTTGTTTTCCTGGGGGGTCTTCAGGAAGTACGAACGGGGAGATTCGACCTGGTACGAGGTTTTTCGGGGCAAGGTCCGCTATGATGACGTTTACCTGCCCCCAAAAAGAAAATGAGCGTGCCTTGCAGGCCATGGCCCCGGGGTTTGTCCTACCGATGGAAGGACCGTGCCCCAGGGACCTGCATAGGGCTCACCGCTCAAATATAAAATAAGGGTAAAATAGGGTATTGTCAAGCATTATCTTTGATGGGAGTCCCCCGGATAACCCATTGAAAATACTGAACGTGGCGCGGGGACTTGAACCCCTGACCTGCTGGGCTTGGAACCCCTGACCCCGTTTTCTCCCCCTTTCTTTTTCCCCTTTATCAGAACAAAGAAACCCAAAGCCCCAGAGGGGACACGTCCCCCGATTTTCTCATGTCCCCCGTAACCAATCAATATTACAACTTTATTTGCTGGGGACATGAGGGACAGGTGATTTCGGGAGGGGCATAGAAAAAATTTGACAGGTATATTTTTCTCTTGACAAAATATATCCAATGGCTACAATTGAACTATGACAGGGAAGGAATTACAGGAATGGCGGCGGAAGTGGGGGCTATCCCAAGAGGGTTTAGCCCAGCGTTTAGGCGTGATCCGGGTTACTGTGGCCCGCTGGGAAACCGGGACGCGGGCCATTCCTTCCTTTCTTTCCCTGGCCTTAGAGGCGTTAGAAAATCGGATGGAAAAGGAGGGGCGTCATGGCGAAGGTGTATAAGCGGGAGGGTCCCAGAGGCGTTTCCTGGGTAGCGGATTGGCTCACACCCGAGGGAAAGCGGCTACGAAAATTCTTTGAACTCAAGAAAGATGCTGACGATCACGTGGCAAAGGTGCGGGTTGCTAAGAGGGAAAACCGCTATCATGATGTGTTTGATGTGAAGAAAGAAACCCTGGTGACCTTCAATGAACTGGCAGACGAGTATGTTAAAAATTTCGGCGGGCAACGGTCTTTTGAGGGCTTCAAGCGCCATGTGGTGAAGGATTTGCGGGAAGTGTTTGGGGACAAGCGGCTTTCTGAAATTACCTACCTTGAGCTTGAGACTTACAGGAACCGGCGCAAAGATACCCCCACTAAGGCGGGCAAACCCAGGACAGACGCGAGCGTCAACCGGGACATGGCGATCCTGGGGCATATGTTAAGCAAGGCGATTGAGTGGGGGATGCTGGAAACCTCCCCCTTCAAGAAGGGCAAGCGGCTGATGTTCAAGGAAAACAATCAACGGCTGCGCTTCCTTGCGGATACTGAGGTTGAGGCCCTGATGAAGGCTTGCAGCCCCCACCTGAGGCCCATAGTGGAGGTGGCCCTTTTGACCGGCATGAGGCGGGGGGAACTTCTCGGGCTGAAGTGGGAGCAAATCAGGAACGGGTTTATTTACCTGACAGAAACCAAGAGCGGCAAGGCCCGGCAAATCCCGATCAATGACCGGCTGGCAGAGGTTTTCAAGGAAGTGCGCCGGGAAAAGCAGCTAAAATCCCCCTATGTGTTCTGCGATTCCCAGGGGAGGCGGTTCTTTGAAGTAAAGCGGTCCTTTGCTTCAGCTTGTCGGCGCGCCGGCCTGGAAGACTTCCGCTTTCACGATCTGCGCCATACCTTTGCTTCCCACCTGGTGATGAACGGGGTAGGCTTGAAGGCGGTACAAGAGCTTTTGGGCCATGCCGATATTAAAATGACCATGCGTTATGCCCACCTTTCCCAGGCCCACCTTATAGAAGCCGTGGCAGTGCTCAACAACTTGGGCATTGACACAAAATTGACACAAAATCCCCGCCAAAACAAAAAGGCTGACAGCCTTACCTCTGCCAACCTCTTGTAATTCCGGCTAATCTCTGGTCGGGACGAGAGGATTTGAACCTCCGACCCCCTGAACCCCATTCAGGTGCGCTTCCAGTCTGCGCCACGTCCCGACGGAAATTAAGTGTACCAACCAAACGGTGCCCTGTCAATGCCTGAAAGCGGCCTGAGACACGGAGTTTTCCCCGGCCGCATTCTCTTTCTGAAAAGCCTGTTGAAATAATTCTTTTTATTTGATAGAGGTTAAACTTTGTGTGTGGGGTGTTTCCCCGGGAAAAAGGACTTGTGAGAAGGAGATTGTGATGTCCGGCAAAACAGCAACTATCCGTAATCTGGCCTTCATCGGCCACAGCGGCTGCGGCAAGACGTCTCTGGCCGAAGCCCTTCTTTTCAGCACCGGCGCCACCAGCCGCCTGGGCAAAGTGGATGACGGCACTTCCGTTCTTGACTTCGAACCTGAAGAGCTCAAGCGTAAGATCACCATCTCCTCCGCTTTTCATCATTATTCCTATAAGAAGCACACGGTTTACCTGGCCGACACCCCCGGCGACGATAATTTCCTGGCCGACACCCGGGCCGTGCTCCATGTCACCGATGCCGCAGTGGTGGTAATCGACGCGGTGGACGGGGTCAAGGTGGGCACCGAGAAGGTGTGGCAGACCGCCAATGATTATAAGCTGCCCCGTCTGGTGTTTGTCAACAAGATGGACCGCGAGCGGGCCGATTATAACCAGGTGCTGGCAGGCCTCAAGAACATCTTGGAGGCCCAGGTTGTGCCCCTGCAGTTTCCTATCGGCCAGGAGGCCAGCTTCAAGGGCGTCGTTGACCTGGTGAGCCTCAAGGCTTACACCGGGGGCGGCGGCAAAATGGAAGCCGGCCCGGTGCCGGATGAACTCAAGGACGACGTGGAGCAGTGGCGCAGCGACTTGTTGAATTTTGCCGCGGAAAGTGATGATGCGCTCATCGAAAAATTTCTGGAGGAAGGGGACCTTTCGCCGGAGGAAATTTACCAGGGTCTGCGGGCGGGCACCCTCAAGGGCCAGTTTGTCCCGGTCCTCTTCGGCGCCACCCACGACAACCTCGGGTATGAATTGCTCCTGGACGCCATCAATCTGTACCTTCCCGCCCCCGAAGACCGGGGTCCGATCAAGGGCATCAATCCCACCACCAAGGAAGAAGTGGCCCTTGAGCCCGACCCGGACGGCGTTCTGGCCGCCCAGGTTTTCAAGACCGTGGCCGATCCCTATGCCGGGCGCCTTTCCATCTTTCGGGTGTTTTCCGGCACCATGAAGTCCGACAGCACGGTGTTGAATGTTACCAAGTCGGTCCCCGAACGATACGGCCAGTTGTTCTTGCCGGAAGGCAAAGGCCAGAAGGCGGTGAGCGAGGCGGGGCCGGGGGCCTTTGCGGCGGTGGCCAAGCTCAAGGAGACGGTCACCGGCGACACTCTGGGGAGCGAAGCCAAGCCCGTGCTGCTGCCGCCTCTGGGCACGGCCCGCACCATGATCACCCTGGCTGTGGAGCCCAAAAGCAAGGGTGACGAAGACAAGGTGTACTCCTCCATCCAGAGGCTCCTCGAGGAAGACCCTTCCCTCAGACTCAACCGCAACGCCGAAACCAAGGAGATTCTGCTCTCCGGGGTGGGATCGGTGCACATCGAGGCCACGGTGGAGAAGCTCAAGCGCAAGTTCGGCGTGGAAGTGAACCTCAAGCAGCCGAAGGTGCCCTACCGGGAGACCATCAAGGGCTCCACCAAGGTCCAGGGGAAATACAAGCGCCAGTCCGGTGGCCGGGGCCAATACGGCGATACCTGGCTGGAGATTTCGCCTCTGCCCCGGGGCGAGGGCTTCGTCTTTGAAGATGCCATCGTGGGCGGGGTCATCCCCAAAAACTACATCCCGTCGGTGGAAAAAGGCATCGTCGAGGCGATGACCGAAGGGGTGCTGGCCGGCTTCCCCGTGGTGGACATCAAGGTGAAGCTCTACGACGGCTCCTTCCACGAAGTGGACTCCTCCGACATGGCCTTTAAGATCGCCGGCTCCATGGGATTTAAAAAGGGTGTGCAGCAGGCCACTCCCACGCTGCTCGAGCCCATCATGAAGATGACGGTGACCGTGCCCGAAGAGAACATGGGTGACATCATCGGCGACTTGAACGGGCGCCGGGGCCGGGTCCTGGGGGTGGAAGCCCAAGGGCGCACCCAGGTCATCACGGCCCAGGTGCCTATGGCCGAGGTGCTCATGTACGCCCCCGACCTGATCAGTAAAACCGGTGGGCGGGGCACCTTCGAAATGGAATTTTCCCACTACGAGGAAGTTCCGCCGCATCTGGCCGAAAAAATCATCGCCGAGGCCAATGCCGCCCGGGAAAAGGAATAGAGAAATTACGGCTTAAAAGGACAAAGGCGCAGGGGCGGGGTTACTCTC
>Ga0272446_1007814_pt1 | contig 10494 bp, 9 predicted proteins | sample YNPCB0061_FD_194587 | JGI IMG/M metagenome (GOLD analysis project Ga0272446, IMG submission 194587) | Hot spring microbial mat communities from Yellowstone National Park, WY, United States - YNP-CB-006-1 | ecosystem: Environmental > Aquatic > Thermal springs > Hot (42-90C) > Sediment | place... | reverse complement strand
GGTTCTGGTCGAGAAGAATAAACCATGAACACCGAATAGTTTATAAAGTAGAAAATAATCAAATTATTTTTATTGCATTCAGATACCATTACGATAGATAGAATATCGTCAACCGAATTTGCCGACCCAGCCAGGATCTACGAAATCTGGTGAGGGCCGGTTTAATCAGTGTTCTAGCAAGTCCTTAGCCAGAACAAAATCGAGCCAGGAGGTATGATTCGGTTAAAGCCTTAAGAGCCCTTCGTTTTTCGTCCTTATTAGAAGCGGATGGAATCCATATATACTATTAGTATTATACGTTTTCGTTAATTCGTCGATTCTATTCGATGAAATACCGTTAATTCGTTAAGTTTATAAGACGAAAAAACGTTAATACGTCTAATAAAATAGAGGAAAACCCGTTATTTTATCTGAATCGCGAAATCGCCGGCCACGTAAAGCACTCTTTGCCGCCCTCGCCGAGCTGGCTTCTCATCAAAATGGTTAAAAAAAATGATCCATGACATTCGGTGTCCCACCCCCTGGAGTATAGTATAGCCATACTAGGGGGTAGTCTATGGAAATAAAGGCCTTGTACGAAGTCCGGTACCTTACCAGAACCGATCTTTTTGCCGAAAGCGGGAGCGGTTCCTTTGATTTCGTAGAGCGTTTTGCTGGGGAACAGATTCAGGCTCAGGTTGATGAACGGGTCCGGCAGTTGTTCAGCGAGCCCTGGTCTGCGCAGGAATGGATCTTTGCGGAGGACTACAACCGCGGTTTTTTGTATGAAAAGGCCGATTTATCCCAGGCTTCTTTTCGGATATATCGGACTATCCAACCCCATTCAGAACCGGCAAATCCCCAGATTATTGGCTTTTTAAAACGATACCCCGTACTGCTTCGGGCCCTGGAATCCGGTGATTATGCAGAAGCGGGCATGATTTTGGATAAAAGTAAGAAACTTGCCCAGTACCCCCATCTGGTTTCCTATATACTCGGCCAGTACGGCTTTTTCGCCCTAGCCCTCTATTGGCTCCACCAGTTTGATGCGACTAAGGAAGATCGGCTGGGGCACCTGCTCGCCCAGGGGCCGGCCTTGTCCAGATATGATACCCAGGGACCCTATGAACGGCTCTTATCCTATTGTTACAAGAATGTAGAATCCAAAACCGTGGATGCCTTTAACCGGGAAATTGCCTTTAAATTGCGAACCATCCTGGTGACCCAGCGGAAGCACCTGATAGTCCCCGTAGTGGGCTGTAACTTCCGATCTACCCTGTCGGATCTGGCTGGCCTCGTTAAGCAGGCAAAACAAGAAGGCAAAAAACGGGCCCTCGTAGAAGGGCTTAAAGGCTATGAGGAGCGGATACGCCAGTACCTGGAAAGTTTAAAAATCTATATCAGCCCTGAACCCTATAATCCCCATGACGGCCATGCGCTGGCTGTTATTATAGAAGATGAAAACCAGCGCCGCCTCCTGGGCTACCTGAAACGGGAACTGGCCGCCATGCTCTCGCCCCTCTTTGCCGAAGGCTACCCCTTTACCGCCACCCTTGCCCGCCTCTCCCCCGACCGGGCCGATGTGGAAATCTGGATATAAACATTGCGGGGTGGAAAAAGTGGGAGTAGAATGGGGGAGGGGGATGATTGAGTATGTTAGGAATCAAAAGCAATAATCAATTGGTCAATAATAATAATAATGAAGCAGTGATATTGCCCCTTGAACGTTGTATTGCGAAAACAAATGGCGATAAGCCCGGTATCAGTGTTATGACCCATTGTTACATAACAGGCCTTGTTGCCCGGGAACTTATTGATCAATTTCCTGAGTCTATAAAAAGTGATTTATTCCCCCCAGGAACTGATTTACTCGCTGCCTGCCACGATGTAGGCAAGGTTAGTCCCTGTTTCCAAAAATTGTTGTATCAAAAACTAGATGGTTATGAAAATGAAAAAAAGATACTAGCGCCCTATGATGCTACGCTTGCAGGCAGGGACCAAGTAGCATTTCATGGTTCGGTAAGTCAAATTTGTTTATATCAATGGCATGAAGAACTAGGAAAAATTGTTGGCCTACATCATGGTTTTTCTCCAAACATTGGATACTTGCAAAATGATAATAATGAGCTCTTTGGAGGTTCACCATGGCAAGAACTTAGAAATAGTCTTATTATCCAACTAAAAAATTGTCTTGGATATAAAGAGGACTTTATACCGCATGATATGAAAATGTACCAAGCAGAAATTATTGCAGGACTCATTACCGTTGCAGATTGGATCGCATCTGGATCATATTTTGAAAATATAGGTGAAGACACCCTTTGCAATATTGATTTACACAAACTAGTAAAAGAAGCGGTGGTTTCTGCTGGATTTAGACCATTACCACCAATAAAGCAAATGGATTTTTCTGCTCTGTTTAGCTTTACCTGGAATCCTTTACAACAAAAGTTAGCGGAGACGGCTCAAAAGGGACCTGGAATTTATGTCGTAGAAGCACCTATGGGTATTGGAAAAACCGAAGCGGCTTTATTTTGTGCTTATACGTTATTACGTGATGTAAAAGCGAGGGGTATTTATTTTGCGTTACCTACCAGGCTAACTTCTGATAAAATGTATGAAAGAATGCAAGATTTTATTAATCGTCTTGTACCTGATCAAAAACAAAATGTTCAATTACTGCATAACCTAGCATGGTTATATCAGACTGAGCTCGGCGTTGATGCTTCCCCTGGAGGTAGCTGGTTTACCAGTGCTAAACGAAGTATCCTTGCGCCTTTTGCTGTAGGAACTATAGACCAGGCTTTAATGGCAGTTCTTAATGTGAAACATAGCTTTGTAAGAACCTTTGGATTAGCAGGAAAGGTTGTTATCCTCGATGAGGTGCATAGTTATGATACCTATACTGGCACCATTATCAATAGGCTTATCAAAGAGCTTATTCCCTTACATTGCACAATTATTATACTCAGTGCTACACTTACGGCCAGACAAAAAACAGAATTATTAGAGACCGCAACAAGTTACTACCTTCCAGAAACAGCCCCCTATCCCTTAATATCTGCTCAATATACGAATGTTCAACCTGTTTTAAATGAGCTTTTTGTTGATCATGGGATACAACAGAAGAATGTAAAGGTAGCTTACAGCGATGATACTGATATGGCTATAGAAAAAGCTCTGGAAAAAGCTGACCAGGGATACCAAGTTCTGTGGGTTGAAAACACTGTGGCCGAAGCACAGGATATATTTTGTACATTAAAAGCACGGTGCCAACACAGTAATATTGATTTTGGTTTATTACACTCCCGGTTTACTGTAAAGGAACGTCATGAAAAAGAAGCTATTTGGGTTTCATTATACGGAAAAAAAGGAATAAGAGAACGATCTAGTAATGGAAGAATCCTTGTAGGTACCCAGGTTCTCGAACAATCACTTGATATTGACAGCGATTTTTTAATAAGCCGTTTATGTCCTTCCGATATGATATTACAAAGAATTGGAAGACTCTGGCGGCATGATGTATTAAATGGTAGTAGGCCCAAGGGGGCTAGTCCGGAATTGCTATTGCTTGGACCTAAAGCAGAAAATGCGATAAAAGAAAAAGATGCCTTTGGGTCTTCTGGTATAATATATAGTCCTTATGTCTTGTATAGAAGTCTTGAACAATGGTACCGATGTGAAACGATAATTATTCCAGAACAAATACGAAAAATACTAGAAGCCACGTATGCTGAGCGGGAAGAATCTATACCGCTTATACATCAGTACAAACAAAATCTTATTAAGATAAAAGAAAAGTTAGAAAGACTTGCAAACGTAGGGCTTTCTAGAGCCTTACAAACCTTACCCGAAATTCAAGCTCAAACCAGGTATAGCGAAGAAAACGATACTATCCAGGTTCTTCTGGTAAAAGCTTTTACCAGTAATGCAACCGGTGCGAAAGTAACATTACTGGATGATACGGAGTTGGAAATACCATCTGTAAGTAGCGATAAAAGCCAGAGAAAAGAAATAGCTTCGAACCTATTAGTTAACTGTATTCAGGTGAGTGACAGGATTGCCCCAATTTTTAACGTTAATGTTGCTAATTTTAAAGAATATGTTTTTATCGGTGATTGCGATGAACACCCCTTTAGGGTAGCAATGCTTAATCGTGATGGAAAGATAACTGGTCTGTTTGGAGAAGCGGTTCATCAAAGATATAATTTATCTTATTCAGAGGAACTTGGTTATAAATATGAAAATTTGTAATTGCAAAAAATTATAATGGGATTTACTATATTTTACGGGGGAGTTTATGAATCGCTATAATCTTATTAATGAGCCATGGATACCGGTTGCAGAGGGTAAATTAGTAAGTTTATTAGATATTTTTACCCTAGGCTCAACGGGTACTGTATTACGAGGAGACCCAATACAAAAACTGGCGATATTCAGGCTTTTATTAGCAATAACACAGCAGTCTTGGACCCCGGATAGCTACGAAGAATGGCAAACGGGTGGGGTTGATCGAATGTGTGAATCAGTCAAAAAGTATCTTAATAAATGGAAAGATGCTTTTTGGCTTTATGGCGAAAACCCCTTTTTACAAATGGTAAATATAAAAAGAGCAAAGAAAAAAAATCCAAGTGTTGTATTACCGATGGTTGCAACTGGTAATACTACAGTATTTACCCAAATTAATAGAGAAAAAGCGCTGAATGATGCTGAACTTGCTTTACTCTTGATTCAAGAAACAGCTTTTGCGTTGGGTGGTAAAAAAGTTGACAATGATATTATACTAATACCAGGATATAATAAGAGTAAATCCGGTAAACCTGGTCCTGCAGTTGGTCAGAGAGGATATTTACATTCCTATGTTTTATATAAGGATTTATTAAATAGTCTTTGGGTAAATCTTTTTACATCTGAAGAAGTAAATGAAATTGGTATTTTCAAAAAAGGGATTGGATGTGCTCCCTGGGAACAAATGCCCGAAGGAGAAGATGATACCGTAGCCAAAGATTTAAAAAACAGTTATATGGGGCGGCTTATTCCATTGTGCAGATTTTGTTTGTTAAGCGAAAAGGGTGAACTATATTACACTGAAGGAATCGTTCATCATTCTTATACTGAAGGTATATTTGATTTAAGTACTACTGTTTCATTTAGTAATAAACCAAAAATTAAATGGGCCACAACCACGAAAAAACCATGGCGGGAACTTACTGCCATGCTTGCATTTATGCAGGGCCAGCAAAATAATGAGTGGAATTGTTTACAGTTAAAATATAGTTTAAGTAAATTGGCAAAACTCAGTGAAACCGATGAATCATTTATTATTTGGTCAGCGGGAATGCAGGTTACTAATCATGCTGGTGAACAATATCTTTCTGGTAATGATGATTATATTGAATCGGAGATACAGATACATACGAGTGTTTTTAATGAACAGAATATTTTTATTCAGAGATTAAGTAATGAAATGGATAAAATTGATAAATTAGCATATTTTGTGAAAAAAAACATTGAATCATATTATAAAGAATTAAAATCCGAAAAAGGAATCGGCCCAGGGCTTGCTGAAAAGGGCCTGCAGACTTTCTGGGAACTGTTAGAAGCCTTATTTCCTAAGGTGATTGCAATTGCAGAGGGAAACGATAACAAAAAAGATGTCTATAAAAAACTGCTGTTTAATGCATATCATGTTTATGATGCCTACTGTCCAAAGGAAACAGCACACCAATTAGAAATATGGGTCCAATACAGGAAATTTTATATCAATTAATTAAGGGGGTACTGTATGAATGATAAGGCAGAAGGATTTATTAACTATCTTATTGAACAATTCAAAACTGATAAGGGGACCCGCGCATTTATGAGAAGGGCTGATAACCCTAGTACGGAGTATCAGGCTTGGGCAATATTAGCCCGATTTGGGATTAATCTCGAAGATGAAATAGAAAGAAAATCCTATGCCACAGTTGGAGCCGCCTTAGCAAGGGCCAATCCGAGTTTGGATGGTGGCTTAAAATTAGGAACGGCATTAGGTGCTTGTGGTAAAGACGGAAAAGCGGGTGATCCCGAAAAGGCTCGGTTGCGACGTATTTTAGCATGTACAGATGTACTTGAGCTATGTGGAGTCTTGCGGCATATTTTACCTCTTTTTGTATCTCGGAATGTTCCAATTAGTTATACTAGACTTTTAAAAGATATTTTGCAGTTTAAATATAATCCAGAGAAAGTAAAAATAAAATGGGCGAAGATGTTTTTTGCTGTTGAACAAGTAGAGGAGGCTGTCTCATGATTGCTTCTGTCTTATCTTTAACAAGGAATGACTGTGAAAAACTAAAAATTACCGATCCCTATAGTATACACCGGGTTGTATATGACCTGTTTCCTCCGGGGCCCAAAGCTGTAAGAAACTTTTTATTTCGGGATAAAGGGGAAAAAAACTTGCAACGACAAATCTTGATGTTATCAGAAGATTATCCATCTAAACCCCTTTATGGAGATTTGGAGTCTAAAGTTGTTCCTGAAAAACTGCTTGATTTTTCTCAATATGGATTTGATGTTTTAGTAAACCCTGTATATAGGGATAATAAAACAGGTGTTATTATACCAATTAAAGGAAAAGAGTCGTTAGAACTATGGTTTACTGAAAAATCAGCTTCTTATGGTTTTTTTGTTATGCCAAGAAGTCTTGTTGTGTCAGAAACAGATGTTCTACGCTTTGCCAAGAAGGGCCAAAGGGTTGTATTGGGAAAGGCCCGTTTTACTGGGATTCTAAAGGTCACAGATAGAGCGCTGTTTAAGAAGGCTTTTTGTCATGGCTTAGGACGTGGAAAAAGTTTTGGATTCGGTTTATTAGAATTATTACCTTTACTTGAAGCATCAGTTGATGCATCAAATACAATTTTATAAGGAGCATTTTTATGAATAGCACCAATAATTTTTCAGGACTTAAAATTGAATATCACATTTTACAGTCTTTTCCTGTTAGCTGTCTTAACCGGGATGATGTAGGGGCTCCTAAAACTGCAATTGTTGGTGGTGTACCCCGTGCACGGGTAAGCAGTCAATGCTGGAAGCGCCAGGTACGTCTGGAACTTCATAATATGGGCATACCCCTTGGAATCCGAACAAAGAAGGTAGAAGATAAACTAAAAGAGTACGCCAAGCAGGATAACAAAAGCTTGGAACAAGTTGAAAAAGCAATATCAAAAGCGGTAAAACATCTTTCGGATGATACATTACTTTTTATCTCTGAAACAGAGTTAATGGGAATTTATAACTATCTAAAAAAAAATCAATTTAACGAATCTAAAATCAAGGATAAAGAAGTGTATAAATCCTTGGGATCCAATATTAGAAATGAGCCGCTTGAAGCTTTAGACATTGCTTTGTTTGGTCGAATGGTTGCTAAAGCAGCAAGTCTGAATATTGAAGGCTCTGCATCGTTTAGCCATGCGATCTCTACGCATAAGGTTACTAATGAAATAGATTTTTTCACTGCTTTGGATGATTTAAAGGATGATACTATGGATAATCAAGGCGCTGCCCATATGGGGACATTGGAATATAATTCAGCAACCTATTATCGATATATAAGTCTTGATCTGGGACAGCTTTTTGTTAATTTAGATAATAAAGTAGAAGCTGTCAAAGTAGAAGCTGTCAAAGTAGAAGCTGACAAAGTAGAAGCTGACAAAGTAGAAGCTGTCTATAAAGCGGTGGATGTATTCACAAAGGCTCTCTTTGTTGCTGTTCCCATAGCCCGTCAAAATACCCAATCAGCTGCATCTTTATGGGATTATGCGCATATTTTAGTAAGAAAGGGACAAAGAATACAATTACATTTTGATGAACCCATTAAAGCAGAAAAAGGAGGCGGTTACTTAAAACCAAGTATCGTATCTCTTAAAAAAGATCTCGAGAAAAAAGAACGGTTGGTTGGAAGTCTTTATGGGAAAAAAGCTGAATTAATTTTTGGAGAAAAAAATGATTATTCAATTGATCAGCTTTGTAAAGATCTAGTTGAACAAATAAAGGTGTAATATGGCTATGCACTATATCGCATTATGGCTGGAAGCCCCTTTACAAGCCTGGGGTGTGGAATCTAAATTTAATAGACGAGATACACTGCCTTTTCCCAGCAAATCGGGATTACTTGGAATTATTTTATCAGCTATGGGAGCAACAGGGCCACAAAATGAATTGTTAGCAAGATTAACAAAAGGAAGCCTTACTGTTGTTCGCTTTGGAAAGGAAAAGGTTGTTGCACCGCAACTTATAGATTTCCATATGGTTGGTTCTGGTTATAATGATAATGATGCATGGGAAAACTATATGATACCAAAAACTGCAGAGGGTAAAAAACCAAATGGTAGTGGTACTAAGCTCACATATCGGCATTACCTCCAAGACGCATATTTTGGGGTTGTGTTTTCTGTAAACGAAGATGAATTAGCCATTAAAGTCTCAGAATACCTGCAGAATCCTGTTTTTGATGTATTTTTAGGCAGGCGCTGTTGTGTCCCCACTGACATAATCTGGAGGGGCATGTATTCAACTTATCATGATGCAGAGGTAAAAATTCTACAAATTGCTGATGCAAAAGGATTAAAAGAACTGTTTAAGGTACAGGAAGGCAATAATCCAGAGATTGGAATGGTTAGGATGTTAAACGATGTGCCGATCCAATTTGGAGAACAAAAAATGTATTGTGATAGGTTTGTTACAATAATAACGCCAGAAAATCAAAATGCCTGAAGTTAAACGTCTTCTAATAAAAATAACCAGGGAGAACCTTCCACAGGTAAAAGATCGTCATCCTTTTCTCTATCTGGAACGGGGCAGATTGGAGGTCGATGATAGTAGTGTAAAATGGATAGATTGCGATGGGCAGATAATTCGCCTGCCTGTCGCAACTATAACATCGTTGCTCCTTGGGCCGGGAACTAGTATTACTCATGAAGCAATAAAAGTCTTAGCCGCAGCAAATTGCACTGTTTGCTGGATAGGTGAAGACTCACTTTTATTTTATGCAGTAGGACAATCCCCTACAGCAAATACGCGAAATGTAAGGCGGCAGGGACAAATATCCTGTGATAAAGAAAAAGCGTTAATTGTTGCACGCCGTATGTTTAGTAAAAGATTCCCCGATATCAACTTAAATAATAAATCCTTAAAAGAAATGATGGGAATGGAAGGTGCCAGAGTAAGAAAATTATATGAAAGTATGGCTGAACATTATAAGGTTGGCTGGAAGGGGCGATCTTATGTGCCAGGGAAATTTGAACTGAGTGATATCACTAACCAAATTCTTACGGCATCTAATGCAGCTCTTTATGGTCTGTTATCCTCTTGCATATATAGCATGGGTTATTCTCCGCATTTTGGCTTTATTCATACAGGAAGTCCCTTACCCTTTATTTATGACCTGGCAGATTTATATAAGGAATACCTATGTATTGATCTGGCATTTTCTCAAACCTTAGAGTTAGCGGGCAAATATGATAAATATCGTGTTTCCAGTGAATTCCGACGAAGAGTTCAAGATATTGAATTATTGGAACATATAAAAGACGATATTGATGAACTATTTAAGGAACTATGATTATGGTTGTAGTATTGGCCCATCATATACCCCCTGCCGTTCGGGGGAGGATGAAATTATGGTTTGTAGAGCCAAAACCGAATGTGTTTGTATCAGGGATTAAGGATTCTGTAGCGCAAGATGTTGTTCAGTATTTAATAAAATCCTGCCCACCATCTTCAGGGTTACTTATATTTGAACAAAAATCACAAGCTCCAGGGTACACTATATTGGGTACAGGAACCCCGGAAAAGAAAATAGTAGTATTTGATGGTTATTCACTTATTGTAGAAAAAGAAGAATCTCTAAAATCCCCATAATTGCATAAAACACTAACTATATGGTAACTTTAGTGTCCTAACCGCTATATCTTGGCGTTTTCCCCACGTCCGTGGGGGTGTTTCTTTCACAATGAAAAATGCTGTACGCACTTAAAAGTTTTCCCCACGTCCGTGGGGGTGTTTCTGCTTTCTGAGCCCCCCGCCGGGGGGCGAAGAAGTTTTCCCCACGTCCGTGGGGGTGTTTCCGTGGCCGCGTCGGTCAAGCATGCGCTGAGGACGTTTTCCCCACGTCCGTGGGGGTGTTTCCCAAAGTGCGAGATGGGCTGGTCGGCCCCATCAGTTTTCCCCACGTCCGTGGGGGTGTTTCTAACGGATTCGTGGTCCGCACCTGGGACGAGGAGTTTTCCCCACGTCCGTGGGGGTGTTTCCGGCTCATGGAGACAGACGACCAGTACAGGGACGTTTTCCCCACGTCCGTGGGGGTGTTTCTACCCGGCCCATTACCAGTGGGCCGGAGAGGAGGTTTTCCCCACGTCCGTGGGGGTATACTGAGCCCACCTGTCAAGACCATTTTAAAGAAAAAATAAGGTGGATAAGAGGATGGGGGATCAAGCAGTGAGAGCCTCCTCTGATGCTTGGGTGGTTTCAAATACC
>Ga0272446_1007813_pt1 | contig 10494 bp, 8 predicted proteins | sample YNPCB0061_FD_194587 | JGI IMG/M metagenome (GOLD analysis project Ga0272446, IMG submission 194587) | Hot spring microbial mat communities from Yellowstone National Park, WY, United States - YNP-CB-006-1 | ecosystem: Environmental > Aquatic > Thermal springs > Hot (42-90C) > Sediment | place... | reverse complement strand
GGGGGCCGGTCGGGGGCCGACAGGCCGACCGGGGGTCGGCAGGGGGCCACCGGGCCGACCGGGGGTCGGCAGGAGGCCACCGGGCCGGCCGGGGCCGGCAGACAGCCGAGCAGCCGACCATCGGACCCGGCGCCAGCCGGCACCCGCATGCGCGGCAAGGAGCCCGGCTGGACAGTCGCGCCCCGGATCGGCGACTCTTCGCGCCATGGACCATCTGCCCCTCGTTGCGGCGGCCGCAGCCTTCGCCGTGATCACCGGCGCGAACGACGGGGCCTCGCTGATCGCGACGAACCTGTCGTCGAAGGCGATGCGCCCGCTCACCGCCCTCCTCCTGCTCGTCGCCGCAGTCGTTGCCGGACCGTTCCTGCTCGGCACGGCAGTCGCCACCACCCTGGCCAACGGCCTCGTCGGATTCAACGAGGCCGGGGGCGACGAGGCGCTCCTGCTCGCGATCGCAGTCGCGGTCGGGCTGATGTTCGTCCTCTCCAGGCTCGGTCTGCCCTCCTCGGTGACCCATGCCCTCACCGGCGCGATCATCGGGATCGGCATCGGGCGCGGCCTGCCGGTCGATCTCGGCGTCGTGGGCAAGGTGATCCTCGTGCTCGTCGCCGCCCCGACCGTGGCCGGCCTGCTCGGCGCGTTGCTCGCGGTCGTGCTCGTTCGCTTCCCGCCACGGGGCGACATCCGGCACCACCTGCGCCGGCTTCATGCCGTCTCGTTCGCCTGCCAGTGCGTGGCCTACGCCGCCAACGACTGCCAGAAGATGATCGCCCTGTTCGCCGTCGCGCTCGGGCTCGTCGCCACCCGGGTCGAGCTCGAACCCGGTGTCCAGGTCGCGATCGGCGCCCTCTTCTTCGTGGGGACCCTGATCGGCATCTCGGGGCTCGGGGCCCGGGTCGGGAAGCTGCTCCCGGTCCGGCCGCTGAACGCGATCAGCGCCGGCTACGCGTCGGCGGTCGCGGTCCTCGGCTCGGCCCTCCTCGGCGCACCGGTCTCGATGGCCCAGTCGTCCGCCTCCGCCCTCGTCGGCTCGGAGGCCACCCTCGTCACCTACCGGCGGGTGCGCTGGGAGCAGGCGATCAGGATCGTCTCCACGTGGGTCACGACCCTGCCCACGGCGCTCGTCGTCGCCGCGATCATTGGCTTCTCGACCAGGAGGTGAACGCCATGCGGCTCGTGCCCCGCGTCCTCAGTGACCTCGCCGGGACGTCCGGCCAGCGGTTCGTCGACCACCTGCTCGGCCAGGCCGACGCCGCGATCGACGGCGCGACCCTCGTCCGGCGAGCCGTCGCGGGCGAGATCGGGCGGGCCGCCGCCGCCGAGGAGATGCGGGTCATCGAGCGCCGCGGCGACTCGGTCCGGGCCGCGCTCGTTCGCGATCTCGGCGCCGCCCTCGTCACCCCGATCGACCGCGAGGACCTGTTCCGGCTCTCGCGCTCGCTCGACGACGTCCTCGACGTCCTGCGCGACTTCATCCGCCAGTGGGACCTGTTCGAGATGGAGCGGAGCCCGATCATCGAGCCGGTCGTCGACGCGACCTGCGACGCGCTTGCCGACCTCCGCCAGGCGGTCACGACGATCACCGCCGAGCCCGGCCAGATCACGACCCGCGCCCTCGCCGCCAAGAAGTCGGGCAACGCGATCCGCCGGATCCACGACATGCAGCTCGCCGCGCTCTACCGGCAGACCCTCTCGATCGAGCTGCTCAAGGAGCGCGACCTGATGCGCCGGCTCGATGTCGCCGGGATCCGCTTCGCCACCGCCGCCGACACCCTCTCCGACGCGGCGATCAAGCGGGCGGAGAGCTGACGCGCCGCCCCGCATCCTGGGCGCGCCATCTCGGCGTGCCCGAGCCCCGATCCAGGGCCTCGTCAGGCCGGAGCACGGAGGGCGGCCCCGACCACGCCGGCCCGGTCGCCGAGCGCGGCGGGGACGATCGGCACCTCGCGGGCGGCGGGGGCATAGATGAACGGCCGGGCCGCGGCGGCGATCCGGGCCGCCAGCCCGGGAGCGGAGCCGATCCCGCCACCGAGGACGACCCGTTCCGGGTCGAGCAGGTTGACGATCGTCGCGACGGCGCCGCCGAGCGCCGCCACGGCCTCCTCGACGACAGCCCGAGCCCGCTCGTCACCGGACTCGGCAGCGAAAAAAGCGGCCCGTGCATCGGCCGCGCCGGCGAGGCGGGCGATCGCGGCGCCGGAGGCGAAGGACTCGAGGGCGGGGACGCCTCGGGCAAGGGGCCGACTGCCGAGCGTGATCGCGGCCCCGTGTGCGCCGGGCCAGGGCCGCCCGTCGAGGACGAGGCAGCTGGCAACCCCGGTGCCGATGATGACCAGGACACCCGACCTCGCGCCGCTCAGCGCCCCGAAGCGCGCCTCTGCCAGCGCGGCCGCCCGGACGTCCGACTCGAGAACCGCGGGCCCGACCTCGGCGAACCTCTCGACCGGGTCGAGCGCCCGCCAGTCGACCGTGTCGGCACTGGCGGGGCGGCCCTCGCGATCGACGAGCTCGCACAGGGCGATCCCGACCGGCACCGGAACACCGACCCGCGCCGCGGCGAGCACCTCCCGAACCAGCGCGACCGAGCGCTCGAGAACCGCCTGGCCGCCCTCGGCGGGGAGGGTCGGTGCCCGGCGCTCGACGAGCAGCTCGCCGCGCGAGCGCTCGACGAGCCCGACCGCGATCTTCGTCCCGCCGACATCGATCCCGACCGCCAGGTCGGGGTCCGCCCCGTGAGCCCGCACGGCCGACGCCGGGCCGGGTTGCTCGCCCGCCCCGGTCACGCCGGAGCGCCCGGCCGACGCCCCTCCACGAACCGCGCCGCCCGGTGGAGCACGCCGAGGAGCGGCCGTCGGAGATGCTGGTTCGTCCAGCCCCGCCGCCGACGCTCGCGCGCCGGGGAGCCGGGACCGGCCGGCTGTTCCGCCTCGAGGACCGGGTTGGCGAAGACGTCGGCGATCTCGTCCCACGGCCGCGGGCTCGCCGCCGGCGAGCGCCAGTCCGAGGTCGACGACGGGGCCAGCGTGCCCGCGATGATCGCCTCGAACTCGTCCCCGGTCATCCGCTCGTGCTCGTAGAGGTAGCCCGCGACCGCGTCGAGGAGGTCCATCCGCTCGAGCAGGAGTGAGCGGGCGCGCGCATACGCATCGTCGAGGATGGCCCGGATCGCGCGGTCCTGGGCGGCCGCGACCTCGACCGACGGCTTCGCGTTCTCGGTCACCGCGATCGCGGACAGGATGCCCCGCCCGGTGACACCCCGTGAGCGGGCGGTCGGGTCGGCCCCCATCCCCCAGCGGGTGACCATCGTCGTCGCCAGGTCGGTCGCCTTGGCGAAGTCCTGCGAGGCCCCGCCGGTGTACTCGTGGAACAGGAGCTCCTCGGCGACGCGCCCGCCCATGAGGGCCGCGAGCTGGGCCCGCAGGTCCGACTCGGCCGGCAGGGCGTTGTCCTCCGAGGAACTGACGGTCACCCCGAGCGCCTCGCCATGCTGGTAGAGGCTGATTTCCTCGACCCGCCGCTTCTCGCCGGCGAGCGTGCCGCAGACCGCGTGGCCGGCCTCGTGGGCGGCGATGATCGAGCGCTCGCGCTCGTCCATCGAGCGGATCCGCGACGAACCGACGGCGACCTTCAGCCAGCCCTTCTGGACGTCGGAGGGTTCGATGACGGTCCGCCCGTCACGCGCCGCGAAGATCGCCGCCTCGTTCAGGAGGTCGGCCAGCATCGCCCCCGAGAAGCCGTACGTCTTGCGCGCGATCGCGGCCAGGTCGACCGAGGGCGCGAGCGGCTTGTCGGCCGCGTGAACGGCCAGGATCTCCGCCCGGTCCTCCCGATCCGGGAGCGGCACGTGCACCTTGCGCGTGAACCGGCCCGGCCGGAGGACCGCCGGGTCGAGGATCTCGAGGCGGTTCGTCGCCCCGATGACGACGATGTTCTCGTTCGGCCCGAACCCGTCGAGCTCGACGAGCAGCTGGTTGAGCGTCTGCTCACGCTCCTCGTGGCTCATCGGACCGCCGCGGGTCTTGGCGATCGCGTCGATCTCGTCGATGAAGATGACCCCCTTGCCGGCCTTCCGGGCGGCGGCGAAGAGGGCCCGGATCCGCCCCGCCCCGACCCCGACGAACTTCTCGACGAAGTCCGAGCCAGAGGCGGCGAAGAAGCGAACCCCCGCCTCGTTGGCGACCGCCTTGGCGAGCATCGTCTTGCCCGTACCGGGCGGGCCGTAGAGCATCACCCCCCGGACCGGCTTGGCGCCCACGGCCCGGAACCGCTCCGGCTCCTTGAGGAACTCGATCGACTCGGTCAGCTCGAGCTTCGCCTCGTCGACGCCGGCCACGTCGGCCAGGCGGACCTGCGGTCGCTCGCTCGTCGCCCCGCCCGGTGCAACCGCCCACTGCGAGCCGTCACCGACACCGCGCGCGCGACGCCGCAAGCCGAACAGGAGGGCGACCATGCCGGCCGCCGCGAGGAGCGTGACGGCCATCGTCAGCCCCGAGCTCGACGTCCCCCCGGTCGAGCCGGTCGCCCGGTAGTCGATCGCCTCGCGCGCCAGGAGCCGCTCGTAGCCGAGCGCGCGGAGGGCGTCGATCGCGTCGGTCGTGGGGATGCCGGCCTTGACCAGGACGAGCTGGCCGCTCGCCGTCCTGGCCACGAGCAGCCCGTCGACCGGCTCCGGGCTCGTCCCGTCCGCCTGGAGGACCGAGCCCTTCGTCGCCACCCCGATCGCGACCACCTCGCCCGCCCCGGCCGCCCGGGTGAGCTCGGGGAACGTCCAGCTCTGGCGATAGGTGAACGTCGGGGCACCGGCGGCGTTGCCGGCCGGGCCGGACGGAGCGGACGGCGACCCGGCCGGAACGAGCTGGGTGAGGAACAGGACACCGGCCGCAGCGAGGAGCAGCGCGGCGATGGCGAGGGCGGGATTCGCGCGCAGCGCGTCGAGGGACCGTCTGAGCATCGTGCCCGGATCATGCCACGCCCGGCCGGGACGGGCCCTGGACAGGGCCGGCCCCGGCCACGACCGGCCCCCTACTCGACCGGGATCTCCTCGTAGGCCGCCTCCAGCCGCACCCCACGCCGGGCGCGAAGGATCCTGGCCACCTCGAACACGACGAGCCCGGAGACGATCGTCACCCCGGTGATCAGGAGCCGGATTGCGTCCTTGGTCAGCGCGCCGTCCTCGCCGGTCAGTTTCAGGTTGAAGCCGTCGAGCACGTTGACACCCGCCAGCGGATCGTTGAGGAAGACCCACAGCGTGACGAGCAGGGCCAGCAGGCTCAGGGCACCCACGATCGAGATGACCGGCAGGCCGCCCCATCGCCAGGAGACCGGAGAGGCCGCCCAGGCGGCCGGCTTGCGGTAGGGGAAGGCGATCGCCGCGATCGAGACGAGGATGAAGCTGACGATGAAGGCGACGATCCCGGTCAGGGTCGTGAAGTCGGCGTTCGTGGCGTAGACGACAAGGGCCGCGATGCTGCCCAGGCCGACCACGACGAGCGAGAAGACCGGCGTGTGGTAGCGCTCGTTCACCTCGGCGAAGCGGGCCGGGAGGACCCCGTCGACGCTGTAGGCGAGCAGGTTGCGCGAGGCGTTGAGGATCTGGCCCGGCAACCACGTGTAGCTCCAGAAGACGAACCCGACCCCCACGATCAGGGCGACGATCGTGCTGCCCGACATGTACGCGGCGAGCTCGGAGAAGGTCGGGGCGCTGGACAGGCCGAGCGTGGCCCCCCCGTCCCAGCTGACCGCCCCCAGGAACGTGCTGCCGATCGTCACCTGGAAGAGCCAGGTCAGCAGCATCGCCGTCGCCACGCACACGATCGCGGTGATCGGCATCGACCAGAGCTGGACGCGCGAGGCGTGACGCACCTCCCCGCCGATGTAGGCGGAGGACTGGTTGAAGACCAGCTCGAGGTAGATCCAGGTGATCGGGATGAGCGACCAGTACCAGTCGAACGGAGCCTCCGTGTAGCCGGCCGCGGTCGCATTGTCGATCACCGCCTGGTAGGTGCCGGTCTGGCCGGTGAACCGGTCGAGGTTCGCCTGGAAGGTGGCCGTCGAGCCGGTCAGGAGGACGAAGCCGATCACCGCCAGGCCGAGCATCGCGATCACGAAGAGCGTGTTCTGGATCCGGAAGTAGACATTCAGCCCGAGGCTGAAGACCGCCACGAGGAAGGCGACGAGGAGGATCCCGGTGATGATCGTGCCCTCGGGGGTGACGAACCAGGCACCGGCCTCGACGAGCGAGTTGTTCCCGCTCAGGAGCCCGACGTTGCGGAACAGCGGCCCGAGCCCGTAGCGGGCGAAGAAGGCCGACGGCACGCCGCCGTAGATGAACCACCAGACGGTGTTGATGAAGCTCGACATCATCCCCAGCCGCGGTCCGAGGATCCGGCTGACGTAGACGTAGTCGCCGCCCGAGCGGGGCATCGCGGCGGAGAACATCGCGAACACGAGGCTCGTGGGCAGGACGACCGCGAGCGCGAGCAGGTAGCTCACGAGCATGTTCCCGCCCGGGTAGAAGGCAGGCTCGAGCTGGAGGACGAAGAGCATCATCAGCCCGATGCTCACGAAGTTGATGTTGTAGATCAGGGTGCTCCAGGTGCCCGCCTCGCGCACCAGTCCGGTCGCCCGGCGCTCGAACAGCCCCGCTGGAATGCTGGTCATCGTTCCTCTCCTCCGTTCGTCCCGGGCGCGACAGGGCCCGTCCCGGGCAATACAGGCCGCTCGTGGTGGACCGCCTCCAGGCCGAGCGTCTCGACGTGGGCCGCGATCTCTGCGAGGGACGCGACCCACAGGCCCTCGACCGCCTGGGCATGCTCGATCAGGCGCTCGAGCGCCGCTGCGCGCGAGGCGCGACCGGAGGCGAACGGGTGGTTGGTCAGGATGAACACGCCACCCTCGGCGGCGAGGGCGTCGAGTTCGAGCGACCAGAGCTCGTAGACCTTGGCCGGACTCTCGATCAGCCCGCTGCCCGACAGGCCGGGCAGGTAGACGTACTGCTCCCAGTCGTCGAGGCCCCAGTGGATCGGCAGCTCGACGATCGTCGGGCTGCCCGCCTCGGTGCCGGCCGCGAGGAGGTACGGGCGGTCGGCATCCATCAGGCTCGAGTCGTAGCGGAAGCCGTGCCGGGCGAGGATCCCGGCCGTCGCCTCGCTCATCTCCCAGTTCGGCCCCCGCCAGCCGATCGGCCGGACCCCGGCCACCCGCTCGAGCGCCTCCAGGCCCTGGACCAGGACCCGCTCCTCCCCGGCCGGGTCGAGCCGGGTCACCGGTTCGTGGAGGTAGCCGTGGTGGGCAATCTCGTGGCCGGCGTCGCGGATCGAGCGGACAGCTTCCGGGTGGCGCTCCGCCGAGTAGCCGGGGACGAAGAAGGTCGCCCGCACGCCGCGGCGCTCGAGGATCCGGAGGAGGCGCGGCACCCCCGTCCGCGGCCCGTACGCCTGGTGGCTCATCACCGACAGCCGGGCCGCCGCCTCGGGCGCCTCGGCCAGGATCGCGCTCTCGGCGTCGAGGTCGAACGTGAACGCGGCCGCCGCGCGGTAGCCGGCGGGCCAGCGGAAAACCCCGCCCCGGTCGTGGAAGCTGATCACCCGAACCACCTGCTCATCGCCCTCTCATCACCGCCTCGATCCACTCCGGACCCGGACCCCGGCTCGGCCCGGACCCCGGCTCGACCCGGGCTCGGACCCCGGCCCGGACCCCGGTTCGGACCTCGCCCCGGCACGGCTCCCGTCGCGGTCAGGCCATCGTCGTGCCCCCGTTGGGCTGGAGGACCTGGCCGGTGTAGTAGCCCCCGGCCGGCGAGACGAGGCAGACGACGGTCGCCGCGATCTCCTCCGGGGTCGCGATCCGCCCGAGCGGCGCGGCTGCCGCGTACCGGCGCCGGATCTCCTCGATCGACACGCCCGCCGCCGCGGCGTCCACCTGGAGCTGGGGGGTGTCGATCACCCCCGGCGCGACCGCGTTCACCCGGACCCGGGGCGCGAGCTCCCGGGCGAGCGCCTTCGTCAGGCCGATCAGCCCGGCCTTGCTCGCCGCGTAGGCAGACGCGTCCGGCCAGCCGGTGACGCCCCATTCGCTCGAGATGAAGATGACCGAGCCGCCGCCGGCGAGGAGGTGCGGCGCGGCGGCACGGACGAGCCGGAACGAGCCCGACAGGTTCGTGTCGACGATCCGCCACCAGTCCTCGACCGGGTGGGCGTCGACCGGCGCCATGCCCATCGCGGCGTGGTTCGGGACGAGCAGGTCGAGCCGCCCGAACCGGTCGATCACCCGCTCGACGAGCCGGCCCGGCGCCGCCGGGTCAGCGAGATCGGCCGCGAACTCGCCGCCCCGACGGGTCGCCCCGGCGACCGTCCAGCCCTCCGCCTCGAGTGCGGCCACGATCGCCCGGCCGAGCCCCCCGGCGGCCCCGGTCACGAGCGCGACCCGGCCGGCCGGACCCGGCCCGGGAGATCCGTTCACTGGATGACGACCCCGCCGTTCGGGGAGTAGAGCGCGCCGGTCGTCCAGGGCGCCTCGGCGACGTGGAGGATCGCGGCGGCGATCTCCTCGGGACGCCCGATCCGCCCGAGCGGCACGGTCGAGGTGTAGCCGGGGCCGCGGTCGCGGTCGGGCAGGAGCGGCGTGTCGACCGCGCCGGGAGCGACGATGTTCAACCGGATCGCCGGCGCGAGCTCACGGGCGAGGGAACGGGCGAACCCGATCACCGCCGCCTTGGCCGCCACGTAGTGGGCGACGTTCACCCCGCCGACGAGGGCGAGCTCGGAGGCGACGGTGACGATCGAGCCGGCGCCCCGGGCGCGCATCCCGGGCACGACCGCCCGGGCGACGTGGAAGCAGCCGCCGAGCAGGACCCGGAGCGTCCGCTCCCAGAGCTCGTCGCTGATCGCGCCGAGTGGCTGCTCCTCGTAGAACCCGGCGTTGCAGACCGCGACGTCGAGCGGGCCGAGGGCCGCCTCGACCGCGCCGACCATCCGCTCGACCGCGACCGGATCGGCGACGTCGCAGCCGAACGCCGCGCCCCCGATTCGGCGCGCGAGCGCCTCTGCCGCGGCGGCGTGCGTGGCGTAGTTCACGGCCACGCGGTAGCCCGCCGCGGCGAACCGCTCGGCCGTCGCCCGGCCGATCCCGCTGCTCGCACCGGTGACGAGCGCGACCCGGCCGCGCGCGACGGCCGGGTCGGCCGGCAGGTTCACCGGCCCGTCCACCCGCCGGCGGACGCGGCCCCTCGATCCGGGCTCATTCGGGCGGGATCTCGGCGAAGGCGCGCTCGATCCGGATCCCGCGCGAGCGCTGGATCGCCTGGGCGCCGAGGTACCAGAGCGCCCCGGTGACGAGGACGAGCGCGGTCAGGATCTTCATCCGGTCGTCGCCGAGGACGGCCGTGGTGGCCTCGAGCCCGTTCACCGGGTCGGCCCACCAGATGTACTCGGCGATCAGCAGGAAGGCGGTCGAGATGAAGCCGATGATCGACATCAGGGGGATCCCCCCGACCCGCCAGTTCACCGGCGACGACTCGAAGACCGCCTTCAGCCGGTACGGGAAGACGATCGCCGCGATCGAGCAGACGAGGAACGAGAGGATCCAGCCGAAGATCCCGTACAGGGTGTTCAGCTTGAAGCCCCCGATCCCGATCGTGTACATGAACAGCGAGATCCAGCCCAGGATGGCGACGATGATGATCGCCACGGTCGGCGTGTGGCGGTCCTCGTTCACCTCGCTGACGCGGGCCGGCATCAGCCCGTCGAGCGACCAGGCGAGCAGGGCGCGGGTCGAGGCGAGGAAGTTGATCGGCAGCCAGACGTACGTCCAGAAGACGAAGGTGAAGCCGAGCAGGAAGGCGACCAGGACGTTGCCCGGGTAGGCCGCTGCGACGACCTCGTTGTAGGCCGGTACGAACGACAGCCCGAGCTTGTCGGGGCTGAAGTAGTTGGCGCTGATCCCGCCCAGGATCGGCAGGCCGACGAGCTGGACGATGCTGGCCACGAGCAGGAACATGAACACCGAGACGAAGATGACCCCGCCCGGCATGCCGAGCAGCTGGCTGACCCGCGCCTGGCGAACCTCGCCCCCGAGGAAGCTCGAGGTGATCGCGAACAGGACGATGAACTGCGGCCAGGTCGAGCTGAAGAGCGTCTGGAGCGGATCGTAGGGCGCCGGCTGGATGGCCAGGCTGCTCGCGTTCGCGATCCCGCCCGCGCCGGCCACGTAGGCGTCGAAGCTGGCCGCGAACCCGGCCGAGTTGCCCAGGAAGGCGAGGCCGATCGCCAGCGCCACCCCGATCATCCCGATCCCGAAGACGACGTTCTGGAGCCGGAAGTAGATCCGCGTCCCGAGGGCGAAGATGACCGCGAAGAAGGCGATCAGGACCGTCCCCACGGCGAGGATCCAGACCGGGTCGACGAAGCTGTTGCCGAGCTCGATCAGGGACCGGTTGGCGGTCGCCACGCCGAGGACGCGGAACAGGCCCGAGAGCCCGTACTGGGCGAAGTAGGC
>Ga0272446_1007812_pt1 | contig 10494 bp, 5 predicted proteins | sample YNPCB0061_FD_194587 | JGI IMG/M metagenome (GOLD analysis project Ga0272446, IMG submission 194587) | Hot spring microbial mat communities from Yellowstone National Park, WY, United States - YNP-CB-006-1 | ecosystem: Environmental > Aquatic > Thermal springs > Hot (42-90C) > Sediment | place... | reverse complement strand
TATCCATCACCAGCGGGATGCAAATTTCGGAGCGGGTTTGGGGTAAGACCGCCACTTGCACATAGCGCTCATCGCGGCTCACGTCAGGGACGTTCAGGGTTTGGGCGTTGGCGCACACCCACCCAACTAGCCCCTCCCCACGTTTGAGGACGAGCGAACGGCGGTCAAATTCTTCATGGCTGCTGGCCCGTAAGCGTGCTTGTTCAGTTCGTGGGTCATAGGTGAAGATGCTGACGGCATAGTAGTGGAAGCGCTCGTCAACCAGCTTCACAATCTGGCGGAACAGGTTAGGCAAGGCCTGCAAAGACGTGATCTGGCGGCTGAAATCGTTGAGCAGGCGGAGTTGGTTGGCGCGGTCACGGGCTTGGGCGTACAGTTGCGCGTTGTGGATCGCCCCTGCGGCTTGGTTGGCCAACAACGTCAGCAACCGGAACGATTCGGGGCTAAAGGCGTTCGGCTCATCGTTCTGTGCGGCGATCACGCCGATGCTTTCGCCCGCCGCAATCAGGGGCACAAACAGGGCGCTGCGCGGCGGGTGGGTGGCATCGTAGGTAGGCCGGGCGGGGAGTGTCTCCCACTCACGGCGGAAGTCTTCGACGCGCAAACCCTGCGTGCTGCGCCGCACATACCCGATCAGGCCTGTGTTGGCATGGCCGGTGAAGCGCGTTTCAGGCAGGCGTTCGCCCGCCCGTACCCACACTTTGATCAGGTAATCGTCGCCGTCGTACAGCCCGATCTGAAAATCGCGGGTATCGACGATCTTCGTCGCTTGCTGGTAGACGATCTCGCACAGGGCCTCAAGGCGGAGTTGGGCGCTCAGGATAGCCCGCCCGACTTCGGCCAACATTTCGAGGTCAGTGGGTTGGTTGGCGTGTTCGGCCTGCCCGCGCTGACGCCCACGCACGTAACCCACCGCGAGGCCAATGGCCAACATTCCCGCACTGATCAGGCTAACGGCGGCAACCAGCGCGATAAGTTCTGACCCCATTTCGCCTCCCTGATCATTGTTTGTACGGCGTGCGCGTGGTTTACTCCCGGATGAGGGCAAGGGCCTCATCTGCGGAGGCCGCGATGGGAAAGACGGCATCGAAGCCGGAAATTTCAAAGACTTCCCGCACGCGGGCAGACATCCCGTACAGGGCAATTTGGCCGTTGCGTTCCTGCAAGCGGCGCATCGCCGTGAGCAAGGCCTTCAACCCCGTGCTGGAGATGTAATTCACGGCTTCAAACGCCACTAGCACGCGGGTGAAGCCGGCGTCGATTTGGGCGTTGAGGGCCATTTCTAATTGCCGCCCATGCAAGGAATCCAACCGGCCATTGGGGGAGACGACGCGCACGCCATTCGGCAAGGTATGGGCAGGATACGGGGACGGGGTGGCCTCTGGTATGGGGCGTGCCCCTTCTTTGTACATACGCAGTTGGTTAAACCCGTCCGCGTAAGTGTATTCGACCCGGTTCATAAACTTCTGGATGAAGAACCAGCCTAGCCCACCGGGTCGGCGTTCTTCGAGGGAGGTGACGCGGTTCGGTTCGGGGAGGGAGGTGGGGTCAAAAGGGGGGCCGTCATCGCGCACGGTGATCACAAAGGTGTGATCCTTGACCTCGCAGGAAATTTCGATATGACCCGCATTCGGCTGCCCGCCAAACCCATGCTCGACGACATTGGTACACCACTCGTCAACAGACATTTCGCAATGGTAGACGCTTTGTTCGTCTAGCCCGGAGAGGCCTGCGGCTTTGTTGACGAACTCGCAGGCTTCGGGGATGCGCTGCAAGACAGCCGGGAGGCTGAGGCGGCGTTCTTCAGGCATAAGGCGCTCCAGAATGCATTTTCTTTGGGCTGGGCAGCATGGGTTTTGCGTGTTTAGAAGCTCCCGACGGCTTCGACTTGGGTCGGGAAGACTTGGAAAATCGTATCTAGCCCGGCCAGTTCCAGCACTTCCCGCACGCGGGGGGAGGGGCTAGCAATGCGGAGGTCTCCCCCGTTTTGGCGCACCTTCTTGGCGGCAGAAACCAGTTCACGAAGGCCCGCGCTGCTGATGTATTCAACGTTGCTCAGGTCGACAACCATTTGCAAATGCCCGGCGTCAATCTCTGCATTAAGGGCCTCACCGAGCGAAGTCGCGTTCGTACTGTCGATGCGCCCAGAAATTTCTACAAGGGTGGTACGGCGCATCTCGGATACCGTAATGTGCATTTATCAGTACTCCAGTTTAGAAAAGATAGCCAGAGAGCCTAAGTCACGTTCAGGTCATTGTAGCATCTGGAGGGTATTGTTGCCAAGATGGGTGGACGTTTTTAGTTGGGTGTGGGCATGTACAACCTTTCTAGGCCCATCTCTTTAAACAGGCTGTGCGCCTCGAACAGAAACCCCGATCCCCGTGCACGGGTCGTCAGCCGGTTAGAGTAACGCCGCAAATGCTGGCCAAGTTGCAGTAAGGCCAGCGCCAAGTCCACGCGGCGGGCGCGGCTCCGTCCTGCGGCAACCGCCCGGCTGAGCGCGTCGCGGGCGTCCAACAGGCGGGAACGCTCCGTTTGCAGGGCCGTGGCAAGGGTCAAATACAGAGGGGCGAGTGTTCGCACATCGCCAGAGGCCCCAACTAACCGCAAGCCGTTATAGCTATGGTGGTAGACCTGCTCATAATTCTCATGAGCGAGCGCTACCCGCGCCCGAACGAGGCAAATTTCGGGTGAATACCAGTCGCACTTGTGCTCATCGCGCAGGGCTTCGGCCCCCCGTAGCAGTTCGATGGCGCGCCGCGTATCGCCAAGCGCCGTGCAACAATCCGCCACTGTGAGCATGTTTTCGATCAGGCCGCTGGGGTTGCCCGCCCCGCGCAAGACGGCCTGTGCTGCCGAAAGCTGGCTCAGGGCCTCTGGGTAGTTGCCCCAGTAGCGCAGGTATTCACGGGCGTAGAAGTGCTGCTTCCACGCCATACCGAGCGTATCACCAACGCGGGTAAAGAAGGCCTCTGCACCCCGAAAGGCCTCTAGCCCCGCCCCATAACTGCCCCGATAGCACGCTATCGCGCCGAGTGTCGTCAGCAAATAGCCGAGTATTTGGATGTCGCCGCCTTCTTGTGCCGTCCGGATCGCCGCCTGAATTTCAGTATAGGCCTCAGACTCGTCGCCGAGCAGGAAATCTATCCCGGCCAGTTCGCCGCTACGCCTGCTGAAGTCTTTCGGGTCCTCCGCAGGGGTAATCTCTATTTTTTCCCGCAGGGCTTGTAATTGGCCGAGCGCCGTAAAGGGGCGATAGGGTGCAATTAGCTCATTTAGCATACAGTGGCATCCCCCCCATGCAACCGACCCCCTGACTGTTTGTTGTCAAGGTTTTGTAAATATAGCAAAGAATGACCGGAATCCTGAGGAAAGTCAAGGCAGAAGGGGTAAATCTCCAAGCCTTTTCCCCTGCTTACAGGGTTGTTCCCTTTGAAGATTCGTTCACAACTCAGATCAGTGTATAATCGGGGCGTGTTAAGATAAGGCTTGAAGACTGTAAGCGCCCATCTGTGCGCCGATCTGCCTGCATTTGATGAAGCTGAGGGAAAGTTCTATGTCTAACCGGCCCGAATCCCCACCCCCTAACGGCGGCTGGTTCCCGCCTGAAAACAAGGCCGACGGCGAGGCCGCTGCTGCGCGGCGGGCTGCTGAACAGCCCCCCCCGCCGGTCTTCCCCACCGATGCCGAACCAGAGATGCCCGGCGGGTGGTACGTTCCTCGGGAAGCCCTAGAGCGTGTCTCGGCGGTGTTGTTCAGCGCCACGCCCCCCGCCGAACCTGCTGCCGCGTTGCCCCCCGCCGAACCAACGGGAGCCTCGATGGGGAGCGCCCCTGCCGAATCCACCCCGGCCCCTGTGCCGCCGCCTGCGCAAGGCTTACCGTCTGGTGCAACGCTCTCTACAGAAGCGGACTATTCCAATTATGTGCCCGGCGTGGGTTTTGTGAGCACCCCACCCGCCGCCCCCCCACCGGCGGCCTCCCAACCTGTGCCCCCCGCCGCCTCTCAGCCGGTCCAAGCCTCTCCCCAAGAGCCGCCCATTGAAATTGCGACCCAAACGGCCCCCCTTGGGGCGGGCGTGGAAATGTCTCAGGGGGTGGCCATCATCAATACACCAGCGGGTAAGGCCGCCGAAGCCGAACAGCCCGCTGCGCCCGTCGCGCCGCCTTCGCAACAGGCTGCCCCGCCGCCCGTCGCATCCCAACCGATGGCCGCTTCTCAGGCAAGCCCGCTCACGATGGCCGAGCGATTCCGTGATGTTGAAGCGCAAGTGGGTGTGTTGCGCCGTAAATATAAGACGGGCGGCATCACCAAAGAGGAATTAAAAAATGAGCTGAGAAGCCTGATGATTCACGATGAGGCTAACCGCGTTTGGTGGATGGTTGGCCTTGAAACAGATGGCTGGTACAAGTTCGATGGCACGAAGAATGATTGGGTCTTGGCGGATCCGCCTTACCTCCCGCCCCGCTCCAAACTGGAGGCCCCCGCCGCATCGACCCCCGCCTCTGCCGTCGGCACTTCGGCCTCCCGTCCGGCGGGCATTTCATCGGGCATCAAGCTCGAATCATCCCGCCCTGCGCCCATACAACCCCCTGTGCCAAAACCGGCCCCCATCGCCGACGATCAGGGAACGGTGGTAGGCCGTTGGGCGGCCCGCCTCGAAGCGGAGCAACAGCGTACCGTCCCCAGCACGCCTAACCGCAACGCCGAACTGACCCAGCCAAACCCCGCCGTCTCTGGCGTGACGGTGGCGAACCCCGCGTTGGCAAACCCGCCCGCTGTTGGATCGGGAATCCCCTCCCCCGCGCCGAAGATCGGGGTTGGGGCGAAGGAAAGCCTCCAGCCGGATTACGGCGCCCCCCAACAAGACCTGCTATCGAACCCACAACGGACGGGCGGCTGCCTGATTCGGGGGGCGTTGGTCGTCTCCTTCGCTTTTTTGGCCGTCATGTTGGTGACCATCGTCGGGGCGATTGTGTTCTACTTCAGCATCGTTGGCCGCTACGAACAGCAGATCGTGAATTTGGCGGCGAGCGTTGCCGCCGCCCCGCAATCCGTCCAGATTTTTGACGCCAGCGGACGCTTGATCTACCAACTCAACGACCCGAACACCGGCGCACGCCGTCAAGTCCCGCTGAGCGAAATCTCCCCCTACCTGATCCATGCCACGGTAGCGACGGAAGACCAGCGCTTCTACCAAAACCCCGGCTTTGACATCATCGGGATTACGCGGGCCATCTTGCAGAACCTCGCCGCGTCGGACACCGTCAGCGGGGCGAGTTCGATCACCCAGCAGCTTACCCGCATGAAGGTACTCGATCCGGGTGCGTCGTCGGATCGATCCGTCAACCGCAAGATCACCGAGATCATCGTCTCGTCGGAAATTGCCCGCCGCTATTCCAAGAGCCAGATTTTGGAGTATTACCTCAACTCCATCTACTACGGCAATCTGGCCTACGGGGTAGAAGCGGCCGCCCAAACGTATTTCAAAAAGCCCGCGAAAGCCCTCAACCTTTCGGAGGCATCGTTCCTCGCTGGGCTGGTACAAGCGCCCGCCACCTACGACCCCGCTCAACGCCCCCCACAGGGCCAAGACCCGCTATGGTGGCCGCGAATGCAAGACGTTCAGCGGTTGATGGTCGAGGCGGGGTGCATCCCGATGCAGCACGCCCCCTACGATCAGGCGCCTTTCTGTGTGGTGCAAAATGCCTCGTCCCCAGCAGAACTGCCCAATTCGATCAATGGGACGGTCGCCGAACGTGCGCTGGTGTTCGCTAGCATGGCCAATTTCCGGCCCACTGCCAACCCGATGACCTATCCGCACTTCGTGGTTTACGTCCAACAGCAACTGGAGGCGGCCTACGGCCGGGACGCCCTGTACACGTCCGGCTTTAACGTGTACACGACCATCGATCCGCGCATTCAGGACGCCGCGCAACAGATCGTGAAACAGCAGGTTGAGGCACTGCGCAACCTGAACGTCGGGAATGGGGCCGCCCTGATCTTACGTGCGTCCGACGGCGCGATCCTCGGCATGGTTGGTAGTGTTGATTTCAATAACAAAGACATCGATGGGCAAGTCAACGTCACGTTGGCCCCCCGCCAGCCCGGATCGACGCTCAAGCCGTTTGTGTACCTCGCCGCGATGGAGCGCGATGTGGTCAACAAATACTACACGCCCGCTACCGTGATCTACGATGTGCGGACGTGCTACGGAACCTCTGCGCAGCCATACTGCCCGCAAAACTACGATCGGCGCTTCAACGGGCCGCTTTCGCTCCGGTCGGCGTTGGCCCGTTCGCTGAATGTGCCCGCCGTCAAGACGCTGGCGACCATCGGGATCGAGCGCTTCAAGGCCATCACGGACCGCGTGGGGATTCAGTTCCCACTCCAACCCGTTGAGGCGGCGGGCCTGACCGCCGTACTCGGTGGGGCTGAGACTACCCTGATGAGCCTGACCAAAGCCTACGCAGTATTGGCGAACAATGGCCGCCGCGTCGAACCCTTCGCCATTGCCCGCATCACGCGGGATGTCAATGGCACACAAGAAATCGTCTATCAGGCCAGCATTGGCGAAGCCCCCCAAGTCGTGGAACCCGGCCTCGCCTACCTGATCACGAATATCCTCTCAGATGATGCGGCACGTGCCCCCTCCTTCGGGGCGAACAGCGCCCTGCAACTCAAAAATGGGCATACCGCCGCCGTCAAGACCGGCACAACCACCGACAACAAAGACAACTGGACGGTCGGTTACACGCCCGATTTTGTGGTCGGCGTGTGGGTCGGGAATACACGCGGGCAGCCGATGTCTAGCCAAGCGACGGGCCTCACAGGGGCCGCCCCGATCTGGAACGCCATCATGACAGTGGCGACAAGCAACGTACAGCCCAAGCCCTTTACGCCCGTCAATGTCCAACAGGCCACTATCTGCGCGGACTACGGTACGCTAGACTTCCCCGAATGCCGCAACCGCCGTCCGGAAATCTTCTTTGCGCCCAATCCCCCCCCCAGCGCCGATACGATCTTCCGCCAAGTCCAGATCGACTCGTTCACCGGGCTGTTGGCTAACGAAAACTGCCCCGATAACGTGATCACGACGGTGGCCCTCAACATCGAAGACCCCAGCGCCCTCGCTTGGTTGAACAATGACCCCGCCGGGCAGCGCTGGGCGCAACAGCGTGGCCTGCCCCTGCCCATCCGCCAAGTCCCGACGGCGGCGTGTACGCCCGGCATGCCCCGCCCCAACGTCAGGGTGAACAGCCCCACGCCCGGCGGCACGGTCTTTGGGATTGTGCAGGTCTTCGGGACGATCTCGATGCCGAACTTCGCCCGCTACCAGATCGAAGTCGGCCAAGGCCAAAACCCGACCAGCTACGAACGGGTCGATGGCCCCTACGGGGCGCCCCCCGCGGGCGAGAACGTCTTCCTCGGGCGGTGGGACGCCTCCACCATCCTACAGGGGATTTACACCCTGCGCTTGGTGGTCTACGATGCGGAAGGGCGCTTCGTAGAAGTCAAAATTCCGGTGCAAGTCTCGCCAAACATTGCCCCAACGGATAATCCGTTTGGCGGGTTCCCGACTCAGCCACCGCTCTTCCCGACTCAACCGCCCCTCTTCCCCACCACCGACCCGTTTGGGGGAAGCGGCGGGTTCAGTTTCCCCACCCCCACGCCGATCACCATCGATCCCTTTGGGGCAACACCGACAGCGCCGAGCCTTTTCCCGCCCACTCAAGGCCCGTAGCCCGAACATTGCCCGTGCAGTCTGCCCCCTCTCCCTGCCGGAGGGGGGCAGACCGGCATGGGTTTGAATTCTGTAGCGGTAGCAGTTCCCATTTCGTGTTAAGATAGCATTCTATTTCAGTACTCATATCATCTGGGGCGTAGGTCGATGCGTATTCTGGTCATCTCTGATATTCATGCTAATCTAGCCGCGTTTGAAACCGTCCTGAAAGACGCAAAGGGCGATTGGGACTATGTGTGGTGCTTGGGCGACGTGGTCGGATACGGCCCCGACCCCAACGAGTGTTGCGAACTGCTCAAGACGTTGCCGCATCTGTGCCTTGCAGGAAACCACGACTGGGCTGCGCTAGGCCGCTTGGATATTCGTACCTTTAATGCCGACGCCCGCAAAGCCGTCACGTGGACGCAGGAAACCCTCAAACCGGAGAACGTCGCCTACTTAGACGCCCTACCAACGACCTTCGTTCTCGGCCAATACACCCTTGCCCACGGCAGCCCCCGTGAACCGGTCTGGGAGTACATCCTTGACCCGCTGATCGCTGCTTTGAACTTCCCCCACTTTGAGACGCCGTACTGTTTGGTCGGCCATACGCACACGCCCGTCATCTACCGGTTGCTCTCTGAACGGGGCGATACGGATGCCACCCCGCCCACCTACCGCGAGCCGATCCAACTCAACGGGCGGCGGCTGATCGTCAACCCCGGCAGCGTCGGCCAACCGCGGGATAGCAACCCCGACGCCGCCTACGCCATGCTAGAGGTCGAAAAGCGGATTTTTGAACATCGCCGCGTGCCGTACCCCGTCAAAGTGACCCAAGAGAAAATGCGCCGGGCCGAAATGCCCGAACGCCTCATCGCCCGCTTGGAGCATGGCTGGTAAGGTGAGATGCGCCCCCTCGCCATCAAACTCAAGAATTTCCTCGCTTATGGGGCCGAAGTTTCCCTAGACTTGCGCGGTATTCACCTCGCCTGTCTGACGGGGCCGAATGGGGCGGGGAAGTCTTCCCTGCTGGATGCGATCACGTGGGCGCTGTGGGGCAAAGCCCGCGCCAGCCGCGACGAGGCGCTGATCCGGTTGGGGGCTTCCGAGATGGAAGTCCAGCTTGATTTCAGCCAAGATAACCACCCTTACCGCGTTACCCGAAAGTGCATCAAAACGGCCCACCGCACCCGCTCGGAATTGCAGCTTTTTTCGATGCTGAACGGGCAACCGAATCCCCTCAGCGAAAGCGTCGCCCTCCGCGAACGTGAAAAGGAACTCCGCAAAATTTTGCGGCTGGATTACGAAACGTTTGTGGATTCGGCCTTCCTCCAGCAGGGCAAAGCCGATTCCTTCACGATCAAGACGCCGGGCGAACGCAAGGAGATTCTGGGCGAAATTCTGGGCCTGAACCAGTGGGGCACATATGAAGAACGGGCTAAGGATGAGATCAAACGGCTGAAGGGCGAACGCGGCTTTTTACAGGGCGAAATTTCACGCCACGAGGCCGAACAAGCCAAAGTGCCCGACCTGCGGGCGAAGGTGGCCGCCATCAGCGCTGAGTTTGAGCGCCTGCGTGAGGCCGAACGGGCCGCCCACGACGCCTATAACGCCGTCGCCGCCGCGCCGGAGAAACTCCGCCTCGCTCAGAATAACCTCCAAACGCTTCGGCGCGGCCTCGATACGCTCTCCCAGACGTTACGCACCCTTGAGGCCGACTACCGACGTGCAGAGGCAGAGGTAGAGCGCCACGCGGCGACCCTCGCCGAAGCCGACGCAATCCGAGCGGGGGTGGCGCAGTTGGCCCAAGCCCGCGCTGATGAGCAGCGCTTCACCACCCTTGCCGCCCAATTCGCCGATTTGGAGAAGGAACGGGAGAAGGTACGCGGGCAACTGTCGGCTGCCCGCGCCGACTTGGAAGCGCAAGCCAGAGCCTTGACCCGCGAATGTGCTGCCCTCAAAAAAGAGGTCGATCAAGGCCCGCAGATCGCCGCCGAACTCGCCCAGATCGAAGCCCGACTCCGCGCCCTTAGCAGCAAGCGCGAAGAACGCGACGGCTATGAAAAGCAGAAGGCCGCCCTCGCTGAAGAAGCGAAGGCGATCCGGGCCGAAAACGAGCGACTCAAGCAGGAGATGAACGTGCTCAAAGGGCGGATCACCGTCTTGGAGACGGATCAGAGCGCGAATTGTCCGGTCTGCGGGGGGGAACTGGACGATGCGGGCCGCACCCGCCTGATCGACCAATACAAGCGCGAGGGAACCGAACGTGGCGATCAGCACCGCGCCAACGACAAGCGCCTCAAACAGATCGCCGACGAAGAAAAGCACCTCGCCGAACATATCAAGGTGGCGGAGGCCCAGTTAGCCGAAGCTGACAGGCTCAATAAGCAGGCTGGGTCGCTACAAGCGACGTTGGCAAAGGCCACACAAACGGCTCAGCTGCTGGTTGAAAAAGACGAAGAACGCACCAAAGTACAGCACCTGTTAGCGTCAGAGTCTTACGGGGCGGACATTCGGGCGCGCTTGGCAGACCTCGACGGCCAAATTGCCGCACTCGGCTACGATAAGGCCGCTCATGATGCGGCCCGCCAAGCGGTGCGGGCGCTTTCGGGGTTTGAGCTACGCGCTGCCGATCTCGCCCGTGCGCAGGACGAATATCCCGCCGCCGAAGCCCGCCGCGCTGAAATCTTCCGGCGTGGGCAAGAGACAAACGCCCAATTCGAACAAGAACAAGTTCACGTCGAGGCCGCCCAAGCCGCCCTCGTCGCCCT
>Ga0272446_1007811_pt1 | contig 10495 bp, 9 predicted proteins | sample YNPCB0061_FD_194587 | JGI IMG/M metagenome (GOLD analysis project Ga0272446, IMG submission 194587) | Hot spring microbial mat communities from Yellowstone National Park, WY, United States - YNP-CB-006-1 | ecosystem: Environmental > Aquatic > Thermal springs > Hot (42-90C) > Sediment | place... | reverse complement strand
ATGGTTCGCGGGTTACTTTTATAAGTAATGGCAATTATTTGAGAAATACAGTCTCCGGTTTTCGGCAAAATATTTCGTCTCCGGGCTGGCCGCAGGCCAGGGAGGTGCGCCCCCTCCCCTCTCCCGAGAAACCCCTCCCCCAAGTCCGATGATGGCTCCTGGCAAGACCATGCCACCCTTTGACCCTGTTCCTGCAGCCCCCGGCCCTGGCCCGCAGGCCACGGTTCGCACCATCCGTCTGACCCTCGAATATGACGGCTCCGGCTACCACGGTTGGCAGCGGCAGCCCAATGGTCTGACCATCCAGGAAGTGGTGGAAACGGCCCTGGCCAAACTGCTGGGCCACACCGTCCGGCTCCATGCCTCCGGCCGCACCGACGCCGGCGTCCATGCCTTGGGACAGGTGGCCCATTTTTGCTCGGCAACAACACTCCCGTTGGCGGCCTTTCGGGATGGCTTAAACAGCCTGCTCCCCCGGGACATTGTGGTCCTGAGCGCCGCCGAGGCCCCCCCCGATTTTCACGCCCGCTATTCGGCCGCAGCCAAGACCTATGAATACCGCCTCCTCAATCGGCCGGTGCCCTCGCCCCTGCACCGCCGCACCTGCTGGTGGCTGCGGCGCCCCCTGGACCTGGACCGCCTGCAGGCGGCAACGCAATTGATTATCGGCGAACATGATTTTGCCGCCTTTCAGGCCAGCGGCAGCGAGGTGAAGACCACCGTGCGCCGGGTGCTCAGCGCCGCCTGGCAGGCACAGCCGGGCGGTTGGTTTTCTTTCCGCATCACTGCCAACGGTTTTTTGCGGGGCATGGTCCGCAATCTGGTGGGGACGATGGTGGAGGTGGGCTGGGGCAAACGCCCGGTGGCGGACATGACCCGCATCCTGGCCGGCCGGGATCGGCGCCAGGCCGGGCCGACGGCCCCGGCGGCCGGATTGTTTCTGGTGGAAGTGATCTACTGAGTCGGCGGCAGATTAAGCCCCCTGCCCTCCTCTCCCCTTACTCGCCCAGACCGGCGGCAGCCAACTCGGCGGCCTCGCCGGCCACAGCCACGTGTTCGATGACCCCCACCTCTTGGCCATGAACCACCTGACGGCTCAGGGTGCGCCGGCTCAGTCCCGGATCCTGGTCCAGAAGCGCCAGGGCGGCAGTGAGCACCATCTCCACCGGCAGCTCCGTGAGACAGACGGGCCTGAGGCAGTTGCGCTCGCGGCAGGGGCTGCAGGCAACGCCGGTGCGCACCACCCGATGTTGGCGGCCATACGGTCCGGTGCGCCAGGGCGCCGTGGGTCCGAAGACCGCCGCCACCGGCGTGCCCACCGCCGCGGCCAGGTGCATGGGCCCGGTGTCGGTGGTGACTGCCGCGTCAGCCTGGAAAAGAAGCCGCGCCAGGGCCGGCAGATCGGTCCGGCCGCTCAGATCAACGGCCTCGCCATGCATCTGCGCCTGAATCTGCGCAATGAGCGGTCGGTCCGCAGCGCTGCCGGTAAAAACAATCCTGGCCCGCCGCGCCTGCCGCAGGGCGTCGGCCAACTGCGCCCACAACTGCGGCGGCCAATGTTTGCTGGGCCAGCGAGTGCCGGGATGCATGACCATCAGCGGGCCGTTGCCCGCCGTCCAGAGCGGCGCCAAATTTTGGCCGGCCGCCAGCGGCAGGGCCAGGCGGAAGCGGATCGGCGCCGCCACGGCCCCCAGATGTTCAGCCAGCCGCAGGTAGCGCCGCACCGCATGCTCATCCGGATCATAAGGGGGCAGACGGTCGGTCAGGGCCAGATAGCTCAACTCCCTGGTGCCCATGAAGCCGACCTTGCGGGGGCTGCGGGCCAACTTCGTCCAGAGGGCGCTCTTCAACAAACCCTGCAGATCCAGGACCGCATCAAAGGGCTGTTTGCGCAGGGCCTGCACCAGGTGGCGGCCTTCCTGCCAAGCAGCCCCCAGGCCGCGCCGGGTGCGGGCTGCCCGCAGCCAGGTCTGCCGGCGGGAAATAAGAACACTATCCAGGGCCGGGTGCCGGCTGAGCAGCGGCGCCGCGGCCTCTTCCACCAGCCAGGCGATCTCGGCCTCGGGATAGGCTGCCCGAAAGGCCTCCAGCGTCGGCAGGGTCTGGATCACGTCCCCCAGGGCGCTTAATTTGATGAGCAGGATGCGGGTCACCAGAGTGGGGTTCGCAGTCTGTAGTGCGTAGTTCGTAGTTTCAAGTTTCTTATCTCGAGAGAGACAGACTTATAGGGCGGGCCGGGCCCGCCGTTCTTTAGTTTTTAGTTTCTGGAAAAAGTTTTTTTGGCCATCCCTTTTCACCGGGGCAGGCCACTGGCCTGCCCAAGCCTCCCATTCGCGGCAACCCCGAATTTTCATGGCAGTCGGCCAAGTGCCGGCAGCTTTTTCCTGCCATCAGGGCGCCTCAGCCCTCGGTCGCTGGCCAGCCGCCAAGATCCAGGCCGTGGCATCTGCCAGATCCGTAGCGATGTAGGCCGGCGTCGCCAGCCGCGGCCCCTGATAATTCTCCACTTCGCCCCGGCCGTAGCCGGTCAGGACCAGGATGCCCTGGGCGCCGACGTTGGCCGCCAGCTGCACGTCATTAAACCGGTCGCCCACCACGTATGACCGGGTCAGATCAATGCTGAGGTCCCGGGCTGCCTGGTGCAGCAAGCCGGGCTTGGGTTTGCGGCAGGCACAGCCGGCCTCGGGGCCGTGCTGGCAGACATAGATGGCGTCCACAAAGGCGCCTTGAGCCGCAAGCAGCCGCCCCATGAGGTCATGGACCTGGTCGATGAGACTGGCCGGAAAATATCCCCGGGCTACCCCCGATTGGTTGGTAGCCACCACCACCAGGAGTCCGGCCTGATTCAGCCGGGCGATGGCCGAGGCGCTGGCCGGCAGCAGCCGGAAGCGGCTCAAATGGTTGATGTAGCCCATCTCCTCGTTGATGGTGCCGTCTCGATCCAAAAACACGGCCCGTCTCATGCAGTCCTCGTCAGCCAATACTCGGCCTGGGCAATGACCTCGGCCACGGTGATCAGGTCCAGGCAGCGGTAGTGGCCTTCCGGGCAGGTCCGTTGCAGACAGGGGCCGCAAGGCGGACGCTGCCAGAGGACCGAAGCAAAGGGGGTAAAGGGACCGGTGGCAAAGGGGTCGGTGGAGCCGAAGATGGCCACCACCGGCGTCCAGAGGGCTGCGGCGGCATGCATCAGACCCGAATCATTGCTGATGAGCAGGTCCAGATGCTGAAGCACGGCAAAGGCGGTGCGCAGATCCGTCTGCCCGACCAGATTGATGGGCGGTGTCGGCATGGCCCCGGCAATAGTTTCGGCAATCTGCCGGTCATCGGCCGCTCCTAAGAGGACGATGGTGGCCGCATATTTTTCCTGCAGGGCGGCGGCCACGGCAGCAAAGCGGTCGGGGAACCACTGTTTGGCCGGGCCATAGGCGGCCCCCGGACTCAGGCCGATGAGCTTCTGCCCCGGCTGCCAGCCAGCTGCCCGCAGCAGAGCGGCCGCAGCGTCCTGTTCAGCCGGTGTCGTAACAAGCTCGGGAAAGCCGTCAGCCGCCACATAACCAAAGGCCTTGAGCAGGCCCGCATGTCGATAGACCTGATGCAACCCCGCCATTTTTGCCGGCCCGTGGACTGCTTGCGTCAGCAGCCAGGCGCGGTAGTCGGTATTGTAGCCCACCCGGTGCGGGATGGCGGCGAGGCGGGCGACCAGGGCCGACTCGAGGGAATTGGGCAGGATAATGGTTAGATCAAAGGCCCGCCGCCGGAGCTGGACTAGACTGTGACACCAGGCCCGCAGGTCGGTCTGCGGCGGCTTGGGCAGATAACGGATGATCTCGTCCACCTCTGGCTGATGGGTAAAGACCGGCGCCACCCGGTCCACGGCCAGGACGCTGATGCGGGCTTCGGGAAAAAAGCGGGGCAGCTGCTTCAGGGTGGGAAGCGTCAGAATGGCATCGCCCAGCCAATTGACGGCGCGCACCAGGATGGACCTGATCTGGTGGGGGAAGAAGCGCCGGCGCCGGGTCACCGTCAATGTTTCCATGGCAGCCTGCACGGCCTGGGGCAAGGGGGAGTGGTGGTTGCCGATGGTTATGGACTTCGGCACCGGCGGTCTTTTCATAGATGACTCACTTTCCTTGGCATGGCAGGGGCAACAGCTGGTCCGGCCAGTCGTCCAGCAGGTCCACCTCCAGGGGGACAACGTACAGCGGCAGGGCTGCATGCCATTGGCCGGCCAGGCGCACCCAATCTTTTTCTGTTGTCAGCAAGCCTTCGACGCCTTGCCGCACCGCCGCGGCAGTTACGGCAGCCACTTCCTGGGCAGTGAAGGCATGGTGGTCAGGGAAGAAAAAAAATTGCTCGATATGGAGGCCGACCTGGTGCAAATCGGCGGCAAACCGCTCCGGCCGGGCCAGACCGGCCAGCGCCGCCAACTTTTTCCGGGCCAACGATGCCAGGCTCTGGCGGCGGCCGCCGGGATAGACCACCGGTTGGCCCAGGCGAAAAGCCGCCCGCAGCACCACGGCGGCAGGAAAGGCCCGCTGCAGTTCGACCCAGGTTTGCCGATGTCGAGCATCGTCATAGCGGCTCAAGACCAGGAGGAGCGGTCTTTGCAGGGTAGACACCGGCTCCCGCAGGGGCCCCCGGGGCAGCAAACAGCCATTTCCGAATGGTCGGCCCGCATCCAGCAGGACCACATCCAGGTCCCGGTGCAGCTGGAAGTGTTGGAAACCGTCGTCCAGCACAAAGAGGTCGGGTTGAAAGGCCTCCCAGGCCAGCAGACCCGCCTGATAGCGGTCGGCGCCGGTAACCACCGGGACGCCGGGGAGTTTTTGGGCCAACAAACAGGCCTCATCTCCGGCCTGGGGCGGCCGCAACCGCAGACGCCGGCCATCACCGATTATCTGGATACCGGTAGCCCGCCCGCCATAGCCCCGGCTTAAAATGACCACCCGACAGCCGGCCGCTTGATAGCGCCTGGCCAGGAAGGCGGTGAACGGTGTTTTGCCCGTGCCGCCTGCCACCAGGTTGCCGACGCTCAAGACCGGCGCCGGCAGGCGTTGGCGGGACAGCCAACCTTTATCATAAAGACGGCGGCGACTGCGGCTGCCTGCGCCATAGAGGCAGGACAGCAAAGTAGCGGCGCCCCGCCAGGCCAACGCCGACGGCGGTCCCTCGGCTTCCCCCTGCAGCGCCTGGAAGGCGCTCTGCCACCAGTTCATCATGAAGCGATAACCGGTTGGGATGTTGCGGCCGAGTCAGAGTCGGCGTCACTGTCCTCCTCCGGTCGAAACTGGAGGTGATAGAGACGGGCATAGACGCCGTTGCGGGCCAAGAGTTCTTCATGCCGGCCTTCTTCGACGATGCGGCCGTCCTCCAGGACAACGATGCGGTCGGCATGGCGGATAGTGGAAAGGCGGTGGGCAATAATAAGCGTCGTGCGCCCCACGATGAGATTATCCAGGGCCTTTTGCACTTCCTGTTCCGCTTCCGAATCCAGCGCCGAGGTGGCCTCATCCAGAATCAGGATGGGCGGGTCTTTTAACAGGGCCCGGGCGATGGCCAGACGCTGGCGTTCGCCGCCGGACAGCATCACCCCCTGCTCGCCGATGACCGTATCCAACCCCTTGGGCAGGTGCTGCACAAGATCCCAGGCAAAGGCTGCCTGGGCCGCCTGAATGATCTCGGCCTCGCTGGCCTCAAGCCGGCCGTAGGCGATATTGGCCCGCACCGTATCGTTAAATAAGAAGGTCTGCTGCGTTACCACGCCGATCTGGCTCCGCAGGGAACTGAGGGTCACTTCGCGGATGTCGTGGCCGTCAATGGTAATGGCCCCTTGGCTGACCTCATAAAAACGGGGCAACAGATTCACCAGGGTGGTCTTACCGGCGCCGCTGGGCCCGACCAGGGCCACAACTTCCCCTTTTGGCACCGTCAGATTGATGTCCTGCAAAACCAGCCGACCCTCATAGGCAAAATCAACGTGGCGGAATTGGATCTCCCGACTGATGATCGGCAGCTCCCTGGCCCGTTGCCCATCCTCGATCTCCACCGGCAGGTCCAGGATTTCATAAACCCGCTGGGCCGCGGCCATCCCTTCCTGGATGGAATTATTGATATTACTCAGGCTCTTTATCGGTTGATACAACATCAGCAGGGCGGCCAGGAAGGAAAAAAAGGTCCCGGGGGTGGAGGTGCCTTGAATGACCTGATAGCCGCCGTAAAACATGATGGCCGCAATCCCGCAGCCCCCCAATAATTCCATGACCGGCGGCGACAAGGCCCGGGTGGAGACATTTTTCATCCGCAGCCGGAAAAATTCCATGTTCTCCCGCTGGAACCGCTGGATTTCGTAATCCTCCCGGCAGAAGGCCTTGACGATCTTGTTGCCCACCATGGTCTCCTGCAGGTGGCTGTTCAGGCGGCTCATGGACACCTGGCTGTGGGTGGAGATGCGCCGCAGGCGTTTGCCGAATTTGATGATGGGCCAGACGGCCACCGGGAAGACGAGCATGGCAATGAGGGCCAGCCGCCACTCCCGGTAAAAAATGACTCCCACCAGACCGATGATGGTGAAAATATCCTTGAGAAGATTGGTAATGACCGTCGAGACCGAACTCTGCAGGATGTTGACATCGTAGGTCACCCGGGAGATGAGCAGCCCGGTGGCCGTGCGATCATGAAATATCTGGGGCAGCGCCATGTACTGACGATAGAGGGCGTCCCGCAGCTGCGTGATGATCACGCCTCCCACATAATTCATCATGTATTCATGGGTGTAATAAAAGAGACCTTTGAAGGCGTATAAGACTATGACCAGGGGCGGCAGGAGATAAAGCATATCCTGACGTTTGCCGAAAAAGATATCATCGAGGGCCGGCTTGATGAGAAAGGCGATGAGGGCGGTGAGGCCGGAAACCCCCAGCATGGCCAGCATGGCGATGAGTATGCGCCGCCAATAGGGCTGAACGAGCAGCCAGAGGCGCAGGTATAGGTCGCGGTTGTGGCTTAAAGGCACGGAAGGCACGTTTTTCCCAAAAGATTGATCATAACACTATTTAATATCCTATCTAAGACCAATAATTCAAGGAAATAATAAGAAACCACTGGCCGGGAAAAAGGCTGTCAGTACCAACCGCATGGCCGTGGGCAAAAATGTCCCGCCTGAGCCGATGCTCATCGCCAAAACGCGCCAAGCCTGCCGGCTAGATTCAAGTAAACTGCCAGTCCTGCCGAATTTTAGATAACAATGATGCTACACTCTTGACGAGATCATTATGCAGACTCATGAGCAATATCTGGTTTTTGGACTTAACGGCAGCCGTTTTGCCCTGTCCCTGGGACAGGTGCAGCGGGTGGTCCGGGCCGTGGCGGTCACGCCGGTGCCGGAACCGCCGGTGGGCGTACGTGGGGTCATTAATGTGGCCGGTCAGATCGTGCCGGTGCTGGACCTGCGGCAGTTCTTGCACCTTCCCGTCGAAGAGATCAGGCCATCTGATTACTTCATCCTGGTCCAACATCCCGCCGGCCGTCTGGCCCTCTTGGTGAATGAGGTCCTCTGGATCATCAATCGCAGTCAGGAGGACATTATTCCGGCCCGGCAAATTTTCCCGGGGCTGGCTCACATCCGGGGGGCCGTGAAACTGGACCAGGAGATTATCCTGATCCACGATCTGGAAAATCAGGAAATACCGACTTTACCCGAACAGGTGGCCCAGGCATGACTACCGAGTCGTCCCCTGCCGATTTGCTCGGGCCACTGGCGGCTTTTCTCGAAAAGCACCTGGGTTTAGCCTTCCCACCCAGTCGCTGGCGGGATCTGACGAAAGGCCTGCAGGCCGCGGCCCAGGAGTTGGGCTGCCGGGACCTGACATCACTGGCCGCCCAGCTGCTCAACACGCCGGTGAGTCCCGCTATCCTGGCCGTCCTGGCCAGCCACCTTACCATTGGCGAGACCTATTTTTTCCGGGAAAAAGGGATGTTTACTGTTTTGGCCAACCATATCCTGCCGCCGCTCATTACGGCCCGGCGCCTCGGCGACCGACGCCTGCGGTTCTGGAGTGCCGGCTGTGCCAGCGGTGAGGAGGCCTATTCATTGGCCATCATCCTCCATCAGACCATCCCCGACTGGCAAAATTGGCAGATCCTGTTGTTGGCCACCGATGTCAATCCCCGGGCCCTGGCCAAGGCTCGTCAGGGGATTTACTCTCGCTGGTCTTTCCGCGGCGTGCCGGCCAACATCCTGGCAGCTTACTTCGAGCCCCTGGCCGGAGACCGCTGGGAAGTCAAACCCTGGCTGAAAGAGCTGGTCACCTTTGCCCCCCTGAATCTGGCCCAGGATCCGTTTCCATCGTCCAGTAACAGCACCTGTGACCTGGACATTATTCTCTGCCGGAATGTCTTGATGTATCTCTCATCAGAGGTAACCTCCCGGATTATCAAGAACTTCTCCGCAGCTCTGCGGGAAGGCGGCTGGCTTCTGGTCAGTCCGGCGGAGTGCAGCCTGGTCCAGGAAGATTGTTTGCAATCCTGCCCCCAGGCCAACGCCATCCCTTTTCAGAAGGTTGCCCCGTCCGCCGCCGCCAGGCGCACGGCCAGGAGAGAAATTGCCGTCCCAACCTCCACGGGGACCCTGCCGCCAAGGCAACCGCCGCCGGAACCGGCCCCAATCCGGTCGGCGGCGCCAGCCACCCGCCGGCCGGACCGGGTGCAGGAAAGCAACGGCCTGCCGCCGCCTGCGCCGCTTTCAGCAACAGGATTGAGCCAGGCCTCAACCGCGCCGGGGCCGGTCGCAGCGGTGGCCGAAAGTGATGCCGGCGATGCCGGGCTGGCCCGCCACCGCCGCCAAGCCGAAGCCGGCGGGGACGCCGCTGCCATGGCCGCCCTGGCCAGGCACTACGCCAACCTGGGCCAACTGGAGGAGGCCAATCTCTGGGGAGAGCGGGCCATCTGCCAGGATTGCCTCAATCCCCAGCATTATTATCTCCGGGCTGCCATCCTTCTGGAACAGAACCGGCCTGAGGAGGCCAGCCGCCTTCTGAAGCAGGCCCTCTATTTGCAGCACGACTTTGTGCTGGCCCATTTCTCCCTGGGCCGTTTGGCCCTGGAGCAGCAGCGGCTGCCGGAGGCCCTCCGCCACTTTAATAATACTCTGTTTATCCTAAATAATTGCGCCGATGAAGAGCCAGTGCCGGCGGCCGAAGGACTGACCATGGGCGCTTTGCGGCATATGGTCCTGGCCATCAAAAACCGCCTGGCCGCAGATGGGAAGCTTGAGGCCGAACCATAAGTGACTCATGCTGTTTTTCCCATCAGTCACCTGCAAAGGCTGAGACTACCAGCCTGCCCCAAGTGGGAGGCGCACCGGTCTGGAGACCGGTGCCACGAAATTATTATTCATGTTCCCGATAATTGCCATTACTTAAATTAGTCGTCCGCGAACCATGAAAATCAAGGTCGCTGCCATTGGCTCCCTTGGGCAGGCGCGGAGGCCCGCCCCACAAAAAAGGTCTTTTCTGGAAACCGGAAACCGGAAACCGGAAACCAGAGACAATTTGGTAGCCGTTTGCCATGGCGAGGCGATCTCTGACAGGAAGCACTATGCATGAGAGAGCGACACCAGCACCGACAGTTCGGGGGATGATCAGACCACCGGAGGATGCCGCCACAAGCCCTCTGGCCTCCTTGTCCTCTCCGACCGCCGTTTTTGCCGAGGTCCCGGGAGCGGGACGAGACCAGGCTGGCGGCCTGGAAATCCTGCGGGAGCGGGCCCGCCTCTTGGCCCAGGAACCACCTGCCGCCCCCACGGGCGAGGTGATGGTGGTCGTGGAATTTACCCTGGGAACGGAACACTACGGGGTCGAGTCCACGCTGGTCAGGGAGGTTTACCCCTTGAAAGATTACACGCCGTTGCCCGGGACGCCTCCTTTCATCCTGGGACTGATGAATGTCCGGGGCCAGATCCTGTCCATTACCGATCTGAAAACCTTGTTCGAGCTGCCGGACAGAGGTCTCAGCAATGCCAACCGGGTCATCATCTTACAGAATGCCAGCCGGGAATTCGCCATCCTGGTGGATACCATCGTCGGCATGCGCACCATCCCCTTGGCAGAACTCCAGGAAGACCTGCCCACCTTAACGGGATTGGCCGGTGAATTCGTCAAGGGCATTACTCCGGACCGGTTGGCGGTCCTGCACGGCGATAAACTTCTGACTGATAACCGCCTGGTGGTAAACGGCGACTTGGTTTAAGGAGGACGGCAGTGGGTCTGAAAGTGGGAATCAAGATCGGCGGCGGCTACGCTCTGGCCGCCATCATGTTAGTGATTATCGGCGGCATCTCCTATGCCACCATTACCAACCTGATCACTTCTATGAAAGAGGTGGAGACCTCCCACGAGATGCTCTCGGAGCTCCATGATGTGCATGCCACCTTTTTTGAAATGAACCTGAACGGCCGCCATTTTCTCCTCACCGGCGAGGAGGGCTATCTGGACATCTA
>Ga0272446_1007810_pt1 | contig 10496 bp, 8 predicted proteins | sample YNPCB0061_FD_194587 | JGI IMG/M metagenome (GOLD analysis project Ga0272446, IMG submission 194587) | Hot spring microbial mat communities from Yellowstone National Park, WY, United States - YNP-CB-006-1 | ecosystem: Environmental > Aquatic > Thermal springs > Hot (42-90C) > Sediment | place... | reverse complement strand
TCTTCCGGGCCAACGTCCGGTATTCCTCGGCCTGGGGATGGCTCGGGTCGTAATCAATAACCGTCTTCCGGTTGATTTCGGCCCGCTGCACGATGTTGTCCCGGGGCACGAAATGGATCATCTGGGTACCCAGCCGGGCGGCCAGGGCCTCGATCATCTCCTTTTCATTGTCCACCTTGCGGCTGTTGCAGATCAAACCGCCTAAACGGACGCCGCCGGCCTCGGCGAACTTGACGATCCCCTTGCAGATGTTATTGGCCGCATACATGGCCATCATCTCGCCGGAGACGACGATGTAAATCTCCTGGGCCTTGCCCTCCCGGATGGGCATGGCAAATCCGCCGCAGACCACGTCGCCCAGGACGTCGTAAAAGACATAATCCAGATGTTCCGAGCTGGCGTAGGCCCCCAACTGCTCCAGGAGGTTAATGGAAGTGATGATGCCCCGGCCGGCGCAGCCCACGCCGGGCTCCGGCCCCCCCGATTCCACACAGATGGTGCCGGAAAACCCCAGGCGGCGGATATCCTCCAGGTCCACGTCTTCCCCCTCCTCCCGGAGGGTGTCCAGCACACTCTTCTGGGCCAAACCGCCCAACAGGAGCCGGGTTGAGTCAGCCTTGGGGTCGCAGCCCACCACCATAACCTTGCGGCCCATTTCGGCCAGCCCCGCCACCGTGTTCTGCGTCGTGGTGGACTTGCCGATGCCGCCTTTGCCGTAAATCGCAATCTTGCGCATGCTCTTCTCCTTGGCAAAAATTTGCCTTTTGATTACAGCAAGACGCATGCCAAAATGGCATTATTTCATTATTAATAAAAATATCAATATATTAGGAGATTTTTGACGGAGGGTGGCTCGGTGGGTTATATATTCATTTTTGTTATTATTTATAACATAAATGTATTTTTGTCTGGATATCGACTGGCAGGGGGCGGCGACGCCGGGAGGTAATGGAAAAAAAGTTCTGCAAAAAGGGTTGCCATAAAAAGAAGGTCATGGCATAGACGGTGTATCAGGAAAGACCAACAGATCCGCCAAAACCGAGGCAAGGCCGTGACCCGGGAAAAGTGTCCGAGGGGAAAGTTCAATCTGCAGGAGATTTTTGCTGGTGACAAAGACTCTATTAAGGAATTGCTGCGGAAAGTGCTCCAGGAGGTCTTGGCGCAGGAAATGACCGAGGCGTTCGGGGCGGAGAAGGGGGAGAGAACGCCGGGGCGTCTGGGGTATCGGGCGGGGTATTACCGGCGTTCATTCGTGACCATGGTGGGGAAGTTGGCCTGCCGCTGCCCCAGGACCGTCTGGACCGCTTAGCCACTCAGCTTTTTGAGCGATACCCCAAGACGTTGGCTGCAAGTTTGGAGGAGTTTGCTCATCGTCCGTTGGAAGAACCGTAGCATCTGCAGGCAACTGACATGTTGGCAGGGTGCAACCAAAGATCAAGCGGCGGACGCGAAGGAGGGCGCAGCTTCCTGGCAGCCCCTGGGCGATGCTGAGTGGGCGGGCGGCGGTGATGGCGGTTTAGTCGATAATGACCAGTCCCAGATAGCCGTCCACGGTGATGGTGTCGCCGGTGTGAATGAGGCGGGTGGCGTCGGCGACGCCGGTAACGCAGGGAAGGCCGTATTCCCGGGCAATGATGGCGCCGTGGATGAGCATGCCGCCCCGGCGCTCGACGACGGCCGCGGCCAGCGGCACCACAAAAGTCATGTTGGGGTCCACGGCGTCGCAGACCAGGATCTCGCCGTGGTGAAAGTCGGCCAGATCGGCAAAGGCCTGGATGACCCGGGCCGGTCCCCGGGCCAGGCCCGGACCGGCCGGTTGGCCGATGAGCTGCCGGGCCTGCTCAATGACGGCGCTGCTGGTTTGTTCTGCTTTCTCCGGCAGTTGCGGCACATAGGCGGGGTTTTGCAGGGCCTTCAGGATTTCGTCGTCGGGCAGCTCGGCAGAGAGGTCCAGCCCCCGATCCTGCAGACGGCGACGGGCTTCGTTCATGGCTGCGGTCTTCTGGGCTTCGAGGCGCCCGAGATAGAGATTGTCGTCATCCCGCAGACGGTAGCTGGCCTGGGCCAACTCCAGGATGGCGGCCGCTTCCTGCCGTTTGCTGCCGGTGAACTTCTCGAAAAAAGCCTGGGTGAGGCTGGCGGCGTCCACCGGCGGCGCCGCGGCCCGGGGCGGATGGTCAGCCATTTCCAGGACCAGGCGAAGAATGGCTTCCGGCCCCTGCTGGCATTGCCCACCGGTCACCGGGCAGGACAGATCCCCGAACTGCCGCAAGAATTCGTCTAATTCCCGCTGAAACTCCGGGGGCAGGGCGCTGACCCGGCGCTGGCGGACAAGCTCGGCCAGAGCGGCATCCTGCCGGACCTGGGCGGCCAACGCCTCCAGACGCCGGTTGCGGGCCAGGCTGGCCAGCGGTGCGCCGGCCAACAGGGTCATGAATTCATAGGGGTCCTGGGGACGCATGGCGTCATTATACAATTGGCCGAACAGGCGCATGCCGTGGGCGAAGGGGATGAAATCCCGCCAATAGACCGCCTTCCAGTGGTTGTAGGCCTCCCGGCGGCGTTGGCTGGCGGCAGCCAGATCGGCATCCGACAGGTTGGCCAGGTCCTCCTGCTGGAAGGCATCGGCTGCGGCGGTCATAGCCGGCAGCAGTTCGCCTTCGATCCGTTGGCGCAACATTTGGAGATTGGCAAAGCTGCGGCGCAGGCTGAGATACCAGGGGCGCTGGTCCTTTTTCTCCGTGGCCACCGTGGTGATGGGGCGGGATTGCAGGACATGGACGTCCCCCTGACGGATGGTCCACTCCACGTCCTGGGGGCTGCCAAAAGCGGCTTCAGCCTGCTGGGCCAGGGCAAAGATTTCCCAGACCTGGGACTCGGTGAGGGGAGGCCTGGCGGCTTGCCGGGGGTCCAGGTCTCTGAGGGCCACCGTCTGCCCCTCCGGCTGATAGGCGGCCGGTCGGGATGAGGGCGGCACATGGGTCAGCCGGCGGTTCTGGCGGTCGATGAGCCAGCGGTCCGGCTCCACCACGCCGTCCACCAAGCCCTGATTCAGGCCGTAGACGGCTTCGATCACCGTCTGGGTGTCGTCGGCAGGGCTGCGGCTGAAGGCGACGCCGGAGCATTCGCCGGTCACCAGTTCCTGGATGACCACTGCCATAGCGCTGGCCGCCACATCCAGACCCAACTCCTGGCGGTAGAGGAGGGCGGCGTCCGACCAGAGGGAGGCCCAGACGAGCAGGATATGCTGGACGATGGCCTCAGCCCCTCGGACGTTGACATACGATTCGTGCAGGCCGGCAAAGGAGGCCTGGGCCGAGTCCTCCCCCGGGGCCGAGGAACGCACCGCCACGGCGGCGTCGCCGCAGAACTCGTGCACTGCGGCGGTGAGAGCCGCGGCCAGGTCGGCCGGCAGGGGCGTGGTCAGGAACATGTTGCGGATGCGCAGGGCCGCGTCCCAGATCTCCTCCCAGCGCATGTCCTGGAAATCCTTGCGGTTGAGCTCCATGAGGATGCGCTCCCGCAAGCCGGTGGCGTCCACATAGGCATTATAGGCGGCGATCGGCAGGGAGGCGGCCCGCGGCACCCGGAACCCCTGCTGGGCCAATTGCGCCAGGACAAAGGCTTTGCCGCCGATCTGGGGCAGCAGGGCCGGGGTAATATGGTCCAGAGGGATCAGCAGGCTCATGGCGACAACCGATAGGTCAGGACTTGCTGGAAGCGGCTGGCCAACTCATAGACCTGCACCTGGAGTGCCATCAGGGCGCAGGTGGGCGAGTTGACGAACTCCCGCAGATGGGGCTGCTTGGCCAAAAAAAGGGCGGCCAGCCCGTCCCGGTCGGCGCCGGTCACTTCCCGCACCGGTCCTTTGGCGCTTAAGGCGGCGGCCTCGTGAAAGTCGGCTGCTGCCTGCCCCCGGGAATCGATGAGCAGGGCGGCCCGGGGATCGGCTTGCAGGTTGGCGTATTTTCGGGAGGTGCGAGTAGTGGCAAAGAGGAGCTGGCGGCCGTCGGGGCCGGCGGCAAAGGCCACCAGGCTGACGTGGGGCTGGCCCTGATGGTGTGTGGCCAGCACCGCCAGGTGTTGGGCGGCCAATAAGGAACTGATCCCATGAGGGAGTCCGGGAGGGACTGGGTGCCTGATTTTTTCCGTGGTCATACGAGACGTCCTGGGTCGCCAGGCCCGGCAGAGCGGGAAAGAGACCGCCGTCCGAGTAAAATGTTAAATTACGCCATGGGCCGACAACTAACAACCAACTACATGGGCGGCCAGGTAGTCGACGGCATTCTGAAAAATTTTCAGGCCGGCGCCGGCTGGGGCAGGGTAGGGGAGGCCCTGGCGGCGCCAGGTTTCTTTATCCCTGGTCCAGGTAGGGTGCTGAAAGGCGCTGATAAAGGCCTCGGGGTGAGGCATCAGCCCCAGTATCCGGCCGCTGGCGTCGCAGATGCCGGCGATGTCCCGCAAAGAGCCGTTGGGATTGGCAGGGAACCGCCCCTGGGCCAGCTCGCCCGTCGGTGTGGCGTATTGCAGGACCACCTGCTTGTTCTGGAATAAGGCCGTTAGCACCTCTTCAGGGGCGTAAAACTTGCCCTCGCCGTGGCGCACCGGCAGCTCCAACTGTTCGATGCCTTGAACCAGGGGGCAGACGGTGGGCCGGACCCGGAGGTGCACCCAGGCATCCCGGAAATTGCCGCAATCATTGTGGATCAGGGCCACCTGGCGTTGAAAAGAGACGCCCCCCAGGCCGGGCAGCAGCCCCATATTCACCAGCACCTGGAAACCGTTGCAGATGCCGATGATGACCTTGCCGGCCCTGATAAACTCTGTTAGATCGGCCTGCAAGGCCATCTTCAGGCGCAGACCCAGGATGACCCCGGCCCCATGATCGTCCCCCCAACTGAAGCCGCCGGGCAGGGCCAACAGGTGATATTCCTGCAAGGACACCTGCCGGGAGATGAGGTCGGTGATATGCACCCGCTGGGCCTCAGCACCGCTCTGATCTAAGGCAAATTTCGTCTCATGATCGCAGTTGAGACCGAAACCATAGAGGACGAGGGCTTTAATGGTGGCCATGGCGAAAGGATAGTTGTCAGTTGTCAGTTGATAGTTTTCCGACGGTTGGTTTCCCGGTGATGAACCGAGCGGCTCAACTTCGGGCCAAGGATTGGGGCGGACCGGCGGCCGGCCCGCATCCTTGTGCCCGGAGATAGGCAAAGCATCACGCCGTGGCTATTTCCCCGAGCTCTTCTTCCGCGGGGCAGCCTCTTTCTTCTGGCTGCGCTTCTGTTGCCGGGCCGCCAGTTCGATGACCTTTTCCTTTTTGACCACCACCTTTTTGGTATCCTTGCGCCAGACGAAAATAATGGGGCTGGCCACAAAGATCGAGGAATAGGTGCCGACGATCACCCCCAGGAGCATGGCCAGGGCAAAGTCCCGGATCACCACGCCGCCGAAGAAGAAGAGGGCCAGGACGACCAGGAAGACCGTCGTTGTGGTAACAATGGTCCGCGACAGGACCTCGTTGATGCTGATGTTAATAGTTTTTTCCAATGAATCCCGAAGCTTAATCAGGTTCTCCCGGATGCGGTCGAAGACCACCACCGTGTCGGTGAGGGAGTAGCCGGCCAGAGTCAGGAGGGCGGTCACCACCAGCAGGGTGATCTCTTTATCCAGGAGATAAAAGATACCCAGAACCGCCAGGACGTCGTGGAAGGTGGCAATGGCTGCGGCCACGCCGAAAACGAACTCAAAGCGCCAGGCGAGATAAAGGATAATGCCGATCAGAGAGATCACGATGGCAACGATGGCCCATTTGCGTAAGTCTTTGCTCACCGAGGCGCCGATCTCGGAGGTGCCTTCGATAATAAAGCGGTTGCCGCTCAGGTTCTGATTGAGGACGGCGCCGATCTCTTCGGCCATCTTGCCTACTGCTTCCTCCGATTTTTTCAACTTGACCATCAGGCCTTTGCCGCCATCGGTGGGCTGGAGCTCGGCATGGCCCCAGCCTTTGGCATTGAGAGCTTCCCGGACTGCTTCCACGGTAAAGGGCTGCTCCGCCCGGAACTGCACCATGGCGCCGCCGGCAAACTCCACCCCCAGATTGCCCTGCCCTCGGGACAGTTGCACAAAGGCCAACAGCCCCAGGGCGCAGAGGAGGCCGGAGATAACAAAGGCGTATTTGCGGAAGCCGATGAAATCGAAGTGGGTCTTGCCGAATAATTCAAAGAAACTGAGGTTTTTCAACCACTTTTTATAGATCAGATAATCATACACGACCCGGGTGCCAAACAGGGCCGTGAAGAGGTTCAGGATGACGCCCACACTCAAGGTCACCGCAAAACCGCGGATGGGGCCGGTGCCGAAAAGGAAGAGGGCCACCGCCGTGATCAGGGTGGTGACGTGGGAGTCGACGATGGTCCAGAAGGCCTTGTCGTAGCCGCCGTCGATACCGGCCTTCAGGGGTTTGCCGGCGTGGAATTCCTCCCGCATGCGTTCATAAATGAGGACGTTGGAGTCCACGGCCATGCCGATGGAAAGGATGATACCGGCGATGCCTGGCAGGGTCAGGGTGGCATTAAAAATGGACAGCACCCCCAACAGCATGATGATATTGAGGATCAGGGCGTAGTTGGCCACCAGGCCGGAGAGGCGGTAGTAAAAGATCATGAAGGCGATGACCAGGAGGGTGCCGATGATACCAGAGACCATGCCTTTGTGGATGGAATCTAGCCCCAGGGTGGGCCCCACGGTTATATTCTGTACCACCCGCACGCTGGCCGGCAGGGCGCCGGCCCGCAGGACGATGGCCAGGTCATGGGCTTCTTCCGAGGTATAGGAGCCGGTGATCTGGGCCTTGCCGCCGGCGATGCGTTCTTTGATGGTGGGGGCGGAACGTACCACGTCGTCTAAAATGATGGCCAGACGGCGGTTAACGTTGGCGCCGGTAATCTGGCCGAAGAGCCGGGCCCCGGAGGCATTGAAGTCCACCGACACATAGGGTTCGTTAAAATCGCCGATCCGCACGGAGGCGCCTTTGATGGCGGCGCCGGTCATCAGGGCCTTTTTCTGGACCAGGATGGGTTGCCGTTTGATACCCTTGGTCGTCCGGTCGATGCTCTTTTCGATATAGATTTCCGTGTCTGGCGGTAACTTCCCGGCCAAAGCCTGATTGAGCTCGGCATGGCTGTAACCGGGTTTCAGTTTCCCGGACGCCAGGGCCTGGTCGATGAGTTCTTCCAGGTTCAGGCCGTGTTGCTCTTCCACCAGTTTAAATTCCAGCTGGGCTGTCTGACCGATGAGGGCGATGGCCCGCTGGGGATCCTTCAGGCCGGGCAGCTGCACGACGATCTGATCATGCCCCTGGGGGACGATGACCGGTTCGGTGACGCCGAACTGATCGATCCGGTTGCGGATAATTTCCAGACTCTGGGCCTGGGTGTTCTCCTGGAGTTCCGTCAACGCCGCCGGTTTGATGGCCAGGGTATATACCATACCGCTCCCCTGCCGGGAGGAGTCTTTGATCTCCAGTTGGGGAAATTCCTCTTTGATCAGTTGGGCGAAGACCGCCTGTTCATCGGCCTTCAGCACCGTGACGGTGAGGGCATTTTTCTGGGCAGAGCTGACCATGAGGTCCAGTCCCCGTTTGTCGGCCAAGGTTTTCAGGTCCTGCCCCTGCATATTAAGGGTGTTCTCGACCAGCTGATCCAGATCCACCTGCAGGATGAGGTGCGTCCCGCCTTTCAGGTCCAAGCCCAACCGGAAGCCTTCCCGCCAGATATAGTTCCTGTACCAATCGGGGACCTGCACGCCCACCGAGGGCAACATGACGATAATGGAAAGCAGGGTGAGCACCATCAGGAAAAGAAACTTGAGCCGAATTTTCCGAATCATCCTCAAAACTCCTTCATCCCGTCGGGGATATTCCCAGCGCCGCGCTAAGCGGTTGGTACCGGCAGGATTCGTGGTCTAGGCGATTGTCTGCGGAGCAGGGCAAAGCCGTGGCCGCCAGCCCGGGAAGGCACTTATGGCTGTCGCAGCTGCGTTACTCGGATACCGAAAAGAATTTTTCTTCGGGCAGCAGCACACAGGTGAGTTTATTGCCATAGACGGCTCCCGTGTCAATGCCGATCTTGTTGGGCATGATCAGGGGAGAACGCATTGGCGTATGACCGAAGATCACCCGTCGGCCGAAGTCATATTCAGATTGAATGAACTCTTTGCGGATCCAGAGGAGATCGTCCTCAATCTGAGACTCGAGCGGCAAGCCCGGCCGGAGACCGGCGTGCACGAAGATATAATCGTCGGTCTCGTAATAAGGTTTCAGGGTCTCGTAGAAATCCCAATGCTCCGGCGGCAGGCGCCGGTTGAGGCGATCGCCGTGTTCTCCCCAATAACTGGCGACCGTGGTGACGCCGCCATTCATGAGAAAAAGCATCTCGTCCCTGCTGTCCAGATAATCCAGGAACATGCGTTCGTGGTTGCCCATTAAACAGATTATATTCTCAGGATTATAATTTTTTTTCAAGTCAATAATGAAATCCACGACCTCAGCTGCTTTGGCGCCGCGATCAATGTAGTCGCCCAGGAATACCAGCTGATGGCGCTCCAGATCGGGGCTGACCAGATCAAACAGCTTCTCCAGATGGTCGAGGCAGCCATGGATATCACCGATTGCATAAATCATAGCTAAAGCCCGTAAGCTGGGAGTAGTGCGGCGGGCGCCGCACAAGTCTGTCCTTGGGCCTGTCGGCTCGCCCGCCTATTGTCCAAGGCATGTTCTTTTGCTGATTAAAGCCAACGGAAGAGTTTTTCCCGCCGATCCAGTCGGGTCAGGCCGGCCCGGCGGGCCAGGTCTTCGGCTTCCCGGTGTTCCGCCCCGGTCAGAAACTTGGCCAGGGACGGGTGATGATACGCCTGGCCGCAGGGCCGATACTGCCCCATGACGTTGACATAGGTCTGGGGGGAGATCTCTTTGGCCAGGAATTCCATGATGTCTTTGGTGCCGGCCAAACCGTCGGGCAGGACCAGGTGGCGCACCAGCAGCCCCCGCTGGGCCACGCCCCGTTCGTCCATGACCAGATCACCCACCTGCCGGTGCATCTCTTGCACGGCCTGGCGGGCCACCTCCGGATAATCGGCGGCATTGCACAACCGGGCCGCCACGGCCGGATCCCAGAACTTGAAATCCGGCATATAGATGTCAATGACGCCGTCCAGCAGTCGCAGGGTCGGCACTGCCTCGTAGCCGCCGGTATTATAGACTAACGGCAGCCGCAACCCCCCCTCAATGGCCCGCGGCAGGGCCGCCAGGATCATGGGGACCTGGTGGGTCGGGGTGACAAAATTGATGTTGTGGCAGCCCTGGGCCTGCAGGCGCAGCATGATGGCGGCCAGGTCCTCCACGTCAATCTCTTCACCTTCGCCGCCGTGGCTGATTTCCCAATTCTGGCAAAAGATGCAGAACAGATTGCAGTGGCTGAAAAAAATGGTGCCCGAGCCATGCTGCCCCACTAAGGGGTCTTCCTCGCCGAAATGCGGCCCGAAACTGGCCACCACCGGCTTATCCCCGGTGCGGCAGATCCCCAACTCCCCATGGCGCCGGTCCACCCGACAGCGGTGCGGGCAGATCTCACAGGAGAGCAAGATCTCATAGGCCTGCAGGATTTTTCCCTGCAGTCGGCCTTCCCGATGGGTCTTAAGATAAACGGGTTCAAAGGCGGTCATGGGGTTGCCTTGCCTGATGAGAGCCGCTGGAGACAAACCACCGGTTCCCGGGCCAATAGTTGCCGCAGGATGCCAAAATCCGGCAGCCCCAGGGCCTGGGCCACAGCCGCATCAATCTTGGCCCGCACCGGGTCAGAAGCCATGGCCGGAAAGGGCTGCAGGGGTTCCTGGCGGATGTCATCAAAGGTGTCGGCCAGCATCTGCCTCTGCTGGTTAGAGAGGGCCGTTAAATCCAACACCGGCAATTGGGCGAGGACGGGTTTTTTAAAATCTATCCAAGGCCCTTCAGTTTCTTGTCTATTTGTTAAAAGCATTATTAAATTTAAAGTTGAATTTAGCCATAAAATTAAGGATTTTTTAAAGATATCATTATTAAAATCAGCCGTCAAAGAAACAGGCCACCACATATTGGAAAGTACTGGTTGATTTAAATGACAAGAAATTATTTTTTGTGTATTTAATCGTAGACGTTCAACTATTAATATATCAGCAGCAAGTGGCCATAAATCTTCAACTCGCCGTAATGGACGTCTTTTTTGGGGTTTTGATAAAGGTGATAAATAACTATTCGGTTTTTGAACTATAGTATCAACGGATAATGCTTCATGTCCCCAAAATGCAGGATAGGCAGAAAATGCTGGACTTATTTTGAAACCATCATGAATATCTCTTCGATCAGGCCCAATCTTGGCAAATTCCTTAAGAGCCTGCAACGGAATTTTGCCTTGCAGACCATACCCTGGCAACCAGAGGTTTCCCTGCAGAAGATGGTG
>Ga0272446_1007809_pt1 | contig 10497 bp, 8 predicted proteins | sample YNPCB0061_FD_194587 | JGI IMG/M metagenome (GOLD analysis project Ga0272446, IMG submission 194587) | Hot spring microbial mat communities from Yellowstone National Park, WY, United States - YNP-CB-006-1 | ecosystem: Environmental > Aquatic > Thermal springs > Hot (42-90C) > Sediment | place... | reverse complement strand
CAGTTGCGCGGGCGGGGCCACGCCCGCCCCTGCGCAACCCGCGGAGGCGCCCGCAGCCGAGGAACCCACGGCGACGCCCGTCCCGCCCACCCCTGAGCCGCCGACCGCCACGCCCGCGCCGGCCCAGAATCTCACCATCTACGGCGATCCGCTGCCCGAGGATGCCGCCCCCTACGATATGCAGACCTACAAGATCGGCTGCGACATCAAGGGCAACCACATCACCTTCGACTTCCAGGTTCAGGTCTATCAGCGCTTCTGCCTGTCCGACCTCTTCCAGGTCCAGTTGGTCAACCTCGACAAAGACTTCAACGTGATCCCCAACGCCGCTGAGAGCTGGGAGGTCTCCGAGGACGGCCTCACCTGGACCTTCCATATCCGCCCGGGCATGGAATGGACCGACGGCAACCCGGTGACGGCCCACGACTGGGTGGCCACCTATCAGTACATCGCCGATCCCAATCACGCCTGGGACTTCGCCTGGTTCTATGCCGGCGTCCTCGAGAACTGGGATGAGATCATCGCCGGCGAGAAGCCCGTCACCGAGCTGGGCGTCAAGGCGGTGGACGATCTGACGCTGCAGTTCAAGACCAAGAAGCCCTGGCCCGCCTTCCCGGCCATGATGCAGTTCTCCTTCGCCCTGTCCAAGGCCGCGATGGAGAAGTACGGGCCGATGTACAACAGCAAGGTGGAGACGAGCGTCTCCATGGGTCCGTACAAACTGGCCGTGCTCGAGCCAGGGAAGCGCATCGAGTTGGAACCGAACCCGGTCTTCAAGGGGTTCCAGGGGAAGATGCGGCCGCGCATGAAGCGCCTGATCGCCGAATACATGGACGTCTCCACCGGCTTCGCCGCGTTCCAGAACCATGACATCGACCGCCTCAGCTATGAGTGGATCGCGCCCGCCGACCTGCAGATCGTCCTCAACGACCCGGTGCTCAAGGAGAACTTCCTGGTCGACTTCGGCGACTTCCGCACCGATTACCTGGTGCTGGACACCTACACCGAGCCGTTCAACGACCTGAACGTGCGCAAGGCGTTCGCGCACGCCGTCGATCGCGAGTCGATCGTCAAGAACGTCCTCACCGAGATCAAGGGCATGCCCGCCTACTCCTTCCTGATGCCCGGCTTCCCGGCTTCGGATACGGAGGGGGCGCTCAAGGAATACCAGAAGTACGACTGCGAGCTGGCCAAGGAGTATCTGGCCAAGGCTGGCTATCCCAATGGCGAGGGGTTCCCCAAGCTGGAGATGTGGCTGCGCAACGAGGTTCCCGCCTGGCAGGCCGTCTTCCAGGCCGTGGCCGCGTCCATCTCCAGTTGTCTGAACGTCCAGATCGAGGTCTCCAATAAGGACTACAAAGTCTACATGGACGCCCTCAACGCCCGCCCCACCGGCATCAAGTTGGGCGCCATCTCCTACGGCATGGACTACCTCGATCCATCCAACATGCTGGGCATCTGGGTTTCCACGGGCCGCCATTCGTGGAAGAACGATGAATTCGACCGGCTGGTATTGGAAGCCAGCAGCTTCACGGGCGATCCGGAGAAGCGCACCCAGATGTTCAAGGAGGCGGAGAAGATCCTGGTCGACGACGTCGGCGGCATCTTCATCGATCACCGCTGGTTCGGCGATCTCTTCCAGCCGTATCTGCAGGGCGACTGCTTCCGCAAGCCCGACAGCCAGGGCATCGCCGCCTGGCACTGGGGCAATGACTGGTGCTGGAACGAGATCTACATCTCCAAAGATGTGGAGAACTACCAGACGTACCGCACGCGGTGATCTGAGCCAGGCGCGGCAGCGCTGCGCCTGACCGATCGCCAGGACGGATGAGTGTGCTTCCCTGTGCTGCGGGCGGTGGGATCGCTCGCAGCACAGGGGCCGCTGGTTCGCCCGCTTCGATCGCGCAGGCATCTCCCAGGTCTTCCGCAGGCCCGAAGCAAGGATTGAGTCATACCATGGCGCGTTATCTCATCGGACGGATCATCTCTCTGGTCTTTGTGATTTGGATCGTCTCCATGATCACGTTCTTCCTGATGCATTCCGTGCCTGGCGGCCCCTTTGATGAGGGCAAACAGCGCCTGCCCGACGCCGCTAAGGCCAACATCTTGCGCAAATACGGCCTCGACCGGCCGATCTGGGAGCAGTACCTGCGTTACATGAGCCATGCGCTGCGCTTCGATTTCGGCATCCCCTACCAGGTGCCTACGGAGACGGTCGCGAGCCTGATTCGCAAGACCTGGTTCGTCACCGCGCAGGTGGGCCTGATGACCGTGGCGCTGGCCTTCGGGGGAGGGATTATCGTGGGGGTGATCGCCGCCTATCATCGTGGCTCCTGGATCGACACCATCGTCACCTTCATCGCGACCCTCGGCATCACGTTGCCCAATTTCGTCGTTGCGCTGTGGATGATCCTGTTCTTCTCCGTCTACCTGAAAGTCCTGCCGATGGGAGGATGGAATGAACCCGGCGAATGGTTGATCCCCGGCATTTTCTCCAAGAACTGGATCATGCCGGTGCTGGCGTACGCCCTGGCGCCCTTTTCGCTTGTCGCCCGCTACACGCGCTCCAGCGTGCTCGAGGCGTTGCAGGCGGATTACGTGCGCACCGCGCGCGCCAAGGGGCTGCGCGACAATGTGATCCTGCGCCGTCATGTGATGAAGAACGCCGCCATCCCCATGATCACCGCTCTCGGTCCCGTCATCCCGGACCTGCTGACGGGGTCGATCTTCATCGAAGCGACTTTCCGCATCCCGGGCCTGGGCAAATACTTCGTGACGAGCACGTTCAATCGCGATTATCCCATGATCATGGCGCTCATCTTGTTGATCGCTGTCCTGTGGGGGGTCACATACCTGTTGACCGACGTCGCGTATACGTGGGTGGATCCGCGTGTGCGCTTCAGCGCGCGGGGAGGCTGACATGGCAGAACAGATCGCGATCCGCCCCACCATCCCCGACATAGGCGGCGTCAAGTTCAGCGGACGACAACGCACGCTGTGGCGCGATGCCGTGCGGCGTTTTCGACGCAATCGCCTGGCCATGCTCGGCCTGATCCTCGTGTCAGCGTTCGTCTTGACAGCGATCCTGGCGGATGTCCTGGCCCCCTACCCCTACGACAAGCCTTTCTTCGACAAGGTCTTGCAGCTTCCCTTCCGTGATCCCGCGCACATCCTGGGCAACGATGAAGTGGGGCGCGACTTCCTCAGTCGGCTCATCTACGGCGCGCGCACTTCGATCACGGTCGGCCTGGCCGTCCAATTCATCGCGTTCAGCATCGGCATCCCGCTGGGCGCGCTCGCTGGCTACCGCGGCGGAGTGATCGACTTCGTGGTGATGCGCCTGGTGGACATCATGACCGCCTTCCCAGGGTTGCTCTTCGCCATTTTCCTGATCACCGTTTGGGGCGGGGGCATGTGGAAGGTGATCCTGGTCCTGGGCTTCACGAGCTGGCTGGGGCCGACGCGGTTGGTGCGGGCGCAGTTCTTATCCTTACGCGAGAAGGAGTTCGTCGAAGCGGCCCGTTGCATCGGCGCTCGCGAGCGCGACATCCTGTTCCGCCACATCCTGCCCAACACCCTGGCCCCCCTCCTGGTCGCCCTGAGTTTCGGCATCCCCGGCGCCATCTTCGGCGAGGCAGGCCTCAGCTTCCTGGGGATCGGCATCAACGACCCCCTGCCGAGCTGGGGCAAGATGGTGGGCGTCAGCGGCTCGTACATTCGCGTCTACTGGCATGTCGGCCTCTTCCCGACCGTGCTCATCGCGCTGACGATGCTCGGATTTTCCTTTTTGGGCGACGGCCTGCGCGACGCGCTCGATCCCAAGTTGAGCCGGTAGGCAGTTGCCCACGGACTCTAGCAAGAGGGTGCATATGAACCAGAACCCTGTACGATGGATCGTCCTGGCAATCCTCCTGACGAGTATAGCCACTGCGACGCTGGCATGCGGCGCGGGCCGGCGGCCATCGGCGGAAGCGACGCGTCCAACCATCGCCACACCGAAGTTCCGATTCCAGGCCACCAGCGTGATCGCTGTGCCCACGGCGGCGACGCCAGAGGCCACGGCTACGGTCGGCCCTGATCTGGCGCAGGGGAAAACCATCTACGAGAAGCGCTGCGCCGCCTGTCATGGCCCCGACGGCGCAGGGATCGAAGGGAAAGGGAAGAAGATCGCTGGCATCCAGCTCGACGCCGCCGGGTTCACGAACGTTTTGCGCACGGCAGACAACGGCCGGCTCGGCCAGTCGCACATCTTCGGCCCCGGCGCCATCAGCCCCAACGGCGTCGAGAACTTACGTCTCTATTTGCAATCTTTGCCCTGAGGACGGCCCTCGCCCGGCCGATCCTCCTGGTGTGTACGACGATGCCCAAATCATCTGCTCCCACGCGGCGCCCTTCTTCGCCTGCGCGCTGGCCTGCGTTCGCTGTTGCGGGCCTGGCGCTCGGCCTGATGCTGATCGGGGCCTTGCTCTGGCGTCCCGCGCAGACCGTGCGTTCTGGCACGCTGCCAACGCTGACCCCAATCCCTGGCCTGAAAGCCACGCTCACCGCCCTGCCGAAAGCCTCGCCGATGCCGGCGGAGCGCGCCCGCCCCTATCAGGAGGTGCGGACGCTCGTCGAGCAGTGCGATCAGTACACCGAGAGCCGCAAGATCGCCATCCTCAAGCAGATCGACTTCGTCCTCTACCCCGCGACGGTGCCGATGGAGCTCCTGACCATCTACGGCGACGCCTGGCCGGGACGGGTGATCTTCGGTGGGGCGTACTTCACCGCGCTGGAATGGAAACAGCACGGTCAGGACAAAGCATCGTGCCTTTATCCGATCGGCGTGCGTTTCAACGCCTTGCTGCGCGACCTGGGCGAACAGCCGCTCTCCGAGTTCGAGTGAACCTGCTCCGCCCGAACGGCACCCCCTGCCTCATCGCACGAGCACCCATCCGGCGCAAGAGTCTAGACAACCCCTCTGAAGCATGGTATACTCGCGCTCCGTAACGGTTCGCTTCCACCCACCGCAAACGACGCAGAAGGAGGGCCAGCATGGGCTATCTGTTAGGGATAGACATCGGGACGACTGGCGCTCGCGCGATCCTGGTCGATCCGGCCACCGGCGATGTCATCGCTGGCGCCACCGACGAATACCCGCTCTACACGCCCCAGCCGCAATGGGCGGAACAAGACCCCGCCGACTGGTGGCGCGGCACCTGTCATGCGATCCAGGCAGCTCTGGCCAAAGCCGGCATCAGCGGCGCCGACGTGCAGGGGATCGGCCTCTCCGGCCAGATGCACGGCGTCGTGCTCCTGGACGAGAACGACCAGGTGCTGCGCCCCTCGCTGATCTGGTGCGATCAGCGCAGCCAGGCCCAATGCGATTGGATCACCGACCGCGTCGGGGCTGAGCGCTTGATTGAGCTGACCAGCAACCCCGCCCTGACCGGCTTCAGCGCGCCCAAGCTGCTATGGGTGCGCGATCACCAGCCTGAGATCTTCGCGCGCACACGCACGTTCCTGCTGCCCAAGGACTTCATCCGCTTCCAGCTCACCGGCGAGAAGGCGGGCGAGGTATCAGACGCCTCGGGCACCCTCCTCTTCGACGTGACCAACCGCCGCTGGTCGATGGAGATGCTGCAAGCGCTGGGGATCGATCCCGCGATCCTGCCCAAGATCTACGAGTCATGGGAGGTCTCTGGGCGCGTGACGGCGAAGGCGGCCGCGCTCACAGGGCTGCGCGAGGGCACGCCAGTTGTGGGCGGCGGCGGCGATCAGGCGGCCGGCGCCGTGGGCAACGGCATCGTGCGGCCAGGCATCGTCTCCTGCACCGTCGGCAGCTCGGGGGTCGTCTTCGCGTATATGGCGACGCCCATGCGCGACCCGCGCGGGCGCGTCCATACGTTCTGCCACGCCGTGCCGGGGGCCTGGCATGTGATGGGGGTCACTCAAGGCGCCGGGTTGTCCTTGCGCTGGTTCCGCGACCAGTTCGGCGGCCTGGAGCGCGTTCTGGCCTCCTCCTTGGGCGCCGATCCCTATGAGATCCTCATCGCCGAAGCGCAGCACGCGCCCGCCGGCTGCGAAGGGTTGATCTTCCTCCCCTACCTGATGGGCGAGCGCACGCCGCACCTCGACGCCGACGCCAAGGGCGTCTTCTTCGGCCTGACGGCGCGCCACACCCGCAACGACGTGATACGCGCGATCCTCGAGGGGGTCGCCTATAGCCTGCGCGATTCGTTCGAGATCTTCCGTGAGATGGGGGTGCCGATCACGCAGGTGCGCGCCTCGGGCGGCGGCGCCCGCTCCGCGCTGTGGCGTCAAATCCAGGCCGACATCTACAACACGGAGCTGGTGACGATCAACGCCAGCGAGGGGCCAGCCTACGGCGTGGCGTTGCTGGCGGGCGTGGGCACCGGCGTCTGGCAGAGCGTGACGGAGGCGTGCGACGCCTGCATCCAGATCACCGGGCAGACGGCGCCGAACGCTGATCTCGTTCCCGTATATGACGCCTACTACGCCGTCTATCGCAGCCTCTATCCGCAGCTCAAACCCGCCTATGATCAGGTGGCTGCAGTCGTGCGCAAATACGCCGCATAAGGGCCTGCATCATAGACAAAAGGGCTTGCGCAGAGTAGAAAAGTCAAGTATCCTTGCTACTTGAATGCTGAACGCCGGAGCCTGCGCATGAACGATCGCGAACGGTGGGTGGCTGCTTTGCGCGGCCAGCCCGTCGATCACATCCCAGATGAAGAGTTCGGGTATTGGCGAGACACGTTCATCGCCTGGCATAAGCAGGGCCTGCCGCGCGAGGTCAAGGACAACGCGATCGCCGATCGCTTCTTCTGCTTCGCGCGCCGCGAGACGGTGCCCATCAGCGTAGGGCTACGTCCCCCCTTCCGGCGACGGGTCATCCGCGAGGATGAACGGCATCGGGTGATCGTGGACAGCGAGGGCGTGGAGGCCGTCGTCCACAAGGATGGCAGCTCGTCGATCCCCCACTATGTCCGCTTCCCTCTGCAAACGCGCGCCGATTGGGCTGAATTCAAGCGGCGCCTCGACCCCAAAGATCCGGGGCGCAGGCCGGTCGATTGGGAATGGCACGTTCGCCAGTGGCGCGAACGCACCTACCCTCTGGGCATCTACGTTGGCAGCCTGTTCGGGCGCCTGCGCAACTGGATGGGGTTCGAGCACATCGCGGTCACGGTCCACGACGACCCCGACTGGATTCATGAGATGGTCGAGCATCTGACGGAGCTGGCGCTCGCGGTCATCGACCAGGCGGTCCAGGATGTGCAGCTCGACTTCGCGGCGTTTTGGGAGGATATGGCGTTTCGCAGCGGGCCGATGATCTCGCCTGCGATGTTCCGCGAGTTCCTGGTGCCCCGCTACAAACGGATCACCGACCGCCTGCGCCAGCACGGCGTCGACATCGTCTACCTCGACTGCGACGGGAACATCATGGATCTGGTGGAGCCGTGGCTGGAGGCGGGCGTCAACACGATGTTCCCGCTCGAAGTGCGCGGCGGGTCCGATCCGGTTGTGATCCGTCAACGATTCGGCAAGGCCGTCCGCTTGCTGGGCGGCGTGGATAAGACGAAGCTCATCGAGGGGAAGGAGGCGATACGCAAGGAGATCGCCCGGCTGGAGCCTCTGGTGGCGGATGGAGGATACATCCCACACGTGGACCATCGGGTGCCGCCGGATGTGACCTACGAGAACTACCTCTACTACCTGAAGGTCAAGCGGGACGCCTTCGGCATCCCGCACCCGCGCTGCTGGCAGGAGCAAATGGCGGCCGCGCAGGCCCATTTGTGATCGGTAGTTTTGATCTCTCGCCTATCCCCCGCGGACAAGGAGAGGGACTCGATATTCTTAAAGGGAGGGATTTCTCATGTTTGATCTGACTCCACTGACGGAAGCCGTTGTGAATGGCCAGGCCCCCAAGGCGAAGGAACTGACCGCCAAAGCTTTGGAAGCGGGCGTCAGCCCTGGCAAGATCCTGCAGGAGGGGCTGATCCCTGGCATGGCCGAGGTAGGCCGCCGCTTCGAGTGCCGCGAGTTCTACGTGCCCGAACTGTTGATCGCTGCTCGCGCCATGCACGCGGCCCTCGACATCTTGCGCCCGCTGCTGGCCGCCAGCGGCGAGGTGGAGCCGATCGGCAAGGTGGTGATCGGCACCGTGCGTGGCGACCTGCACGACATCGGCAAGAACCTGGTCACGATGATGCTCGAAGGCTCCGGCTTCGAGGTCAAAGACCTGGGCATCGACGTCTCTCCCGAGAAGTTCGTCAACGCGGTCAAGGAAGGCGGCTATGACGTGCTGGCGATGTCGGCGCTGCTGACGACCACGATGCCGAGCATGAAGGCGACGATCGACGCGCTCAAAGAGGCCGGCCTGCGCGACAAGGTCAAGGTCATCATCGGCGGCGCTCCGATCACCCAGGAATACGCCAACCAGATCGGCGCCGACGGCTACGGCGAGGATGCGAATCAGGCCGTGCGCGTGGCCAAGCAATTGCTCGGCGTTGCCGCCTAGTTGGCGCAGCAGGGGATGAACTCAGGCCTGGCGGCGCGTCTGGCGGACATCTATGGCGCCGATGGGGTTGAGGCGCAGTTGCCTCGCTACCGATCGGCGCTGGACGCCTTTCGCGCCGCCTACGGCCCGGGGCCAGTGATCGTGTGCCGCTGCCCGGGCCGCGTGAACCTGATCGGAGAGCACACGGACTACAATCGGGGGTTTTGCCTCCCTGCCCCGCTCGACCGCGATCTGCTGTTGCTGGCGCGCCCGCGCGCCGATCAGCAGGTCGCTTTGGTGAACATCGCTTCTTCCCTGTTCCCGGCGCGCAGCTTCTCCCTGAGCGCCGAGATCCCCTCCGCTCCCCCCGGCGACTGGAGCAATTACGTGCGCGGCGCTGGCCAAAAGCTATGGCAGGTCTTTGGCCCTCTGCGCGGCTTCGATGGCCTTGTCGCCAGCGAGCCGCCATACGGCGTGCCGCGCGGCGCGGGCGTCAGTTCGTCGACCGCCCTGACCGTGGCGGCTGCCGTGGCCTTCGCCGCCGTCAATGCGATCGTCGTCCCCGCCGATCGCTTCGCCCATCTGTGCAGCCAGGCCGAATGGTACGTCGGCACGCGCGGGGGGGTCCTGGACCAGTTCGCGACGCTGCTCGGCCGCCAGGGACACGCCCTGTTCCTCGATTGCCAGCCACGCCCCACCCCGAACGGCGACGTCACCTTCTTCACGGAGCCGGTGCCCCTGCTCAACGGCTACACGCTGATCCTGGCCGACAGCCGCGTCCGCCACGCCCATACGTCGGGCAACTTCAACCTGCGCGTGGCGGAAGGTCGCCTGGGAGCCGCCTGCCTGGAACGCCATTTTCCTGGCGTGCACACGTTGCGCGATGTCCAGGAGCACCCCTGGGCAGCGATCGAGCCGCTTTTGCCGACGACCACCACCGCCGCGGAACTGACGGCGCAGGGGATCGACGTGCCGCGCTGGCTGGGCGACCTCAAGATCGCCGATGACGTCCCGCTGCAGGTGCGCGCCCGTTGCCGCCACGTGCATAGCGAGAACCAGCGTGTCCTCGACAGCGTGGCCGCCTGGCGCCGCGGGGACGCGGCCGCGGTCGGGCGCCTGCTCAACGCAGCGCACGTCAGCCTGCGCGACGACTACGACGTGAGCTGCCCGGAGATCGAGATCCTGCGCGATTTGATGCTGGCGGCCGACGGCGTGCTCGGCGCTCGGCTGGTGGGAGGCGGCTGGGGTGGCTGCGTCGTTGCCCTGGCGCAGGCTGGCGCGGAACGGGAGATCGCCCAGCGCGTGGCGCCCGCCTATGAGCGAGCCACCGGCAAGTCCCCCGAGCTGTTCATCTGCCGGACGTCCGCGGGCGCTGGCGTGGTCACGGTGATCGATTGTTAGGTGGTCCCCATGTCCGACGAAATCGGCATTGCCCTCATCGGAGCCGGTAACATCGGCCGCATCCAGGCGCGCGCCATCGCTGATGTGCCCGGCGCGCGGCTGCGCGTGGTGTGCGCCACGCGCCCCGACCGGGCACAGCCGCTGGCGACGGAATATGGCGCCGAGTGGACGACCGATCTGACAGCGGCGGTCGCGCGCGCCGACGTCGAATTGGTCACCGTCTGCACCCCCAGCGGCTACCACCTGGAGCCAGCGCTGGCGGCGGCGGCGGCCGGCAAACACGTCCTGGTCGAGAAACCATTGGAGATCACCCTGGGGCGCGTCGATCGCCTGATCGCGGCCTGCCGCCAGGCCGGGGTGCTCCTGGGATGCGTGTTTCAAAGCCGTTACAAAGAGGGGGTGCGCCACGCGCGCCAGGCTCTGGCGCAGGGCCGCCTCGGCCGTCTCACGCTGGTCGATGCCTACGTCAAGTGGTATCGCCCCCCTTCGTATTATTCCCAGGTTCGCTGGCGCGGCACCTGGGCGCTGGATGGCGGCGGCGCGTTGATGAATCAGTCGATCCATACGGTCGATCTGCTCCAGCATCTCGCTGGCCCCGT
>Ga0272446_1007807_pt1 | contig 10503 bp, 13 predicted proteins | sample YNPCB0061_FD_194587 | JGI IMG/M metagenome (GOLD analysis project Ga0272446, IMG submission 194587) | Hot spring microbial mat communities from Yellowstone National Park, WY, United States - YNP-CB-006-1 | ecosystem: Environmental > Aquatic > Thermal springs > Hot (42-90C) > Sediment | place... | reverse complement strand
ATCCGCCTGATAGAAGAAATCCAAATTTTTGCTGAAAATACCTCCCTTTGGCCGTTGCAACGCTCGCTCAATTGTTTTCGTTTTGCATTCGAAGGTTACTGGTAAAACTGTACGGTAAAGAATGGCTCATGCGGGCCGCGAGGGCCCGCACTGCATATGAATCTTAGGCGGAAACCTCTTGCTTTTGCAGCTGCTCAGGGTTGCGCCAAGTGTAAACATCTAATTTAGGATCCAAGCTATTCAAGGGCATACCTATAATTAGGTAGCTATCCCCAACGCTTTGATCCACATCAGCTAGGTTCCAGCAGAATTGCGCTATATCCCAATTATTTTCGGGGGTGTTTTTCGGAAATATGTAGAGCTTAAGATCTGATCTCGCAAAGACTAGTTTCTGAAAATCGATCGCAATCTGGTCATATTTGGTGTTCCACTCAATCTCTGCTGTCACTAGCAGGCGGTCAACCATGCTCATTTTGAAATCAGCAAGCTGTGACTGAGGTCTCTGCTTGGCCAGCGTGAAGTCCCACAGCCATTCGCTCCAATCCGTTCTTGTCCCCGGCTTGACAGAATGAGCATAGGCTCCGATATCTTCTTGCAGGCTGGCCAACCCGTTAGCAAGCGCGGTTTTTATCTCCACTGTTCAGTCACCTGGACTTACTTGGCGAGACTGCAACTCATTTGCCAGATTTTGTAGTATTTTTATGATCCGTTGCTGCATTTAGTATGCTATTCGGCGGATCATATAGCGTCAACGGCATTTCTTGCTTTTTGGGAAAGGGCCTTCGGTGGTCTGAAATGCGTTGACGCCCCGCTCTATCGAGCTTTATTGGCGGGCGCAACGCAGCCACCTACGGCACATCGATGGCGCGCCAAGAGCGGCTTCTGTAAGAAGACTGCATTTATTGTGCGGCGTACCATCGACTTCAGGTAATTTCCGCGTTGTGTGCAATGGCGATTACATAGGATAAGAAATGGCTGATTTAACTTGGTTAGAAGCAATTAAGAAAGTAATGCAGAAAAGTGACAGTGCAATGCATTATACAGAAATCGCAGAAGAGATCATTAATGAAGGCTACAGGAAAGAGGTCGGTGCAACACCTGCGAATACAGTTTACTCTGTAATTCGCCAGGATATCAACAACAGAGGTTCAGATTCAGAGTTTGTTTTTATTGATAAAGGGTATTTCTGGCTCAGGTCCAAGATGAATGAAGACCTTGCCCCGACGACCAAAGGAAAGGCCGATGGAAAAGACGTAGCAGGTGGTGGCATCATACAGGCGTTTGGGATGTTTTGGTCCAGAGATCGTGTAATTTGGGAGCAAAATACAATCCTTTTAGGCCAGCAGAATCAAGGCTCAAAGATAGTTAATTTTGGTGACCAAATAGGTGTCTATGTGCTTTATGACATTAATCGGCCTGTCTATGCTGGCCGGGCAATTGACCAGGGGTTCGGCCGGCGGTTATTTCAGCATACTTTCGATCGTTTAAACGGTCGTTGGAACCGATTCTCTTGGTTTGGCATTAAAGGCGTCTCCGATGATGGCTCATTAACCCAGGTAAATCTAAATGACATTACCGCAGATGGGATGATTGCGACAATGGAGGCATTGTTAATAGAGACTCTCGAACCAGCTCTTAATAGAAAACGAGGTGACGATTTCACTGCCGTTGAATATCTTCAGAGTGAGGATCCCAGAATGAAGGACCTTCAACTGGCAAATGTCTTAGCACAAATTCAAGGCCGTCTGCAATTATCCAATAGGTAATCGGCACTGCGCCTAACAAAATTCACCCGCTGCGCTCTGAAAGCAGAGACCCGAAGACGGGTCGCGGCCGCTCTGCGCCAAAGATTGCTGCGCCCGCCATGCGTGAGCTTGGTTAGGCGGGCTCGCAAGGCGCTCAGGCAAATGCGCTTCGCGCAAATACGATTCCAAATTTTGGCTTTACACCGCCGCGTGCGCACTTCTCGTAAATTCCACGTTGCGTGCCATTATCGGAAGATAATTTATGTACGAAAATCTATTCAATAGAATACAGAGTCAAACAAAGGAGAATCTCTTCACAGAGACTCTGGCTTATTTGCTGAGGCGGCGAGAATATGCACTATTTCAGAAATTATTCTACTATCAGATCCTGAATACGCATATAGATAGCCAAAACGCTCGCGTTTTGACGCAACAGACCTTTGACAGCTCGCGTCCTGATATTCTGATTGAACTACCAAATACCGTTATCATCATTGAAGTCAAACTAGGCGCGTCCCTAAGCTTTGAGAAACAATTGTTACCGTACGCGCAAATATTGAGTGGAAAAAATTTTACAAAGTACTTCGCTCGAAAAGCAACAAGCACAAAACGGTGCATCGTTGCCCTGGCGCCGGCATGGACAATCAAGGAATGTGAAGCCGAATGCGAGGCAAAATTCAAAAAAACCGTGCACAACCACTTTGAAAATTTGGGTGTCTCGTATAGTGCGTTTAACTTAACTCATCTATCGGAATTGTTAAAAGCACCCCGCGAATTGATATTAAATGATTTGGCAAATTATATTGAGGTTCATGTTGAAAAGGAGCTAACTATGCAGCAATTGGAATTCTTAAGGAATAAGGAAATTGGAAAGGCAATTGAGGCAGTATATGCAAAAGTGTCTGAAGTATATAACTCTATAGACACCAAGAAATACCCTGTTGATCGCATTTCACCGGGTTATAATTCCTATGGATTTTCCATATACCTCAAAAATAATGAAAAAATCTGGTTTGGTTACGCTGTCTACGGGTGGTCACTTATGGGGGCTCCCGTGATCCTACAATATCATGACAGCTGGTTTACAAAACCGAAAACCGACAAGACAAGGCTCAAAAAGGCAGGCTTTGAAGAGTGGTCAGATGATTATGGGTATGTGAGAATTATAGATGCATCGAAACCGAAATGGCTCGACGAGATAACGGCCATCTTGGATGTTTTAAACGAATAAATGCTCTACGGCAACAGCACCTAAGAAAATTCACCCGCTGCGCTCTGAAAGCAGAGATCCGAAGACGGGTCGCGGCCCTGCTCGCCAGAAGATCGCGGAAAAAGCACAAGGCGTTGCCTTGCCAGCGGCAAGCGGGACGCTTGTAAAGAGGCAATTGTATTGTTCTCGGCAGTACGCAGGGTGCGTGTAGTGCCGGGCTTAACGCGCCATCTGGCGCGCAGCCCTAAGAGTCCAGTTTTATGGCAAATCTCTGAAGCCGCCGGCGTTAATGACCTGTTTATAGCCAGCATTCTCGAGAATCTGCTTGGCCCGGCCACTGCGACTACCGGAGGCACAGTACACCACCACCGGCTTTGACTTATCGCCAAATTCTGCGAGACGCGATTCAACCTGGTCAACCGGAATATTGATTGCCCGTGGGTGGTGTCCCGATGCAAACTCAGCCGGAGTGCGCACATCGACCACAGTCCCCTTACCGTCGAGCAGGGCTTTGAGCTCCGACTGGGCGGAGGTCATTGGCACAGCGGCAGAGCCCGCCGTGGTGCCTGGGTCCTTTTCGCAGTGCAGGGCGAAGAGCCCCGCAATAAGCATGAGTACCATTTTCTTCATCGGTGCACCCGTTACTTCGTGGTTTTGCAGGTGGAAATTCCAAACGGCAAGTACATCGGGCACCAGCCGATTAGACTCGTCACCAAAAACGCTCCGGCGACAATACCGAGCACGATTGCCACTGTGCCCGAAATCAGGTTTAATCCGTACAAGACACCGACGGCGATTGCTGCGATTAGGCGAATCACCCGGTCTGTGGTTCCCATATTCTTTTTCATATTTGCTCCTTTTAATGATAGAAATTTCTACCAGGCAGTGGCAAGGCCAACACCCAGCATGGATAATGTAAAAAACTTGCCACCTCTCGTCCAGTATTATACCATACCCAGTATGGGATATGAAGACAGGGAAGCCCGTGAAAAGCTTGGCCTGAGACTAAGTCGTGTGATTGGCCAGCTACAGGCATTGCAGAAGCGTATCGCAGCGGGTAGCACTGACTGCCTCTCTGACATACAGCAGATCAAGGCAGCGCACAATGCGCTCTGGAAGGTGGCTGAGGCTTATCTGGAAATCCACCTCAACGAATGCGTGCGGCAGAATAAATCGGCGTCAGAAATTCAGAAGAATTTGCAGTCGGTGATTCGCGCGGCGTTTACTATGTAAAGAAGGAAGCACAATGGCAAATCCACTGAATTTAGTAATGTATGTGGTCGGCGGTGGCGTAGTGGGCTACCTCTACTACCGTTTGATTGGTTGCAGTTCATCAGGCAGTAGCACAGGAGGTGCCTTGCCTGGCGCTGCCAAGGATGGCATCCGTGCGCCAGGGGTGTGTCCAATCACTTCGCGTCCGGTGCCCTCGATTATTTATGGCGCGGTGGTGGGCGCACTGCTCGCGAGTTCACGGTGAGTAGCGCATCGCATCGGAGGCAAAAATGTCTGAAGTAACAAAAAAGAAACTGGTGATTGTCGGCGGTGTCGCCGGGGGAGCGACCGCGGCGGCCCGCGCGCGGCGGCTCGACGAGAACGCCGAAATCACGCTCATCGAAGGCAGCGGCTATATCTCGTTTGCTAACTGCGGTCTGCCCTACCACATAGGCGGTGATATTCCGAAGCGCGAAACGCTGCTCTTACGTACGCCGCAGGATCTGTGGAATCGCTACCGAATAAAGGCGATGGTAAATACTAAAGTCACGCATGTCGATCGTGCGAAAAAAATCGTCACTTACGTGCAGGACGGCCAAACGCATGAAATCCCCTACGACAAGTTAATCTTGTCGCAGGGCGGCGACCCGATGAAACCCGCAGTGGAAGGCATTGAGAACGTGCCACACTTCTCGCTGCGCTGGGTCGAAGACATGGACGCGATCATCGCACAGATGGCAAAGGCCGAGTATAAGCACGTCGCGGTTGTAGGCGGTGGTTTTATCGGCCTCGAGGTTGCGGAAGCATTGCGGCATAAAAATTTTGCAGTCACCTTGGTCGAATTCGCGCCGGGCGTGATGCCCAATCTTGACCCGGAGTTTTCCAACCTGGCAAAGAAAGAACTTGAAGCGCACGGCATCAGGGTGCTGACGCAGACGACGATAAAAGAAGTAGGCATAGGGGGAGCTCTCACTCTGTCCAACGGTTCAACCCTTAATGCAGACTTTATCATTTTTGCTGCGGGTGTGAAACCTGAAACCAGTCTCGCCAAAGAGATCGGTCTTGAGATCGGCAAAACCGGTGGCGTCGTCGTAAACGACTTTATGCAGAGCTCCGACGAAGACATCTATGTCGTCGGTGATATGGCTGAGATCACCAACCGCATCACGCACCAGTCAACGCGCGTGCCTCTGGCAGGGCCTGCAAACCGACAAGGTCGCCTGGCGGCAGAGAATGCTCTCATGGGAAACCGCTGCCGCTATCGCGGCGCACTGGGATCGTCGGTCATAAAGATCTTTAACAAGACTCTGGCTTCAACCGGCCTCACGGAAAAGGCTGCGAAATCGGCGAATATCTCGGCACAGGCGGTGATGGTTCACTCGAACAACCATGCCGGCTATTATCCGAACTCCGAGCGCATCGCGCTCAAGCTCGTGTTTTCGCCAGTTGACGGCCGTGTGCTCGGTGCGCAGGCATTTGGTCCCAGCGGAACCGAAAAGCGTATCGATGTGATTGCAACGGCGATTGTCGGCTGGCTTACGATCTATGACATGGCAGGTCTTGACCTCACCTACGCGCCGCCGTATTCGTCGGCAAATGATCCTGTCAACATGGCGGCTTTTCAGGCGATGAACCACCACTCGGGACTTGCTCCGGTAATCTCGGCTGCAGATTTCATAGCGCGACGAGCTGAATTTGCACTGCTCGATGTGCGTGGCGCAGGCGAGATCAGGCACTACCCGGAACAAAGCGACTACCAGATACCGGTCGATCAGGTGCGCGAAAATATCTCGCAGTTACTAAAAGATAAACCGCTCGCGGTTCTCTGCCAGTCAGGGCAGCGCAGCTACATCGCGCAGCGCATTTTAAAGCAATCGGGCTTCAAAGATGTTTACAATATCACGGGCGGCTGGCTGGGGCTGGCTGCTCAGAAAGGAAAATGGGAGAATTAGCATGACACAAGATCAACAAACACTACTGCTCGTGGGTGCCGGGGCGTTCACACTGTACTATCTTTTTAAGAAATGGAAAATGGGAGGAAACAAAGTGAAACTGAAAGAAATGCTGCAAAATGGCGCGAAGGTGATTGATGTGCGTAGCCGGGGTGAGTTTGCAACAGGCCACTTTGCGGGAGCAATCAACATCCCGCTCGATGAACTGCCGGGTAAGCTCGCAACCATTGGCAAAAAAGATGAGCCAGTGATTGTCTACTGTGCTTCGGGCATGCGCTCAGGCTCTGCCCAGCGCCTGTTGCAGTCTGCAGGTTTTGTGAGTGTCGAAAACGGCATCAATCACATGAACCTCCAAAGCTTGCTCTAGCAAGCGTGGGTGTCAGCTCATGCGGTGGGTACTCGCGCAGGCGAAAAGAACACTGAAAGCAGGCCGCTTCGGCCACTTTAGCCGTCGGCCATGCGCCTCCATGCGCGCCGCCGGCCAGGCGACCATCCGAGGCAGCGCTGTCAGCAGTTTACACAGCAAACTGCGAGGCTTTCAGTGTTCTTACACCCTGTGGGCTGACACGCGAGCCAATTAATTGTGCAATACTATCTTAACCACTTCCTCTCGGGCTGGCAAAGTCTGGCACAACAAATCACTCACCCAAATTGGGGCAATTTTTTCTGGCTGCTGGTCGCAGTGTCCGCTGTTGTCTTGCTGCTCGAAGTTATTTTGCCCTGGCGCAAAAAGCAGCGGCTGGCGCGGCCGCAACTGGGGCAGGACATTTTTTACATGTTCTTCAACATGTTTTTCTTTCCGCTTATGGGTTACGCAACCCTGAGTCATTTCTGCGCCACGCAGCTGCAGACCTGGGGTTTTGTTGAGGACCTGCGCGGTCTGGTGCCGCTTCAGCTTCTGCCCGCATGGCTGCAGCTGGTGCTGCTCTTTGTGGCGCGTGACTTCATACAGTGGAATGTGCACGTGCTGCTGCACCGTGTGCCCTTTTTTTGGAAGCTGCACGAGGTGCACCACAGTTCAGAGACTATGAGCTTTCCTGTGCACCTGCGCTATCACTGGGCAGAAAACATTCTCTATGCCATACCGGAGTACTTTTTGTTGCTGGTGCTCGGTCGCAGTGTGAACGATCTTTTCGTTATTTATGCCGCATCGCTTTTTATTGGACACTTGAACCATGCAAACCTGCGTTTGCCGTGGGGATTTCTGAAATATATTTTTAATACTTCCGAGCTCCACCTCTGGCACCATGCAAAGCAGATACCGCGCCGCTATGGTGTGAACTACGCGTTATCCTTAAGCATCTGGGACTATTTGTTCAGAACCGTTTACGCTCCCCCTCAGCCACCGGCTGCGATTGGTCTTGCGGATGAGCCCCGGTTTCCGAAGTCGTTTCTGCGGCAACTGATCTGGCCGTTTGGCAGCGACAGCCGAAGTCGCTGATGGCGTAAGGTTAGATTTGTACCACCAACACCTCGTAGCCCAAGAGCTCCCGCGAAAGCTCGCTGCGCCCGCAATTCGAGAGAAGTATTTTTCCCGAGAGCTCTGGTAAGGGCACAGGCTCTGCGGAAAAATTCAGATAAACTTCACAATGCCTCTTTTTGTAGTTGCGACGGTACGCGAGTATCGTATCGCCCAATGTTATCTCACTCCAATCGCCGAGACGCAACTCAATGTGATTGCGGCGCAAATGCAGCAATGCCTTATACCAGTTCAAAATCGAGTTCGGGTCGTTCGATTGCACTGCGACATTGCGCTGCGGAAAATCTTTGTTGATGGGCAGCCATGGTTTGCCAGTGGAAAATCCCGCGTTCTGTTCGCCATTCCACAGCATTGGGGTTCGTGCCGGATCACGGCCCTGCGCAAAAGGCCAGTAGCGAATACCCACCGGATCGCGTAACTCGGTACGCGCAATGCGTCCGTTCGTCATGCCGATCTCTTCGCCATAGTAGAGAAAGGGAGTGCCTTTGGCCGTAAGCAATAACGCCGCGATGACTTTAGCGCGCGCATCGCTCTCGCGATTCTTTGCGTAGCGGGTGTATGAACGGTCCTGGTCGTGGTTGTTGAAGACCAGCGTAGGCCAGTTGTTGCCGCATGCCCTGAACCAGCGCCTGAGGGTAGCCGCCATAGCGCTTGCATCCCATTTTTGGTAGAGTAGCGTGAAATCAAAGGTCAGGTGTAGTTCGTCGTTATCCCCCAGGTAGCTGGCAGCAAGCTCGGGGTCACCCGAGAAATCGACCAGTACCTCCCCCACCGACGCCGCATTGTACTTGTCGAGTAATAGCCGTAAGTCTTTGAGCAGCGGGTGCATTTCGGGTTGTGACATGTCATACAAATGCGTCTGGAATTCGTACGGGCGCGGATAACGCCAGCCCCACAGCCGCAGCGGGTTGTCGCGGAAAAGCGCATCTTTAAAGTAGAGGTTCACCACATCGAGGCGAAAACCGTCGATGCCCTTCTTGAGCCAGAATTCGATTTCAGAAAAAACCGCTGCCTTCACCTCAGGGTTGCGCCAGTTGAGGTCGGGTTGTTCTTTCAAGAAGGAGTGCAGGTAATAGCTTTGAGTAATTTCATCCCACTGCCAGGCTGAACCGCCGAAGACACTCTGCCAATTGTTAGGTGGCACGAGGCCACGTACTTTGCCGCTGGCAAAGAGGCCATCCTTTGCGGCATGTGGTGGAGAACCATTCTTGCCGTCATGCCAGATATACCAGTCGCGCTTCGGATTGTCGCGTGACGACCGCGATTCGATGAACCATGGATGCTGGTCTGAGCTGTGGTTGACGACAAGATCCAGCATCAGCCGAATCTTATTTTTGTGCAGATCGGCAAGCAGCGCGTCAAAGTCGGCCATTGTACCGAAGATGGGGTCGATGCCTCGGTAGTCAGAGATGTCATAGCCAAAATCGCGCATCGGCGAAGTGTTGATGGGCGAAAGCCAAACGGTATCGATGCCGAGCTCTTTGAGATACGGAATTTTTTCTCGAATGCCGGCCAGGTCGCCAATGCCGTCGCCGTTCGAATCCTTAAAACTGCGCGGGTAGATCTGGTAGATTACCGCTTCTTTGTACCATTGCGTAGCGATAGTGCGAACTGCTATCGGCAAAACCCGCGTCAGCCATTTTTCATGCAAGATTTAGCTGGGTGGGGAGTGTTTCTTCGGACGCTTTGCAATGCCGTCGGTCAGTCTGTGCCAGTGCGAGACCACATCTATGTTGGATAAAATGGTTCAAGCAGGCATAAAATATACATAGAATGCCCACTGGCTTAAATGCGCACTACCGCCTTCACCGGCAGGTGGTCAGACGCGACTCTGGTCAGCGAATTTGTTACGACTTCGTAGTGTATGCGCTCGCATTTATCGTTATGGAAAATCTTATCGAGATTCCAGATTGGTGCGAACGAAGGCCAGGTTTTGTGCTTGCGTTTCGCGTCACCGGCGGTGTTTTCAAAACCGGCGGAGCTTAAAAGTAAATCGAGATAGCGCGTGCGTTCGTTGCTGTCGCCGAGCAGCAAAATCGGCAGCTTGCTGTGTGAATGCAGAAAATCCGATGCGAGAATTTTCTTAAGCTGAAAATGCCGCTCAATGCGCGACAGGCCCAGGTGAAAGTTCATGATTACCAGTAAGCCTTCAGGTGTCTGTATTACATCGCTCAGGCAGCCGCGCCGCTTCTTGATACCCCACGTGAGGTCGAGATTCTGCCCATGCGCGAACGGCCAGCGCGACAGCGTCGCATTGCCATAGCTGCCAACTTTAAGCTGTACGTTGGTCCCCAGTCGGTAGTGAAAGCCCAGCATTTGGCTAAGCACCTCGGCGAGGTTCAGATGCCCGCTGCGCGGCACTCCGTTATCGACTTCCTGCAGCGCGATGATGTCGGCATTTTCTGCCGCGCAAACCCGCGCAATGCGCTCCGGATCAAACTTGCCATCATTGCCAATCGCCTTGTGGATGTTGTATGTGAGAATCGTGATCGGCAGACAGGTAACCTTTTACTGGGGCAGGGGCAAATTCCCGATTGCCGCGTAACTGAAAATTCATGGCGGCTTATCAGTTCTCGACAAACTAGCGAATAAGATGTGGGTAGCAGCGCTTATCCCCTTCGAAACAGTTCCTTCAGCGTATCACCCGCGAGCGAAAGCACATCACCAAAGAGTTTTTGTCCGCGCTCTGCCAGTGCGTGCCAGGCATCGCCTGCTGGTGCAGTCGGCGTGACAGCCTGAGCTCCCACACGCCGCTTCTGGTCGAGTTCAATCAATTCTTCGATGCTTCGCCCCGCCTTGATCGATTCGACCACCTCGACCATGCGCGCCATGTCGGGTTGCTGCTTCAGAAGCTCAATCGGCACGCGCACGAAAACACCCGTCGCTTCGCAAAAAGTCACATCA
>Ga0272446_1007806_pt1 | contig 10507 bp, 8 predicted proteins | sample YNPCB0061_FD_194587 | JGI IMG/M metagenome (GOLD analysis project Ga0272446, IMG submission 194587) | Hot spring microbial mat communities from Yellowstone National Park, WY, United States - YNP-CB-006-1 | ecosystem: Environmental > Aquatic > Thermal springs > Hot (42-90C) > Sediment | place... | reverse complement strand
TACAAACAACCGATCACGCTACCGGAAATCGAGGAAATACGCAGTGTCAGCTCGCGGGCGCAACTCATCGCGCTGCAGCAAAAAAAACTCGTCAAGGCTATGGGCCACAAGGAGACCGTCGGCAAACCAACGCTTTACGGCACAACAAAGGAGTTTCTGCGGTACTTTGGACTCAACAGTCTCGACGAGCTGCCGCCACCGCAGGATGTAAAGGAGCTCAACTTTGATGAACTCTGACCGCCTAAGGAAATACCTGCCGCGCAGGAGTAGCCTGTCGTGAAACATTACCGGGATCTGATCGATCGCATCGACGCAGAGATCGTCCGCCTGATTGGCCAACGGGCTGAAATCGCGCGCGAGATTGCAGCGGCGAAAGCCAAGGAAAACCTGCCGCTCTATCAACCAGACCGTGAGCAGGAAGTCTATGACAAGATAGCGCGGCTAAATCCCGGCATACTCGACGACGAATCGCTGCGCAACATTTACCGCGAAATCATGAGCGCGACACTCAAGCTCGAAGGCTCGATACAGGTTGGCTATTTTGGTGCGGAAGGCAGTTTTACACACCAGGCAGCAATGCGGAAATTCGGACGCAGCTTGAGCCTCGCACCATTCAGAACAATCGACGATGTTTTCCAGGCAGTGCAGCGTCGTGAGATAAAGTACGGCGTTGTGCCCATTGAAAACTCCACAGAAGGTATGGTCAAGGCAACGCTCGATGCGCTGATAAAATTCGATCTGAATATCTACTCTGACATAGTGCTGCAAATCAGACAGAGTCTACTGACGAGAGCTACGGCGCTTTCGCAGATTGAGAAAATCTATACGCACCCGCAGGCGTATGCCCAGTCTCGTAATTTCATCCTGCAGAATCTGCCACAGGCCGAGTGGATAGAAACCGCTTCGACCTCTGAGGCCGTACGCCTCGTGGCGCAGGAAAACAGTGAGCGCCTCGCTGCAATCGCCTCGGACGTGGCCGGTGAAATCTACGGCCTGCGCCCCCTGGTTGAAGATATTACCGATTACAAGCGCAACTTCACCCGCTTCATCGTCATCGGGCATGATGTCGCTAAAAGGGCAGAACGTAACAGGACAATGATTTCGTTCAATCTACCGGACACGACCGGATCGCTTTACCGCGCACTCGGGCCACTTTACGAACAGAAAATTAACATGCGCGCCATTGAATCGCGTCCTGACCGCAACCAGGTCTGGAGCTACATTTTCTTTATCGATCTCGAAGGCCACCGGGAAGACGAAGCAATGAAGCGCGCGTTGGAGCTCATGCGCCCGCTGACCTCGGGGCTGCGCGTGCTCGGTTCATACCCGGTTGAAAAGGGCCCAGAGGACTAGCAATCTGTTGAACAACTATCGTTAAGTAGACTGTGCCACCTGAGCGATCGGGGTTAATAGATGGCCCGCAACCGCTGCGGGTGTATGCCAATTGTGATGTGCTCGCCCAGTGCCACAGGCATACGGTAGTGTGAACCATCCAGCCAGAGAGCACCATGCATCATGCTGCTAATAATCCTGAGCGTTTCGCCAGCTCTGACAGAGCCGTGCGTCAGGCGGCGCGGAGCAGCATCGCTGTAGAGTTCGCGCACTATGAATCTAAGCTCACGCCGCGTAAAAGGTTTTCCGCCTGCTGATGCGTAGGCGGCGGTTGAACCCGTTGGCGTCGTCACCCATAACCCTGAGCTTTTCTGGTGGTGTATCCGGTTGCGCCAGCAGAGCGTGTAACGCGATGTTGCGGCAGGGTTCTGTTCTGAAAACAGCACGTCGTTCAGTACGGGAAACGGAGCCGGTCTGTCATGCAGCGTGACTTTCAGGCGCATCAGCTGGCTTTCTGCCGGCCTTCCAGGCGATGACTCGAGCAGCGCCTGCAAATCGCGGCGCAGCGCGGCCTTACCCGATTGAGTGCGGAGTTCGTAGCGGCAGTAATGTCCGACGCTGTTGTCGGGCGACGAATTAACACCAAGCAGCAGAGTCTTGTCGATAAAGTGTGATGCATTGATGAAAGTTCCATCTCCGCCAAATGAAATCACCAGCCGGAATTCGTCCAGACTGCGGCTGAGAGTGTCGCGCTCAAAATAGCTGGCAGCAGCACCGAGCTGCGCAATCACACGGCGCAGCGACTCGAGCGCTCGCGCATGCTCTTCATGCGCCAAGTGCATACGCTGCGTCAGTTCGGGGTTGAGTTCGCGATGGCGGCGAATCTGCCTGGGACTGTAACTCTCGAGTGCTGAATACTTGTAAACTACGGCAATATCTTTCATGGCGGCCACGGTATTGCAAGCAATGGCGTATAGCCGTCCATTACTTGCGCAGAATCACGTTGAGCATACGCTCCGTCGCGCGAATGGCCGCGATCACCTGGTCGGGGTCAACACCGCGGGTTGTAAGTATATTGCTGTCGCGGCCTTGCATTAGCTCACCGCCAAACATTGCCTTGTCGCCCTCAGTTTTTCCTTTGGCTGCTGCAAGCCCAGCAATGTTCCAGGTGATCTTGCATTCGACGAGCGCCGAGGTCTGGCCACCGGGAGGAATGCGCACCTCGTAATCGGTCAGGCTTGGCAGGTTGATCTTATGGTCCTTCGCCCAGCTGCGCAGGGCAGACATAAAGGCATCGTAGCCACCTTCGCCCTGCCCCGAAACCTGCACCGCCTTGCCACGGTACTCAACTGTCAGCGAGCACATCGGCTTGATATGCAGACCCGAGGTGACTGTCACCTGCGTGATTTCCAGAATCTTCTCTTCCGGTTTCTTGAGTACCTCGCCAATTATGAATGGGAGGTCATCAATAGTCACCTGTTTCTTTTGATCGCCGAGCTCAATGATCCTGCTTAAAACCTGCGCGCGCTCCTCATCAGAGAGCGAAATCCCCAGCGTCTTTAAGTTCTGGTCGAGTGAGGCTTTACCGGCAAGTTTACCGAGAGCGTACCGGCGGTCGCGGCCAAAACGTGCGGGCAAAAGACGACTTTCATACAGACCGCCTTTCTTGTCGCCATCGGCGTGAATACCTGCTGTCTGCGTAAAAACATCTTCGCCAACGATCGGCGCATTCGCGGCGAGGCGTTTTCCCGAGAAGGTCTCTACGGTCCGCGACAACTGGTAGAGGCTCTTCTCGTTCACCGTGGTCTTAAGCTGCAGGTGGTCGTGAATACCCGCAACAACTTCGGCGAGCGAAGCATTGCCCGTGCGCTCGCCGAGGCAGTTGACCGTCGTATGCACACCGTGAGCACCCGCGCGGATTGCCTCAAGCACGTTGACTGTACCAAGCCCATAGTCATTGTGCGGATGAAAATCAAAATGGTTAGCGGGATACCGCCGGGTAATCGCCGCGATCGCTTCGGCGACCTGCGTCGGGTACAGCACGCCGAGCGTGTCGGGCAGCATGATCCGCCCAACGGGCTGCGTAACCAGAAAATCCAGAAAAGCAAACATATACTCGCGGGAGTGCAGCCAGCCGTTTGACCAGTCTTCCAAATAGACGTTCACCGCACGGTCTTTTTTTTTCGCATAGTCGATTGTGCGCGCGATATCTGCGAAGTGCTCTGCCGGAGTTTTTCTGAGTTGTCGCGTCAGATGGTTCAGACTGCCTTTCGTGAGCATGTTGAGCGTAAAGGCACCAGCCTCTATTAACCAGTTTACGGAGCGCTTGTCATCGACAAAACCCAGTACTTCGATGCGATTCAGTAGTTTGCGGCCACCGGTTCTTTTCGCCCAATCGGTAATGAGCTGCACAGCTTCAAGCTCCCCCTTAGAAACGCGGGCAGAGGCCACCTCAATAAAATTGACGTTCGCTTGCTCGAGCAGCAGCCGCGCCATCTGCAGTTTTTCAGAAGGAGCAAATGCCACATTATAGGTCTGCTCACCGTCGCGCAGCGTCGTATCCATTATGGTAACCGTGCGCACTTTCGTGCCGGCAGTCGTTTGCTTTTCTTTGGCTTTGCGCTGCATAGGGAATATGCTTACCCGCGTCTATTCGCAGTTCATGCGGTGAAGCACGAATTGAAGGAGCTTTAGCGGCAGTCGCGTCAACAGGCGCTACAATCACCTCAGCGCAGAGCCTGCAACAGTAACTCACGCTGCGCTGCATGCTCGCGAATAAAAGCAACCGGTTTACCGAGCGGGGCCGCAAAGCTGTACCATTGTGGTCCCGCGACTTTTTTTCCGGTTGAAGATTCGATCCAGCTATCGGCAGGTAGATAGACTCGGCCACTCGTTGCGCCAGGTTCGATGACTGGTGCGACCAGGAGGTCGCGCCCCAGCAGGAACTGGTGGCGCAGCTGATACGCTTGTTGCTCAGCTGGATAATGCAGAAAGACCGGCCGGGCGAGGGGCATACCGGTTTTGGCCGCTTCGGCCATAAGCTGCACAAAATAAGGTTTAAGCGCCAGGTGCTGCCGACCAAGCGCCGCAAATTCTGCGACAATCTTTTCGTCGCTGTAGGCCTGGTAATTTTTCTCGGGACGATTGCCTTCGTGTGTACGGAAGAAAGGTGTAAACACCGCGAACTCCGCCCAGCGCAAGAAAAGCTCACGGCTGCGGTGGTAGTTCTTGATGGGGTTATTGATCGTGGTATAGCCACCGATGTCGCTGTGGTTGAGCGTAATGCCTGAAATCCCACCGGTCAAAAGTCCGGTTATTGCAGAAGCAAGGCCGTCGTATTCGTCAAAACTTACCATCTGGTCGCCCAGCCAGAAGAGCGTTGAGTACTCCGCCGAACCGGCAAAACCAGCGCGGGTAAAAAATACGACCTCACGCTCCAAGCCTGCCTCCCGGATCGCTTCGCGGTTGAGGCGCGCCCATTCTACAGGATACCGGTTGTGCCAGAGCGCAGCGCTCTCGCCCGAGGCAAGCTCAGCATCCCACGGCAGCCATTCGCCGAAATCAGCCATGTAGCCCGCAAGGCCATTGCCAATAAGATTCTTCCGAATGATGTTCTTGAGGAACAGGCGCGCATCGGGGTTTGTGAGATCAACCAGGTATGCAGGAAAGCCGGCGGTCTGAATTCTATACGGCTCACCGCCTTTTTTGCGCACCAGAAATCCTCTTGTTTTGGCTTCAGCGAAAATTGGGCCTTCATCGGCGAGAAAAGGGTTGATATAACCCAGAACGCGCACTCCCTGGGAACGCAACTTTTGCACCCAGGCGCGAAAATTCGGGTAGGCAGTTTCATCGGGCAACCAGCGCCACCACAACTGCGAACCAAAACTTGTAAGCCGCCGCCCCACCCAGTCCTGAATCCAGATTGCCGTTACAGGATTTCCAGCATTGAGCGCAGCCTCCAAAACCTGTTCGACCTTTTCTTTTCCGCCCTGAACACCAAGTATCGTACCCAATGCCCAGTCAGGCAAAGGCTGCATTCTACCGGTACGCGCCGTATAACGCCTTATCAGTTCGACATAGGAGGAGGCACTACTGAAACGCAGCTCCAGGTAGTTATCCCAAATTTCGACGCAGTAGGGATCACTTTTGAAATCCCACAGTTGGTAAGCTGTCTGCGCAGTGTCAAACGAACGGAATGCCGAGGTCATAAAAAACGGTACAGGCGCATAAGTTGTTACATCGCGGCCGCCTGCCCCGGCCATCAGGTTAGCTCCCAGGGTAATGGGCTGAGCGCCGCGGCCAATACCCTGCTCTTCACTCAGCATCGGTACACGCCGACCGCGCAGGTCGAGGTGTGTAAACTGCTCACCGCCACCAAAGACACGCTCATCTTCTTCGGCCATGAAGCGGAAGAGTAGCCTGTTGAAGCGCGCATCGCGGGGTTTAACTCGCAGCATAAAATGATCCGTTGCCGGAGTGAAAAATAAGTCGATAGCTGTCTGGGAATTAGCACAACTGAGCTCCGCCACCAGATTGATAGCGTTACTGGACGCATCGCCTGCCGAGACGCGTTGCAAATCACAGTGCTCATGCACTACTTCGTGCATCTTATAGCTGGCGAGATGTTCCCTGACGGCATCGGTCGCAATCCGGGCAGAGAGAAATCCCGGTGAAAGAGGAAGTCTCAGGAGAACTCGGTTCTGACTTAGATCCACAAGTCTCAGGTTCTGACTCGAACGCTGGTATTCGAGCAGCAGATCAGCGACCCTCAAGCCGGCCGCAAGTTCGGTTGCTACAGCTACCTGCTGCCGGCTACAATGCAGAACAAACAGCAGGCCGAAAACGAAGATACTGCGACGCATCGGCAAGAGTTGTACCGCTATCTGCGAAGTCAACCAATGACCGGCTCTTATTACTTGTCCGCGCGGTCAGCATTTGCAGAATTTACCATGAACGACATCATCGCACGCAAGAAGTCGGGGCAAAAACTCAGCAGACAGGAAATTGAGACTTTCGTTCGCGGCGTCACCGAGGGCACAATACCCGACTACCAGATAAGCGCTCTTTTAATGGCAATCTGTTGGAGGGGAATGGATATCACCGAACGCAGCTACCTGACAAGTGCCATGGCAGCGAGCGGGCGTCGTCTCGATTTCACTGCTGTGAAAGGTACGAAAGTCGACAAACACTCCACGGGGGGGGTGGGAGATAAAATTTCTCTGATGCTGGCCCCCTGGCTCGCAGCGGCAGGCAAGAAAGTACCGATGATTTCAGGCCGTGGTCTCGGCTTTACCGGAGGCACGCTCGACAAGCTTGCAGCGATACCTGGTTACCATTTTGAAACCGATCCGGCCCGGCTGGTGGCATTACTAAAAAATGTCGGCTGTTTCATCATTGGCCAGAGCGCTGACATTGCGCCAGCAGATAAAAAGATCTACGCGCTGCGTGACGTGACAGCAACCGTGGACGAAATTTCGCTCATCACCGCTTCGATACTCTCGAAGAAACTGGCTGAAGATCTCGACGAGCTTGTCATGGATGTCAAATGCGGCAGCGGTGCCTTTATGCAGTCGCTGCCGGAGGCGCGGGCGCTGGCGAAATCGATTGCCGATACTGCGCGTGCGGCAGGGGTCAGAACAACCTGCCTTATCACAGCGATGGATTTTCCGCTTGGGCTTTATACGGGCAACACGATTGAAACCTACGAAGCGTTTGAGTTCTGCCGACCCTCGGGAATTTATCTCGATACCGCCAACAAACTCTATGGCAAAAAAGCTCCGTTGAACCGCGAGGAGCTCCTCGTGCAACCGCTGGTTGAAATCACTGTAGAACTCGCTGCCGCGATGCTCGACCACCAGGCACGCAGCGATAAAAAGGCGCGGGTAAAAGCGATCAAGACTCTTATGGCTCTGTGGCAGTCCGGTGCGTTGGAGAGTAAAATGGAAGAATGGGTTGCAGCGCAAAAGGGTGACCTCTCAGGTCTGCGCAAAAAGGCGAAAGAAATTCTCGCAGCTTTTGCCGATCCAAAATCAGCGGATGTACACACCTACCGCACTCCTGTTAAAGGTTATCTGGCACATGCCGACAGCCGCGCAATCGGCAACCTCATGGTTGAACTCGGCGCTGGCCGCAAGAAATCAGAAGATTCGATCGATGATCGTGTCTCGCTCGAGATGCTTAAATATCGCGGCGAGCCGTGCAGCAAAGGTGATGCGCTCGTGCGCATCTACAAACCCGGTATCAGCAGCAGCGATCGTAGGATGATCGATACGGTACTCAAGGCTGCGTTAAAAGTCAGCGCAACGAAGCCCAAAGCGGCCAGAAATATTCTGGCAAAAATGTAACGCCCGGCGGTCAGGCCTTAAGGTCAAATATCAGGCCACGGATCTGCCCCATGAGATGCAGTGCGATTACGACATCCTGGTTGCGGCGCAGCAAACCCGTGTAAAGCTGCGCAAGGCGGCTGTCGATGATCTTGATGACCTCGTAGCGCCGCTTACGTTTGTCCTCCCACCCCTGCAGGCGGTAGCCGCGGTTGAGTAGCATAGAGCAAAGCTGTTTTACCGTCTTGCGGTAGCTTTCAAAGCGTTCGCGCGAGGGTGCTGCGGCAAAATCGCGCTCCTCATCGTCGAGCTGCGCCATCAGATCTTCAACGGTCTTTGGCCTGTCGGATTTTCCCCGTTGCACCATCTGTGCGACGAGCGATGAAAATGCGGGCGATACTGACGCTGCCGGCCCCCCACCCTGTGGACGCGCCGGCGCTGCGTTTCGCCTCGTGCGCAGATCGCTGACGGCTGTGCCCTGCTGTGGTAGAATTGCCTGCGCCATCCCGGTAGAATATCGGCCAATTCTGCCTTTCCCTGAAGCAGCGACGCGGGCATGAATGGCCTGTTTTCACACCACGGCCGCGCTTGTTTTGCGCAGTTCGCAACTTTTTCAGGTATTCCTTAGCTGCCGACGTTGAGGTGGTTGATGCGGGCGCGACCCTCGAAAATGACGCCTTCATCGACCAGCAGGTTTGCTGCGACGATGTCTCCCATCACACGCGCATTTTTCATCAGGTGCACGAAATCCAGCGCGTAGATGTTGCCGTCAACGCGACCCGACACGATCACGCTGTCTGCTTCGACATTGGTTTTGACGTGGCCTGTCGGCCCGATGATGACCTGGCTGGTACTGCGTACAGTGCCGCTCACCGTGCCGTCAACACGCAGCGCACCGGTGAGCTGAAAATCCCCGTGAAAGCTGTCACCCTGCCCTACGTAGCTCGATACTACCGCGACCGTGTCTGGCTGTTTTTTCATGGGTTTTCCTCAGGCTCCGGCGAGTGGCAGGTAAGGCGTCGGATTTACCGCTTCTACGCCAATGTGCACTTCGTAGTGGAGAATACTTTCAAAATTATCATCGGCGTGGCCCACGTGACCGATATGCTCTCCCTTATTCACCTTTTCTTCCTGCGAGACGGTCACCATTTCGATGCCCTTATAGACTGTTTCATAGCCATAGTTATGGCGAATGCGCACGGTATAAGTCAGGTTGGCTTCTTTGTTGATGCTGACCACTATACCAGGTGCAGTCGCCTGCACCACGGCCCCGTGTGGCACGGCAATATCGACACCGGGATTATAGCCCACGTTAAGCCGATGCGCCATGCGGACAAAGCCGAACGGGTTAATAATGTACCCTTGCACTGGCCAGATAGTCGGCGTATTTTTCAAAACACGTTCACGCTTCTTGAGGTACTCCTGTACTTGCGCCAGCGAACCACGCGAGATCTCCATATCATGCAGCATGCGGTTCATGAGGAAGATTTCGAGTGGGATCTTCTCCGGGTCTTTGCTCTGGCTCGTCTTCTGCTGCAACTCTGCAAGCTGCGCCGCAAAATTGTCTGCACCCTGGCTGGGCGCAGCATTTTTCTCGCTGCTGCCTTTTGACAGCGCATAGAGCGAATTCAGATTCTGCCTAATATCTTCGTAAGACTTGCTGAGTTCGATGATCTCTTGCCGCACCTTGGCGAATTGTACTTCGGCATCTTTGTGTGAAACACGCAGTTTATCAACTTCCTGTATCGTACTGTTATGACGTATGACCAGAAAGGCGCTCACGAGCACCACCAGGCCAAGAAATGATGTAATGAGTATCAGCGTCAGGTTGCTGATGTGATAATTGCGGATTTTGAGTTCGTTGTGCGGTATGAACATGAGCGTCAGCCGCTCGTTCCGCTTTTTTTTGATCCAGGTGAGTATTTTCTGCTGGCTGCGAGCCAACCGACCGATTGCCGGTGCGGCCATGGCCACAGTTGCCTTGCCGCGCAAAGCCCACGCACCAAGACCTTTGACCTTGTGGGGAGCTGTCCGCTGTTCAATCTGCAGACCAATGTCTGCCGGCGCGCCGGCAGGCTGCCCTTTTTTCGCCCGGCGCTTGGTCGACGACTGCTTCATGGCTTTCTGTCAGCTTTACAGCACTTTTCCCGCCGTCAATTATTAGGAGCTTCCGGGGCCGCGGGGGCTGCGCGGCAGGTCGCGCAAGCGTTAAACGATGAAGCAACTTGCCGCGCAGCCCCTTATTATACCTTCTGCAAAACCAATTCTGCAACTACACGCCTGCCCACTGCCGCCGCTTTGGAGTCATTTTCTCCACCTGCTTCGATTTCATAGACGCACAGGCGCCCGCCGCACTGCAAGGCTGCGTGGTCTGCGAGCGTTAACCCGACACCGAGTCCGTATTTCTGCTCGGCGAAACGGTCATCGATCGCATTATTTACCCGAAAAAATGGCTCAAAGATTTTCTCCTCGAATTCTGCCGGTATTCCAACCGGCCCTCCGATTTTTCGCTCGATCTCATTGACAACTGCAATCGCGCTGATTTCGTTTGTCGTGTAGGACAGTAAACGCACTTCTGAGCCGGCCGGTGAGTACTTGTAGGCATTGAGCAACAGTTCTGAAAGAATTTCCTGAAGCGCTTCGCGGTTACCGTATGACGAACCTAGTGCCGTAAAATTCGCGCGGTCGATGAGCTGGTCTTTGATCGCGCGAAACTTTTCCGTGCCAGCAAGCGCCGCCTCGAGCGCTGCCTGTATATCGCTGTCCTGTATAACTTGCTGAGGATATTCTTTCTGCAGCCCCGCCAATATATTCTCAAACGACGCCAGCCAGGCACGCGCAGCCCGGGCATT
>Ga0272446_1007805_pt1 | contig 10507 bp, 9 predicted proteins | sample YNPCB0061_FD_194587 | JGI IMG/M metagenome (GOLD analysis project Ga0272446, IMG submission 194587) | Hot spring microbial mat communities from Yellowstone National Park, WY, United States - YNP-CB-006-1 | ecosystem: Environmental > Aquatic > Thermal springs > Hot (42-90C) > Sediment | place... | reverse complement strand
GTTGCACGCGGCAAGCTGGAGCGTCGGCCAGATGGTCCAACTAGCTGCCCCCGATCGGCAGTACAAGCTGGCGTGCTACATGCTGGGCGTGGGCGTGGAGGTGTTGTTGGGTAACTGCCACTGGCAGCGGCACCCACCGACCACGCCACGACCCACCTACATCGACTGATCCATCGACTTAACCGTCCGCTCATCGCCGACTGGTTTGATTGACTAACCGTCCGCTCATCGCCGACTGGTTTGATTGACTAACCGTCCGCTCATCGCCGACTGGCTTCAACTAGCATGACCGCAAAGGAGGGGGAGCAGCGTGAACATTCTCGAAGCGTTCGCCCAGGTGGTCCAGGACCACGAGGAACTCAAGGCGATTGTCGAGCAGGCCAAGAAGCAGGCTGACCCGGCCACCCGCCAACTCTTGGAGCGGTTCAGCAACGATCTGAACGAGCAGATGGAGACGCTCAAGCGCGACTTGCCCCGGGCGGTGGAGTTGGCCAAGAAGGACTTGGAGCAGGCCGAGCTAGAGGCCCACGCTGCCCAGGCGGAGATGGCCAAGGCCAAAGCCAAGATCGAGCAATTGCAAGCCGAGGGCATGCTGATCGCAGCCCCGCCGATGCCCGCCGCCCCGACACCGCCCCCGCCGCCCGAGCCGGTCGTCGTCGATCCGCGCCTGGCGGATCGGCTCCGCGAAGAGGTGCTGCGGCGCTACGGCTACTGGAAAGAGCCACCCAAGCCGGTGAACCTGAACGACTAATCGGCCGCCGCACGCGGGGCCGTCGGCCACCGCACACGGGGCAGTCCGCCGCTGCACACGGGGCCGTCAGCCACCGCACGCGGGGCAGTCGGCCACCGCACGCGGGGCAGTCGGCCGGGGATGCGGGTCAGTCCAGCAGGCGCAGTAGCTCGCCGACATCGGTCAGTTCCTCCAGCGCCCAGCAACGCGCCAGCACGGCGTTGGCCCGCTCGGGGCCGTAGCGCGGTTCGATCAGCCGGCGGAACTTCGCCTCCACCTCGGCATCGGTCATCGGGTTGCCTGCGTGGCCGCGGGGGAACTCGACCTCGCAGGTCAGGGTTCGGCCATCGTCGAGCGTCAACACCAGCCGATTCGGGATGCCCGTGGGGTAGCGGGTGTTGAGGTGCGCGTCGCGGTGGACTTTGATTTTAGCCGTCAGCGCCAGCAGCTTCGGCTCGGTGAAGCGGGCTGGCTCGAAGGTGGCCAGGGTCACATCGCCATCGGCTAGGGCCGCCGCCGTGCAGTAGGGCAAGCTGTGGTCGGCGGTTTCGCGTGTGCTAGGGGCCCAGGCTTGCGGGTATTTGCCGATGATGTCGTAGCAGGCATCGAACGTGTAGATGTCCAGCCGGGCGATCCGCTCCACCTCGCCGTTGAGCTGCTGGCGCAGTTGCAGGGCCGCGTCGATGGCCGACTGCGAGTGATACTCGGCGGGCCAGAACTTGATGTAGGTCTTGCGAATCATGAAGTCATCGGCATTGCCCGGCTCGCCGCCCATCGGCGCGACGGTAAACTCTTCGCGGGTGACCAGACGCATCAAGCCCAGGTCGCCCTCGAAGATCGGAGCGGGGCCGGTCATGCCCTCGGCCGCCAGCAACACCGCGAACACCCCGTTGCGGGCGGCGTTGGCAAACGCGCAGCCCTTCCACATGCTCAACTCGCCCGAGCGGGTCTGTCGCAGCGCGACGTTGCAGACCCCGGCTAGGCCGATGGCGTGGGCCGTCTGAACCGGGGTGAGCTTGAGCAGCTTGCTGGCGGCCACCGTCGATGAGATCGCCCCGTAGGTCACATGGTCGATGCCGTGCTTGCGCAGGCTGGCAGCATCGCACAGGCGGCACTGAATCTCGTAGGCCAACACCGCCGCGGTTATCAGCTCGCGGCCGTTGGCCCGGGCCAACTCGCCGACACTCAGCACGGCCGCGAGGTTGTCGCTGGGGTGGGCCGGCTCCTTGGACAGGTAAGTATCGTTGAAATCGAGGTAGCGGATCAGCAGGCCGTTGACGAATGTCGCCCATTCCGGGCTGGATTGCCCCCCGCCCAAGAGCGTCGCGGGCACCTCGCTCCGCACACGCAGCGCGCAGCGTCGAGCAATCGCAAAAGCCTCGGCGGGCATCGCCCCGACCGCGGTGGCCAACGAGTCGATGAAGCGCCGCTTCACCTCGTGGACCACTGGGCCGGGCAAGTGGTGGTATTGCAAGTGGGCGGCGTAGTCGGCGAAGCGTTGCGCGAGGGTTTGGCTCACGGCATGTCTCCTGTCCGGGCGAGTCGATATGAAGCTGACATCAGTTCGCGGTGATGGTGCGCTCTTGCAGATTGATGATGAGGCGCTGGGCGTTGGACCGGGTCAACTCGAAGGTCAACGGCGTGGTGTCCCAGTCGGCGAATGAGCGGTTGTAGCGCTCGCTAGGCGCGTCCTTACTCGCGGCAGCCCCATACGGCAAGACCGACAGGACCACCTTGTAGCTGCCCACCGGCACGCCGGCATCTTCGGGGCCGTCGAGTTTGAACGTGCCATCGCGGTTGACCTCGGCGGTGGCGTTGAACGGTTGGCCGTTGTGGGTGCCGCGAAACTCCAGCGTGACCAGTTCCGCCCCCGGCTTGAAGCTGAACGGCGAACCATCGACATCAATAATCTTCCCCTTGACCTTCGGGCCGCTGATAGTCGCACTGCTACAGCCCGCCACCAGCCCCACCAGCACGCACAGACCGACCGCAAGACGACGCGCGCACAGCATAGCGAAATCTCCTGACCAACCAACCGGGAAAGGGTTGCTAATCAGCATAGGCACGACACGGGCCGGCAACAATCCCCGCCATCCCGGCACGAGCCAACGCCAGCATCGAGCCGGGAACGGTGGTCCCTGTGCGTGCGGTGGTCCCTGTGCGTGCGGTGGGTGGCAGGTCGCGGGTCAGAAGTCGTTGACCAGATCGCCGTCAGCCCGCGAGCCGAGTGCTGCCCAGGTCGCGGGGTGGACGCCATTGCGCACGAAGCGAACGCTGCCGTCGCACAGGGCGAGGTTCACCCCGCCGGTGTGTCGGCTGCGGGCGGTACGCCAGTTGCCCCCGCGTGAGGCGCAGTCGGGCGTGGTCGAGTTGGGTGGGTAGTAGTGGACGTACTGGTGGGTGGTGTTGGCCCCGTCCGCCCAGCGTGCTTGCCGGTCGGTCTGCCCCAGGGTCGCTGCCGCACAGCTAGCATCGGTCAAGAGCGTCGGGGCGGCGATGAAGCGGTAGACCTCTTGAATGTCCGGCAACGTCACCGGGGCGCTGGTCGCGGGGCCACCCCGGCCGATGATGCTCTCCGAAACCATCGCCGTGTTGGAGGTGCCGTCGGCGATGTCGGTGAAGCGGGTGGTCGAGTTCTGGTGGATCGGCCCATTTCCCAAGAACGTCCCGCCACCGACCCCGTTGCCGGCGCAGACCGCGTAGTTGCTCGCGCCCCAGCCCGGCTGCGTCTCGGTGCGCACGTCGCTAGGGCACAGGAAAATCGGGATACGCAACGCCACCCACGGGGCATGCTCGGGGCGCAAGCTCGGGCCAGGGCCAGGCACCGTCGTATACAGCGACAGATCGAGTCGCAGATTGTTGTAGATTGCTGTCTGCTCCAAGTATGGCGAGATCATCGCAAACGATGACCAGCGGTAGAAATTGCCGCTCGGCAGATCGGGGCGGTCAACGTAGGCAGCGGGCAATTGGCCCATCGCATCGTGGTAGTTGTGCATCGCCAACGCCACTTGCTTGAGGTGGTTCTGGCACTTGGTGCGGGCCGCTGCCTCGCGGACCTTCTGCACCGCGGGTAGCAGCAGACCGATCAGGATGGCGATGATGGCGATGACCACTAGCAGTTCGATAAGCGTAAAAGCGTGGCGTGGCTTCGGAACAGCCTGTTGCATGGGGAATCCTCACGGGGGTTGTCAACGTGTCGCAGGCAATCGGGCAAACCAATGCACCGATCGGGGGACTGCGGATGCCCGGCTTGGCCGGGCGGGAGGGTGGCAGAGTGTGAGCGGCTAAAAAACCGTAACACTCTGCTCTCATCTTTAGCACCCGCGGACGGCGTCGGCAAGCCCGGTAGTAGTCGGCATCGGCAAGCCCAGTGGTCGGCGGCGTTGGCCGGGGGCCATTTTCTGGGCCAGGCCGGGTTTCCACGCGGGGGGCTGGGTGGTATATTGAACGATAAACCATCCCACCTAACCTTCCGGGACTGCGACGATGAACACGCCTCACATTCCACGGTTTGCGAACCGTCGCGAATTTCTGCTGCGTGCTGGTGGTGGCTTCGGGGCGTTGGCCCTGGCGGCGCTGAGTGCGGAGGAAACCGCGCGAGCCACGCAGCCGGTCGTCTCCAACCCGCTGGCGGTGCGGCCCCCGCACTTCCGGGCGCGGGCCAAGTCGGTGATCTTCCTGTTCATGGAGGGTGGCCCGTCGCACCTGGACACCTTCGACCCCAAGCCGGAACTGACCCGGCGGCATGGGCAACCGCTACCGCCCTCGTTCGGCCGCCCGATCACGCCGATGGGCACCGGCGGCAACAATCTGCTGGCCAGCCGCCGAACCTTCCGCCGCTACGGTCAGTCGGGGATACCCGTTTCCGACTGGTTGCCGCTGACGGCGCAGTGCGTCGACGACATGACGATTCTGCGTGGGTGCTGGGCGGATGGGCTGAATCACGTCGGCTCGGTCTGCCAGATGAACACCGGCTCGATCCTGGCCGGGCGGCCCAGCCTCGGGGCGTGGGCGATTTACGGGCTAGGCAGCGAGAACCAGAATCTGCCCGGCTTCGTGGTGATGACCGATGGTGGCGAGCCGAACGGCGGCGCGCGCAACTGGGGCACCGCGTTCATGCCCGCCACCTACCAGGGCACCTTGTTCCGCAGCGGCCCCAGCCCGATCCTGAATCTGCGCACCCCCGAGCGGGTCAGCGCCGAGCAGCAGCAAAGCACGCTGGGGTTAATCAACCGGCTCAACGAGCGGCACCGGCAAGAGCGCAGCGAGGACTCGCAGCTAGCGGCGCGGCAGTCGGCGTATGAGTTGGCCTTCCGCATGCAGGCGGCTGCCCCTGAGGTGGTGGATTTGTCGCGCGAGCCGCAGCGGATCAAGCAGATGTACGGGCTGGACGACCCGCAGACCGCCGAGTTCGGGCACCGCTGCTTGCTGGCGCGGCGGCTGGTCGAGCGGGGCGTGCGCTTCGTGCAAATCTACTGCGGCGCGGGCAGTGCCTGGGACGCGCACTCCAACCTCGAAGCCAACCATACGCGCATGTGTTACCGGGCGGATCGCCCGACCTGGGCATTGCTGACCGATCTGAAGCAGCGTGGCTTGCTGGACGAGACGCTGGTGATCTGGGGCGGGGAGTTTGGCCGCACACCCATGACCGAGGGCACCGACGGCCGCGACCACAACCCCTACGGCTTCACCATGTGGCTGGCCGGCGGCGGCGTGCGCGGCGGCATGATCTACGGGGCGACCGACGAGTTCGGGCTACGCGCCGTCGAAGGTCGCCTGCATGTCCACGACCTGCACGCGACCATCCTGCACCTGCTGGGGCTGGATCATCGCCGACTCACCTTCCTGCACAACGGCCGCGAGGAACGGCTCACCGAAAATGGTGGGCGTGTCGCCGAGGCGATCCTGGCCTAGCGTGGGCTTGGCCCGGGTCTGACGCGGGCGTACCCGAAAGCCGCCCGCGCGCACGCCCACCCGCGGCGCGCACCCGAAAGCTGCCCACGCTCTTGTCCGTACCCACGCTGTTGCCCACGTTCTCACCCTGCTACGCCGACCCGCCGGGCCGCCGGGCCGACGATGCGGCTAATGATGGGGCATCGGCCAGTAGTGCCCCGGCGAGCAGAAGCAGAGGGAGGCTTGCCGGCGGCGAGGCGCTTGTGTAGGCATGACTAGGTTGGCTCACTATCGCATCACAGGGAAGGTTGACCATATGACGAAGCAACTATTCGCGGCGGGCGTGTGCCTAGCGATGCTGTTGGGGACGGGGGTGGCTGTGCTTGGTGATGAAGGGATGTGGCTCTTCAATGCCCCTCCGAAGGAACTGCTGAAGAAGCGTTACGGCTTCGTGCCCAGCGATGCGTGGCTGGAGCATGTGCAGAAAGCGTCGGTGCGGTTTAACTCGGGCGGCTCTGGCAGTTTCGTCTCGCCCGATGGGCTGGTCATGACCAACCACCACGTCGCTGCCGATGCGATTCAGAAGCTCTCGACCAAGGAGAACGACTACCTGCGTGACGGCTTCTTCGCCAAGACCCGCGAGCAGGAGTTGAAGTGCGTCGATCTGGAACTGAACGTGCTGATGTCGATTGAGGATGTGACGGAGCGGGTCAACGCGGCGGTCAAGCCCGGTCTGCCGCCCGAGGAGGCGGCCAAGGCGCGGCGGGCGATCATCGCCACCATCGAGAAAGAGTCCAAGGACAAGACCGGGCTGCGTTCCAACGTCATCCCGCTGTTTGCGGGCGGGCAGTATCACTTGTACCGCTTCAAGCAGTATACTGACGTGCGGTTGGTGTTCGCCCCGGAACAGCAAATCGCCTTCTTCGGCGGGGACGCCGACAACTTCGCCTATCCGCGCTATGATCTGGACGTGACCTTCCTGCGGGTCTACGAGAACGGCAAACCCGCCAAGATCGAGCATTACCTGAAGTGGTCGGCCAACGGGGCGCAGGAGGGCGAGTTGGTGTTTGTCTCCGGGCACCCCGGCCGCACCAACCGCCAGAACACCGTCGCGGAGTTGGAGTATCTGCGCGACACCGGCTACCCGTTCCTGCTGCAACGGCTCAACCGCCTGGAGGTGATGCTGTCGGTCTACTCGGGGCAAAGCCAGGAGAACGCCCGCCGGGCCAAGGACGAGTTGTTCGGCGTGGCCAATAGCCGCAAGGCCCGCATCGGTGGCCTGCAAGGGCTGCTCGACCCGCAACTGTTCGGGCGGAAGGTCGCCGAGGAGCGCCGCCTGCGCGAGGCGATTGCCAAGGAGCCGAAGTTCAAGGAGGCGGCCGACGCCTTCGACCGCATCGCCGCCGCCGAGAAAAAGCGGGCGGAGATCATCAAGGATCTCACGCTCCTGGAGAACGGCGCGGGGTTTAACTCGATCTACTTCAGCTTCGCCCGCACGCTGTTGCGGGCGGCGGACGAGTTGCCTAAGGACAACGCCGAACGCCTGCCCGAGTTCCGCGACTCCGGGCTAGACTCGCTGAAGCTGGCGCTATTCACCGAGGAGGCCATCTACAACGACCTCGAACAGGTCAAGCTGACCGACTCGCTGATTTTCCTGGCCATCACCCGCGGGGTCAACGACAAGCTGGTGCAAGCGGTGCTGCAAGGCAAGTCGCCGCAGGCGCGGGCCTTCGAGCTAATCAACGGCACCAAGCTGAAGGATGTCGCAGTGCGCAAAGCGCTGTTCGAGGGCGGCAAGAAGGCCGTGGACGAGGCCAAAGACCCCTTCATCGAGTTGGCCCGTGTCGTCGATGCCGAGTCGCGCCGGCTACGCAAGATTTTCGAGTCGGAGGTCGACGAGGTCAAGAAGCAAGCCTACGCCCAACTGGCCAAGGTGCGCTATGCCCTCGACGCCGGCACCACCTACCCGGACGCGACCTTCACCCTGCGCCTGGCCTTCGGGCCAGTCAAGGGCTATGAGGAAGACGGCAAGCAGATCCCCGCGTTCACCGACATCGGCGGGTTGTACCGGCGTGGGCAGGAGAACGACTTCAAACCGCCCTTCGACATCCCCGAACGCTGGCTCAAACGCAAAGACAAGCTCAACCTCAAGACGCCCTTCAACTTCGTCGCGGCCATCGACATCATCGGCGGCAACTCCGGCAGCCCGGTGATTAACAAAAACGCCGAAGTGGTCGGGCTGATCTTCGACGGCAACATTCAGTCGTTGGTCTGGGACTTTATCTACGACGACACCCAGGCCCGCTCGGTGTCGGTCGATTCGCGCGGCATCATCGAGGCACTGCGCAACGTCTACGACGCCCACGATCTGATCGCGGAGTTGACCGGCGGCCGGGCGAAGTGACGGGTCGATACTGCTAGCTGGGCAGCATGGCGGCGTGGCGGCAGGAGTGCCACGCCGCCGGGACGACACCGCCGGGGGCGATGCTGTCGGGGCGCTGCTGCCGAGGTTAAGCCGCCGCAGCCACGCTGCCGGTCGGCCCGATGCCAACGGGTTCCTTCTGGGTCTTGGGTGTTATGGTGCAGCAGATTACCCCCGACGAACTGGCCAAGCGACTTCGCAGCGGCGAGACGATCTTCCTGCTCGATGTCCGCCAACCCTGGGAGCATGAGATTGTCGCCCTGGCAGCGAGCCGGTTAATCCCCCTCAACGAATTGCCCGAGCGACTCGACGAGGTCGATCCGCCCAAGGGCGTGCCGGTGGTCGTCTACTGCCACCACGGCATCCGCTCGCTCACGGGGGCGGCCCTGCTCGAACAGGCCGGCCACCGCGAGGTCTACTCCCTGGCGGGGGGAATCGACTTGTGGTCGCAGCTAGTCGATCCGTCGTTGCCACGCTACTGACCCGCTGACTCGCTGACATGCCATAGACTCGCCGCCATGCCAATCCCGTCCGAGTTGGCTCAGAAGGGATGCTCTAGATGCGCGTGGAAATCCGCGGAGAAAGTCTGGACTTGCTGCCCGAGCGGGGCATCTGGTGGTCGGCGGAAAAGACGCTGCTGATCGCCGACGCCCACCTGGGCAAAGCCGAGTGCTTCCGGACGCTGGGAGTGCCCTTGCCGCTGGATGCCTCGGTGGGCACACTGGCGACGCTGTCGCACCTGCTCACCCGCACCCGGGCCGAGCGGCTGATCGTGCTGGGCGATTTGCTGCACGCCCGCGCCGGCCGTACCCCCGCGCTGGTGCAGACAGTCACCGACTGGCGCAAGCAGCACCAGCAACTCGACTGGGTGCTGGTGCGCGGCAACCACGATTATCAGGCCGGTGATCCGCCCGCGGCGTGGGCGGTTCGCTGTGTCCACGAACCGCTGCACGCCGAGCCGTTTCTGCTGTATCATCACCCTGGCCACACTGCCGCCGACCGGCCCGCCGAATGGTCCGCCGACCCGCTCGCCGACGACCACTACCGCCTGGCTGGGCATGTCCACCCAGCGGTGCAGTTGCGGGGCTTGGCGCGGCAACGGCTGCGCTTGCCCTGCTTTTTCTTTGGCCGGCAGGCGGGGCTGTTGCCGGCGTTCGGGCAATTCACCGGCACGGCGATCATCCGCCCGGGCCGGGGCGAGCGTGTGTATGTCGTGGCGGATGGGCAGGTCTTCGAGGTTCGCCATGCACCCCATCGATGAAGTTTTCGCTCGGCTGCGGTCGCGGGGCGAGACGGCGTTTATCCCGTTTGTCCCCGCGGGTGATCCCGACCTGGCCGGCACTGCTCTGCTGGTGCGCGGGCTGGCGGCGGTCGGTGCCAGCCTCATCGAGATTGGCTTCCCCTTCAGCGACCCGATTGCCGACGGCCCGACCATCCAGGCGGCCTACACCCGCGCGCTGGCCAAGGGGCTGCGGGTCGAGCAGCTTTTCGAGACGATCCACCGACTTACGCACGGCCCCGACGCGGTGGCGGTGCCGCTGGTCGGCATGGTGTCGGTCAGCCTGATCCACCGCCGCCAGCCTGACCGCTTTGTCCGCGAGGCCAGCGCCGCCGGGCTGGCTGGGCTGATCGTGCCCGACCTGCCGGCCGACGAATCGCAACCGCTGCTGGAGTTGGCCGGTGAGGCGGGGTTGCACTTGATTCAACTGGTCACGCCGACGACCAGTGCCGCCCGCGCCGAGCAGATCGCGGCGTGCGCGCGGGGGTTTATCTATTGCGTGAGCGTGGCCGGGATCACCGGCACGCGGGGCGAGTTGCCGCCGGAGTTGCCCCAGCGCCTGGCCCAACTGCGGGCGATCACGGCGTTGCCGTTGTGCGTCGGGTTTGGCGTGAGTACGCCGCAGCAGATCCGCCAACTGCGCCCCCACTGCGACGGCGTGATCGTCGGCAGCGCGCTGGTGCGCTTCCTGGAGATGGACCGGCCGTTTGCCGAGCAATCGCGCGACCTGCTAGCCCACGCACGCGACTTGGCCCACGAGTGCCGCGTGGGCTAGACGGTCCTTCCTCCCCTGGGGCACCGCCGCGCCTAGCGGAGTCGGTGGGTGGTGGGTTGGCATGGTCGCGCTTACCGTCAGCCTGGCTTGTCGTCAGCGTTGCGGCTTGCCGTCAGCGTTGCTGCTTGCTGTCAGCCTTGCTTGCTGAGGGTGCTGATGAACTCCGGGATGCGGTTGTCCCAGAGAAAATCAGCGACGATCATGGTAGCGGCGGTGACGAGGGTCAAGCCGCTGAAGAATACGCCGAAGACGCTCGGGCCGTTGCCGATGAGGCGGCCCTCGCTCGCCTCGACGCGGCTAAACGAGTAGTTCGCCAGGATGATACTCGTCACTCCCAAGACAATCGGCAAGCCGTACAGCAGCACGATCAGCAACCACGCTACCGAGGTGGAGCCGGTGGCGTTGATG